>Ga0187878_1000949_pt1 | contig 30389 bp, 28 predicted proteins | sample June2016WEW_17_1_FD_132979 | JGI IMG/M metagenome (GOLD analysis project Ga0187878, IMG submission 132979) | Peatland microbial communities from SPRUCE experiment site at the Marcell Experimental Forest, Minnesota, USA - June2016WEW_17_150 | ecosystem: Environmental > Terrestrial > Soil >...
CTGAACTGCATAGTGCTGTGAACAGGATTGCATTGGAGCTGCCGGCACCATGATCGGCCCTTGTGAGGTGGTTTCAAGACCTAGCGAAATGGAGCGACTCGTCAACCGCGATCAGAAATGGATGAAAACATCAGAATTCACCATATGCGGACTTTCACTGAACGGTGAAACAACGAATACAGTGAAGCTATGAGCTACCTAAAGACTGAGAATTGAGAAGAATGTGGCGTTCTTGATTTCTTCTTGTGTTTTGGTGAATTGTATTGTATTTTCCGTTAGTGCCCTAGTAGAGCATTAGATAGAAATAGTATACAATATGAAGCGATCCCTCGGAAATCTGGAAAGGCAGCTGTTTGCCTACGCCCAAATGCGCGACCTCAAGACCCTCAAGACAGGGGATCTCTGCGCAGCGCTCGAAATTTCAGCAACTCAGGAACGGAAACTCTACAGTCGCCTCGCAAGTGCAAGTATGATCGCACAGGTACGTCGAGGGCTTTATCTCATACCTCGACGGATTCCTCTAGGAGCCAAATGGACTCCGGACGAAATCCTCTCACTCAATACGCTCTTGAATGATAAAAACGGTCGCTATCAAATATGCGGTCCGAGCGCATTCAACCGTTACGGTTTCGACGAACAGATACCTTCCCGGATCTTCGTCTACAACAATCGACTTTCGGGAGATGACCGCATAGGATCGATCACATTCACGTTAATCAAGGTCTCTGACGAAAGGCTTGGAGATGTCGAAGAGGTAACAACACTCGAAGGTGAGGTGGGACATTACTCCTCAAGGCCTCGAGCCTTGCTCGATGCGGTCTACGATTGGTCACGATTCAATACCCTGCCGCGTGCCTATCGCTGGATCGAAAAAGAACTCTCATCCAATCGTGTATTACCAGGGGAGCTCGTGAACGTGACCTTGAAATATGGCGACGTCGGGACCATTCGCCGGATGGGCTTCTTTCTTGAATCAATCCAGATCCAACGATCGCTCCTCGCCAAACTCAAACGCAGACTCAAGCCCACGAGCGCTTTCATTCCACTTTATCCCAATCAGACAAAGCGGGGAGCAGTGAATCGCGAGTGGGGCATTTTGAACAATGCAAACCAATGAGGCGAAATTGATCCATTTGCACGAAGATTCGATCATGTTCCGGGAAATGCTCAATTTCACGGCAGCCGAAACAACATTTCCAGCCAGACTTATCGAGAAGGATTATTTTTGCACCGTAGTGCTTGAATTTCTGAAAGACATGCCAGGGCTGGTCTTCAAGGGGGGAACCTGTCTTGCCAAAGTTCATGCCGACTTCTATCGATTGAGTGAAGACCTGGATTTTGTAATCCCGATGCCAGTGGACTCGACGCAAAAGCAAAGAAGCTTGACGATCGATCCTGCAAAGGTAGTTTTCAAGAAGCTTTCGAGTGGATCTGCAATTTTTAGAGAGAAGAAAGCCTTGACCGGGGCGAACAAATCCATCCAATATATCGGGGAGCTTGAGTACGATTCGTTCCTGTCGAATACCGCTGAATCAATTAAGATTGAGATAAGTGTGCGTGAGCCACTACTGGAACCGACTATATCGCACAAGGCCAAGACAATACTACTCAGCCCCTTGACCACCAAACAGGCAGTTGATCCTGTTGGGGTCACGTCGATTTCGAGAAGAGAGGCGTACGCGGAGAAATTCAGGGCAGCATTAACGCGTCGTGAACCGGCAATCAGAGACTATTTCGACATCGACTATGCAATCACGCAATTGGATCTGAACCCAAGCGAAGAAGAATTGACATCGTTGGTTCGGAAGAAGCTTGCCGTGCCGGGGAATGAGAAGCAGGAATTGAATACGGATTGGTTGAAAGTTCTGCAGCTACAATTGGATGCACAGCTAAAGCCTGTTCTTCGCATTGCCGACTATGGGAAGTTTGATCTCACTAGGGCAATTGGGTTTGTGGAAGAGATGAAGAAGAGGAGTCTGGGCTAACGATGCTGCAAAAAGCATTAAACGGGGAACTCTGTGCTGTACCGCAATTCGAACGCTATGTTGGAATTGACTACTCCGGTGCGGAGAAACCCATTTCGAGCTTGAAAAGCTCATCGATTGCTGGGTAGTCTTCCGAGAGCGTTAGATGATTTGTATGAATACGAACCACCTGCTCAAGCCGAAGGTGTCTCATTTTTCCTTAAGTTACTGCAGCGACTCATTCCCGACCAGAGCTCTAATACTCAGAAGATGTGGGAGAAGTTCCCAAAGCGCCCTTGGCAACTTTTCGATACTCCAAATGTCAACCTCGAAATAAATGAATTCCTGAAGTACGTGTTTGATCGCCTCGATCTCGTCATCAAAAGTGTTCCTGTTGAAATATCGAATAATTGCATCTGGCTGAATGCCGAACAATGCACTTGCCGAGCTACACAGTTCATCGAGTAGTTGGCGTTGCCTAGCATTGATTGTTGGCGAAGGAAAATGTTCCGCCAAAAGTTCAAAAAGATCAATCGAGACCCGAAGAAGATCAATTGGCCATGTGTCTCCGTGCAGATTTTTCAAAGTCTCTCCAAGATCTCCTAGAAGCTCTTGATCTCTATTCAACTGTTCCAGGATTCTATCTCGATGTATGTGAACATCCTCCCATGGAAGATTGAAGGCCTCGAAGAGGACCGACACCCTCCAGACGGTGATAGCAAAAAACGCATCTGCCGTATCACTCCACTCAGACTTCCTCAATTCCTTTAGATCCCTAACTCGGCTCTCCAACTTCAAAAGATCGTCAATGGCTTTTTGCTTGCTCGATGAAGAAGAGAATTTTGGATGTTGAAGAGATGCGATAATTTTTGCATGCTCTGGCGTGAAGTGGTACATCCTTCGTGTCTCGGTGACTAACTTGTCGTCCAGAAACTGCTTCAACGCTTCAATTGTTGCCTCGTTTCCATTTTGGCCCCTTGCAGCTTTCAGCTTGCGAAGAAGCTCAGCAAGTGGGTACGATTTCTCGGGATGTTGTATCCAGAGTACTACAGGTGGGAAAATCATATCAATCCTCCTTTCGAGTCTGGTGCGCTAACCACACGTCTAATTTCAGAAAGCCGGTGACAGCAAATGGTATTGCGAACTAATGCAGTGATCATGAATACGCCTCGATAGGAAGTGGAGGCATTACCCAAGACTTCCATAAAGAGCTTGGGCTCCCCGCTTCTTTGGTTTGTAAAGATAGACAGTAAAGTGTTCGATCCGTCTATTCTCAACTACGGACAGTTTATCAGAGACAGATCGAAGGATTCTCAAAACTCGATCGGGAGTAGTGAAATTCAGTTCCGGATCATCAGTATTTCCGTCACTGAGAAGAAAATTCACTGCTACGCCTATTCGGGCAGCTTGGAACATGCTACCGACAACTTCTTTCGCATATTGCTGCCAGTGTGGATTCCGCAAAAACATGATGCCGGACCCGATTGCGTAATCAACCGAATCCTCTGGCAATGGGTTTGTACGAATATTTCTCTGCTCAAATTGAAATCCCGGGTGTCTCCTGCGGGCAATTTCCACCATTCTCCTTGATAGGTCAATTCCGTAGTAGCCTTTGATCTTTATGTGTTGTTGACCCAAGAAATCAATCAAGTCAGAGAACCCACAACCAATATCCAGCACCGTCTTACCATTCAAATCACCGATATTACAGATGTCTACAAAAGCTCCTGTTTGATAGAATTTTCCGCTCCCCCACAATACACGTACATCTTCCCCTAATCGGTCGAGACGTTGTTCAAACGGCCGAGTGTATTCTATCTCGAGTAAGTCGAAATCGGGGAGCTCGGACATAGCAAACTCAATTCTGTGCAAAGGCAAAGCTTCCCCCTTCAAGGTTGCACTCCATTCTTCAAGCGGTGTGGTCTTTTTGAATAAACCCGCGTGATCGGTTGTCAAGAGTCCGCTGTCTTGCACGAGCCCTGGAGGAAACTCACCGTATCCTTGCAGGCAGATTCGTCTTCTGGTCAATCGCAAATCGAACAAGTGTCTGCTTGCCTGATCCTTTTTTGGTCAGAAGCATCTGGCACGAAAGGGCGGCTAATAGATACAAAAAGGGCGCAATCACAGTTCCGCGCCTCTCCAGGCACTGCCGTACCTTCAAGGACACGTAAAAGGATGCGCCCATCCTGGGCGCGACCTGATCTACGTTTCCTTGTTCTAGAAAATTGGCAGTTTTCGGAGAGGAACGTTGTCGCCGCTACACTATTTCGTCAAACTTGTTGGATTAGTATGCTCTCTTATCGACCTCGCTACGTTTGTTTACATAAATGTACTCATTTGGGGGGTCAGAATCTCGAATGCCAACAATCCCGTGCATTTGCCAAAACCGTATCGGCTCAAGGTCTATCAGATAACGAGTTGTACACAGCTAACCGTTTTGCATAACATATAATGATATCGAGAAGATGAGGAGTCTGCTAATGGCTGTTTGAGGCCGTGAATCTTGGCCTGCTTTTGTTCGGACGTTTTTCCTCGAGCACGAAAAAGGATTTTCGATTCCAACTTGCAACATCCTCGATCATATTTTCTGCATTTTGCTTTAGGTCTGGCATCGAAAACGCTGAACACATGATCGATGATCGAGTGCCAAACAAAAAAACCAATGGTGTTAAGGCAATGATGATTTTAGTGGAAACAAATCCCGCATCCCATTTTTGATTCTCAGAAAATTGAGCGCTAAATATCCGGAGTCAATCTCTCGCCAAGATCTTGCTCCTGCTCATCGTTCACCATCGGAAAATTCAGATGGTCTCGTTTGTTGATCGGGTGTGTTGGCAAGCGGCACTATGCAGATATCGCCTCACGACAAAAAAGGAACACTAACATCTATACCCTCACTCGGCACAAACTAGACTGCAGAGTGCCGTGAATAGAAGTGTGCTGCAGGAGACTGACAATCCATTCAAGCTACTAATCTGGTGGAACTATGAATTTCGTTTCGCTACAGAACATCATTTCTTGTTCATGGATTATCTTGGTTGCGGCAGATCAGTACCATTCATTTCATGGCCGATTTTGCTCCAACGGTCAACGACTTCATCCGGGATTGCGAGAACACCCTTATATTCAAATTCAAGCGAGGGGGTCTTGAGAGGAAGGCCAGCAGAGGCCCATTCTCGGAAGAACCTGTCGGTGGGTTCGTCTAATTCGGGTGCATCGGATGCTCCTTCATATTGAAGAAAATGGCTAACATCCCAACCACCAAACCAATTTTTGGGATCTACAAGGTGATCTTTATCGATTCTTTCGATCTCATCGTATTGCTCCTTTAGATTTGCGTTGTAGATTGCATCCTTGATTTCTGACTTTCCATTTGCCTCTGCTTGGATGATTCTCCCTATCCGCCAGAAGCAGTGTGCAAACTCATGGCAGAGTATTCTCCTTAACAAGTCCTGATCATCCACGACAAGTAGAGTCGATGCCGGCATCAATACTCCCCATTGCGAACATTCTTTGAATGCAAAGAGCTTCACAGCACCGAAGATTACGGTCTCTCCCTCGGGACCCACCCAACCCCACGGCTCGACTCGAATAGGTGGCATAGGGAGCTGCGCGTCCTTGCTGATAAGCAGGCGGGTCTCTTCGACAATGCTGATTTTGTCTTGCTTAATGATTCTCGACATTTCTCTCGGAAGTGATCTCCATTCGGCCTTGCTACCAATCAGGCCGACCTCTTTTGTTCTTCCTGTCGCTTGATCTTCGTGGCCTTTAGACATAACGCTCTCCACATCAATAACTATCTCTTCAAAACTCGCAGTGCCCTGCCGAACTCCTTCTGTTTACGCACGTGACCCCACGAGCGTCAGTATCAGTTAGTGGATCTCGCTCATTGGTGGGAGCCGTTTCTTCTTCCGTCGATGCAACCACAACATAGCAAGCCCTACTCGTGAGATGTGCCGCCTAAATTTCTTGCGGATGTTCTGGACGTGGACGTTAACGGTTTTCGGAGTAATGCCCATTTTCTTCGCGACTTGGGGGTCGCCCATACCGTGCCCTATCCAATAGAGAACCTCATCCTCACGCGGGGAGAGTTCTTCCTCTTCATCGTCCTTCCTGTAATAGTGGGAAAGCTGCTCAGGTCGTGACCCGTTTTCTTTCTTCTACTGAGAAATGCATAGGCAGGAGTTCACTTGACTGCATCGCCTAACTTGTAATCCACCCACATGACTATCCAGTTATCGATAGCCTTAGTATCAGACGTGTCGTAGTACCTACCAGTTGGCCCAGATGAGAGTCTGGATTCCGCTAGCCTACCTACCTCCTGAAAAATCTGCGTGAGCTCAAGAAGAGTCTTAGAAGAGGTGAAATCCTTGTTATACAGTTTTCTACCACCGGTCCGACAGTTTTCATAGAACATCTGCGAGTACTTCCTGTCAATCGGTACAATCGACAAAGGAAAGACATGATGAAGGCATTTAGAAATGGCGACTAACTTTGACTTGGTATTCACAATGGGACAGAGAATATCCCAGACTCTCTCCAAACCATGAGTCGGGTCGCTATCAATCGTTGCCAACGAAACTCTGTCAAGGCAACCGAAACTACCTGAATGTGCAAGTCTCTCCAAGATGGTGCGGAAGGTAACTTTGTCACACATCCTTGATCCCCGACCCTGCATCCAGAATTCCACCAGGCTGAACAACTTTTCTTGATAAGCTCTTTCCACCAGTCGTTCGACCTTAACATGTGCAGGCTGCAGGCCTAGGTCGTGGATCAATTCCTGGTGCAATCTCAAACCGCTCGGCCATTTACCATTTGCATATGCACCGGCAATAACCCTTTCAGGAAGCCACTCTATGAATTCCTCCAATTCAAACATGAAGTCAATTCCTCCGGAATTAAGAAACGCCACACACAATCTGTCAGGCTTTTTCGACTTAGAGCCTAGCCTGGTCCTCTCGGTTCTATGCCAGAGAACTGCGCATGCCTGCGAGGGAAAAGACCGGTGCCACAGTTAGATGTCCAGTTGTGGCCGAGTTGCGTTCGACTAACTTATCTTTATGTGTAATCAGCGGTTCTGAGAACATCTTGCGCCTGTCCGCGATATTCATCAATGACTAGCATCGTGTCAAAAATGTCCATTGACTGCTCGAGGATTCTTGGCGGAGCTTTGGAATCCTTCAGTCTGCTATATGCACCCACCAAGATTTTTATCGGTTCGTCGCTATAAAATCCGGGTTCAGGTTTCCCCCGACGAATGAATGCCTTAAGTAGGATAAGGCATTTCTTTGGCTCGGAGTTAAGAGCTTTCATTAGATACTCAAAGAAGTGAAATGAATCGATTCCGCGCTTTGCGACCCCTGACTTGGCGTAAGACAAGACGAATGGATAAAGTCTAGGAAAATCCTTCGCGTCAAAAATCGCGACACTCCTAGCATACTCGCTCTGTACAACTTCGCTCTTGTTTCTCAACAAACGACGACACATTCTGACCGCCTTGGTTTGAACATACGGTTTTGGGTGCAGGAGATGTCTAACGGCAAAATCAAGCGCACCAGCCTTCGCATCTTCCGACAATGCAAATGCCTTTTCAAGAAGCTGCTCACTTCTCCTTATGCGTTCAACGGAAGCAAGCATTAGAAGCTGGCCCACAGCATGCTGCACAGAATCATATCCTATCCTGCTTTGAATTCGCATGGCCACTTTGAGATGAGGGACAAAAATACTAAAGTATTCACTCATCAAATAGCTTATGCATTCGAGACCATATGTTACCACATGCGGTTCAAGACCGTCCGTTAATTTGAGCAGGATGTGAAGAGTCCTTTCTCTATCGTTTCTAATTAGATGAGCCAAGTGTACAACGGCACAACATCGGACAGCAACCGATTTGTCGTTGGAAACCTGGTCCAGGTGCTCAAACACTTTCTGAGTGAACTCACTTCGTCTCCCCGCAAGCACTAATGTCCACACAGCAAAGCCACGAATTGAGTTAATGCCCGCATTCAACGGATCACCTAGATGGTACGTAACACCTCCAGTATTTGTTGGATTCCAAAGTTCTTTCTCAGGATCGGGATCCATTGTAGCCATGTTTCCCAGGATATCTATCAGTTCCACATCCAACGCATTCTGCTTGTCCAAGTATTCGATCGCTTTGATGATAGTTCTCCTCACTTCTGCGTCAGGGTTCTTCTTCATAGTCCCTTTGACCAAATCTCTCAGTCGAGCCGAGTCAAATCCACCTTCTACTAGTCCTGAGAGGCCATGCGCGAAGTAAGAAGCCGCAACGGGTTCGTCTAGCAATCGAAGGACAAATGGGTAGAACTTTTCAGGCTCTTCTTTCACGCTGGCTTCAAACGCTCTTGAATGTTCCACCAATCCGCCAAATGGAAAGCCTCTTTTATTCTGAAAGTGATTTTTTGCGTCCCATCCTGTGGATTCATCGTACTCTTGGAAGGATTGGAGCCATTGCTTGGGAGTCATGAACCTGTATGCACCGCTTGGCAACGGTGCTCCAACGGCCCCGCCCTTTGATTGCGCGGGCTTGGCATCTTCATACTTGCCAAATTTGCGCTCCAGTTCTAAAAAGATCTTTTGAAGGGGCGCCTGACTCTTTCGGTGTTGTTCTGGAATTGCACCAAGCAGCAGGAACCTGTTGCGACCTCGCCACCATCGGGCTTCTTTTTTGCGCTCGCCCTCTGGTTCAGCGGCCAATATCAATGAATTCAGGCTGAAGCGTTGCTCGTCCGTCAACAAGGGATAAATCGCACTGATCAGCCGTCGCGTATCATAGCCGAACCATGGGTCGAGAGTGTGATTCTTCAGAAGCTCAGGTCTTGTGAGAAGCCGATATGCATCTTCTATGAAGTCACTAGGGGAAACAAGATAGCCACGAACCACGAGGTTCATAACCGCAAGCGAATTGGAAGATGCCATTTCACGTGTTAGTTTTTTGTAACCCTTGACATCCTTTTTCGCAAGTTTCTGCATCTGCTCACTCACCATTTCATATAGTTGCCAATGCAGAAACACCAGATCGTTACCACCACGACCGAAGAATGCCCAATCCGAACGAAACTCTCCAGGACCCTGCGTCTTTGTCTTAACTGCCAACGCAGTGACTATCGGAATACCACAATGCAAGACTAGATTCGGATGATTCTCATAAAGTTCTGCGAACACTTGATTCAGCTTCGAATCGATGTACTCCGGTCGCCCAATTTCATCCTGTGAAAGCGAATTGATTCCTTTCAGAGTATGAGAGAGAAGATAGTCTGCAACCCAATTCGGGTTTGTGGCCAAGCCATTTTGCAGAATATGACCTCGCGCCGACTTCATCTCCTCAGGGATTCGCGCCTCTACCTCCTGGAAGAGATTCTGGGCCGTTGGATTCTGCCAATCTCTGAGATTGTTCAAAACGTTCCAGATGACTCTATCTCTCGAATCAGCCAGTGGCATCCTGAGAACGAAATCTAGCACTGCATCAGGTTCTGTTTGAACGACTGTGGTTAACATCCATTCGCACCTTCCGAAGATGTCCTCGCGTGTGTCGGTCATGTAATCTAGAAGTAACCCGCAATCAATTAGACGTCTCAACCAATCACCCGCACGGATGGATTCGATGAAGCGAAGGACTGAAACTGAATCAGTTAGAATTGTCTCATTCACAAGCTGCCACTCGGCATCGGATGGATTCTGCTCAAAACCTAGCTGATTTATGAGCATCAGTTTAATGTGATACCTGGTCCGCTTCGAAGTCAGCAACCTCTTGAGTTCTAATATGTAGCTTGCATGATCGGTCGCTCTGAGATACGCGACCACTTGCTTGACCTGTGAGCGCACAAAGAGGCCTTGATGATGGGAAAGCAGCTCCTTCGAAATGCCCTTTCCAGAAGCCACGAAAGATCTGGCAAAAACATAGTCGAAGAAAGATTGGTGGAAGAACTGCACAAGCCGTCCGGTAACAAAGATGAGTGATTCACTCTGAAGATAACCAATTGCTTTCGGCCATCCGTCAGCAAACTGGTCAATGGTGACACTTAGCTTCTGGGATGCATACATCTTGTCTGATAATGCATGTACTGCATCCAACAACGCCGCTCGCTCGTCCATCGCTTGCCTCGCGAGTATCTTCTGCTTCCACAGCTCGTTGTATAAATCCTGAAGTGTATTGAGAGAAAGTAGCTTCAGGTCTGGCGAGCAGATCGTGCAAAAGATGTCTAAATGAATCGGAGTCCTCAACAAAGACCGTAGGGACGGGTGAATCGAACTCGGCTCTATGCCAACCTTTTTGAGAACAAAATCCAACTCCACGTCGCTCAAGCTTCCCACTCTTTGTATTTCGTTGGTCTCAAATTGCCTCAGTAACGGATCGAAGTGGAGATCGAACTCTCGACATGATACGATTATTCTTATGTTTGGCATCGACAACAACCTTTGAATCAAGTTAAAATATATCCGGAGGGGTTGTCGGTTGACTGACAGCGACTGCGACAAAGCATCAATCTGATCAATTAACAGTACCACTGTGCTGTGGCTCTCCGAAAGTGAGCCTATAAGCCTATCGATTGTATCTGGCAAATTGAGAATCTGACTCAACTCGGTAAGACTCGTTCCAGAGTGAATGTCTGCTTTCAATGCGAGGCAGGGGATTTGTTCCTGTTGGATCGAATCAACAACATCTCGCAGGATCACAGTCTTGCCGCAGCCCGCGCTCCCGACCAGAAGCAGAATAGGACCTCCGCCAGCCTTCAATGGTTTCTTGATCCAGTCAATCAGGCTGTCAGTTTCCCTTCGCCGAATATGGGTGGAAGTGTTTGGCCCAAAGTCTTGTTTCCAATGGGCCAGCACACTGGATGCCGTGATGAATTGCTTGACTATGTCCTCGTCAGCATGTATAGACTTGAGGTAGATTTTGTTCTCACGTAGATACTCAATCAGCGAAGCCTGCGTAACTCTCTTGCTATCTCTGGCAGATGTGGTTGCAAATCGATAGAGCACATCGGCCACGAAAGAGTCGTTCGTCACCCTCTCGAAAAAATTGCGACGTATACTCTCCCTCATATCCTCTGGACTGATACAAAGTTGAAACCGAACGGACCGGGCTAGCTCAATCAGTTCCGAACAGGTCACACCCAGAGCCTTCATCGCTCTTGACCATTGATCCCAACTTCTTTTGCTGGTTAGTCGATACTTGAGATCTTTGGGCGAGCTTGCTTCTGATGCTTGGACGAACACACGTTGTAGCAGCGAACATGGACTCTCGCTCACAAACACCAGCTTGGCGTTCTTGCTCTTCTTGTGCTGAGACCACAGACTCGCCAATACACCTTCACGCACTAATGCAACGACAGTCCAACTCGTCAATCCTGGGGCAACATACTTCAGGTTGTAGAATGTCACTTGGTCATCACGAAACACGACAATGTCATCGATTGAAGTAGGCGTGTATTTGAAACTCATGAGCCCGCCTTCTTCGATCGGTTCTCGGACCACGGTCGCTTCGGGTTCTACCGCAATTTTGTCATCAAAGAAGACGTCTGAGATTTTTGTCGCAGTAAACCACAGCTGGTATTCAAAACCTGCGATAGCTGCAGGCCCGCCTTTCGTTGGCACTTTGACCTCCTTTTTGTAAGCGAAATAATGTACGAAGAAAAGAAAGATGATTTCCATAAGCTTGACGAGAGTCGAGGGACTTGACACCACCACTGGCCAAAGACAAAAAAGTCCCACAACTCGTGCGTGGGGCCAAGAAAATAGCCTAGCATCGTCCTAATGTTCCGAGCCATCTACCCTTTCAGGGCCTCTCCAACAGAGACAACATTTGCATTCCAACGCGAAACGATCAATGAGATCCCCAACTGCTCGCAGGGTTGGCCCGTAACACGCCGTGTCTCCGCCTCACGTCTAACGTTTTCCTTTTTCTGTCTCCCATCTCCCGTTTTACTTTTCACGTTTCACCGTCCGCTCTCCACGATTCACTGTTCACCACCTTGTTCCAACCACGCCCTCACTATTTACCCCACAGTACTACCTCCGCTAAAAATCCGGCAAATCTGCCGGCTTGTAATCCCTCACTCGTACCCCTTAATTAACCCCTTGTCTACAGTATCTGCAGCAAAAAAATTTCATTTTTCAAGTGCTATTTATTCACGAGAATTGTACGCCCTTTATCACAGAGATATAGACCTAAGTGCTTATGAATCAATAAGTATGACTGTACGGTAATTTGGGCCAAAAAAAGAAAGGTAAAATCTGGGATAAGACTATATAAACAAAGAAGTTAAGGTCGTACAGTCTAGGAGGAGGGGCCAAAATGAAGTATTTTCACGAGAAAATAGTCTGATGTAGTGTATACACTACATCAGATGGATAGAGATATTCAAACTAACTCATTGACTTCAAATATAATGAATCTAGTTTTGAGCAGGAGGTGGTCAACCAAGGGAAGATCACAAACTGGGATAGAGACCGCCCAGGGATAAATGTTAAGTAGCTCTACCTTGATTTCGTCCACATTCTTTGTCGGGGACAACCGCCGCTTCTCGAAATTTGCTGATTATCTGTTCTGCCGTATGCTTCTCTCGGTGATTGTGCGGCAGGTTGGTATCCAGACCAAGGTGATTCACTATGGAAGATCGAACTCAGAACAAAAAAAATGCAATGCTCGCAATGAGCCCGCAATCATTCGGAATTCAAAGAAGATTTCTTTGACGTGATTTACGATTTTTAGATTATAACTGTATATTATAGGTGGAGGAAGAAAATATTTTTTCGGAGTTGAGGATTAAGTACTCGATTGAAAATACAACGATTGGATTTGGTCAAGGGGATTTACATCCTCCGTTAGTAATCCTATGGAAGATGCTGAAAAAGATTCGAGGATCTCGACTTCCAAGGTGTCCAAATCCACTCTTTGACCAATTGAAAATATTTCCAAAAAACATTTTTGATTTTCAGAAAATAAGTGTATATTATAGGTAAGGATAAATTCTTGTCAAGCTCTAGTAGCTTGGCAGATGTCCTTTAAAATTTGTAGTTATGTAGCGTTCTACAAACGAACGCTTGGTCGTAAAGCCTTTGCCAACAACGGGTTAGCAGGGGCTGATTGAGCTCAGTTAATTCCCGGTATGAAATGTCATGAAACGAGCCCTCTCTATCGAGAGGTGCGTTTTATGACATTTTTTTTTGTGGTGTGCAGATCAAATAAGAATTTAAAGGGAGGTGGTCAACATGAGGGAGATCACAAATTGGACTAGAGATTCCCCCAAGGGTGGATGCTTGGTAGATATACCTTGATTTAACCCACACTATTTGGCGGGGCAAAGACCTCTGCTTGACAGAGAGGCCGTGGCAAGGAGGCTTAGAAAAACATATGAAGGCTCCCCCGACTTTAGCGTGTCTTTTCATAGCAGTTTTAGTTTTAGAGGCACAGAAATGAATAACGAAATTGGAATCATTGAGAGTGACGGTCGAGTTCACGAAGCGACCAAAAAGCAAATGATGGATTATTGGATCATCCTCACAAACGTGCGTGGGGATAAGCTCTGGCGGTTCTTCGACGGTGACGATGGCGAGCCACGTTGGAAGGTGTGGGCAGTCGAAACTGCTGACCGTACAGCGATTAAGAACTTGAAGCAAGCTCGACCAGGGGCTGATTACTTCGATACGAACCTCGAAGGGCAAGGCGGTCCAAGGTTTTTGGGAACCGACTATATCATCCCCAAAAAGTACTTGATGCGGGTGGCAAAACGGCTCGGACTGAAATTGCAAAAAGGCAAGCCCAAGCTAGTGAGTGAACACCAGATGGCTTCCCTTCAAAAAGCCCAGGCAGTGCTGAGCGACCGCCGAAACGCTCAGAAGAGTCAAGCTGCTTGACGAAGAGGCGCTGGACATTGGATTTGTACACAGAACATATGCCCAGACATTGGAAATTGGAGGGTAACTTTTGAAACCCCAGTACTGATGCCCTTTAAGCAAAATTGCTTCTCCCAGTGGGTTTTAGGTTCTATCAAGAACGACCTGAGGTAATTGGCGGTGGAGTAAACAAAGGATTTCCTGAGCAAATGCCAAAGGGTAAAGGTGGAGATTAGCGTGAAGTCTCCAACTCTTGTACATCCGGTTCCTCGAGTGCTAATGGGACAGCCAGCAAAGTGCATTGCGACACGATCGATGACCCGATATGCGGGTCTGCTGGTTTATCTGGTGAACACGAGAAACAAACTAATAGAACCGAATCAAAAAGTTGTTGTGGCGGGATTGCCAATTGCGTCAAGAAGGACCTCACGTAGGAATTTAACCAATCAGAATATAGGGGTATGTCGGTATGAATAAGAACGAACAAGGGATAACGAGCAAAATGCCGTCAGATGAAATGAGTTCCAGCGGAAGCCTTTGCTGCAATGAAAGGATGCTGCTTACACCGAATGTCGAGGGTTGTAGCCCGAGCCTGACGGCCTATCCGCCGACATCCAAAATCAAGCATTTGTTGGAAGGGGGGAAGAGGGAAACCTCTTATAACAACTACACCTCCTACCAACTTTCCGACCATGTTCCTTCACCATGCTTGTATACCACCAACACGACAGGAAGCATCCGATCTCTTGAGGTAGCCAGTACACTTGGGGATTCAGTATTGATTCCAAGGATTAGTTATAACGATGACCGCCCTCCAATTATTGTTAGAAGAAAACAAACGCACACGATGGAACCAGAGCAAATAACCGTTCAGCCAAACTGGGAATCTGCATTGTCGTCATTATCTAATCCAGTTGTCTCCATCGATACAGTTAGACTGTTCATGAAGGGCAAACAAACCATTAAGACGAAATATCTAGTACTCAAGGAAGCCACCACAAATCATACGACTCTAGAAAATAACCTTCGATATAGTTACCGAAATCTGCAGGTGGTAGATTCGAATCTTTGCTTCATGCTCTGTGGATCTGTACCGAACTACATTAATGGACAAAACCTCACATCCATACACCTGGGAGAATTTCGCGTCTTCCTAGAAGAAATGTCGGACATTCTCCAGCTTGATCTTCGTGATGCTCGCGTTTCTCGTGTTGATCTTGCTGCAGGTATGCTCATGGATTTTTCCTGTTATCAATATTTCCCGCTCTTGACTCATTCTCAAGCCTCGACTCGCAAAATTATAATCAATGAATCCCTGTGTTTTCAAAATAATTCGACATCGCTACTCTTTTACGATAAGTCCAAGGAACTTTTCTACCATAACGGCAAAGCCATTCCTCAAGAGATAGGTCGGTTTCTCGAGGAGAACAATATTTTACGTTACGAAGTACAACTAAAGAAAAGCAGCGCAATTGAACCACACATTTGTGCTCGTGAGCTCCATGACTCTAACACCTTCCAAAGACTCGTGGAAAACATCTGGAAAGGCAGATACAACAAAATAGCCAAGAATGCATCATACTTTCCCTGCAAGAAAGGCAAGATCAGCTATAACAGTTTGAAAACCATTCAGTACGACCTGTTCCTTCAACATTATGGAGGGGTCGAAAGGTTTGACGAGCTATTGCAGTCTTGGGTCAGAGGAGGTGAAATTTCTCCACGAAAGAAATCATCACTCAAGCGACGATTCCTTCAGAGTATCGGGAGCGTTGACGATTCTTATGGAGCTTTATTGCTTGATGAACTCAATGCAAAGATTGAGATCGCCTATCGGAATACGATGGAGTTGATGAGATGAAATGCTCTTCGAATTCTTTCTTTTGTTTTCCCAACGCCTCTACGGGCATTCTCGTGAAATGTACCTGTCTTGTTGAGCTCTTTACGCGTGTCTGAACGTCACAGGTCATATTCGGAGCGACTGGAGGCATTCTACAAGCAGGTCGAGTTCACAAATCGATGTACTAAGGGAATACCATAGGAGTCTTTTTTACTACCAGCACTTTGGAGGTTACTCGATAGGTCAGCAAGTGAGTACCAACCCATAAATACTCTTAACCATAATTGGAAGAACTACGTTATGATCAATGATTTAACGCTCAACAATATACTACACAAGCCGACAGCAGCGAACCATGAAAGGCAAACAAATACTTGCACTCAAAGAAAAATCAACGAGACCATTTCAGTCTATACGCATGGAGTCCGTTCTGATAAAACGTACGACCTCGATCGTGGAGGATGGGGGGTAGTTATTGTACGAGGTGGGGAGGTCGAGACGAAGAGTGGCCACGTATTTAATGCCACTCTTCGAGGGATTGAAATGGTCAGCTGTATCCAAGCCCTTCAAATCCTAAGCGCCGAGACTTCATCTATCAAAATCTACTCATGTAGCGATTACGTTGTCAATTGCATGAGTCAACAATGGTACAAGAGTTGGAGACGAAATCGTTGGAAAACCAGTACCAATAAGCCTGTCGTTCACAAAGAGCAGTGGCGCGAATTGATACGCCTTTCTGAATCGAAACGGGTAGTCTTTCGGAAAATCGAAGCCCACTGCGGGAACGAGTTCCACGATATGGCAGAGAAACTTGCGATTGAAGAACTACGGTGAGTCGTTCTTGACAGGAATGGGATTGCTAGAATAGTTCAACGATTCAGTTTTAAGAATCCCCATGTTGAAATATGATAGGTCGGATGCTATATATATAGGGAACAATCGGAATGAGATTAGAGAGATATGTTACAAACACCATAAAAAATGAAAGGAGGTGGCGACACCATGGGAATGTGTAGTTATTCCCGACAGAAAATAAAGAGCTACTCGCCATACCCTGATCTAACGCACACTATTTATCGTGGAGACAGATCTCTTCTTAAAGAGGCATTAGGTAAGAAAACCCCTGCAGATCTCTAAAGAATGCATTGAAGGTCTCTTTGGTTCTGGTGTGTAATTATGTATTGGTTCTATTATCAGAGGATTCACAATGAACAAGCAAATTGAAATAACAGAGATCAACGATGTCGTCAAAAAGGTGCAACCTTCAATTACTGAATTTATGACATTTCGACAGGGGGCAAAGTATCTAGGATTGTCATCCTCCACGCTTTACAAATTGACCTCGGCGAATAAGATTACCTATTGGAAGCCGGGCGGGAAATTGGTGTATTTTCGCAAAGAAGATCTCGACAAATATCTTTGGCAAAATAAGATCTGTTCGGAATCAGAAATCGCTGAAACCGCAAGCAGACATGTGAGTGAATCAAAGAGACAAAAGGACAAGGTTAACGGTTGAAAGCACAGGCGAGCTTCAGGAACTACCATGTCAAACAACAAATTCTGATGTGAAGTGTAGCAGATTCAAAATCAACAGCGAGCCCTGGGCAACCGACGCAGGTATCGACTGCGGAACTTTTATGAATCGGTTTCTAGTAATGAGTATATCATGCCGTGTCTATTCAAGAGGAGCAATGGAGTCTATTACATCGTTTCATATAAAAAAGGAAAACGTCCTTGGCAAAGTACGCATACACGTAATCATGAGGACGCTGCTGCAATCCTTGAGGAATTTAATCGACAACATCCAGGAAAGCGTCTTGCAAGAATTTCAGCGTACTTTGCTGATCGCCTAGAAGCATCCGCATTAGATCGCAGGGATAAGACACTTGAAATTTACAAAAGAGCCTTCGACAATTTCATCAGAATTTGTGGAGATCTTTATGTCCGTAATATTACGCCCTATCATATCGAACAGTTCAAACGGCGAAGAGCCACCGAAGTTTCGCCCGTGTCTGTAAACATTGAGTTGAGAGCGCTCTTTGCCGCATTCAGAGAAGCCGCTAGACTCATGGTAATTAGTTCAAATCCGTGCGTTGGAACTAAAGTGCTGTCTGTGCCTCCTAAGGAGGCAGCATATCTAACGGAGGAAGAATTTCAAAAGTTGGTTTCCGTTATTGATGATTCGGAGTTGAAAGATATCATCATTTTCACAGTCCAGACTCTCGCAAGAATATCTGAAGTAACGAATCTACGATGGGTCGATGTCGATCTTGTAAAGAAAGAAATTCACCTCAGAAGCCACGACAATTTTCATATTAAAGGGGGTAAACCCAGAATTGTTCCTATGAGTGATTGGGTGTATCTATGCCTGAGTAGCAAACAGAAGATTGGTGATTACGTTTTTGTGACTCGTCGCGGTCAGCAATACTGGGCGAAATCTCTATCAAAGCGATTTAAGAAATACGTTCGGAAGGCTGAGCTGAGTGAGGCAATCCACTACCACAGCCTGCGTCACACTGGAATAAGTTGGCTCATCAACAGGGGAGTGCCTGCCCCGTTTGTACAACGTTTGGCCGGCCATTCCTCACCAGAAATTACGCGAGGATACACACATCTGGAGGATCAGAATCTCGTAGGAGCGATCAGAGTTTTTGGCGAGGTGGGAATAAATTAGAAGATCTATTCACTGGTTATTGGTGGAGCCAAAGCCTGCGAAATCAAAATCAGGGAGGTAGTCACGGCGGACGGAGTCAACAAATGGCCCATTGGTAAACCGTATTGCAGAAAAAGTCTGCCTCAGTTCGAACCTAGGAGGGTCCACCAAATGCTGGCTTGATTGCATTGAGATTCTAGATCCGTAGTACCCCATCTTATGCAGTATATACGGCAAAAGACCATAGAGAGCATTTCTTGTAAATTTACTTCATTTTGAGCGTTCTCTTCTTTTCAAAAACCTCCAATCTCTATAACTCCTTTGTTTTTAATAACTTAAACGTTTTTGTCATTTTCCATTTACTCTCAATTAACGAGACTGTAGCCCTTATTGATTTTAAAGGACTTAGAGGAGTTTTTGCAGAAAAAAAGCCATTCAAGTCTGGTAAATTTAGGGCTTTAAAAATGACAGATTTTTGCTGCTGAGAAAGTGGACGATGGGAGAAACTATCGACGGTCATGGGTCACCTTTCCATCACCTCTTTCCCCGGTATGGCTTACAGGCATCGACAAGTGGATGATCCAGCTTCGAAGCGAGGTTAGTACGCTGGATTCATTCAAAGTGGTTAATTCAGACGAAATTTACCAGAAATATGCAGCATGCCGAACTTGATGTGAATTCAAATACCGGAAGGTGGTGAGGGAAGGCCGGCAAGGAAGGAGATATGGATCCGTTCGCTATGAGGCGTGCCAGCGCACCCGCTCAATAAGCAGGACCGCATGAATTTTCGAAGGCGAATGACGGGGGGGAGCATATGATTAAGCAACTGGCGCGTTCCATTTCCTTAAGAATTGAAGAGGCGGGTGTGGGTTCTGCTGTGCTCGAGTTCCTGACCCTCAGCTCTCACAGCTGTGGGAGCTAGGTGATGAAAATGCTGACTCACTTTCAGCTGGGAATCTGTCATCGAAGCGCACAAGAACTTTCTATTTCTAACGGACATCCATTGATGATGAGAGTCTTTCCCAATTCTAAAAATACCGAGTTTTCGGTATTGTGCTTCTTCTTACATCGGAGTAACATCTTGGAGTGGATTTTGAGTAGACAAGCCACGTAGACGCAGTACTGCGTCCATCTACCGAAATCAGCGCTAACAACGCAATGCGTCCTTACACTAGTTAGGCGCAAGCAAAGATCATTTGAAAATGCGTTTGGCGGCACGCACGTTAGTCTTGGAGCGACAAGCAAACGGGATATCTCAACGGCATTAACAATTAACTCGGAAACCCGCCCTATGGAAATGCTTCGACCTTATATCGACTTCGCATCAGCGCTTCTCACACCCTTGATTGCGATACTGGTTGCCCTTATCGCGTATAGGCAGTACAGAATTCAAGAGTACCGCGTACGATTGGATTTGTATGACAAACGCCTGAAAATCTATGAGGCGGTAATGACGTTCTTCCGTCACCTTTACCAGAATGGCAGCGCTTCAACCGAGGAGTTGCTTTCGCTCACAGGCGATACCGCTGAAGCCAGGTTCCTCTTCAAAGGACATATGCGAAACCAGATTGACTTGATATATCGCACTGCCTTGGATTTACAGGAAATCAACCGAGAGCTATCGAATCATTCGTTGCCTGTCGGCCCAGAAAGGTCCGAGCTGGCAAAGAAAATGACTGCCCATTTCAAATTACTTAGAGCTCAACGGGACCAAACCGTCAAGTTGTTTGAGAAATACCTCAGACTCGACCGATAATCGTGCTAGTTGGTGGGCGCTTGTTTATGTGCCGCCAAACGCGACCATTATAGATCTTTGCCTGCGCGTAACAAACGGCAAAACGGCGCTCGCTCATTAGTGAAGACGGCTGGCGTGTGTGCAAATCAATAAGTAAGTATAATATTCTAGTCCATCTAGCACCGGTTGGTACAGATCAATAATCAGAAGAATAATTCTCAAAGGTACACGCCAGCCGTAATTGAGCTCGCTCCATTGCTCGCCGCCAGAGCGATCAACGATCAGTTTGATACTGGCGGCTCGCAACGGCGTTTTGCCTGAACGTTAGGCGCAAGCAGAGCTTCATTTCTTATTGCGCCTTGCGGCACCCTCGGTCTCCAACTATCTGGGGCTTCGAGTGCAAGGATTCACGTCTCGGGACGGTTGCCGAGAGAACAACTTTCGAGAAAGGATACAGAATGAGAACAACTCCAATGATTGTTGTCATGGTGCTGACGCTAGCAGCACATGGCTGCAAAGACCTGAGTTCGAATCCAACGGATACGACTCGCACTCTGATTGAGTCAAGCTTCGAATTCCAAAACCAGCCTTCTCTTTCTGGCTGGGAAGACGGCTATCCCATGTATGCCGTAAAGAAGGCAAGGTATTCCTTCGATAGCGATGTGCCTCCCGGTGGCGGACAATGGTCACTGAGACTACAACCGCCCGATACCAATGCAACCGCGATGCGGTTCTCCGTTCGTCCCGAACAACCAAGTCAATACAGCAACTTTAGGCTAACTTATTGGGTCAAGGACAAATATTCGTTGGGATCCTATGCCGTAACCTTGTCCGCTTGGATGGGATCGTATTCTTATGGATGCGCATTTCGAAGATCGCGTTCCTCGGAGTGGGAACAGGATACAGTTACGTACACCTCGCTGAATCGCACCGTAGATAGCTTGGTAGTTTTTGTCGCGATGTATTTTCCATACTCAAAGAGCGACACGAGCAAATACATCTGGTTCGACAGATTCAAGATAGATCAGTTCTAGTCTTCGTCCTTGGACCGTTAAAGCGCCAAATTGGGCGACGTAGCGGTTCGTGCCGCAAGGCGCTAGTAAATGTGAACTCTGCCTGCGCCTAACAAGCGGCAAACCGGCGCTCGCACCTTGGATAGGCGTGGTTGAAACAAAGGTTGGCTAAATATAAAGTGCTCGCTCCATTGCTCGCTGCCGGAACAACGGAACGTCAGTTCGATACCGGCGGCTCGCAACGGCGGTTTGGCTAAATCGTTATGTGCAATTGCCACGGAAAGGGTGTTATGCGTAACCGAATAGTTGTCACAACAATTGCAGCCCTCCTCTCGTTGACAGTGTCGCACGCCCAACTCATTCGGGGCTTCGGATTCAAGGTCGGTGCAGTTTCTTCCAGCCAAGACTGGCACTCTCTTGTTTACACGGCCAGCACAACTCATCGGTGGGCCTTCGAGGCCAGTGCCTTTGTCGAACTCGTCAATATCCCTGTCTTCAGTCTTGTGACCGAACTCCAGTACAGCCAAAGAGGCGCTTTGGTCGACGGCTTCCATTCCACTCTCGGCCACCGAATCACTTTTCTGCCCAACTCGATCAGGTATGACTATCTGTCAATTCCGATCATGGCAAAGTTCCGCCTCTCAACTTCTCTACTTGAGACATATCTACTTTTCGGACCACGATTCGACATTTTGCTCTCACAACATCAAGATATTATTCTCGATTTTACCCGTGTTTCGTTCGAGCGTGCTGAGGAAGGTCTCACTGCAGGCTTTGGTGCAGAATTGAGACCCTCCTTGCTACCTGGCATCCTTGCAGAAATCAGGTACAACTCAAGCTTCAAAGATTCCTATAACGACAATTACCTTAGAATCAGAGGACACTCAGTTGACTTCATGTTGGGCGTGCGGCTATAACGTGGCAACTGCACATAACAACCGGCAAAACGGCGCTCGCACACTGGATGGGCGGTGTTGAAACTAAGTTTGGCTAAAGGTAAAGTGCTCGCTCCATTGCTCGCCGCCAGAGCAACGCAACGTCAGTTCGATACTGGCGGCTCGCAACGGCGGCTTGACTAAACTGCTTGCGCCGTCCTTGCACGTTTGACAGTGTTACGTGGCGGCACTTTCTGACGCAACATGAAACCACACGAAAGGAGTAACCCAGAATGAAGATCAAAAACATCAACGGCACATCCCAGGCCACATGCTCTTGCGGGTCATGGCTCAAACATTGGGAAAAATTCAGCGGACAAACCACAGATTATTGCCAAGCCACTGTGTGCCTCAATAAGGATGTTGTTGGTGCCCATGTTCAGAAGGCAAACAGCTCAGATAACAATTGGTACATTTATCCGCTATGCAACGCACACAACCAACACACTGGTGAATTGGAAGTTTCTGACAGCTACAAACTGGTGACCGCCAACAAAAAGGAAACCTGTGACAAATAGTTACTCGGCTGCCACGACAACTTTAATCTTGTCAATGTTGGTCAGTCTATGTTTGGTCGCATCAATCAATTCGCAGTTGAACCGTCGCAGATTATCCATGTCTGATTCAGCAATGGCGTCAGGTTTCTCCACCCAGCAATATGATTGGGTCGCGCAGATGATGGAAAAAATCGGATTCTATGCATTCGTCTTTGCTCATAGTATCCTCTATTCTGTTTCAGTTGTTTCTCCTTTTGGTTTTCAAAAACGTGCCGCCACAGCGCCTAATAAACGGCAAACCGGCGCTCGCACACTGGATAGGCGGTGTTGATACAAGATTGGCTGGATGTAAGGTGCTCGCAACGGCGGTTTGCCTATATGTTAACCGCCACGGATTTCAATGTCTTTGATAACAGGAGTAGCCATGGCTTCAACGAGAAATGATATTAGTAGACCAATTCTGCGCATAGCGCTCAACGCTTTGTTTGCTTTTTTACCAATAGTGCAAGCTTCAGGACAGTGGGTTCCAGCCGGCGGTCCAGAATTTTCATCGATCAGTATGCTTTCTACTGACTCTTCCGGGACTCTCTTCGCCGGCTGCGATGATCGTATCCTCGCCTTGTCTCAAGGGGGAACGAGATGGAACACGATTGCCCGCCACTCCGCAAGCTGCATATTTTGGATGGACCGCACCTCGTTTATTTTCGGAGACATGCTCCGGGGCGGACTTTTTCTTTTCAATGGAAAAGACTCGTCATTTAACTCTTTAGTGGACGGTCAAGTACGAGCCATTGTCAGAGCCTCAGATAATTCAATCATCGTTTCTTCATCTTTTATTTGGATTTCCAAAGACAATGGTATTTCCTGGAGAAGGCCTGGCACGTTTGAAGGTATGACTGTTGAAGGTCTTGCCAAGGATACTGGCGGTGCAATCATAGCAGGAGTGAGCAGTGGATACATATATGGCGGCGGCCTGTATCGTTCGACCGACAATGGATCCACATGGACGCGATTTGCATTCGCGGATACATACGGGGACCGAGTCTGGATCAACTCAAAGAACACGTACTTCTATCATGGCTATCGGTCAACGGACGGTGGAAAGACGTGGTCAAAGATGCCCGGCGGGTGGTATGGCTTCGATAACCTGGTGTTCTCTCCAGGCGGTGCGATCTATGGATCATCGAGAGATTCGCTTTACACGTCTCTCGACGATGGGATCAACTGGACGTTCGTCGATCACGCGAATGGCAACATATCGACTCTGCACATATCGCAGAAAGGAGACCTTTACGTAGGCACAGATTCTTCTGGCGCGTACGTGATGACGGTTGGCAACAACGTCCTCAAACCTCTAACGCGTGAGGGTCTCAGCCATGGACGCATATTGTCTCTTGCAATAGACTTGAACCACAACATTTTCGTCGGTGCCCGAAATGATTGGACTGGACTAGGAGGCATCTACCGATCAAGCGACATGGGTCAAAATTGGGACTGGCTAGTGTCAGGACTGCTAGAAATGAGGTCAGTTCTCATTACCCCGAATCATACTGTATTTTTTGGAAACGTGTATGGCACGATTTACAAATCGACGGACAATGGTGACCATTGGGTTGGAAGGGGTGGGGAGTTGAAAGCCGATTATCCAAGGTCATTTGCGATCGACAAGAATGGCAATGTGTTTGCAGGTCTTATCTATGGAGTCGGGATATCGAGCGATAACGGTGAAACATGGAAGCAGTCATACGTAAGATACGAGACGTACCATGTTGACGCACTAGCCGCAGCGCCCGATGGAGGGATGTTTGCCGGTACGGGAGGCGGCCTCTTCTATAGTTCAGATCTTGGTGTGACCTGGACGGAGGTTGGGTTACCTGGTGTGCAAGTTAGGACTATTGTGTTGGTACCCCGGGGATCGATTTTCGCTGGCTCAGTAGCGGGAGATCTCTGGCGTTCTACCAACATAGGAGTCAATTGGAATTGGACTAATGTCGTAAGCAAGCCTTTCAGCGGTGCGCCAATCTGCGCGGTAGCCAATTCGCTCGGTCATATTTTTGTTGGCACGGGTAGCGGAGTATTCCTGTCTAGGGACAACGGTAATTCGTGGACTGACTACTCGGGCGGATTGACGGTGAAGACCATTAATGCTCTGGCGGTCGATCCCGATGGATTTCTCTATGCCGGGAGTGAAGGGGACGGCGTGTTCCGCACCTCTGGATCGACCACCAAGGTCCCTAGAGTCGAAGCTCAGCCTGAAGCGTTTGCGCTTTTACAGAACTATCCCAATCCGTTCAACCCAAGCACAACAATCCGCTACAAACTCGCCAAGAAGGCAATTGTATCGATAAAGATCTTCAACACACTCGGCCAAATCGTCGCTGCATTAGTTGATGAACAAAAGGAGGCAGGTTACCTTCAAGTCCAATGGAACGCAAACGTCCCCAGCGGCATCTACTTCTATCGCTTGCAAGCTGGAGAATTCGTGGAAACGAAGAAGATGATATTGCTGAAGTAAGTTCGCAACGGCGTTTTGCCTGAACGTTAAGCGCAACTCAGAGGCAACTTGTAGGTAGTCACGCTACAGCTTACAGAGCTTTCGATGCTCGCGGCTTGCAGCTCGTTTCTATCGCACCTTCGCGAGTATGAAAAAGGTGAACCATATGCGCAGAGTCTTGCTGATCCTTGTTCCGTTGATTTTACCGCAGATCTTTGTTGCACAGGGTAACCGGGTACATGTCTCGATAGATCCCACAGTTGACACATCTAACAAAGCTATCGAGTCAGTAGTCAAGCTCTGGGAACAGTATCTGAACTCACATCCCGACAGCGTCTTTGACAATCCCTTTTGGTCGGAATTGGAGAAGCGTCAGTACAAGCCCTTCGATCTTGTCGGTTACACCTACTGGACGCCAAATTTCTACCATCTGATTTTTAGTAGGTGGAAAGCGACAGTTCTCAGCGTTTCACTTTCTGATAGTTCATTTATCATTCGCACGATGTTTTATTTCTCCAACGCAAAAGACTCATGTGAAGTCTATGTAAGGTCGATTATTCAGACTGCGGCACGTCTCGAAAATGGATCTTACAGATTGTGCAATGTACTTCCCGTCAACACTCGGCTTTGGCATCACGAACAGGTCGGCAGCATCAAATTCATCTTCCCACTCGATCATGTGTTCGATCGTGCACTCGCTGAACGCATGAATGGGTTCATCGATTCGCTTACCACCCTCTGGGGACTGAAACCCGCTCTAACCCAGTATTACTTTGCGGACGAGATGGATCGCGTTGCCAAAGCCCTTGGGTTTGACTACTGGCCTTCAGAAGGCAATGTCACTGGACCGCGCGGGTTCACCGATGTCCCCAACCGAATCATCTATTCGGGAGGGTCAAGCGAGTGGTATCCACATGAATTCGTCCACGTATACATCAATCCGCTCTTCCCAAAAGCCCATTACTATTTCCTCGAGGGATACGCGACGTTGATGGGAGGAAGCAAGGGGCATGGGCTATTGTGGCACATCAAGCGCAACTACCAATATCTCAAGGATCATCCTGAGGTTGATGCCCTCTCGTTCAAGGGGGTGGATCTCTACATCGGTCCTCAGTACTTCATCGGTGGATTACTGTGTAGACTGGCTGAAGAGAAAGGTGGATTACAGCTCGTCAGAAAGTTGATGAAATATGGTCCGGAAGATGAGGACCTTTATCGCGCCATTCACGATATCTTTGGTGTTAGCAAGGAGGGCGTCAATAGTTTTCTGAGAGCAAAACTAGCTGAATATTCAGCTGAATGAATTCTCTGATGGCCTTTTTCCGGGTCTGCGACAGCCGCCACAGCTGCGGCCAAGAACTCCAGCAATGAAGGTTTACGCATTAGTTCAATGGTTAATAGCTCGAGTTCTCGAGTCACCAAGGGAGGAGGAGTAGCGATATGACTATTTCCAGACTTGGCTTCGGCGTCATAATGGCATTTCTGCTGAGTACTTTTGCCGAATGCGTGCAGTGTCAACCTGCAAATCTCGAGGAGGCCTTAGCGCTCTATCGTGAAAATAAGCTTGACCAGGCCCGTTTGCTGTTTGAGAAGCTTGTCGATCAAGACAAGAACAATCCTCAGGAGATCGCTTGGCTTGCAGAGACGTATCGACGGTTGGGGAAGAAGGAGGAAGCGGTGAGAACGGCTCGCCGGGCGCTCGAACTCGATCCGCGATGCAGCTTCGCCCATACGGTTATCGCCGATGCATCGAATCCTATCTTCGGAGAATGGGCACAAGCGAATTCGGACACCACTTGGTTCCATCTCATGAAAGCGATCGAGTATGACTCAAGCGATGGTAACCCGTGGATTGGTGTCTGGGTCGAAGCAATTCATCGAGGAGATTTTCTGATGACGCGCAGGGCTTCGAAAGAGCTAGTGGAGACAGGGTTTCTATCAAAAGCAGCACTTGCCTACGGACGCTGGATGATACAGGGTCTTCCAGAGAAGGCGATTCTGATAACCAACGGCGACATGGATACCTTTCCACCCTGTGCGGTGCAGGAAGCTGAAAGCATCCGGAAAGATGTCGTTATCGTCAATCGGCCATTGCTGAATACAGTCTGGTACGCCCGATTCATTCGCGACGAAGAAGGCGTTCCACTCCCAGTTGACGATGCGGGACTGCAACGAATTGAGTTCCACAAGGATCAGCAAGGCAATCTCATCACACAATCTGACCAGATCATTCGCGGATGGTTGAAACAGAAAGCTACGGGCGCCTTCAGTCGTCCCGTCACCGTTTCAGCAACTGTTGACAATAGTTTTTTGTCTGGCATCAAGAGCAACTTGCGCTTTGCCGGAGCATTTTACGAGTGGAGCGATTCAACTTCGGCCAGCATACCTGATACAGCTTTGATTACTCAGGGTCTCCGTGGCGTTACCCTGGACAGTCTCACCGGACCATGGGTAAGTCCTCAGGACCGGAGTCCAATTCGAAGAACGGCCACGAAAAGCATTGTTCGGAATGTCACGCTGGCTGCGATTGTGTATGGTGAATCGCTTCTGCAGGCAAAGCGGATCTCCGAGGCAAGTTATTGGGCGAATTGGGCAGATGAGCTGGACGGGAAGGCAGAAGTAGGTCGGATCTTCACTGAGAGAATCTCTCAACTCAAGGATAGTATCGCGAAGACGGCACGCTGAGAAATCTAAATGTGATCGATCGGGCAAGGTGTCAAGCGCATCGAATACATCATTGTGATGGACCGTAACGGCGCACCCTGCCTGACATCTCCACAACAGCCACCACAGCTTCAGCGTCTGAATCTTGTCCTCATCTATCGCTTGTATGCCTTTTTGGTGCCAGATTCCACAAGAATGTACGTGAGGCGGTCTGCCGCCCGAGGCGTCGAGCCGGCATGGCGACGCTGCCCCACCTTGGACAGATCGCCAATGCATCGGCATCGAATCAATCACCGGCCCGACGAGGTGGAATTCAAGAATTGCACACGCGTTGCACCCTTTGCGCGCAGGAAGGGACAACGCATGCGGCTGTAAAATACCGACAAAACGTTACAGCAATGTCAATGTAGTATTAACAAACCGTGAAATGAAGGTCCTGAATCACGGCAGATTGTCTGAAGTGCGCGATCATCTCTCCAGCGCGTTTTTCATCGATGATGGATCCCACTTAAGTGGCGGGTCTTCCATCGGTGATGCCAACGCTGAGTTAATTTTTCACCCCTGTAAGCGGGCGGCAGCTGCGCACGGTCCAAGAAATAGCCACTGAAGCTGTCCGTCTCATTCTTCCACTTTCCATTGATGTCTCTCAGATGATCGAATAACTCAGTTGTCCGTCTGGTGAATGCTGGGAATGAGGTGCGGTCGTAAGAGCGAATAACTGCAGAGCGCCGGTGTCAATCCCGTATCAGCACCGAGCCTCCAGGTGATTGATTGTCGTGGGCTTTTTTTGTATACATGTGGCGTCTAATCCACGGCGATTGTTCATCCATTACTCGACAGGAGGAAATTATGAACAAGAAGGTGTGGCTAGGATTCGCAGCGGCGTTCCTTACCTTTGAGATCATTGGCTTTGTAGTTGACTACCTGATCCTCGGTTCAACTTACGCCTCGCTCAAGGTCTGGCGTCCCGATATGAGCTCAAAAATGTGGATTTTCCAATTGGTGACGTTTATCGGCTCCTTCTTCTTTGCATTTATCTTCTCGAAGGGGTATGAGAACAAGGGAATCTGGGAAGGAGTGCGGTACGGAACGTACATTGGAATCTGGTTGAGCGTTGGAAAGGCCTACGCAACGTACGCGATGATTGCGATTCCATACTCGCTTGCGCTGCAATGGTTCATCTACGGCTTGATCGAGTATATCATTGCTGGCATCGTCCTAGCTCTTGCATTCCGTATCAAACTCAAGGAGCCGGAGAAAGTGCAGACTTGAGTAAGATTGTGGCAGCCCCGGCCATTCGGTTGGGGCTTTTTTGTTGCAAGCAATCACCATCTCGCACTCGAGATAAGGCCGAAGCAATGTCCGGTGAGTGAGTCAGTGGCGTTGCAGGGTACAAGCAGCAGCTGGAGAATCTGTTTAATAATCTGACGCAGCGCGGGTTTAGGGACGAGCTGGTCGGGATGATGTCAGTTCATTCAACACACTATCCCGCGGAGGGAGATGTCCATGCCAAGACATCAAGTAATGTTCTCCATTCCAGAAAAGGAGCTTCTGAGAGCTGGTATTGAAGTCGAAGTCTGGGGAGGCGCGAAGAGGAGGCTGCGCAAGCTTGGGAGGCTCAAAATCAGAAAAGGATCGTTGCAGTGGTTTCCGGGCAAGCAGGCGCGAGGACACAAGGTCACGTGGGAAGGTTTGGCACGCTTTGCGAGAAGGGTGTAAGACTCAACAGATCAAATGCGTTAGGGCCATGCGTTCCTTTGCTTGCCGCCTTCGCCGGCTGCCGTTCCGGGTGGGTTGCCTATACCCTCGGCCTGCGGATGGAGATGTGGCTGTGACAGTTGCCTTGAGATTAGGACACAGGCTTAGCGAGGAAGGTCGAATCCTATGATTGCGTTGCGCTTCCTCCCGCCCAACAGCCACCAAAGCTGCAGCGTCCTTTCTCGTCCATGCTGCTATCGAACCTGAAACAAAGACAGTGTTGTCTGACACGATACCAATGCTAGGACTAAGGTCGCACGTTCATAGTTGATGACCTTGGACGACCGGCGAGGAAGGAATACATTGATGTATGATTTTGGCCAGAGGCATTATGCCCCCCAGGATTCCGTCAGATTTCGTGAGGACCTGTTACATTTTGGTTAGATTAGGATGGCTGCTAACACGAAACATTTGTGTTTACAGGGGTTTCGTGCTTTCTGCGACTAGATGGGGCATCTAGTGTACGATCCGGTAAGTCAGCCGACGGAGTTATTTCGACTGCTCAACTCTCCCGGAGTTCCCGTCATCAAAACCAGATTGTCGATCTATGCATGACCTAGTGCCTGCGGTTCCTCGCTAGCAACTTGACTGCAGCCACCCGAAAGAGGGCGATTTGTAGGGAGTGTTCATATGCAACACCTGCTTGGACAGCACATCCATCGCCGGATTTCGAGGGCCCTTCACCTCGTTCAGGGATGGGATATAGAAAGAAAAAAGGGGTCACAATAAAAACGAGCCCCGACGAGTGCGCAGAACCGTAGTTGAACTTGCACGCTGTCGGCGACACTAGATCCTGAATCAAATAAGGTCGTTGTTGTTGAGATGAAAGTGCCCAGTTCGAATTGAATTGGGCATTTTTCTTTTTCGGTTTTGAGGCGCAAGCACTCTTTTAGAGACAAAATTGTTACGATTTGGTTACACGATTATTGGATGGTAGGGAGTGTGATACAGTGTGGTGACGATTTGGTTACACGGGTCGC
>Ga0187878_1000956_pt1 | contig 30264 bp, 24 predicted proteins | sample June2016WEW_17_1_FD_132979 | JGI IMG/M metagenome (GOLD analysis project Ga0187878, IMG submission 132979) | Peatland microbial communities from SPRUCE experiment site at the Marcell Experimental Forest, Minnesota, USA - June2016WEW_17_150 | ecosystem: Environmental > Terrestrial > Soil >...
TAGGCCTCTATCTCATCCTGCCGGCGGCCAAGATTGCCGTAGGCAACGCCAAGATTATAGTGCGCCTCGGCGTAATCCGGCTTGATTTTTATGGCCTGACTGAAGGCCTCTATCGCCTCCTGATAGCGGCCAAGTTTGCCGTAAGCAGTGCCGAGATTATAGTGCGCCTCGGCGTAATCCGTCTTGATTTTTATGGCCTGGCTGAAGGCCTCTATCGCCTCCTGCCAGCGGCCAAGTTTGCCGTAAGCAGCGCCGAGATTATTGTGCGCATCAGCATAATCCGGCTTGATTCTTATGGCCTGCTTATATGGTTCTACCGCCTCCTGCCAGCGGCCAAGTTCGCCGTAGGAAACGCCAAGATTATACTGCGGCGTCGGAGCGTTGGGTGCTTTTGACACCATGTATTCACAAAGGCCGACTGAATTGCGCCAGTGATTGAGGTAACTGCGCGTCGCAAGGGATTCGGCAGAAGCCAATATCACGACAAGCAGGATTATAACTACAGATTTTGAGCCGCTGATTACACTGTTTTTTAACCGCAGATTCCACAGATTACACAGAAAAGAAGCGAGAATCATCAGCAGGCCGAAGGAGGGGAGATAGGCGAATTTGTCTGAGGCGATTACATTGGTAAAGCCGACAATCTGCATAGTCGGCAAGATTGCAATAAAAAAGAAGAGCCAGCCGATAAGGGCCGCCCGTGTCCAACGGAGGGAGATGAGCAGCAGTGGGATTAAAATGCAGGTACCTATAACGCCTGCCAGAACCATCGGCTGGGAGAGATTCAGGGGGTTAGGGAAGGGGTAGTGTGAAGAGAGATTTACCGGCCATATAATTTTACACAGATAAAAGATTATGTTATGGCAAAGCGTGAAAAAAACACGCCCAATGCCCATCTCGACGGGCGAGATGGTGATAGCGGTGCGAGTTTGGGAGATATAGGTTATGATGGCAAAGATACCGCCGAGGATAAAAAAAGGAACTTTTTCAAGAAACGACTGCCGTTTGAGCCTTTTCAATGGCCAAAAATCGAGCAATAACATCAGAACAGGCAGGGGCGTGCTGGTGGGCTTGGACATAAGGGCGAGGAGGTAAAAGAACAAGCAAGCGATGTAAAAGCCCCAGGTAGAGCGGCCTACAGGGGACTGGATTCTCGGCCCCGCCTTCGCGTGAGTGACATTCCTCGCGGGAACGACAGTGCGCGCATGCGTATAGCGGAGGTAGAAGAGGAGTGACCAGAGGGCGAAAAAAGCGGCGAGAAGAGTTTTTCGTTCGCCGACCCATGGGATAGCTTCCACCGTCATAGGATGGAGGCCGAACAAGAGACCTACGGCCGCGGCAATCCACACCTCACCAAAAAGCAGATAGAGCAGCACAATTATCAATGCTGTATTTGCAGCGTGGAGGGCAAGGCTTGTGCGATGGAAGGGCAAAAGATTTTCGACCCGGCCTCCAAGGGAATAATCGAGCATCAGTGATATCATTGCCAGCGGCTGATAATAGCCGCCTACGGTTGACGGTTCCAAAACTTGAGAAAGGAATTTCCAGGCGGAAAGCCAACTTGGGCTTTTGACCAGGGCGTTGTTGACAAAATACTGGTCATCGTCAAAAGACAATGCCTGTGCGGAGAGAGCGGGCCAATGGACGGCAATAACGGCGTCGCAGACACAGGCGATAAGGACGGCCAATAAGACAGCTTTTGAGGACATAGATTTTGACCCAAGGTTATTATGTTATTGCCAATTATATAAATTATAAATCAAAAATTAAATAGTAAAAATGTAATTATCATTGATGCAAACAGGTACCGTCAAGGCGTAAAAACTCCGGGGAAGGATTGACTCATAAATCTCTTTGCACTTCAACAATGCTTATACAGTTTGTACGTCCCATCTGTCGGACAGCCAAGTTGATGGGCAAAGGTGTGAATCTCTTCCGTAGCCCCCGCGTTTTCTTTTCGAAAAAAAGAGCGGGGGCGGCCTTAAAGTGTCAGTATATCGTCCTCTTTGGCAAGGATAATTTAATCTCGTTTCTTTCCGTTTGCCGCTTCGTCGAGGCCTTTCTTGCTTAGAATTAACCGGAAGAATGAATTATCATTAATTTCCGATTAAAATTATAGGCTTCCATGTCTTACCTTGTCTATCGTATTCCCATTCACCCTCAAAGAAATATTTCCTGTTGCTGGAGATTTCTTTATAGCATATTCTTACTTTTCTTAATAACCGTACTTTTTGATCAGCTATTGTTGGACTTAAATCATAGTCTGTTTTATATGTTACTTGATTCGTCTTTGGGTCAAGGGGATAAATCAATTGTTTTTTCTTAAGTTCTTCAGTTTTTAATACTGTGGAGGTTTCGTGGCCACCAGTATCTTTTTTGATAGCAATATAGGTATATTCTTCTTTGAATATTTCAGCAGGTGCGTTTATGCACAATTTCATAAGCGTATTTATGTCAGTAATTATCTTAGTATTATCTAAATAAGCAAAGGTTTGCGCGTAGACATAAGGTCTATGCGAAGCAATAGTATCTTTTATTGACACTCGCATTGAGCATATAGCAACAATGACAGCTACAAGAGCGATTATTGTGGGTGCCCATACCAATAAGAATGGGGCTGCTTTTGGCCAATTTTCGACAATTACTTTTACTGGTTCCATTTTGTCAACCTTACAATAATTATACAGTCTTCATAAAACGGGAAACACAGCCTGTTTCTGCCAGTATAAGAGATTCCCATTGTTTCTTCTATCAATATTAAATCAGAAATCATAAATCAGAAATGAATTACCTCTGTGTCCTCTGCCTGCCCTGAGCAAGCGTAGCGACCGGTAATGAGCACCGTCGAACTAGTCGAAGGGTGGCTAAAAAAACAGCGAAACCAGCGAAATCTGCGTCTAAAATAAATCAGTATAATCTGCCTGCCCTGCGTAGCCGCTTCGGCGAAGAAGGGTGCAATCTGTGGCTAAAAAAACAGCGTCTAAGAAATCTCCGCGGCGACCGCGTTCTCTGTCGCCAACGTCCGTGTTGTGTTAATCAGTGTCTTGTTCAAGTCCGTGTCTGTCCGTGTCTTGACGCACCTTAGGTGCAGGTTACCGAGGATATTCATAAAATTAATGTAAGAATCGTATGGTGAATCGTAGGGATTGAAATACTTATGCACGTCCCCGTCCGCGAAATACTTTGTGCACATATAATAGAAATGGTCCGAGGTCTGGAGTTTACGCCAGTCGCTGATAAGCTTGGCGTCGCCGGAACCTTTTATCTTCTTTTCGAGACGATACAACTCGTGAATGGCATTGGACTGCATTGCGTTGCCAAGCCACGCCGAAAGGTCTCTTTCGGTATCGGCCCAGCTTATCAGGTGAGGGACATCAACGACGCCGACGGGCTGATACGCTTTTACGACTTCACTGGGCGTCTTGAAATTGTTGTCCGGGTGTCTGAGAATTTCCTCCGGCAGATGGTGCATAAAATCGAAGATGCCGGTTTCCTTCCACTGATGCTCGCCGAACGTCTCGTAGTCCATAAACAGGTTGACGACGAAGCCGTTGCCGTTGACCCTGTTGACCCAATGCGCGAATTTGTCGGCGGTCAGCGGCCACTGTGACCAGTCGCGATTGGAGAACCGAAACGCGATATCGTCGCTCAGGGAGTAATTTTTAAGCAGGAGTCGCAGGCGATTGCACCCTTTCGGGGTATAGACAAAATTCGGGCTTCGATACCCGAGTATGTGGTCCGCGCCTTCGCTGATGATCGCGTCGAAGCAGCCCATCGACTCGATTAGCGATGCCAGGTCGTTATTGTAGATAAGCTCGGTATTTCGGAATACACGGGGCGTCTGGCCGAAAAGCTCCTGAATCCTCTGGACCTGCTTGTTGACCTGGGCCGCGAACTCATTGCGGGAATAGAGAAAACTCAAGCTGTGGTAATAGGTCTCCGCCAGAAATTCGACACAGCCGGTTCTCGCAAGGGCATCGAAGGTGCTGAGAACTTCCGGAGAGTATGCCTCAAGCTGTTCGAGCAGGACGCCCGTAACGCTGTAAGCAACCTTGAACCTGCCGTCATATTTGCGAATCAGGTCCAGGATAAGCCGGTTGGCCGGCAGGTAGCACTTGTTGGCGACCTTTCGACAAATCTCGGCGTTCTTGCGGTCATCAAAATAATTGATGTTGTTGTCAAAGACGGTGTAATGCCTTAGACGTGTCGGCTGATGAACCTGAAAGTAAAAACAAACTGAAGCCATTCCTTTGGTTCCTTATCGAATGATTTGTCATTCCTGCGCAAGCAGGAATCCAGTTTCTTATTTATACTCCCGCCCCAACTAGCGCTTCCTCATAGATTTTTGCGCATCTTGCGGCGGAATCTATCCATCGTAGTTTTCTCACTTCGTAGTTGCCGTGGCTTCTCAGCGTAACACCAAGAGGCGGATACTTCAAAACGGCCACTATTTTATTCGCGATTTCATCAACGTCCCAGAAATCAACTTTCAACGCGTGCGTGATGACTTCTGAGACGCCGCTTTGCTTGCTGATAATAATGGGGACATCGTTGTCTAACGCCTCCAACGGCGCGATGCCGAACGGCTCCGACACCGAGGGCATAACATAGAGATCCGCCATCTTAAAGATTTTATTGACGTCCTCGCCGCGGAGAAAGCCCGTGAACAGGACCTTGCTTCCGATGCCAAGTTCGGCGGCCATTTCAACCGCGCGATGCATCAGGTCGCCTGAACCGGCCATAACAAACCTGACGTTGTCGAGTTTTTCGAGGACCTTTTTGGCGGCCCTGAGGAAGTAATCCGGGCCTTTCTGCATTGTGATTCGTCCGAGGAACAGGACGATTTTTTCGTCTTTCTTGATGGTGGTATTTCCGACGAGCAAGTTGGAGTTGCCGTTTCTTTCGACGCCGTTGTAAACGACCTCGACCTTGTCGCCGCTGACTCCGTACCGGCTGATAACGATGCTACGGGTCAGGTAGCTTACAGCTATGACCCTGTCGGCGGCGTGCATACCCATCCGTTCGATGTCATAAATCATCTGGTTGACGTGCTCGCCGCTGCGGTCAAATTCCGTCGAGTGGACGTGGACAACTAACGGCTTGCCTGTCGCCCTTGCCACCGCCACCCCCGCCGGATAAGTCATCCAGTCATGAGCGTGGATAACGTCAAATTGCTCACTGGCCGCCAGTCGAACAGCAAGGTCCGCGTAGCGTTGCACCTCAGTGTACATATCTCCGCTATAATCAAGCGTCCCCGCAAACTTGCCTGCCCTGCCATGCGAGGCCTGCATCTGCGAAATGGATTCCTCTATTTTTTTCTGGTAGTTGTCGGCGGTCAAATACGGCTGCAACGGGGAGGTTATCGTCCGGAAAACCACATTTTTCAACTGCTGCACCTTCACCGGCGTATGAATCGACTGCTGCATCGCGGGACTTACGAGTTTTACATGCGTGGCGTATTTACTCTGAACCACGGTAGGCAAAACGAACGTAATTTGCACGCCCATCTGGTCGAGCGCCTTGGTCAGTCCGTAGCACGCCGTCCCCAGCCCTCCACTGATAAACGGCGGAAACTCCCAACCAAGCATAAAAACTTTCATTATGTTCCTCGTTGCTTAACAGTCGTAACCATCTAACAATCAATGAGTTACAATCAGCCGACCTGTCAACATCGGAAATGTAAACTCAAAGCGGTAAAACAAGACCACCCATTGTTTTACAAGTTCGCTATCGACAGGAAGTTAGACCATCTTTATCGCATTCCTCACCAAAAATAACACATCCAAATATCACTTGCCTGATATAATAATCGGGATTTTCACGCCTGGCAGTTGAACAATTCTTGGTTAATGTGGCAATTCGAGCAGAATAACGTGGTATTTTACCGGTCCACTTATGGATGGATATGCTCTATAGACGTTGAGTAAATTTTTTCAACAATTTGCGGTATTTCCTGATATGAAGCCCGCTTTGGTGCGTTAACGACTGATAACTTGGCGCACAACGATAGTATCGCAACGGCGAACCGGGCGATTTGAAAACTGAGAGGACAGAAAAAAGGCCGATTCGTCCGGAGACGAACCGGCCTGATTCACCTCATACCCTTCTTTACGTAACCTGATGAAAACAAAGGGCTTACGTGACGGACCGGTTATAGGTCCTGCGGCTTAAGAGTGCTGCGGCGGTTTGCCTTTGTCCTTTCAGCAGCTTTGTCGAGCATGCAATAGACCTTATCGCTGATGGCGCCGATTGCCTCGGACGAGGTCATCATTTTCTTGCTCTTTATGTAAGCTCTTACTTTACTAGCCACAATTAAAACTTCCTTTTGCTTTGCCATGTTCCAAAAACCTCCATAAATTAAGAACCCAAAATCCAAATTAGCCGACCCACACCATTGAGTCAGCAAACGAATTAAACGTCTTATATGGGGGAAAGGCGGGCCGTTTGCAACAAAAAAATGCGTATAAATGCAAATTTTTAATATGGCGTCAAAAGGGTTATTTTGAACAATCGGCTTAAGTTTTTGATAATTAGAGTCGAGAGTTTTGACGAATAACTTAATGATGAGATTTTAGCAGGTGATATTTTCGGACACAGAGGGTCTTATAGTAGGGAGATGTAAAATGAATAAGCGGATTCGCAAGACACACAAGCCGCATTCGACACGCCTCGGCGACAATGCTCCGGCACGAGCTTCGACTGAGCTGGGCCGAAAGTCCTTCACCGGGACAAGAGGTCGAGGCCGGGGGATGCAGGAGCTTGTAATGGTCGCAACGGCCAGCACAATGGACGAGGCAAAGGAGAATGAGACGCTGCTGAAGAACAATGAGATTCCGGCGATGGTCAAGCAGAGACCGAATGAGTTCGGCGAGGGTACGCATTACGCGGTGCTGGTTCCGGAGGATATGGCCGACGAAGCCCACGTGATAATCGAATCGCAGGACGCGTATGACGATTTTTACGACCTCGGACTGAATGATGAGAGCGAAGATGATTTAGAGGGCGAGATTTTCGAGGATTAATTTTTAACCACAGATTACACAGATTACACGGAAATAAATTAAAACTGGATCCCGGCCAAAGACGTGCCGGGACAGGAAGGATACAATGGAAACGAATGAACAATCCAATGAGCAACAGCCCGTGGAAAGCAAAGTGGAAGAGGAACGCAGAGCCAGAGATGACCGCAGAGCTGGCGTGGTGGACAGGCGTCTGGGACTTGACCGGCGTCGTGGGCCGGGTAAGCGCAGGAGCGATGACCGCAGGAGCGCTGAAGAAGGACAGATGTCCGATGAGCAGTTCGAGTTCCTGATGGCAATCAATGAATACAAAAAGGCCAACGCCCGCCCCTTCCCGACGTGGACGGAGGTGCTGGAGGTAATCAAGGCCCTGGGCTACAGGAAAACTGCTGAGCCGAGCGCGCTGGCGGAACACAATAGAAACGGAGGACCCGACTTCGCCCAAGGGGCTACGCCGGGCAGGCAGGATACTGAGGACTGAAAAACAGCGTATAGCGGATAGTTATTGAAAGCCCTGTTGAAAGACGGGGCTTTTTTGTTTTGCCACCCCGCTTCGCCCTGCGGGCTACGCAGGGCAGGCAGAGAATTCTTTTTTTGCCACAGATTACACGGATTAACACGGATTTTCCCTTCCTTAAAATAATTAGCCATGCCATCTCCGCCCGCCTGCCCTCGAATATTTTTGTCGGGGGTGGCGAGTGGCAGGGTTACTTTTGTCATTCCCGCGAAAGCGGGAATCCAACTGTAGGGCAGGGTTTACCCGCCGAAGTTTGCCCGCTTCCGACTTCGCTAAAGCTACGCCGGACGAGTCGCAGGGCGATGAATAGCTGACACCTTTTCTTTCGATAAATGGCTTAAAAGACAAAGTTTTACTCTGTTTTCCCTTTGTATGTCCGGCTGTAAAGCGTATAATGACACTCGCTTTTGGGCTCCGGTGAGCTCAGTCGAACCGCTGGGGGCAAAAGGCAAGAAGGAGAAGGGTATGAGAGAGGCAACACATCTGTCTGGAGCAATCCGCTTACATAAACATTCGTGCGCACAAGGTGCGCCATAACCATTACTAATTCTTTGAGAAGGAGAAGAAAATGAAAACGAATAATAACCAACTTCGCACGGCGTTGTTCGCCGTGATCGTGCTGGTCTTGTTGGCCAGCGGCCTCGCACACGCCGATAACATTTATGTGTCGTGTTACGGCAACGTTTCGTCAAATGGGACGATTGAGAAATTCAATTCGAGCGGAAACATGTCCGTCTTCGCATCGGGTTTGATCCACCCTAATGGTCTTGCGTTTGACAGCAGCGGCAATCTCTATGCGAGCACTAACAGCAATAACAATACGATTATGAAATTCGATTCAAGCGGAAATAGGTCCACCTTTGCATCGGGATTGAGCACCACTAATGGGCTTGCGTTTGACAGCAGCGGGAATCTTTACGCAGCCAGTTTTGCCATGAACACGATTATGAAATTCGATTCGAGCGGAAACTGGTCCACCTTCGCATCGGGTTTGAGCTCACCCCAAGGTCTTGCATTTGACAGCAGCGGCTATCTCTACGCGGCCAATTATACCAGCGGGACGATTACTAAATTCAATTCGAGCGGAAACGGTTCGTTCTTCGCATCGGGTGGGTACAGCATTGTAGGTCTTGCGTTTGACACCAGCGACAATCTATACGTAGCCAATTATTATGGCGGTACGATTACCAAATTCAATTCGAGCGGAAACGGAACTATCTTCGCATCGGGTTTGAACTACCCTCACGGTCTTGCGTTTGACAGCAGCGGCTATCTCTACGTGGCTAATATAGGCGGCGGAACAATCGAGAAATTCGATTCGAGTGGAAACGGGTCAATCTTCGTATCGGGTTTGAGCCAGCCGGCATTTATCGCGACGCAGGTTCCTGAACCCGCCACGCTTTTGCTTCTCGGCCTGGGTGCGGCGATAGCGGCCAGAAGGCGGTAAAATACCTCGTTTTTTCTCTTGACAGATACCGGCACAAGGGTATCATCAAAATCGCCTTTGGCTGGAGGCAAAAGGCAAAGAGGGCTTGGTTGCGTAGCCGAGCGTTTAATATGGGAAATATCATATAAAAGAAGAACCTGGAGGAGAGCAAAGATGAAAACCAGAACAACATTTATCCTGTTTCTTACGGCCATACTAACCCTTGCGGCAGGTAGTGCTTTCGGCTCATATAGCGGCGGCAGCGGTACACCGGGTGACCCATACAAAATCGCCACAAAACAGAACCTGCTGGATTTGGCTGCCACTACGGCAGATTACAGTAAATGTTTTATCCTGACGGCGGATATTAACATGGGAGGAGGGACGGCCTTTACGACGGCAATCATTGCCGCGGATACCAATTCGAACAGCGGTTTTCAGGGAACAACCTTTACAGGTACATTTGATGGTAACGACCATAAGATTACTAATTTCACCATAAACGGCGTAAGTTTCGGCGGAAGTTTCGTCGGTTTATTTGGCTATATTAACTCTGGCGGCAATATTAAAAATCTCGGTCTTGAGAACTGTTCGGTCAGTGATTCTTCTGGTTCTTATTATGTCGGCGGTCTGGTGGGATACAACGGCGGCGGAATCAGTGATTGTTATTCGACGGGTTCGGTCAGCGGTTCTTCTGGTTCTTATCATGTCGGCGGTCTGGTGGGATACAACACCGGCGGAATCAGTGATTGTTATTCGACGGGTGCGGTCAGCGCTTCTGGTTCTTATAATGTCGGCGGTCTGGTGGGATACAACTTCGGCAGCAGCAGCAGTATCAGCAATTGCTATTCGACGGGTTCGGTCAGCGGTTCTTCTAATGTCTATGTCGGCGGTCTGGTGGGATTCTACTTCAACGGCAGTATCAGCAATTGCTATTCGACGGGTGCTGTCAGCGGTTCTTCTAATGTCGGCGGTCTGGTGGGATACAACTTCGGCAGCGGCAGTACTGTTAGCAGTTTCTGGGATATCAATACTTCCGGTCAGACGGCCAGCGCAGGCGGGACAGGCAAGACTACCACTCAAATGAAAACATTTTTGACATTTACCTCGGCGGGATGGGACTTTAATTCTGTCTGGGTCTTGCCGCTGGGACAGTACCCAATGTTATTTCTCCGCCAAGCGGGCGACCTGAACTATGACGGCCGGGTAGATTTTGCTGATTTCGCGATTTTCGCCGACAACTGGCTCACAGGCGAGTAATCAATTGTCGATTGCCGAAGCGGGCCCTGCGCTCCGCTATGTGTCTGCACGCTATACGCTCCACGCTGTACGCTGTTTCTTTATTGACACCTCCTTTGTGAGGATTTATAGTTAACTTGGTAGGAACTGAGGGGTTAAATATGATGATGATAAACAAAATTGAGATCGTACAGTCTTTTAAAAAATGGTTTAAACGCTTTTCCGAATCTATCCAATTTATATCTGCCCTTATTTCTTTGGTTGGATACCTAACTGTAATCCCATGGCTTTCAAGCAATTCGACGAGAGGAAATCTGGATGCTGCTACGCAAAACAAAACTATAGTTGCTACGATCGGCTTTTTTAATTCATTAGTTCTTTTCATAATTACATTATGTTTGCTTTGTATTCTCTGGAATATTGTGCTTGCACAAGCTGGCGCAAAGTTGCGATTTGTGACATGGCGCAAGTCCTACAGACTTTTTGTAAGTATATCCTGTTTTGCCATCATGCTTTGGGGGTTTAATTTTGCATATGTAATTTTCTTCGGTGGTGCATTTTTTTGGTATGGTCAGCTATATTTTTTTAAAATACACGCGCCATGGTGTTTTTTATACGTCTTAGTCATATTGATTCTCAGTTCTGGCACGTTTTACCGGGTCTGGCTAGAATTAGGAGAATTGGAGATGAACCGCATAAACAACAATGTCAAAAATATGAAGAAAATAAGAATATGGAATCAGCGATGGTAGTCAAGTCGTCTTTATCATCCGCTCACTGTAGATTAAGAATGACAAGATGTCACTGCAATAAACTAAGTAGAAGCGCACTATATCGGCAGAAACGATGTTTTTCATTTCATGCAGATTGCACAATTATTGTTAGATGTGGATGAACATGGATGATACCAAGCCAGATTTGTCGGCAGTGCCTTACAAAGCGGAGGTATTAATCTGGGTGCTCGGCTTGATTCTTTTGGTTGCGCGCTTTTTAGGTCTTGCTTCATCTCAATCTTTACCAATACTCAATATAACTTTGGGGAATCAGCAGCATTACTCATGTTTTGTCGCAGCGATGCTTGCAGCCGCCACATTATATCTTATTTGGGAATGGATTCAGTTATCGCATCGTTTATATCGGGCAAGGTTACATGTTGGGTTTACAACACTTTTTTCTTGTGTGGCACTCTGGTTAAGTTATTCACTTATCGCGGCAAACACACCTTTCGCGAACATATCACCTGCATGGTATTTTACATTCATAGCAATTGGTTTTCTCATTGGCTCATTTGTGTCAACTATAGCATTTGCTTCGCTTATGATTCGGACTCGGGAGGATGCCAAAACCATTAATCTTCCCTGTGTGCCCGTGGCTACTTACGCACAGTTCAAGGTATGGATTCCTGTAATTATTATTTTAATGGTTACCTATTATATTCTTTGGTATTTCACACCAAAGGCGCTTAAAATGATAAGTCCTATCCTTGTTGCATTTGCATATCTTTTCATGCTTGGACAAGAAATAGCATTCCTTTGTTTCAGTCAAGATGAGCACGGAAACCATTTACCTTATCGCAAACGTATTGCTCAGTTAAAGGCAATCTTCGATCCCCACGACTATTTCTACTTTCTGCATAAACACGGCATGAAGGCCGTCCAAAAAGTTGGTGTTCCCATAGATGCGGATCCTCAGGTCATCCAGAAAACAATACGGGATAAATTTTCGGATACACAACCCCAAACTCCCGTTAACTACCATGGCCAACTATTGGAGGAAATTCAACTCAAATTCTATTTCAAAGACGACAATCCAAAGAATCAGAGCCCCAAGAACCTCGGTGTCAAAATTTACAAGCCGCATGGTAAGAAGGAAACACTCCGAGTTATGTACATTCCAGTAGATCCTAAGCACGGCAAACAGGAAATCACAATTCCAACCAATCTTGTGGAGAGCTATGCGGAGGAGTATATCAGCACTCACCCTGATCGGGATAGCGAGACGCTCCGGAAATTATTATCCTTCGCGCTCAATCAAGCAATGATAAAAAGTATGATGGATCAAACTGGACATTTACTGCACAGGGCTGTTGAGAGTGGTCAAGAACAGCAAGTACGAGATCTCTTGAAACAAAAGAACCTCGATGTCAATGAACGAGCAGAAGCCGGCTGGACAGCCCTTTTGTATGCTTCGGCGCAGGGTTATCCGCAGATTATGAGGTTATTATTAGATGCCGGTGCAAATCCAGACATTGGGAATGTGACTGGAATAACACCACTAATGTATGGTGCGCTTTATAAAAATATTGACGTTTGCAAAATCCTGCTTGAATATGGTGCAAATCTCGATCTCCAAGATGTACATGGAGGTACTGCATTAATGGTCGCCACTCGTGCAGGAAGTCCCGATGTGGCAAGGGTGCTGCTTAAGGCGGGAGCTAATACTAACATCAAAGACCGTGATGATATGACAGCTTTGGACATTGCATACAAGCACAAACAAGGAAAGATCGCAAAAATGATACGAAAAGCTAAGACTTAAAAGTTAAAATAATGTGTTGATGGGCTTTGTAATGGCTGAAGAAGAGGTATTATTATATATTTACTCTCCTTTTACAAATAGGAAAAGCGTGTTTTTTATCGAAAACATTCTACCGAAGTCATTTCTTAATGAAATAGGATTTGTATTTAATTGTTTTATGCGATCTTATGCATATGTATTTATTCCATTCGTTCTTATCTGCTTCATCGTTAATGAATTTGTCAGCAATATTTTAATATTCATTTTTATATTATTATATTGTTATTTTCATTTTGCGATTCTTATTATAGCTTATTATTTTCATTGTAGATTTAGAGATTACATTGACTTCGACTTAAACAAATTACTTATGGTAAATATGACTAATAATGTCGATGAACATCAAGATATTGTTAGCTTAATTACTTTACGTCATTGCAGAATTCCACCCGAAATTATAACCTGCTATTCATATGCTGATAGAATTCTTAAGGAAATACAACAAATCCCTTTTTTACACAATCTTACGAGGACTATAGTAGATCATAAATATTTAAGGTTTTCTTGGATTAAGGCTGATAAGTCCAAACAAAAAGAATTTATAAGTGCACTTAAGGTGGGTGATATTATTTTATATCATTCCTGTAAATCCGTAATAGGGAGTATTATACGCTTTTTAAGTCGTTGTTATTGGGAACATTCAGACCATTATATTGGGAATGGCAAAGTAATGAACGTTGCTCCTGGAGGCATAAAAGCAGTTGATATTAATAAATGGGTTACAGACGACAAGGTAGAATTAGCTGTTCTTCGTCGTCAAGACATGGACATAGAATATTTTAATAAATTTATGCAAAAGATTGAAGGTGGAAAATATAACTATTTGGGCGTGCTAATAGAATTGTGGAGAATAATAACAAATAAAAAGCAAGACGGATTAATGACTCTTCCGATATTCATAATTAACATAACATTGGTTTTTATTATTATGTATGTATGGTATAGACACCCTGATTTAACGCGCCTTCACCTTTTTCTTTTCTTAATATTTGCACCCTACCTTTTTGATACGGTATATCATTGGTGGGTTTACAAAAAAGATTTTAGCGAACTCGATAATTTCCGTTTTTTGAAGGGATCTAATAAATGAACAATCCGGAAACAAATCCTTTTTCATTATTTTTTAAAGCCATTGCAAAAAACTATTCTGGCCTGATAGCCGTGATGTTAGTTGGCACAACTTGTTTTTTATGGCTAAAAAACACAACAGTTCCTGAGGAATTAAAAAACATTACATTGATGGTTGTATCTTTTCTATTCGGACGAGGTACTTCTTGGAAAAAAACTAAAACAAATACAGAAGATAAAGCTCTGGCTGAATAGGGTGGATACTTGGGAAATAACCGGGGACAGCCGTTTTTTCCCGCCCCACGCTTCCGACTTCGCTTGCGCTACACCGGACAGGTCGCGATAAAATTAACTCCGGCCTTTTTTACGTCGGAGGCGGATATTAAAAGCACCCCGAAGCAGGCTTCGGGGCTAACCGACAACAGGAAAACTCCGCAATTCGCCGCCGTGCCAGCGGCGGCTAAACCTATTTTTTAGAGATTACCTATATACCCAAGAAAATCCGGCAATTTTTGAAAAATTTTTTATTCCTTACGGCCAAAGGACTTACCAATTTTGGCCAGAAAAATAATGTTTTGTAAGTGCTGAAAATACCCAAAATTTCACCTTATATATAGAGGGACCATGTTCCTCTGTAGTAGCGCAGAAGCGCACGCATTTCGCCCCGGGAGGGCAAGGCATCAGGAACAGAAGTTCCAATTTCGAATTTCAGATTTGTTTAGGTATTAGGATTTGGAAATTAGAATTTTTTGTTCTGGAGGATAAAGAGTATGTCTGCCCAACTAACAATAAAAATACCCGTCTGGCTCGATTTTCTTTTCACCTGCCCCCTGCTCGCCTTTCGCCTGCTCCGTTATGGCTACACCTTCCGCCGGATTTACCTCGGCGATGGTGAATTCACTATTTTAGACCCGAAGGATTATTACCTGTATAGCCGTTTCAAATGGAGCGTCGCTGGTCACGACGGAAAATTCTACGCCATCAGGGGCATAAAAACCGGGCGTAAGAAAATGAAATTAGAGCGTCTGCACAGAATAATTATAAATGCCCCGGACGGCCTTTTTGTTGACCATAAAAACGGCAATTCTCTCGACAATCGAAGAGATAACCTCCGTTTGGCAACAAGCTCCCAAAATCATTGTAATAAAATAATCGATAAGTCAAAATCCTCATCACAATACAGGGGAGTTATTTTTAGAAAGAAATCTGGTCGTTATATTGCACAAATCACATATAAGGAGACAAATCATTATTTGGGCTCATTCGATAACGAAATCGACGCCGCCCGTGCTTATGATGATGCTGCGAAAAAACATCACGGGGAGTTTGCCCGCCTCAATTTTCCGGAGGAAAATCAACTGTCCGCTATACGCTGAACGCTGTACGCTGTATATAAGTAAAAGCTTGCCTTAGGGGGAGAATTCGCGTAAAATCCAGGGCAGGTTTGATACACACTACAACTTTATAAGAAAGGAGTTATAGATGTCTGAGTATTCGATGAACCCTGAAGGGGAAAAATTTCAACTGCCAAGCCAGGAGGACTACGCAAAAGAACTCAAGAGAGTGGAATCACTGGCGGAGGCCGCCCGCAAGGAAGGCAAAGAAATAGTTGTGGTAATGGGCGTGGGGTTCGTCGGGGCGGTAATGGCAGCCATAATAGCAGACACGGTTGATAAGAAGACAGGCAAGCCCAGCAAATTCGTAATCGGCTGCCAAAGGCCAAGCACGCGGAGTTACTGGAAAATACCGATGCTGAACGAGGGCAAGTCGCCCGTGAAGGCGGAGGACCCGGAAGTTGACCCGATGATAAAGCGGTGCGTGCTCGAAAAGAAGACGCTCATCGCGACATATAACAGCGACTGCCTGAAATTAGCGGATTGTGTGGTTGTTGACGTGCAGTGCGATTATACCAAACAGCATTTGGGTAATATGCGGACGGGCAAGGTTGAGATGGGGGCACTGGAAGCGACGATAAAGACAATCGCCGACAAAGTACCCGCGAATTGCCTGACGCTGATTGAGACGACGGTTGCGCCTGGGACAACGGAGTTTATCGCGTGGCCGATTATGAAAAAGGCGTTCGCTACCCGCGGGATAAAAACGGAGCCATTACTGGCGCACAGTTTCGAGCGTGTGATGCCCGGCAGACATTATGTTTCGTCAATTCGCGACTTCTGGCGGGTATGTTCGGGATGCAATGAAGAGGCGAGGAAGCAGGTTGAGAAATTCCTGCACGAGGTTTTGAATACGAAGGATTTCCCGCTGACGGTAATGGACAGGCCCATCGAATCCGAAACAACCAAGATAGTGGAGAATTCGTTCAGGGCGACGACGCTTGCATTCCTTGATGAATGGAGTGTGTTCGCGGAGAAAAACGGCGTTGACCTGATTAAGGTCATCAAGGCGATAAAGATGAGGCCCACGCACAATAATATGATATTCCCCGGTCCCGGCATCGGCGGGTACTGCCTGCCAAAAGACGGCGGGCTGGGCTACTGGGCGTATAAGCATATCCTCGGGTTTGGGGATGATATATTCAAAATGACAACCACGGCGATTGACGTGAACGACACACGCGGCTTGCACGTTGCGGAGCTGACTCGTGATGCTCTTCGTAATATGGGCAAAATGGTAGCCGGTGCGAAGGTACTGCTGTGCGGGGCGAGCTACCGGCAGGACGTCGGCGACACTCGCTACAGCGGCTCGGAGATAGTCGTGCGAAAGCTGACGGAGATGGGGGCGGAGATGCAGGTTCACGACCCGTATGTCGAGCACTGGTATGAACTCGAGCAGCAGGACGTTTATCCTGCGCCGGGACATTCGTGGGCGAGATTTTTCCATAACCAGGATGAGCTTATAAAAATCCGTGTGCAGCGTGAACTGCCCGCGGCGATTAAAGGTGTGGCGGCACTGATACTTGCCGTTCCGCATAAGCAGTATCTGGACCTTGACCCGAAAAAGATTGTCGAGTGGGCAGGCGGGCCGATTGCGGTAATCGACTGCTTCGGCATACTGGAAGACGAGAAAATACGGACGTATTTCGGGCTTGGCTGCGAGGTTAAAGGGCTGGGCAGAGGCCATATACAGCGGATAAAAGAGAACGTCCGCAAGTCGAGTTCACGATAATAATAAATAGAGTAGTGTTATTGTGACTTTGGAACACCGCCAAAAACACATAGTGATACTAATATGCGTCGGCATCATCGCAGCCACGCTTGTTGCATACGAGCCGATACGGCACAACGGCTTTGTTACATACGACGACGGCCATTATATTTATGATAACCCGCTGATAACAGCCGGAATAAGCTGGCAATCATTAGGGCAGGCATTTATAAAGCCGCATTTTTTTATGTGGCATCCCCTGACCACAATCAGTCATATAATGGATTGCCAGTTTTTTGGACTGAACCCATTAGGGCATCATTTAGTAAGCGTTCTGATTCATATTGCCAACGCCCTGCTGCTATTCCTGATTCTCAGGAATATCACGGGAACAACCTGGGCAAGCGCGTTCGTCGCAGCAGTATTTGTTTTGCATCCGATTCAAGTAGAGTCGGTTGCGTGGGCATCAGAACGAAAGACAGTTCTAAGCGGACTGTTTTGGCTGCTGACGATAGCCACGTACATTCACTATGCCAAACAGCCGAGATTAGGCCGATACCTGCTGGTGTTATTAGTTTTTGGTCTCTGTATTATGACCAAGCCGGTGGTTGTTACGCTGCCGCTGGCGCTGCTGTTGCTTGATTACTGGCCTTTAGACAGGGTCCGGTGGGGACAGCTCAATAACACGGCACGTGGAGGACCAAATAAAAAATCCGCAGTATGGCTGATAGCGGAGAAAATACCGCTGATAGCGATATCCGTATTGCTGAGCGTAATGACCTACGTTGCGCAACAACAAGGCGGAATCGTTCCGACGCTGAAGAATATGCCGTTGAATTATCGAGTAGCCAATATGTTCCTTTCCTATATCAAGTACATCGGCAAGATACTATGGCCCAGTGGGCTGGCCGTTTGCTACCCACATCCCCGCGCAGTTCTTTCAGATGCGCCGGCAGTAACGTGCGCGATGCTGTTTATCGTGCTGACCATTTTGAGCATTTATATAGGCCGGCGAAAAAAATATGTGGCAGTCGGCTGGTTATGGTACGTCGGGACACTTGTGCCTGTGATTGGCCTGGTTCAGTCGGGTGCGCAGGCGATGGCCAACCGATATATGTATATCCCGATGCTTGGTCTGCTTATTATTATCGGCTGGGCAGTCAAAGATTTCATCGTCAACAGACCGCGCATAAGAATTGCCGCGACGGTAATAGGTGTGATTGCGCTGTTGAGCCTGCTCATACTCACCCGAATGCAGGTCAGACACTGGCAAAACACGCTGACACTATTTGAGTACACACTGAGCGTTACCGAAGACAACCCGGTTACGGAAAACAGCTATGGGGCCGCTTTGTTTAATGAGGGGCGCATAGAAGAGGCGGAGCTGCATCTTAGTAAAGCTGTTCGCCTGGCCCCGGCGTTTGTGGTAGCGCGCAACAACTTAACCAAGGCCTACCTGAAACAAGGGAAGCTTAACGAGGCAATCGAGCACCTTAATGAGCTGATAAGTCATAACGAGGGGACAGCGGAGGTTTATTACAACCTGGCAGCGGCACTGGAAATACAAAAGAAATACGAAGACGCCATAAAAAACTATGCCAAGTCGCTGGAGCTGAATCCACGGGACCCGGACACCAACAAAAGAATGGGGATTACATTAGTGGCGGCAGGAAAGACAAATGAAGCAATCGAGTATGCACAACGCGCCTGTGAACTGACGGGAAACAGGGACGCCGAATGTTTAGAGGCACTGGCATCGGCACTCGCGGCGGCGGGCAAGTTTGACGAGGCGACGAGGATTGCCGAAAAAGCGTTAGAAGCCGCGAGGATTTCAGGGCAAGAGAATCTCGCTGGCGAGATTCAGAAACGGATGGAACTTTACCAGGCAGGCATGTCGGACCGGCAAGAATAAATGCAATTCAGCCAAAAATATGTTTTCATTGTTATATGCGCGGCACTGGTGACGGCGACGCTCGCGGCATATGAGCCGATACGGCACAACGGCTTTGTCAGCTACGATGATGGCGCATACATAACGAAAAATCCAAACGTAACCGGCGGAATAACCCGTGAGTCGGTTATCTGGGCATTCACGAATTCACACATGGGAAACTGGCACCCACTGACCATGCTTAGTCATATGCTGGACTGCGAAATTTTCGGGCTTAATCCACTTTGGCATCACTTCATCAACGTGCTGTTCCATATTCTTAATGTACTGCTTATTTTTTGGATACTCACAGCAACGACGGGCGCAATGTGGCCAAGCGCATTTGTTGCCGCGGTCTTTGCGCTGCATCCGCTACAAGTTGAGTCGGTTGCCTGGGCAGCGGAGAGAAAGACGGTTCTGAGCGGTCTGTTCTGGTTTCTCACAATAGCTGTTTATATCTGGTACACAAGGCGAGCGGGTATCGGGCGATATATATTGCTTGTTATGGTGTATGCCCTGTGCATTATGACCAAGCCGGTGGTTGTAACGCTTCCACTGGTCTTACTGCTGCTGGACTATTGGCCTCTCGAACGAATCAGAATACGGAAGACAGAAGACAGAAGAGGACAGAGGGCAGGGGGCGCGTCTCAAAAGGTATCGGCAGGACGGTTAATAGTCGAAAAAATACCTCTGCTTGCGCTATCGGTGATTTTGAGTGTAACAACCTTTGCTGCTCAACAAAACGCCGGGGCATTCGTTCCGCTGGATACAACGCCACTGGACTCCCGAGTCGCCAATATGTTCCTCTCTTACACAAAGTACATTGGTAAAACAATATGGCCAAGCCAACTGGTTGCATTCTATCCCTACCCAAATGCAACCTTTTTAACAATGGCGGCAACAATATGTGTACCACTATTTGTCCTGATATCAGTCATCAGCATTTACGTAGGCCGTCGCAAAAAATACGCAGCGACGGGCTGGCTATGGTATGTTGTGACGCTTGTCCCGATGATAGGATTAGTCCAGGTGGGTAACCAGGGAATCGCCGACAGATATGTGTATGTACCAATACTGGGACTGCTTATTATCGTCGCCTGGTCTGTAAGAGATTTCGTTTTCAACCGGCCCCGCTGGAAAATTGCCGTGTCTGTATTAGCGGCGGGTGCTTTGCTTTCAGCAGTAATAGTTACCCGGACACAAGTGAGATATTGGCAGAATAGTATGTCACTGTTTGAACATGCCCTGAAGCTCACGAAAAACAATCCCGTGGCAGAAAAAGGATACGGAAGCGCATTGTTTGCAGAAGACCGATTTGATGAAGCCGTAGTACATTTGAGAAACGCGTTACAAACACATCCGGGATATCTCGCGGCCGGCAACGAACTTGGCAGGGTTTACTTAAGACAGGGTAAGTTTAATGAAGCTGTCGCGTGTTTTAACGAACTTTTAAAACGAAACAAAAATTCTGCAGAGGTATATTACAACCTGGGCTTAGCATCAATCCTGCAAAAAAAATACGAAGAAGCCATAAAGTACTTTGCCAGAGTATTAGAGCTGGACCCTAAATACCCTGATGCTCATAACAATATGGGAACCGCACTGCTTGCAGCAGGAAAAAACACCGAGGCCATAAAGCACCTTAACGAAGCTCTGCGAATAAGCTCTAATGATGCGGGACTTTATGAAAAACTTGGCAATGCTTATGTTCAATCAGGCAAGTATGAACCGGCAATTCAAAATTGGACGAGGGCACTGGAGCTAAAGCCCGACAGCGTGGATGCTCTCAACAACATAGCGTGGTTATTGGCCACCTTTGGCGAGGTATCCACAAAGAATGCCAATAAGGCTATTGAGCTTGCGCAGCATGCGTGCGAATTGACAGGATATAACGACCCTGAGTTTCTGGACACTTTAGCGGCCGCATACGCCTCGGCAAGCAAATTCGGCGACGCAAAAGCGACAGCGGAGAAGGCATTGATCGCTGCGAAGGCAGCCGGCCACGAAGACCTGGCCGGCGAAATTCAGAAGCGGAAAAAGCTTTACGAAGCGGGACAGCCGTATCGTCAAAAATAGCGGCGTTGGAGCGTGATTATACGGTGTTTTTATTCTTGTTTTTGTCCATTAGGAGGACAATCCTGTCGTATTTATCCTGCGGCACTTCCTCTTTCAATATCTTGCGAATCTGGCTCATAGGCGTTCGCTGGGTGGTATGCGTAACGACGATATGCTGGTTGTTAAGCTCAGTAATCAATTTCACAAATTCATCGATGTGCATATGTCTGCCGGCGTGGGCCCTGTCGGCGTGTTCATCAACGTAAAAGGTGCATTCGGCGATGAGAATTTTGCTTTCGGCAATATAATTCAGTTGTGAGAAATCGACGTATTGTGTGTCGCCGAGGTAAGTAACAATCGGTATCTCAAGGGGATTATCGATTTCAACGCCCTGCTTTTTCAATTCGACAATCTGCGGGCCTGAGAGATTGGCAAATTCCTGTTTTATTTTTTTTCGTTTTTCTATTATGGTGAAGCCGACCGACCCCCTGCTGTGCTTTGTGGGGAACACGCGAGCGACCAGGTTTGGTTTTATTTGAAACTCGTCGCCGGGCTTAACGCCCACGAGATTGGCGGGAGTTTATTGCCATCGAGGCGCGCCCAGGCATCGATGATGTCCTTAATGGGGGAGAGGAGATCTTCGGGTGCGAGAATGGTGCCCGCGGACTGGCCACAGAAATTGCGATGAGAGAGGTAATAGGCGATACCGGCGGCGTGGTCCATATGGCCGTGGGTGAGAAGGACGTGATTTATGGGTATAATCTGGTCGGGGGCCTTGCCGATATCGAAGCAGACGTCGAGCTGAGGCATAGCGATGACGGTTTCCTCTCCGGCAATCGAATAGCCGATTATATCCAGGTCATCTATCGTAATCTTCGCTAAGTTATGGCTTGGCATCGTGTCTTTCTGAAATAACGCATTGATTATTGGTAATTGATAACTGATAATTGTAACGACAAACGAGTTGGTAATCAACCTTAACGAAAAGGCATAGGAAATAAATAAACAGCCGTCCAGATGAACAAAGCAAAGACAGAACAAAAGGTATTTCCACCAAGCGTCGTACCGGAGGCGACGATATTTCTCGCCAGTGTCTGCGTTATGATGGTTGAGATTGTCGCGGGCCGGCTGGCGGCAAGACATATCGGCTCGTCACTTTACACGTGGACGGCGGTGATAGGCGTGATACTTGGGGGAATCACGCTTGGTTATTATATCGGCGGCCGGCTGGCGGATTCATTTTCGACAAGAAAAACCATCAGCTGGCTGCTCGCGGCATCATCGGGGGCCTGTATAGCCGCCATAATCCTCAATAACCTTGTCGGCGAATGGACTTTTCTGTGGCGTATGGAAATGGCACAACGAGTGCTGTGTCATATAGCGATTGTGTTTTTTATTCCATCAATGTTTATGGGCGCTATCAGCCCGGTGGCGGTGAAGATGGCCCTGGAGTCGAGGCAGGACAGCGGGCGGACAGTGGGCAGGATGTATGCGCTTGGCGCAGCAGGGAGCATAGTGGGGACATTCTTAGCGGGTTTCTGGCTAATCAGGACAATAGGGACGGTCAATACGCTGTGGCTGACGACGGGTATTATGCTGGTAATGGCCTTGATGTACCTGCCGAGGTCGGGGGCAATGCTCGCTTATGCGGCTGCCGTTGTACTTCTGGCTATCGCGGGGACAATTCCTGCTAAATGGGCACAAGACGTCGGTTCGGCAATGTCACTGAGGCAGACACACAAGCCGGATATGTTGTATGAAATCGAGAGCCAATACGGTTATGTGGCGGTTCATCAACTGAGTGAACAGCCGGATGAGCGACAGTTTGTCCAGGACAATCTGAAAAGCCACAGCCAGATAATAATGGGTAAGATTCGGGACCTGCGGTTTTTCTATACGCGGGTGTATGGCGCGGTAACTCGCAGGGCCGCTGTGGGCAAAGAAAAGCTCCGCACGCTGTCGATAGGAGGCGGTGGCTATGTTTTCCCGCGGTATATTCTGGATGTATGGCCCGGTAGCAGCGTGGACGTGGCAGAAATCGACCCGGCGGTGACCGAGGCGGCAATGCAGGCATTCGGACTGCCGCGAGATACGCCCATCCGGACGATTAATCTTGACGGGCGGAACTACGTTGACGAACTGCTGGAAAAAAAACGCAAAGGCGAACAGATACCGCAATATGATTTTGTATATATGGACGCGTTTAACGATTTGTCCGTGCCATTTCAATTAGTGACACGGCAGTTCAACGAGAAGATTTTTGCGATAACGGCAACGGACGGCGTGTATATTACAAACCTGATTGATATGCGAGACAACGGCCAACTTATTGCAAGTTTTATCGGCACAATAAAGCAGACCTTTCCGTATGTTTACGTGGTGACAAGACAGAGCAGTTATGATCTGCCGGTTAACTTCATAGTGACAGCGGGCAAAAGACCGGTCAATCTTGAGAACCTAAATACGGAGGAAAACCTTGCGGACGCACGGTTAATAATCCGCGACGAAAATGACCTGACTGCGTTCCAGAAGAAAGTGGGCTGGATTGTCCTCGATGACGATTATGTCCCCGTAGAGAACTTTATGACGCCCGTTGTGCGAGGGATATCATCGATAACAATAGCGGACAAATACATCAAACAGGCGGAACAGTTGAGTTTGGCCGGCCAAAAGGAAGAGGCGATTGGCAAGTACCGTATGGCGATGCGAATCTGCCCGGCCTTTTCGACAAGGGCATCCTATTCGATATCACAGATTTTGGCCGACCGTGAAAAGCCGGCAAAAGAGAATGCTAATCGAACGAAATAATAACACGGAAACTTATCAAAGAAATTAAATTGATGATTAATTATGCCTGACAAACGAGCACACAGGGGACAACATCCTGCCGATGAAAAATTGTTTAGTGAGACCTGGATACCGAACATCCGGCGAGCGGTTGCGGATTATTCGCTTCTGCTAAGCAAGGGGTACGCTGAAAAAAGTTCGCTGAAGCTTGTGGGCGACCGATTTACACTGACCGAAAGACAGCGATTAGCGGTGATGCGAAGCGCCTGCTCGGATGAACAGCAAGCCGGCCGTAAAAGCCGACAGTTAGATATTAACGCCGTCGCCGGACAGATGATAGCGATTGACGGGTATAATTTATTGATAACGATTGAGGCAGCTATGAGCGGAGGGTTGATTTTCAGGGGACGGGACGGATGTTGCCGGGATTTGGCGAGCATTCACGGAACATATCGCAGGGTCAGTGAAACGCAACCCGCAATCGAACTTATAGGCGGATTTCTGCAACAAATCGGGATAAGTCAGGCACTGTGGTTATTAGACAGTCCGGTTTCAAACAGCGGGCGATTAAAAACTCTTCTTCGTGAACTTGCGGAAAAGAACAAATGGAACGGATTCGGCTCCTTCGACAAGCTCAGGGCAGGCAAGCTCACCGCAGGATGGGAAATTGAGCTTGTGACAAGCCCGGACGCGGTGCTGATAAAAGGCGAAAAAATAGTCGCAAGCAGTGACAGCGTGGTTCTGGACAAATGCGGCAAATGGGTCGATTTGGCAGGTGAAATCATAAAAAAACGGATACCGACAGCGAAAATAATCGACCTCGAAACACAACCATAACCACTTGCCATATCAGCAGTTACACTCCAACCTCCAAAAAAAATATTAAATTTGGAAAGTTTTACTGCCGCGTTTTAAGCAGTCGCGCATTTATAATCGTGATGATAGCAAGAAATTTACAAATTGATTATGAGAGCAGAATGATGGGTATAAGCGAACTTAGCGGTTTCCCATTCGAGCCGGACTCGATGACGCAGTCGAAAAGTGACCCCGGGGCCTTTACAAGGTTATATTTACGTCACTACGATGCGATATTCAGGTATTGTGCACACCGGCTGTTTGAGCGGACCACGGCAGAGGACATCACATCGGAGGTTTTCCTGAAAATGGTGGAGAACTTCCAGACATTTGATGGCAATGAGAAGCAATTCCGGAACTGGCTTTACCGGATAGCGACGAATGCCGTCAATGAACACATCAGAAAGACCACCCGCCGAAGCGCGATATTGACCTGGGTTTGGCGGGGGTCGAGCAGTGACGATGCCGGCGAGGCAGTTGCGGCTGACGAGTCGCAGCATAACCAAGCCGTCATCAAAAAGGCACTACTGGAGTTAAAGCCGGAAGAACAAGCTATCGTCACAATGCGTTTTTTTGAAAACCTTAAACATGAGGAAATTGCCGAGGTAGTCGGCACAAGCACAGGCACAGTCCGCAGTCAGTTGTCGCGGGCAATTGAAAAACTGCGAAAGCATATCTCTTCAGCCCAGATTGACGGGCAGGAGGTGACAATATGAATCCCAACGAAAGAAAATTAGAAGAACTTATGAGCAAGATGACATTCGACGACAAACCGGATCACCGTCACCGCGATAAGCTGGAACAGGAACTGCTGGCTGCTTTTGCACGACGCCAATGGCAACAAGAGAGAAAATCCCGTCAAAACGGGGTTTGGAGAGCGATTATGCAAAACAGACCATTAAGATTAGTAGCGGCGGCCGCGGTAATAGCCGTCGTGGGAATTGCAAGCTGGACAATATTCCACCAGGGCGTAGAAAAACCAATGGTGTCTTCCATAGAGCTGCTGGCAAAGGCACAGGCGGCAGAAAAGGCGCTGTTTACCGGGGACAAGATTGTGCACATTATGAGTGAAATCACTATTTATCGCAGCCAGTATAACCCGAAGAGCCGCGAAATGATTGAAAAGCTCGGGAACACGAAGATGTCGGCTGCGGAACTCGATAAAATGAATCGCGAGCTGATCAGCTCGTGGCTTGTGAGCTGGCTGCCGATGTGTTCGCTGCAGCCGAATGGCGAACACCGGATTACGCAAATAAGTCTAGCCAAAGACGCCAATCAGACATATACGATTTTTGACAATGCCTGGTATGAGCCGAAGACGGGACGATTTGTCCGGACGATGGATGTCAATGACAAGGTAATTTTCGCCAACTCTTATGACGGCCAGTTTGTAAACACTACCGAAACAACGGCAGACGGGAAAGTCCAGCTCAAAAGCGAGGCAGTAAGCGCAAACTTCAAGGCACCGGAAAATCCTGCGGAGTTTCTCGGAATGACAGCAGGCGTTCAGCAGTGCCTAGTTGACAAATGCTTTACACAGCCGGTTCAAAATGTCACGAAAGGCACACTCGCGGATGGAACAGCCGTGTATATTTACAAGGTCGGATTCCCAAATCCGTATGGTGGAGATTTAAAAACGTATTACCTGTTCAAGATTCGTCAGGCCGATGAGATTATCGCTGAGATTGAATACATCTATAACGGCCGGCAACAAATGGTAATTCGCAGGGTAGTCAGCGAGCAGGTCGATAAGCCGGATTATTCGTGGAACCTCGCGGAGCTGAGCAGCAAAGATTTGGCAGGAGAAACCCCCAGCGGCGTGACGGTTTCCTCGGACGTGGCGATTCCGAACGTATCTGTCCGTCATATGATTGACAAGGCGGATTTTGAGACATACATCTTCGCGACTGACCCGAATTGGACAAAAAGCCGAATGATTGTTGATGTGATTGACCCGATGAATCCGCCGGCCAGATTGTTCGTGATGGTGTTCCCGCCGAAGGATAATGATACTCGTATGGTTATGCTGATTCAGTCCCAGACGCACAACAAATATATGGGCGCAATGTTCAAACAGGTCGAGGCACAGGGAGGCAAGTTTGACTGGAAGATGTACGCAAACGGATGCAAAGTTTACAGGAACACGGGCAGCGAGGCATACTGGACGGAACTTAGTTTCAAAAATTCCGGTATCGAACCGGCGAAGGACAGATGCGGTTTCATAGTCGAGACACCGGCAGGCACTTTCCCGCTGATTGCGGTGAACGGACCGGTAACCGAAGAAGAACTGGCAGGATTAGTAAACTCGCTGATACCAGCCAAGGATTACCAGGTTAAATAACTCAGGCAACCACAAAAACACATACGCCGTCCCTAACCCTAAGGGACGGCGTTTTTTTATGCGCTTCCTAAAAATATTATTTCGCCTATACTAAAATACGGAGTGCAATCGTGTTATTAATGAATGGCAGCCATTAAAAGGGTTTAAACCAGAACCAGATGATAGAAGATGAAATTTTGAAATGGCGTTTCAGACAAGGCAGCAAGGAGGCGCTTTGCCGCATTTATGAGAAGTATCTCGACTATCTGCTGACTTTGGCAGTGGGGTTTGCCAACGACTTCAATACGGCCCAGGACATCGTGCACGACGTATTTGTTCGATTCGCGGCCTCCCGGCAGGGTTTCGGTCAAACAGGGAACCTTAAAAGCTATTTGACAACCTGTATTGTGAATCAGGCGCGCGACCAGATTCGCAGGGCCAAACACCAGCCGGGAGAATTAAAAGAAGATGCTTTGATTGGTGAGTCGGACTGCCCTGAACAGGTAGTCATAAGCGACGAGTTATCGCATCGGCTGAACAAAGCTCTCGCGGAACTGCCATACGAACAACGCGAGACGGTGGTCCTCCATTTGAAAGGTAGCCTGAGATTCAGAGAGATAGCAAAATTGCAGGACGTATCCATAAACACCGTTACGGGCCGTTATCGATACGGATTAGACAAACTGCGGTCAATGTTGATTGATGAGGTGCAAAAATGAGGCCGTCAGAAAAAATAGAAAACGCGTTAAAGAAAATGAATTTTTCAGCCGGTGCCGAATTGCGAAAGCAGATTTTAGACGACGCAATGAAGGCACACGAACAAACAGGCACACAACCGGCTTTTGAGAAGCCGGATATATGGAGAATCATTATGAAGAGCAGAATAACAAAATTGGCGGCGGCTGCCGTCATTGTAATCGCAGGACTGGTGTGCGTTCAGTTCCTGACAGGAACGAACGCTTATGCCCAGGTCGTTGCGGAGATTCGAAACGCCCGCACGGTCGTCTATACGCTGATAACTCAGACCAATCAAGGTAATGGCGAGACGATAAAAACAGACATGGCCTATAAGGAACCGGGCCATCTTCGGACATCGACCGTTGACGGTTATGTCTGTATTGGCGATTTCACAAGCGGCAAGATGATGTCCATTGTGCCGCAAGGCGGGTATTCCATCGGCGACTTAAACAGCCTCAAGCCAACAGGTAACTCCGGACCCTTCGCATCTTTCGAGGCGATGAGGAACCTGCCGGCAAAGGCAGATGAGAACCTCGGAGCAAAGGAGATAGACGGCATTGACTGCGAAGGATACAGAGTGACACAGGGCGACCTGACCTCGATTATCTGGCTGGATGCAAAGACCGGCGACCTTGTGCAGGTGGAACACAGATACGCCAACACCCCCGGAATGAACAGGATTATCAAGAACATCAAGTTCGACGTCGAGCTGGAGGATTCACTGTTCAGTTTGACCCCGCCGGCAGGATACAAGCCAATGGGCGTCGAGATGAAAAGCGATGCCGCCCTCCAGACGGAAGAGACGTTCGTCGCCTGGCTGGGATGGTGGGCCAATGGAAATACCGATGAGACGTTCCCCCCGATGGTGGCCGGTACCGAGTTAGCCAAGGTCTGTATGGATATGGCTAAGCAGGGCAAGCTCAAGGGCTCTACGTGGGACAAGGTTGACCCCCAACAGATGTTCAATGCATTGCTTTTCGTGGCCAAACTGCCCAGAGAGGAGAGCAAGTGGCGGTATGCGGGTAACGGCGTGAAGATAAATACCCCCGATACGCCGATATTCTGGTATCGCCCGGCCGGCAGCCAGATGTATCGCGTCATCTACGCGGACCTGACAGTGCGCGAGATGTCTGAGGAGCAGTTGCCCAAATAATAAACATCCTCTATAAATAAAAAGGGCTGTGTTTTTTGAACACAGCCCTTTAACTTCAAATTGCCACTTTACTTCGTACTTAGTACTTCCTTATGCTTTACTGCGTTTTCTACGAAGCAGCAACCCGCCAAGACCAAGCAGTGCTATTGTGGCGGGTTCGGGTGTAACATAGTAATCAATCTGTAATTTTGGCCGCCAGACATAATCAGGCGGTGACGTGCTGTAATTGCTCGAATGGAAAATAACTCCATCCTGCGAATCACTATACGCCGAATAATCCAGTACCCAGCCAAGGTTCTGCGAAGGGTTGGCATACCAAGCCGCTACCGAAGCAGTGATGCCACTGCCGGACCACGTCTCCCATGCATACCCGCTGCCAATGTTGTAGAGCGTAACAGAGGCATCGGGGTTAGCCTGTCTGTCCTGATTAACACCGCGTGCTCCGCCGTTGTACCATTGCGTCGTGCTTGGATAGGCGTATTGGTAATAAAACGCTGCCCCGGTCCTGCCATTACCGCTGCCGCCACTACCTTCTGCCCACGAGTGAAGCAGGCGATACGCTGATACGGTCAGGTAATCATTGCTTCCAATGTCCCAATCCTGATAATACAAGAGCGACAGGCTTGCCGACGTGACCACGGCATTTGCAGGCAGGCTGCTTAAATCAAACTTGATGAGGGTGTCCCGGTCATCAACATTGCTGTACCAATCATGTCGAACATGAATGTCCCCGTCATTGCCGTAATTTGTGTTGTCGTGATAATAATCAAGCCACGTATCAGAGGTTCCGCTATAACCGTTGATGCCCTGCTGAAATGTGACGGTATCGCCCTGTGCAAGACCTGCAAACGATACCAATGTCAACAATACAACTGCCAGAAGTGTACAAAAGATATGCGTCTTCATTCTTCATCCTCCAAAAAATAGATATTAATCGGTGAGGGATGATATTGTGTTAGAAAGGTGAATACTCATTCTGAGCATGAGCACAAAACAAACGCTCTCTTCCCTTCTTCTCATCACTCACACTCTCCTTCTTTCCTGCAAGCCCGGATAATGGACTTACTCAACTTTGTACATTCTACATCCCCCCCTCCCCGTAATGTCAAGTAATAATTACAGAAAATCCGAATTTTATTGAAAATTCTTCAGATTTTCCCGATACAACTGCTGGAAGATTTTGATATTGCCGTGGAATTGCGGCTTTACATCGTGGCATTGGAAAATAAAGAAACAACAGGAAAAGGCCAAAAAAGCGCGTTTTCAGGCTAAAAACGGGCATTAGTACGGTTAACTTGTGGCAAAGTAAGTTTGAGACTGTTTAGAGCCGGTCGATGGCTCGACGAAGCTCATCGCAGACAATACCAACTTCGTTCTTGCTGAGATTATTATAGAAAGGTAAAGCGATGGTCCTTTCGGCAATTTTCTCAGTTATGGGGAAATCACCCGGCTTGAAGCCAAATCGCTCGACCATA
>Ga0187878_1000961_pt1 | contig 30076 bp, 28 predicted proteins | sample June2016WEW_17_1_FD_132979 | JGI IMG/M metagenome (GOLD analysis project Ga0187878, IMG submission 132979) | Peatland microbial communities from SPRUCE experiment site at the Marcell Experimental Forest, Minnesota, USA - June2016WEW_17_150 | ecosystem: Environmental > Terrestrial > Soil >...
AGCCCTGTGCCTCTCGCCAAAGAGTTCAACATATTCCATGACTTGGCTCCAGCGATCCATCCCCTTACGTAGAGCCTCCTCACCTTCCGGCGTGATGGTATAATTACGTCTATCCAAGCCCTCCTCCCTGTGTTCGTGGCTTCTCGATATGAGGCCCTCGTTTGTGAGCTTATCCAGGGCTGGGTATATTGTTCCGGCTTTTGGCTTCCAGTACCCAAGGAACATCCGATCCAGACGCTGGATTAGGTTATAGCCATAATCAGGCCCATCAGATAAAACAAACAATAGCCACATCTGAACTGGGCTAATCCTCTCTTCCCGAGGCAGGATCGTAGTCAACTCACTCACCTAAGATGAAAATCTACATATATCACTAATATATCTATCTAGGATCAGGTTTGGGCATTTGACAGAATATAACCCAAGTGGCTGGACCCTGACGAAGCGCCTGCTGGGACAGATCAAGCCCTACATGGGGACATATCTCTTGATCAATCTCACGGCTTTTGGTAGGGATGGTGTTTATAGTTTGCTTGCTCCACTCCTCGTCTTGCTCATCATTGACTACGTTTTGGTGCCGGTTCCTGGGGATAAGAACTGGTTCCTAGAATTGATCAAACAGTGGACGGGAGTCACGAATCCGTATGGTTTATTGGTCATTCTTGTCAGCCTCATCATTCTACTCGCCATTACAAGATTCGTATTCTTCGTCATACACAGATACTACCGTGGGGTTCTAAGCCAGAAGATTCTCCGCGATCTGCGCCGGGATCTGTACAACGCCCTGATCAACAAGTCATTCAGCTACCTCAGTCAGGTCAGGACTGGTCAGATCATTAGCAGAGTCACAAGCGACATGAACGCCATCGATCTCTTCTACTCGGAGTCACTCAGGGAGACGTTTAGAATGACCCTTCAGCTGGTCATCGCGGTCATTATTCTCCTGTTCATTAATCCTGGGTTGACGGGCATCACTCTGCTCACGCTCCCATTCATCTTCCTAGCTACGTGGCTCTACCTGCCGAGGGTCAGGAGCCGAATGTTCGCCGCAAAGTCACAGTTTGACACCCTCAACGGCGTCCTAGTCGAGGGAATCATGGCCCAGAAACTAATCAAGGGTTTCGGCCAAGAGGAAACCTTTGGTAGTAGGTTTGAAAAGGAGAACCAGGGATACGTCGAGAAGAGCCTGAGGACCCTCAAACTTCAGGCCGCATACACACCTTCCGGCACACTAATCAGCGCAGTCGGCATAGCCCTGGTCCTCGTGTTCGGCGGAACCTTAGTGGTTGGGGGCAGCCTAACCTTGGGTGAACTGGTGCTCTTCGGAACATACTTCACCCAACTGGTTGGGCCCGTTAGGATGTACGCCCGCCTAATCGATTTCTACCAGGACGGGTTGGTGAGTGCTCGCCGCGTTTACGAGGTCATCGACGTAGGCAGAGACGTGCCCGAACCCGAACACCCCATCGAACTACAGAGGCTCAAGGGTGAGATAGAGTTCAGGAACGTCTCCTTCAGCTACGGCGCAGCCGAGACTCTGAAGGATGTTAATTTCAAGGTTGAATCGGGGGAGAAGGTGGCTATTATTGGCTTCGTCGGCTCAGGTAAGAGCGCATTGACGGAGCTTGTACCACGGTTTTACGATGTGACCGCCGGCCAAGTCTTGATTGATGGCTTCGACGTGCGTGATGGATCATTAAAGTCTCTGCGTAGCCAGATTGGGATAGTTCTTCAGGACATCTACATGTTCTCAACGACAATCAAGGAGAACATCACGTTTGGTAAGCCTGATGCGTCGGATGAGGAGGTCATCGCAGCCGCTAAGGCCGCGCAGATCCACGACTACATAGCCTCTCTACCAAAGGGGTACGACACAGAGGTTGGGGAGAGGGGAATCACCCTCAGCGGAGGCCAGAGGCAAAGGGTCGCCATCGCTCGAGTGTTGCTCATGAACCCATCGATTCTGATACTCGACGACTCAACAAGCAACGTTGACGCGGAGACGGAGGTTCTCATTCGGAAGGCCATCGACGCGCTTCTGGTGGGTAGAACAGCGCTGATAATCACTCAGCGTGCATCAACATGTGAAAACGCCGACAAGGTGGTTGTAGTCGATGAGGGGCACATCGCCGCCATCGGCAAACACGTTGAGCTACTTAGGACGAGTGAGAAGTACCGTAGCCTGATCGAGTCACAGACCCTCACCATGGACCAGGAGGCTGATGACTGATGGCGGAATACTCTGGAAGATACGACGTGGGTTCCCTTGAGTCAACGCAGAGAAAGTTCACCGACTGGCAGCTAATCAAGAGAATAGTGAAGGATTACATGTTCCGACACAGACCCCTCGTTGGCGGCGTCGGCCTCATCATAGTACTGAAGACGATTCTAGTCTTGGCTGGGCCGTTCATCTACATGGTCACCTTAGATAACTTCATCAGTAATCAGCCCCAGGCGAACGAGCAGTGGCTCGTTAGAATAATGCTGGGGATCTCCTCATTCGTAACCCGCGGATCACCGAACGTCTGGACAAATATCGTCTCCGCTGGACTGGTCTATGTTGGTGTTGGCGTTCTGTTATGGATAGTAATGAGCCTCCAGGAGTACTACATCAACAAGCTCGGCTTCCACATGATAGCCGACATAAGGTCGGATTTCTTCAAACAACTTGAGAAACTGAGCCAGAACTTCTTCGAGTATGGTAACACGGGTAAGCTTGTGTCAAGGGTCACAAACGACGCGGAGGCGATGAGGACGCTTGTCTCCTCGGGCATGATCGGTGTCGTCGCCGACCTGTTAACCGCCGTAGCGATACTTGTCACGATGTTCTTTTTGGATGTTCAGCTTGCCCTGGTGGCGATAGCTTTGGCTCCGATCATAATGATCGTTACGTGGACTCTGAACAAGTACGTACGCAACAGATGGAGGATTGCCAGACTCAACATCGCCTCCATGACCGCAAAGGTTCAGGACCTAATGTACGGCGCCAAGGTTACCAAGGCGATGGCTCAGGAGGAGCGAAGCCTCACCGACTTCAACAAGGTAAACCAGGCCAACGCCACGGCTCAGATAAGAGCCGAGGTGACCGCGAACATCTACGAGGCCACCGTCGGATTCTTCACGGCGATCATCAGCGCCCTGATATGGTTCGTCGGAGGCCAGCAGGTCGTAGCCCTGGCGAGGAGCCTCGGCAACCTCGTGGCCTTTACTCAGTACAGTGACAGCTTCCTGACCCCAATCAACAACATCAGCACCTTCTATGGCGGGATACAGGCTGCTTTAGCGGGCGCGGAGAGGATTTTCGTTGTGCTGGACATCAACCCTGATGTGAGTGAAGCGCCTGATGCCGTCGAGTTCCCAGAGGGCGAAGGGATCATCGAGCTGAGGGATGTGAAGTTCAGCTACGTCAAGGATCAGCCGGTTCTCAAGGGGATCAACTTCAAGACGAGGCCGGGAGAGCGTCTCGCGATCTTCGGTCCAACCGGCTCGGGGAAGTCCAGCATCATAAACCTCGTGGGACGCTTCTACGACCCAGATTCTGGTGAGGTGCTGATAGATGGGCTAGACCTCAAGAAGGTAAAGCTAAAATCGCTCCGCCACAAAGTCGGCATTGTCCTTCAGGAGCCCTACCTCTTTCAGGGGACGCTCAGGTACAACCTCAAGTTTGGTCGCCCGGAGGCCTCCGAGGAGGATATGCTGAGAATCACCAAGCTCGTTGGGATCCACGACCCCATCATGAAGCTGCCTAAGGGTTACGATGAGGAGGTGCGTGAGAGGGGTAACAACCTGAGCTATGGGCAGCGCCAGCTTGTCTGTCTAGCTCGGGCACTCATAGTTGACCCGAAGATACTCATACTTGACGAGGCTACGAGCAGCGTTGACCCATACACCGAGCAGCTTATCCAGAATGCATTGAAGACTGAGATGGAGAATAGGACAATCCTCATTGTAACGCATCGGGTAAGCACCGTGCGTGACGCTGACCGCATCATCGTCCTGTATCAGGGTGAGATCCAGGCTGAGGGGACTCACTCTCAGCTGCTCAAGAGGAACGAGCTGTATAGGCGCCTGTGCGAGATGCAGCTCGTGAAAATAGCTTAGTAATGCTCCACCTTTCAACTATTTTATACGAATGAGGATATGCAAGCCTTGACGGATTATAACCCCAGTAGCGGGAGTCTGACGAAGCGACTACTGGGGCAGATCAAACCCTACATGGGCATCTTTTTCTTGATCAATCTCACATCCATCTGGAGCGTACTCAACCTAGTTACTCCACTCCTCGTTCTGCTAGTCATCGACTACATCCTAGTCCCCGTTCCCGGAGATATGAACTGGTTCCTCGAAATCATCAAGAACTGGACGGGTGTCACGGATAGGTACGGTCTACTAATCATCCTTGTAGGCCTAATGATTCTGATTGCCGTCGTTAGATCAATTTTAACGGTGATTCACAGATACACCCGTGGCATTCTCAGCCAGAACATCCTCCGTGATCTACGAAAGCAACTGTATGAAGCCCTCATTAGTAAGTCGTTCAGCTATCTGAGCCAAGTCAGGACCGGCCAGATCGTCAGTCGAGTTACCAGCGACATGAATGCCATCGATCTCTTCTACTCCGAGACGGTGAGGGAGAGTTTCAGAATGACCGTGCAGTTGGTCATCGCAATTGTGATCCTTCTATCCATTAACACCGAGTTAACGATAATAACCCTGATTCCACTCCCCTTCATCTTCCTGGCAACATGGTTTTACACGAATAGCGTCAGAAGCCGCATGTTAGCTGCGAAGGCTCAGTATGACACCCTCAATGATGTTCTGGTCGAAGGGATCACAGCCCAGAAACTCATAAAGGGCTTCGGTCAGGAGGACAGCTTTGCATCTAGGTTTGAAAAGGAGAACCAGGGATACGTTGAGAAGAGTTTGCAGACCTTGAAGATTCAGGCGGCCTACACGTCTAATGGCGCCGTAGTTACAGCTGTTGGTATAGCTTTGGCTCTGGTGTTCGGTGGCATCTTGGTATCTGGAGGCGGTCTTACCTTGGGTGAGTTGGTGCTCTTCGGTTCATACTTCGCTCAGATGGCTGGGCCTGTGAGGATGTATGCTAGGCTCATTGATTGGTACCAGGATGGGTTGGTGAGTGCTCGTCGCGTTTACGAGGTCATCGACATAGGCAGAGACGTGCCCGAGCCCGAACACCCCATCGAACTCCCGAGGTTAAAGGGCGAGGTAGAGTTCAGGAACGTCTCCTTCAGCTATGGCGAGACATCGGAGGTCCTACGGAATATTAACCTCATGATCTCACATGGGGAGAAGGTTGCAATCATCGGCTTCGTCGGCTCCAGTAAGAGTGCTCTGACCGAGATGGTTCCCAGATTCTACGATGCCACTAAAGGGACAGTTCTAGTCGATGGTTACGATGTCAGGGAAGCGTCACTGAAGTCTCTCAGGGGACAGATTGGTATCGTTCTTCAGGATATCTACATATTCTCAACTACGATCAAGGAAAATCTCATGTTCGGTAAGCCAGACGCGACTGATGCGGAGATCATAGGAGCTGCTAAGATTGCACAGATCCACGACTACATAGCTTCTCTGCCAAAGGGATACGACACGGAGGTTGGAGAGAGGGGAGTCACTCTCAGCGGGGGCCAGAGACAGAGGGTCGCAATCGCCCGAGTATTACTCATGAACCCTTCGATCCTCATCCTCGACGACTCTACTAGCAATGTGGACGCGGAGACCGAGACCCTCATACGTAAGGCTATCGATGGGCTTCTAGTGGGCAGAACCGCGTTGATAATCACTCAGCGCGCCTCCACATGTGAGAACGCCGACAAGGTGATAGTAATCGACGAGGGCCGACTCGTCGCATTTGGAAAACACAGTAAGCTCCTGAAAACGAATGAAAAGTATCTTAGACTGATAAAATCACAGACACTAACACTAGAGACGGACAAATAACAGCATAAGATTATATATTTTGGCGGAAAACCTATCCACGCTATGCCTTTGCTTGCACCTTCAGCTGACAGTAGAGATACAATGCGTCGTAAGTTGGAAACTGATGCAAAATATTCTCGTAGTCATCCTTGCACATGAACTTGAAACCCCTAGCAGCCGCCTTGAGACCTGCCGATTCCGGTGGGGCATCGTGAGGATTCGATGCATCCGCTCCCCTCACGATCTTCGCCAACTCCAAAAGCGCTGGATCCTTCAGGTTATACTTCTTGATTATGGCGTCAAAGCTGACGTGTTCGAAGCCATCCTCCTGATAGTGATTCAACTCGACGCCCTCAGCGTCGAACGGTATAGCGTTCTCCTTGTCGACGACATCCTTCACCATGCCAGCGGAGACATAGAGGAACTCGGCGTGGGAATCCACGAACTTGTTGATTAGCCACGGACAGGCTATTCTATCAACCATCGCACCAGCGCGTGTTACCCATTTCATGATTTATCACAATATGTAGATAGATTATCTACTTATATGACTATTTACAAAACAACTGAGTTAGGGAGCAGCTAGGATTCCCGATAGAAGGCTACCCTGCAGCTCTTGGGGAGGAAGCGTGTAAAATCTGAGCCTCCTGATGGAAAGTAATCGTATGGCAGCCCTCTTCGGTTAGTACTTCCTCCACTATCCTCATCTTCTTAACGTCAATGACCTGAACCACACCGGGCTTCGAGTTGGCACAATAGAGCAATCCTCGCTTAACATTCAACCATGCAACATCAGGATTGGGCAGAATCTCCACCTTACCCAACTCTCTCCTCTTCCCTAGATCAACTGTGATGACAGCTCCCCCATCACATGCGACGTAGGCGAGTCCACTCTTCTCATCTATGTCAAGGCCGTGAGCGCCACTCACGGACAACTGTATCATAGCCTCCACCTTGGCGCACGCGCATTTTATCGAGTAGAAGGTGAGTTATGGTCGGTCCACTCGAGCACGATTTTTACATCGAACTAAGTTATGATAAATCTAAACGCATTTAGTAAACGCTGGATATATGATAGAATATAGAAGCAACGAAAACGGTTATTAAGTTAAAACAGCCAACGGATTCATATCTTTTAGTTTTAAATAAAAGAGCCGGGCGAGGGATTCGAACCCCCGTATAGCTGCTCTGCAGGCAGCCGCCTAAACCGCTCAGCCAACCCGGCGCGCAGAGTGAAAGGCGTAGGGGGTGAATATAACTTTTCAGCTGACGCCTCAGTGGGCCTTGGTAGTTTTTCTGATCAGCTCAGTTGCCTTCTCGTCGCCGTGCCTTGCACGGTAGGCTTCTATACCTGCTCTGTAGACGGCGCTCCTCTTACCTTCAGGGTCATTCGGGTCGAACATCTCCACGAACTTGTCACATGGGAACTCATCACAGGAGCCACAGTGCGATTCCTTATGCTCCTGGACACAAGCGTAAGTCGGGCATGTCCCCCAGAAGGGCTTCCCCTTTATTTCGATGCATCCAGAGCAACTCGGCTGTCTTCCCCCTGTATGCCATTCACATGAGCCACAGTCCAACCCACATGGACTCAAAGTCTTCTCCATTGTATCACTCAATCGGCTCTGTGCCCAGCTACTAAAAAAATGTTCGAATCATCATCAACCTGTGATGAATGAAGGTGGTGGGACCGCCCGGATTCGAACCGGGGACCACGCGGGCCCAAGCCGCGTATCTTAGACCAAGCTAGACCACGATCCCAGCACCCGGTTAATCGTAGCGCCTTTGTTTTATCTTTATCCCCAATAAGGGCTCGTAGGGGACTTCAAAATAGTGAAGCTAAAATTGTAGGAAGTCCAGTTCATTATTGGGTGTCTTCGGGGTAGAGACCAAGCCTTAGATTGAGGCTAGGTGAGATAAAATGGGACCAATAATTGGAATCGAGGCAGTAAGGAAACTTAACGAAGGTTCCTTCACGCTTATGACACCCGCGGAACTCGATGAGATGCCATTCGGTCCATATTCCAGGAGGATCTTAGACGAGGTCTCAATCTCACCAATTAGGGAACCGGTCAAAGTTAAACAGATAGCTCGCAAAGTTGGTCTATCGGAGAAGCAGGCAAGCCTTTCCCTCGAGTGCATGGTCAACAGGCGAGACCAAGTCTTCACCAAATTCAAAGATCCGGACCTCATAAGTTACTCAATACAGGCTCAGAACCTCCAAACACCTATTAGAACTGGGTGGCTCAACGAAGCTCTCGATGATCTCACAATTGCTATTAATGAGTTGGGTGAGAGCTACCTTGCGACAAAGTTGGATAGACTCTTCGGTAGCTATAGCAAGCTCCCCTGGAACTATATACCTCTAATTAGGTTTAAGGAGCAGCCAATATACGCGCAGATGCAGCTCGTGGCACTTAAGCGGATTTAAAAGGGTGGTTTAGCCCCATCGCTTCTTCGCCTTAGCCATAGCTTCGATTACTGGGAGCTCCTCCCCTGCAAGGAGGCTTAGCATTGCGCCACCACCGGTACTGACGTGTTTCATCTTGTCCTCAATACCGAGCATACTGGCTAGGCCACCCATATGACCTCCGCCGACGACGGTGTAACCAGGTGCCTCCGCCATCACTCGGAGGAGCTCCTTTGTGCCCACGTCGAATCCTCGGCGTTCAAACATTCCGAGGGGGCCCTCGGCGACGACTGTGCCCGCTTCCCTGATGAATTTACTGAACTTCGCCACCGTGTTTAGGCCGATGTCGTAGATGTTCGTCTCATCGGTTATCTGGGTGGTGAGTACCTCGATTCGGCCTCCTTTGGTGTCGAGGGCTACGTCGATGGGGAGTTCTATGTTCTTTTTGTATTTTTTAAGAATGGTTCCTGCCTCGTCGACGAGTTTCTTATCTTCTTCTTTCAGGGATGCATATCTCTCTGGCATTGCGCCTCCAGCCATGTGGAAGCTATCCCTGATTAGGCCCCCGATTAGGATGTGGTCAGCTATCTTGTCCTTTAGGACGCGGTTTATGACGGGGAGGCGGTCATCTACCTTGGCTCCTCCGAGCAGATAGACGGTTGGGCGGGCGGGGTTGTAGATAACCTTGTTGAGGGCGCTGAGCTCCTTCTCCATGAGTCGCCCCGCTACCATGGGCATAACCTCGCCAAATGCGGTGAGGCTCGCGGAGCCGCGGTGGGCAGCTGCGAAGGCATCGTTCACGCATAGATCAAAATAGGGGGCTAGCGTTTTGACAAGTTCCGTCTCCGCTAACTTCTCTGGGGGCGCATCGAGGTTCTCATCTTTGTGCATACGGAGGTTGTTGAGGACGAGGACCTCACCAATCTTCAAAGCCTTAATGGCCTCCTGAGCCTTAGGGCCGTCTATGTCCTCTACGAACTTCACTTTCCCATTGTTATACATCTGGAGGACCCTGGCATGAGCCTCGAGGTTAGTAAAGTCGAATTTACCTGGGCGGCTCTGATGTGCGCCAAGCACTACCTTCGCCTCCCTGAGATCTTTCAGGGTTGCCTCAGTCGCCCGAATTCTAGCATCGTCTAATATCCGCTTCGAAGCCGGGTCAAGGGGGCTGTTGATATCCACACGGAGGAAGACACTCTTCCCCTTCACGTCTACGTCATCTATAGTTAGAAAGTCGAACATTATAGGCACTCCTCGTGGGGTCGCCTCAAGTCAAACCTATGCATGCCGTATAAAAGAGGTGTCGCTTCGTTTCCTTTTTGAATGAGATTCAAATTATATTTCGAATAGTTTCTAGTGCGAAACTTTCTCCTACTTACTAACTTTATTAAAGTTTTAGGAAGAAAAAGATTGGTGAATGTTGGAGGACCATTAAAGGTCAATGCATACGCGATCTTAGCTGATTAGTGTCTGGGTGGGGAGAAGTTGATAGTTTGAGTGCTGCTCCGTATCACACTCGGGTGAGCCATAGTAGGGTGTCTCCTTGGTTGACGCTAAAGTGGGTTCGCAAGAAGGTGACCGTGCCATCGTATGGTGCATTTACCTCTTGGAGGTTGTCCCCGACTAGACTGTAGACGGAGCCGAGTAGCTGCCCTTCCTTTACCTTGCCTCCAACCTCCACAAGTTTTCTCCACACCCCACCATGGACTGCGTAGAGGCGTCTCGATTCGGGGTCGACGGGCACCTTTCTCATTATGGGGTCACCGGGAAGTATGCTGAGGTGGCGCATGAGGTTGTAGACTCCCTTGGCGAACCACCACGCGTCCTTCTCTCTTATCGGGTAGGGTGCGCCAGCCTCCGTCATGACGCATGGGATTCCTATGCGGGCCACAACTTCCCCAGTGTTCCCAGTGATCTCTGTGGTCTCAACGTAGTCAATGTCCCAGCAACCAGCCATCTCGAGCATCCTAGCCATGAGGGACTCGTCCCCCGTTTTGAATATGTAGATGCTACGCGTCGCGTCCTCGCCGAGGTCGGCTGAGTGGGCATCGACGACGGCGTCAGCCCTACTGAGGAACTCCGTCCATACGGTGTGTGCTACCCTTTTAGTAAGAGGACCCTCGGGGTCACCGGGCCAGACCCTATTCTGGTTTAGGTGGTCCCATGGGTTCTCATAGGGGGTACGGGCCTCGAATCCGGTTGTGTTAACAACGGGGACTATGAGGAGCCTACCCATCATCGTGGAGGGGTCGAGTTCCTCAATTATTCTCATGAGCCCTTCGATCGGTGTGCATTCAAGGCTGTGGACGCCCCCGAGGATGCAAAGAGTTGGACCTGGGAAGAAGCCGTTGAAAGCCACCCAAGGGAGCCTAACCTCATGAGTTGAAGCCTCGCATATACTAATGTAGCCTTTGCTGCGGGTCCCCGGCGGAACCTCGATTCCTCCAATACTTAGTGACACACCTCGGCACCTAGAGTGTGTAGTTAGCGATGTAGGGTGCGCGCCAGTCCTTATACCAGCCTACAACGTGCGGTCCGTCCTTCTCGATGAAGACTGTGTCGCTGCTCCAGAGGAGCTCTCCTTCGGGGCCTTCAATGACGGGGCGGATCACGAATGCCATCCCCACGCACAGAACTGTGTCGTCCTTGCCTGAGATGTAGGGTGCCTCCATATCAGCGACTCCGATGCCGTGACCAAGGGCGAGTTTTTCGACGATTTTGGTTCCTCTATCCTTCGCCGCTGCCTTCATCGCCAAGTAGACCTCGCTACACTTTGTGCCAGGCATCATATTGGTTATTGCGGCTTCCCTAAGCGCGACAAGGTGGTCGTAGGCCTCCCTCTGCTTCAATGTTGGGTATCCCTGCGTCATTAGTCGGCTTCCAGTTCCCCAGTAGCTGTCGAGGCTGTATAGTGCCTCCATTCTTACGAATTCTCCCTGCACGAGTTTTTTCTCGTAACCTATGCCGTAATAGGGGGCACGTGGCCAGAACTTTGTGGCGTTAGCGCCGCTCGCTCCCTGACTTATGCTATGTCCACCGATAACATCGAGGCCCCGCTCAAGGCAGTGGACCCTGATCTCCTCGCCCAGGCTCATTTCGCTTCGTATACTCGTTATGAGGACGTGGTGTTGTGTACCAAAGATGCCGTGATCTACCTTATAGGCGACGTCCTCAAGTAACTCAAGCTCGTCATCCGACTTAACAGAGCGTAACTCGCGGATGAGTCCGTCGCAGCTAACCCATTCGACGCTCGGAAGATGTTTCCTGAGTAGCTCCATCGTAGCCTCAGGGACCCTGAGTAGGTCGATGCCAACCCTAGCCTCCTTCTTATTCTTGAGGAGTCCGGCGGCAGTTTCGACGAAAGCGTCGACTCCACCTGAGTAGGTTTTTGCCTTTTTGACACTGCTTAGAGCTACCACAGTTTCCTCCCACTCCTCAGGAGTGATAATTGTCGGGTCACCTCTCCTCGGCCAGAGGACAGCCACCGGTGAGTCGGGGTAGAGGACCAGGAACGGAATTGAGGCTCCAGCCATATAGGCGAAGTTATCTGAGCCCGTCACGAGGACGGCATCGAAGGTCGAGGCCTTTACACCCATGCAAATCTTTTCGTAAAGTTCCATCTCATTCATCCTCCTCAGTGGACGGCCCTGAAGCCGGTCACCTCGTAGATTGTGTCCCAGTTGCGGTACCAGCTGAGCTTCCTTGCACCCTCGTTGGTGATCTCGTAAACGTCGCGGTCTACGTAGATCTCCCTTCGAGGGCCGAGGGTGGAGACTCCGAGGGCGATAACGTTACCCGGCTTCAACTCCTCCGGGTATCCTTCGACGAGAAAAGGAGCCTCGAAGTGGCTGCAGCCAACTCCATAACCAATGATTGAGCCATGTAGCTTAACTCCAGCTTTCTCCGCCTCAGACTTAATCTTGGCGTAAATCTTGTCGCATCTTGTGCCAGGTATGAGGAGGCTCTCCGCAAGTAGTTTGAGCGCCTGGTTCTCAGCGTAAGCATCCTCAACCTCGATGGGTGCGTAGCCTGTGTATGCCATCCTGCTTATGCTCGACCAGTAGCCCATGCTGCTAGTTGTTATATCGGTGCGAATTAGAATGTCCTCGTCGACGTCGCCGCGATGCGGGGTGTATTCAAGACGAGTATCGTCACCCATCGTCACCGCGATGTGGCCCACACCACTAGCCCCGCTCTCGAAGGCATGTACCCTAACGCGCTCCGCAAACTCAGGTATGGTATAACCAGGCCCCCAAAGGGTTCCCTCGAGGTGGTTTAAGGCGTGGATTATTCCCCTGTCGGCGAACTCACAGCTACTCTCAATGAGAGCAACCTCCGCAGGGGTTTTGGTAATCCTCGCCTCGGAGAGAACGCCGTCAACGGGCGTTAGTTTCGCTTTCGTGCTGGCTCTCAGGGCCTCAACGAGGCCCGCAGAGGTGCGCTCAGCGTCGTACCCTAACTTTCCCTTATTCAGCCCCATCTCTGTGAGGGTCTTGGAGAGGGTCTTGACGAATGCTGCGGGGTGTGGACCTTCGTTCTCATCATAGGCGACAGCTCCCTCCATCCACTCCTGATCCTTAACAGCTTGAAGCCAGTCGACGGGTGTAACTACCACGCAAGTGTTCCCCTCTGAGGGGATTATAGCCACGGCTTGCCTCTCGGGATAGTTCTCCGCGAATGGGAGGGTGGCACCAGTGAGGTACCGGAAGTTATCCGCTCCGAATGCTAGGAAAGCGGAGCAGCCCGTTGCATCGACGAGTCTCCTTACAATAGTTTCATCCATGGTATACTTCTCCTGAATAGAACAGGTTAGAATATCGAGACCGAATGTTAAGAAACTATTCCCAGAGGAGCCTATCTGATCTTGACGTATTGATAGGCCTTGGTGGCGTTCTCAAAGCAATAGTGGACATGCTCGAATCCACTGCGAATATTCGCTGAATCCTCTTTGACACTCTTGGGATTTTCTCCATCGACGACAACTCGCTTCATCAACTCAGCGATCTCCACCATCTCCTGTTCACCCATGCCTAGGCGGGTGAGCTCGGCAGTCCCCAGGCGGATGCCACCGGGGTTCATGTAGTGGCGCCCCTCCTTTACATCCCATGGAAGTAGGTTACGGTTGATTATGATACCCGCCTTCTCCAGGCTCTTCTCCACTGTACCCCCATCACCGTATTTCGTTACGTCTATGAGGAGCATGTGGCTCTCTGTGAAGTCTTTGTGCTCGGCAAGAACTTTAAAGCCCCGCTCATAGAGAGCTTGCCCGAGGGCCTTGCTGTTCTTTATGACCTGCGTAGCGTAGGCTTCACCGAACTGGAGCATCTCAGCCGAAGCTATTGCGACACCCGCAAGGGCATGGAGGTGGTGATTGCTTACCAGACCTGGTAGTGTTGCCTTCTTTATGGGCTCTGCATATTTGTCCCAGCTGAGGACTGTTCCATGTTGAGGGCCAAAAAAGGTCTTGTGAGTGCTGACCGTAACGGTGTCAACACCCTCCCTGAGGGGATCCTGAAACCTCTTACCCGCAATGAGCCCGCTGACATGGGCACTATCATAGTGGATCATAGTACCAGCGTCGTGGAACACACTTGCGAGCTCCTTAACAGGGTGGGGAAATAGGAAGACGCTGCCTCCGAAGATCACAAGCTTCGGAGCTTTACCCTCCTCCACTAGTTTGACTAACCTCTGCCCAGTCTTGTCGACGTCGATATTCAATTCAGTATAGTCGAGGGGCAGGTATTCCACTTCGAGGCCAGTTACGGCGCCAGCAGTGCCGCCTAGGTTCTTCCTCCCGTAGGTTATGTGCCCACCGCAAGTTATTGGTAGCGCCATTATAGTATCTCCGGGTTCTGTAAAGGCTGTGTAGACTACGAGGTTTGATATTACGCCTGATATGGGGCGGGGGTCAACGAACTCGGCGCCAAAGAGCTTCTTCTCCAGCTCGATGCAGGCGCCTTCCACCCGATCTATATACTCACACCCCGCGTATACGCGATCACCAACCCAGCCCTCCGCGTACCTGTTGCCGAAGTCTGTGGTAAGCGCCTCTCGCACCGCAGGGCTAGGCACGTTCTCACTCGCTATCAGGGGTATGTATCTATTGAATGCGTTGTGATGCTCTTGTAACGTATCTAGTATCTCATCGTAATACTGGTGCGGTGACTTGACACTCATCACTTATCCAGATGAGCCACGAAGCCGGTAATTTATGCTTTACCAATAGAAATCGGGCAGATATTCTAATAGAAGTGCTGGATCTCTATTACATAGCCCTCTGGGTCCTTTAGCATAAACTGTCGCAGTTTAAGAGAGGGCTCATCATGGGGTTCACTCATGGTCGGGATACCCCAGCTCTTGAAGTGGACGTACCAAGCATCCACATCTGGAACTAGGATTGTGATCATCACGGGCTTATCCTTACTAGGCCTTAGACTCCCCTTTTTACCGTCGACTAACCCAACACTAGCACCGTCAGTCAACCTCAGGATCTTCGCCCATCCCTGATCTAATGTGATCTTCAGTCCCATGACATCCCTATAGAACTGTGTCGCCCTTTCTAGGTCGTCGAAATAAAGAAAGGTAACAAGACCGTCTATTTTCGGCATTCATCGCACCTATCTTATTGATACAATATGCGCAAATGAGGGTTGATGCCTTTAGCCGAGCTGACAATCAAAAAGTGTTATTATTCCGGTTTCCAATGATCTTTTTGATTTCTATGGTTGATAAACCGAGGGGGAGCGGTGATCTAAGGTGGGTCTCAACAGAGTGGCTCGAGGAGCACCTAGGAAACGATTTGACGGTTCTCGACACGCAGCCGGACTGTCATGACTATTTCCTCGCACACATACCAGGCTCTGTGGAGCTGGAGGAGAAGACCCTACGTGCACCTTTGAGGGGGTTACCGGCAGTAATACTCCAACCGAGACTTGTCGCCTCACTTTTTGGGAGGGTAGGAATTAGCAACGATAAACCCGTCGTAATCTACACCGCAAAGGGAGGGTGGAGGGGCTGGGGGGATGGTCTGGAGCAGTGCATGGTTGCTTATGTCCTGTTGAGGATGGGACATAAAAAGGTCTACCTCCTCGATGGCGGAATGGATAAGTGGATTGCTGAGGGGAGGAGAACGAGCCAGGTCTTCCCGAGAGTAAAGTCAGTATCATTTAAACCGTCGCTTCAGGAGGACTTCTTCCTCAATATGAAGAGGGTTAAGGAGTTGAAAGATAAGGAGGGGGTGATACTCCTTGACGCCCGTCCATCAAACATCTATAGGGGGGAGGCGGGGCCATGGATAAAATTGGGGCACATCCCTGGCGCGGTAAACCTACCTTGGGCAAGCCTTATGGATGAAAAAAATAAGGCACTTCTAAAGCCGCTTCCTGAGATAAAGAGGCTTGCTGAGGAAGCTGGGGCTACTAAGGACAAGATGATAATCTGCAGCTGTGGAACCGGTAGAGAGGCGACTAATGAATTCACTATTTTTAGATACCTCTTAGGGTATCCAAGGGTATCGATCTACGAGGGAAGCTGGACGGAGTGGAGCAGTAGGCCGCGGAACCCAGTTGTTAAGGGATCTGATCCGAGGTAGAAGCGATGAGGCTCGAGTCGATAAAAGACCATGGCATCTCACATATGAGTTACTATCTCAGCGATGGAGGGGAAGCTGTTGTTATTGACCCGAGGAGAGACGTGGAGGTCTACATAGATCTAGCCAAGGAAGACTGCGCAAAGATAGAGTACATACTTGAGACACATCGTAACGAGGATTACGTCATCGGGAGCCTAGAGCTCAAAGAGATAACTGAAGCCAAGATTTGCCATAGTATGGATCTCAAATTCGGATACGGAGATCAAAGTCTCAAAGGTAATGAATTAATCAACATCGGGCGGCTCAGAATAATGACAATTGCCACCCCAGGGCATACCTTCGAAAGCTTCTGTTACGCCGTCGTGGATACTAGGCTGAATCAGGAGCCTATAATGGTCTTTACGGGTGACACACTATTCTCCGGCGACGTGGGCAGAACAGATTTAATGGGACCTGAGAACTGGTCTAAACTATCCGGCCTTCTTTTCGATAGCATCCACGAAAAATTACTACCACTCGGGGATCAAGTTATGGTGTACCCCGCACACACGGCGGGCAGCATCTGTGGTAACCGGATTAGTGACAGGGATGTAACCAGTATTGGCATCGAAAGACTGACTAACCCCCTAGTAGGTCTCAGTAGGGAGGTTTTCATAAAAACGATGCTTGAAAATCAGATGCTTAGACCCCCATATTTCTCCAGAATGGAGGAATGGAACCTAAATGGCCCACCTTTACTACGGAACGCAACCAAGCCTAAGCAAATACAGGTGCAGGACTTCGATGCAATCTGGAAGCAACCAGATGTTATTATCATCGACACTAGGAACCCTGATGCATTCGCAGCTAGCCATATTCCCGGCTCTTTAAACATTTGGTTGGAGGGCTCATCCTACTATCCAGGCTGGGTTGTAGGCTATGATAAGAGAATAATCCTAGTTTTAGAGAGAAAGGAAGATGCTGAGAAGGCAATTACATACCTCAACAGGATCGGGTTTGTGGATATAATTGGTTACTTATGCCCAGGCATCGATGCCTGGAGAAACAAGGGTAACCTAACTGAGTCCTCCGGTGTGCTAACAGCCCCAGAATTGAAGAATTTACTCAGTAGAAATGCGGTGACAATTATTGATGTTCGTGATGCAGAAGAATATGGTTTTGGGCACATACCGGGTGCAATCAACTTCTATGTAGGCCAAATAAGTGAGAATGTCGGAAAAATCTCGAGTGAGAAACCTGTAGTCTTAACATGTAGTTGGGGGGGTAGGGGGAGCCTAGCTGCGAGCATTCTCAAACACCGAGGCTTCAAGGACGTCTTCAACCTGCTCGGCGGAATGAACTCATGGAAATCCCTAAGCTACACACTCGAGAGTAGTAAACCTCGCATGTTAAATCCCTCGGTGTAAAACTGGAGGTGATGAATATGGTTGAGGTAGGCATGAAGATTCCAGAGTTTACACTCTTTGATTATACATTAAAGAAGAGGAGCCTAAAGGAGTTCATGGGAAAGAAGCTTGTATTAGCCTTCTTCCCCGGAGCATACACTGGAGTTTGCGACAAAGAGATGTGCACTCTACGCGACGCTTTAGCAAAACTAGGGACTCTTAATGCTCAGGTCGTCGCTATAAGCGTGAATGATCCCTTTGCACTCAAGGGTTTCCACGAAGACAACGCCCTAAATTTCCCCCTCCTAAGCGATTACGCTCGTGAGACCATTAATGCGTACGGCGTAGAGCTACGCGACTTCGCGGGGCTCAAGGGCTACACCGTGGCCCAGAGGAGCATCTTCATAATAGACGCTGAAGGCGTACTCAAGTGGAAGTGGATATCAAGTAATCCCGGAGTTGAGCCTGATTATGCTGAGATTGAGAGGCAACTCAAGATGTTCTGAGCAGCGACTATCGCCGACCCAAATTTTATTAATATAAACTCCTCAGCCTACATGAGGTTCCAGAAATGAAGAGCTATGTTAGGATCTACGGGCCGCCACTTCTTAAAGCTATGAGGGCCCTCGAGAAGCTTGCGATCAACACGCCAGAGGTGTGCATAATGGACTCTATGATCGAGACAGCTACGCCCCAGTTCAATACACAGGAGGGCGTAATGAACTACTTCTCGACGGTTGGCGAAATCCCGGAGAAGCGCTGTGCCACGATAATTAGTAAGAGCGGTATAAAAATGGGGGACTACGACTTTGTCTTCGAGTGGTTCAAGGAGCCGAAGGTCGAGCAGATCAACCAACTCATCGAACAGATAGACGAGGCGTTAGCCCCACTAGGCGTCAAGTACACCATCGCTACCAAGTAAGAGGAGACTTTCTCCGCCCTTTTTATTAAGATAATACCAAATAGACGCTCACGCGTGATCATGCATTGTCGTGACCAGGTTTTTGGAGGTGCCAGACACATCGCTGAACAACCTCTGATAGTGATGGGTGAATATGTAACGCGTCTAATATGGGGTAGACAGAGCCATCACCCGCATTCATAGCTACTATTACCTCGTGGATGAGTATAGGAGCCTGCGGACCGACTATTTGGCACCCCAGTATCCTATATGTCTCATCCTCGACGAGTAGTTTCACGAAGCCCTCCTCCTCCCCCATTGCGGAACCATAAGCCGTTTCAGAATAGGGGTAGAAGCTGACGAGATACTTCAGCCTGCGTTTGATAGCCTCCTCCTCAGTGATCCCCACCCCAGCGACCTCGGGCCAGCTGAAAACTGCGTATGGAACCTTATCGAAGTCTAATGCTTGTCTATGACCGTTATCGAAAGCATGCCAGACAAGCTCAGCCTCCCTATTCGCGACGTGTTTGAACATGCCTCTACCTATAGCATCCCCAAATGCCCATATACGTGGCTTCGAGGTCTCGTAGAACTCATTTACGATAATGTAGCCGCGATCATCCGATTTCACCCCAGTCCTTTCTGTATTCAGAATGTCCGAGTTTCCTCTCAGACCCGCGGCAACGAGCAGGGATTCTGCCTCTATTGTCCTTTCCCCCTCCGAGTCAGCGATTGTCACGGTCTTAATCCCACTCTTCTCGGAGACGCTCTTCATCTCTGTCGATGTGAGGACTTTCATTCTGGTACGCAGAGCCCGTATGAGCGTCTCGCTTACCTCAGGTTCAAATTGGCGTAGAAGCCTGGGGCTACGGCTGACAATTGTCACCTCGACGCCGATTGCACTGAAAAAGTGAGCGAGTTCGCAGGAGATGTAACCCCCACCTGCGATCACTAAGCTCTTCGGGGGAGCCTCAAGTTCGAAGACATTTCTGTAAGTGAGGTAATTCACGTTCTCAATACCCTTGATCGGAGGAATCTCGGGCCTGGCCCCAGAGACGAGGAAGACGTTTTTCGCTTCGATTGTCTCCTCGCCTACCTTCATCTCGTAGTCGCTGACGAACTCACCCTGAACCGGGTAGTAGTTGAGGTTCTTGATTCTCCCGACGCCTTCCTCCATGTGATGCCTGTCATTGGAGACGCTAGCGCGCATCCTACCCATTATTGCCTTGAAGTCAATCTCATCGATGGTCGCCTTGACTCCGAGGGATGAGACCCTTCTGGCCTCCTGAATAACATCGGCTGGGTAAATTATCATCTTGCTCGGGATACACCCTCGATTGAGGCATGTACCCCCGAGGGGATCCTTGTCTACGAGTGCGACTTTGAGACCCTTATTTATAGCTCCCTCCACTATTGTCATGCCTGAGCCTGAGCCGACAACTAGGACGTCGAAAAGCTCCATGGCAGTGGGAGCGGAGAGGCGAAATAAAATATGTTGCCTACTCGAGCTTAACTGCCCCATACTTGTTGTAGTATTCGAGCCATAGTCTCTTCATCTCGGGATCTAGACCGTCTTTGATGAGGCTGTAGATGGTCCTTATGTTCTGTATGCTGAAAACCTTGATGCCGAGGGTCTCCTCTATGCTCTCGCTGGGTGTCTTTGCCTCTATGTGTTCGGAGTCCCCCATCTTCTCCTGTCTGTCGACGGCGATGACAAGGCCAACGACCTTGTGGTTCTCGAGCAGACCTAGCTTCTCGAATGTGTCTATCTTGGTGGCGCCAGTGGTGATAGTGTCGTCGACGACGAGGATGCGTTGCCCCGGTTTGTAGTAGCCGGCTCCTACTATGACCTTATCAGCGGTCATGTCCCCGTAGCTCTTCTCCTCCTTCCTATCATACAAGAAGCGCTTCTTCATCCCGAAGAGCTCTCGGAGCCCCTCGCATGTGAGAGCCGCGAGGCTGATGCCCTTGTAGCTTGGGCCAAAGACATAGTCGAAGTCTGGTATCTCTCCCTTCTCCATCTGTAGAGCTATGTAGCTGGCAAATGCCCACTTGAGCTTGGCTAGGCTTTCTCCGTCGGTGAGGGCACCCAGATTGATAAAGTAGGGACTCTTGCGCCCACTCTTCAGGGTGAATGCCTCTTTTGGCGTGGGTGGGAACCTAAGGGCACCACCCTTTATGAGGGCGTCGAGGAGAACGCGCTCAATCTTCTCCTGACTGACTAGGCCACTGCCCTCGATGGCTATGCCATCCTTCGTGAGTTGTTCGAGCACAGGGCCGTAGTATGTGATACTGCCACAGTATGTGCAGTGCAGTTGCGTCTCCTCGATCCTCTCCCTCTTCTCGACCTTGAAGATAGTCTTGGGAGGTGTGTATGGTGCATTAGTAGGGCAAAGGGGGTTGGGACACTTGAATATGCCCTCGACCTGCTTTGGGAGTTGTATCCGTCTCTTCTCCTTGACTTCCCAGTCCTGGATGATGTTTAGGGTAGCCTCGGGGGCCAAGAAGGCTATAAGATCTATCTGCTTGCTTGTCAGGTATGTTCCCTCGACCTTTATGAGGTCCTTTCGCCCCATCGTCTTGCTATCCACGTTCTGTGCTATGAAGGCCTGAGCGTCTGGCTCAATCTTTAATAGGCGAAGGACCTGAAACGCCTTCCCTGCGGGGATGTGGTCTATGACGATCCCATTGTCAATCTTGCTTACAAGGAGCTCCCGCTTACTCGTAAAATCCACCCGGTTCAATCCCGGGGCGTGGACCGTAAAAACTTATCTGAGAACTCAATCGGTTTGAGTGCATTTGGAGATTACCAGATTGTATAACCTCCATCTATTAGAATAGTTGATCCTGTTACGTAGCTGGATGCTTCTGAGGCTAGGAAGATCGCGAGGGGTGCCAGTTCCTCTGGTCTGCCTGGGCGTCTCATCGGTGTACCATCTGTCCAGATGGTACCATATGCGGGGTCATCGAATGCCTTGTGGGTCATCTCGGTGTCCATGTAGCCGGGTGCAATGGCGTTGACCCTGATGTTATAAGACGACCATTCAGCGGCGAGACTCCTTGTCAGGTGGATGACGGCGGCTTTGGAGGTATTGTAGCTCGCCTGTTGTTGTGGGCGGTTAACTATGTAGCCGGACATGGAGGCTATGTTGATTATACGGCCTCCACCCTGTTTAATCATCTGTCTCCCGGCAGCCTGGCTGCAGTAGAAGAGGCCGTTGAGGTTGACATCTATTACCTCTCTCCAATCTTTTTCAGTGACGGACTCGGCGGGGCACCACTTCACAATACCAGCGTTATTCATCAAGAAGTCTAGCCGCCCGAATCGATCTACGGTCTTATCCACCATCGCCTCTATGCTGATACGATTTCTAACATCGGTTTCGACGAAGAGCGTTTCGCTTCCTTTTTCCTCAATCTCCTTGGCGGTCTCCGGGCCAGTATCTGGGTTAAGCTCGGCAACTACGACGCTGGCTCCAGCCTCGGCGAACGCGAGGCTGAATACCTTACCAAGTCCCTGGCCACCACCTGTAACAACACCTACCTGCCCCTTCAACGAGAACTTGTCAAGAATACCTCCCAAGATGTATCACCTTTGCTTATTTGTACATCTTCATGTTGAAAAGGTCAGCTAGTCTGTTTCGCCATGAGCCTTGGGCGGCTCGACGTGTATTGTGAGGCTAACCTCTGGGAGTTCCTTGTGGAGGTCCTCTTCCAAGTGTTTCGTGAGATCATGAGCCTTCTGGACAGATATGTTTGGGTCTACGGTGAGGTGGAGCTCTGCGAAAACCTTGTTCCCGCTTCTACGAGTCTTTACATTGTGATAGTCAATGAACTCGGGGTGGTGATCGTTGAGGAGTTTCTCAATTCTCGTTTGCTCGTCGTCCGCCGACTGATCTAATAACCCGTTACCTGCCTTGAATACGAGATCTGAACCCATTTTGAAGACCAATATTGCTACGACTATAGCTATGAGTGGATCAAGGATCTTCCAACCCGTGAGGCTCGCTATGAACAAGCCGACAACGATACCGATTGATGAGAGGACATCGGTCAGGAGGTGTTTTGCATCGCCTTCAAGCGCCATTGAGCCATGTTTCTTTGAAGACCTCATCAAGTACATCGAAAGACCACCGTTAATGGCAGTAGCGATTAAGGTTATTCCTAGTGCGAGATCTAGACTACCGAGTTCGACGGGATTGAAGAGTCTGCCTAACGCTGTATAAGCAATGAGAATACCTGCGACAATAACTAGGGCTCCCTCTACGAAGGCGGAGATATTCTCGACCTTTTCATGCCCATAGGGATGATCTACATCAGCTGGTGTCTTCGATATGTGTATCGAGATAACCATCATGAAAGAAGCTATGATATTTGTTATGGATTCAAGGGCGTTCGATAGGATGGCAACTGATCCAGAGAGGAAGAAAGCCGAAAGCATCAAACAGAAGACGATGAAACCGCCAACGACGGCCATCGAAGCTGACTGATTCTTGCTCACCTTTTCTACCTCTATGGTAGCATAGACTTTCCGCTGGGCGTGGTAAAAAGGTTGTCATATTTTAAATCCATAAGTTGAAAATAGAGTATCCGGGTCTGTAGAGTGCTAAGGTGGGTTCATGAGGGAGAATAAACAAGATTCCATTGAGGAATTAAGGAAGGCCCTAGTTGAAAGTGAGCGTAGGTATAAGGAGCTGCTCGTTGATGTCGATGGACGCGCTCGGGAAATGGCTAAAGTGGAGTTTCAGGCTGAGTTAACAAGACTCTCCACGGAGCTCGCTCACGACCTCAGGAGCCCTCTTCAGACCATAACAAACAGCCTCTTCCTCATGGAGCGGAAACCAGGGGATACGACCTACTATCCAAAGATAGGTGAAGCACTGAATCAGGCGACTTCCCTCCTAGATAGCTTTAGAGAGTATTATCGAGGTTACGAGATAACACCGATGCCGGGAAACATCAACAAGCTACTTACGAAGGCCCTCGAAGACTCCCAGTTACCCCAAACCATCAAGATTTCGATTGATCTTGATCAAGGTGTACCAGAGACTAAAATTGACCTCAACAAGATTAAGCGGGTCTTCACAATTATTATCAAGAACGCTGTCGAGGCGATGCCGAGCGGTGGAAATTTGGCAATTATGACTCGGATCGAAGGTGATAAAATCCTCACAAGCGTACGAGACACAGGTATTGGAATCCCTGAAACAGTGAGGGAGAAAATCTTCGTGGCATTCGGTACAAAGAAGAGAGGCGGGTTCGGCCTGGGACTAGCCGCAGCCAAGAGGATAGTAGAGGCTCATGGTGGCGACATATCCTTTGAGAGCCAGTTGGAGAAAGGGACGACTTTCACGGTAGCTATGCCTGTCAGTAAACGCGATTGACCGCGAAACATTTAGATGCTCGCAGTTCCTCTTCAGAGAACCTTGGTCTCATTACCCAACTCCGAAGCATTCCTTAGGGCAATTCCGGGCGTGGCCTATTGCCTGGTTATTGCTATAGTGTCGTTCATCATCTGGGGGTTCTACAAACCGGTAAGCCAGATGATGTGGGCATTCGTCATCAGTATCGTGATCGCGAACCTTATCGGGTATAGAAGCTCGATGAAGACGGGGATTGGTTTCTGCTCCGGGCAACTTCTGAGGATCGGAGTGGCTGTACTCGGCTTTGTGACGAGTGCGCTTATCTGGACTCGGGTTGGAGTAGGTGTCATCGCCGCCTTTGTCGTGATAGTTGCAGCGCTTAGCTTGAGCCTTTGGCTTGGTGCGAGGCTGAGGATTGGCCACCGGCTTGCGTCACTGATCGGTGTCGGCACTGCGATTTGTGGCGCATCCGCGATCGCGGCCCTAACACCAGCGATCGGTGCCAAGGAGGAGGAGTCGGGTCTCGCGGTGGCTGGAATAACCCTGTTTGGGCTAGTTTCGATGTTTCTCTACCCCTTTCTCTTCCTTTACACGCCCGTAAACGGGTTGCTTGGCGGTAACTTGAACGCCTACTCAATTTGGGTTGGTGCCGGTGTACATGAGACGGCGCAGGTGATCGCAGCTGCTGGTGCTGTCAACGCGTCTGCGGTGCAAGCTGCCATGTTGATTAAGTCTGTGAGGATATTCATGATCGGACCCGTTGTTTTTCTCCTCTCGTGGTACTGTTCGAGGTGCGAGAAAACTGCAGGTGGTCGGAGGTCATTTGTCGTCCCTCTCTTCGCTGTAGCATTCACGATCGGCTCACTGGTTTGCGCATTATTGGATGTGAATACGGCCTTACTTCTGGGTTTGGGCATAGATTGGGTTACCATTAAGGGCTTCATCTCAGGAAGTCTTCTTCCATTTACATTCGCCACAGCATTCGCGGGTGTAGGCTCTAAGGTAAGCTTCAAGAGTATACTCAGCCTTGGGACCAGGCCGATACTCGTCGCAGCCGCGGTAGCCGTGACTGCGGGTTTGCTCGCCTTTATTACGGCGGTTGTTCTCGTGCCTTACATCGGAGTTTAAAGCCCCAGGCTTCGATAGGCGTTTATCACCCGATGCCTCTGGTACATCCTGATCACCTTGGTAACAGTGACGAATCGCCTCATCTTTAATCACCTTGAGGAGCCCCGCGTTCGTCGAGTATTCGAATTGCTCGAAGGGGATCTTGAGGTGCAAACATACCTTAAGATGTCGAATGAGATGGTTGTTAAGAGACTGAATTATAACGACCATGGCCCCGTTCACGCTAGGATAGCCGCTGGTAGTAGCTTGGAGATACTTGATCTTGTTCAAAGTGTCGTAGAGCCCACGACGGTTGCCAATGGGATATGCGACCTGGAGGGGGCTAAACTCGTGACGATGGTGGGTAGTTACCTCCACGACATAGGTAACTGTGTTCACAGGATGGATCATATCATGCACAGCTGTTACCTCGCCGCCCCAATCTTGGAGAGAATGTACTCCACAGTTTACCCGGATGAACCCGAGCTTGTGCTAAAGATGAAGTGTGAGACCATGCACGCAATTTACGCTCATGAGGACACTATTCAGGCGCTTAGCATTGAGGCAGGTGCAGCAAAGGTTGCCGATGGTACTGACATGGCGGAGGGGCGGGCAAGGATACCATACAGAGGCGGGAAGGTGGATATGCATAGCATCTCTGCGACCGCCATCAAGAGAGTCGATTTGGAGAGGGGCAAGGAGAAAGCGGTTAGTATAAAGATCTACATGGACAATCCAGCGGGTGTATTCCAGATCGAGGAGGTCATTGGAAAGAAGGTTGAGACGAGTGGTCTCGCCCACCTCATTGAGTTAGTAGCTATCGAGAATGGAAGAGAGATAAAGACTGTAGGGTAATTGAGCCTTTGTGACGAGGGAAAGTTTCTATCTGAGAGGTGCTTCATTGTTAAAGAGGAGAACCTCTTCGCACCATAATGCTACACCCAGAAGATTCGCCTCCTCAAAGGGCCTACCCACTAACTGAATTCCCAGAGGTAAACCCTCATCGTTTAGCCCGGAGGGGACGTTCACAGTTGGGAATCCACTGAAACTCCAAGGGACGTTGAAAGCAGCGTCACCAGTGGAAGTGAGGCCCTTTAGAGGAGGCGTTATGGTCGCTGGGGTCAGCAGCGCGTCGATGCTCTCCATCGTTGCTTGAATTTCTCGTATAAACTTCCCACGTATTCTCTGTGCGTGGAGGTAGGTCGATGAGGGTATGAGAAGCCCCGAGTACACCTCGCCCTGGATGTTTTGTCGATAGGATGAGGGGTTTTTCCTAAACATTACCTCGTGGACAGCCGCGGCCTCAGCGAACATGATCACTCTGTGGGAGGGATGAACTACTCGGAAGGATTCGGGCAGCTCGATTTCTACTAGTTGGGCTCCACTCCTCTTAAGCCGCTCTATTGATTTATTATAATTACATGTGATATCGACTGTCCCGGCTTCGTTAAAGTAACTACTGGCTAGGCCGATCTTTGGCTTTCTGGTCGTCTTAGGGGGCTCTATCCCCGTTAGGGTTTGGAGTGTTGTTGATAGGTCTTCAACCGATCTCGCCATGAAACCAACGTGGTCTAGGCTCCACGACTGGGGGAATATTCCCTCGGTGCTTAGAAGACCGTGTGTTGGCTTCATCGCTGGTATACCACAGAACGAGGCAGGGCGGGTGATGGAGCCACCCGTCTGTGTGCCAAATGCGAGGGGACACATACGAGACGCGACAGCTGCTGCTGACCCACTGCTTGAGCCTCCGGGAGTGTATTCCATGTTCCAAGGGTTCTTCGTTGGTGCGGGGTCGAGGTATGCGAACTCGGTTGTCTCCGTTTTACCTAGAATTATCGCCCCAGCTCTTCTCAGATTCGCAACAACAGCTGCGTCGGATTCGGGTACATAGTCGGAGAAAAGAGGGGAACCCATTCTCGTCTTTAACCCCTTCGTATTGAAGATGTCTTTGATCCCGACTGGGATGCCATGGAGCGGACTCCTCAACCTTCCATCCGCTGCTTCCCTCGTCAGGGTCTTTGCTGATTTGAGGGCACCTCTGGTATCGATGGTGGCCCAGGCATCGACTTTCGGCTCGAGCTCCTCAATTCTACCTAGGAGAGATTCGACAATCTCCGTAGGGGTAAGCTGCCCGTATCGTATCTTCTCCGCAGATTCTGTTACGGTGAGTTGAAATGGCTCCACTGTCAAGTCTCCTTTTTCTTTGGTTCGTCCGCGGGTTCGTCACCGGGTTTGACCTCATAGGAATCCACAACCCACGCCATTTCGGCTGTCTTTAAGATGGCCTCCTCCGGTGGGTTGAGCTTAATTCCTAGTTTGTCTGCGGATCCGAGATATTCTCGAATGTAGTCTTCCTTTTTCTTCTCCAAGTTGTCCCCCTTTGCGAGGTTAGGGAGAGCGGCTACTTATCGAATGCGGTATTAGGTATCCCTGATCTAGGCTCTTGCGCGCGTGACTAGTCTTGTGGTAGGCTTAGCCACTTCAGGTCTGACTCAGCCGCTATGTATCCGAAGCTTGCCCAGCCCCCAGTATCGAGGATCTCGTTATATACTTCCACTGCCTTCTCCTCATGCCCGTTGTATACATACCAGTTACCAACGCCATAACCGACAGTAGCGACCGCAAGTGGCCCAAGCTTTCTCGCCTCCTCCATAATCTGCTCAGGGGTCACCAACTCTTTGTACATCAGTAGGAGCTTGTGGTACTGTTGATTCTCGATAATTTCCATTGACTCAGTGATGGGGGCTAGTAGCTCCTCGGCTTCCTCCTTTCTATCCAGGAGACGTAAGGTCATGTAGGTCCAGTGGGTCGTAGCGACGAGCTTGTCGGGTATATCACTGACCTTTAGGCACTCCTCGTAGCAGCTGAGGGCGGACTCGTAGTCGCCGACTAGGTAGTAAGCTAGGCCAAGGTGGTACCAGATGTTGAAATGAAGGCTACTGACTGGCTGGTTGCGCTCGTTGGGGATCCCGTCGGGCTCAACCTCGTCGACTGTCCCCTCGATGAGTTCTCCTGCTTTTTCCAGGTCATCTATTGCCTGGTCGAAGAGGCGGAGGCTTATGAATCGATGCCCCCTGTGGCGGTACATTCTTGGGTCCTCTGGGTGGGCCTTGATACCTAGGCTGAATACGGCAGCGGCTTCCCTTATCCGGCCGAGATATGCGGTGCGTCGACCGAGCCAAATTATTTTGTCAGCATCGTCAGAGTTTGTCTCCCAATCCTGTAGAGCAGCATTGTATAGGGTTTTGTTCTTCTCCACCAACTCGGGGCGAGGGGGTTGTTGGTCGAGGGGTTCTCCAAATAAACTAAAAGCCTCGGGTGCGGCTGGAGGTTTTACCAAATACATCAAAATATTATATGCCTTAATCTATAAAAAAAGGAGCTCGATTTATTTTTATAAAAATGATTTGAGGAGCATAGGATAAATAACTAAGCTGCTTTTCTTAGTTGACATAACGCACGCCGAGTAGGGTCTCTACGGTTGCTGACTTAATATATCGAATTATGTTTTTGGGGGAATTTATGGAGTCTCAACCTGAGATCGTAGGTCCAGCGCCCTTAGCCCAGGAACTTATTAGGTCACTATGCTGGGCGTATCGTTGATCCAACAGCCAATAGTGGCACCAGTCTTCTCGGCTTCTTATGCCTCGGCCCAGAGCCTGGTTAGCAGCTCTAAATGCGTCCATGGTGTACCATCTGTGGCCGAGGCCAGGGGTGCGGCGGTCATAGTATGCGATCTGTGCCCTTACGAGAGGGTCACCGTAGTTCGCATAGGGGACACCAATTAGAAATATTCCGCGGCATTGATCATCGGGGAAATTGCTCCCCTCACTATTCCTACCACGGAAGACACAGGTGAGGACTGCGCCCTGAGGGGTGACAGCAGCGGCCTTGTATCTTATCACGGTATCCTGATTAGCATGGGCGTCTCGTCCCTCACGGAATAATGGCTTGCCACTGAGATAGGGACGTCCGCCAATGACCTTCACAAGTCCGATGTGGGTCCAGGCGTCGAGGCTCCTCTCCATTAGGTCGCGCTGAGGGAAGAAGATAAGCGAGCCATTTGGGACATTGATAAGAGTAGCGGAAACTGTCTCGCCTATTTGGATGATCATCTCGGGGGTTCTGTCCCGGTAGGCAGTTGTAACACGTGGGTCGATAGTCATCTTGATCTTTTCACTTGTCTGGATGGCGGGATAGCTTCTGAGTTTGGCTCTGTGTAGGCCTAGGATCTCCGCGAATAGGGGGAGGGGGCTTAGAGTTCCGCTCATTATGAGTGTGCCGGCTGATTCGGTGATTACGGGGCCTATGGCGAGGCTGGGGTCGAGGCAGCGGTATTCTAGCTGGTTCGAGCCGTATCTCCCCTTCTGATAGATGGCGATGTACTTGTCTTTACGGCTCTCGATGAGTAGTTCTATGAAGTTGATGACGCCATTTAGGTAGCTGAGGGGTGGTTCACCGGCTTTCTCCTTCCTCTCCCGGATGGACTCGACAGCGGGGGTGTAGTGTTCGGTGAATGTAGTTAGGTCTCCTCCTAGAGCTGTGGCGATGTTCTTGTACGCTTCCTCTGCGTTAACTAGTGTGGGCTGGTCTGTTACAGTCTCGGCTAGGTGGTCTTCGAGTCTCCTGAGGGGGGTCTTGTTGAGGCCGACGGATCTTAGTTCGTCTGAGGCGGCAGCTAGGCTTCGGTCGCTGAGAGTATCGCTTAGGGTATCTTGGCTAATCTGGTCAGCGTTGTGACCCTCGTCGAGGACGAGCATTTTTCCCTCAAGATCGAGGCCGGTCATCAGCCTAATTTTAGGATCAAATACATAGGGATATGGGCATACTGTGAGGCGTCGCGTCTTGGCGACCCTCCGGGCTAAGAAATAAGGGCAGAGTCTTGCTCTTCTTCCTGTGGCGATTAGGGTATCAACAGAGAGTACCTTTGGGAGCCCAGTGGGTGCCTCCGTGAAATCGGATCTATAGGGGCACCTCTCTTCTTTCCGAAGGACTCCGCAGAGTTCCTGTGCTTCCCCGCTCGGTAGACCCCGGCAGTCGGAGTTCAGACACAGGTGATCCCGGCTCGCCAGGTTTACGGCGGTGTAGGATGCGTTGGCGTGGATGTTGATTCTTTCTACCTCAGCCAGGACTTGGCGGACCTGCTCGTGGGTTCTTGTGGCGTAGACAATCTGTTTACCGAGGGGGAGCAGAGCGCTGATGGCTGATACGGTTTTACCGAAGCCGTTGCAGGCCTCCGCGAAGAGGGTGCCCCCCATGCTGAGTGTCCCTTCGACATCATTCATAAAGTCGACCTGCTGAGGATAGGGGTCGTAGGGGAAGAGGCTCCTCCAACCCTCGCTCGACTCGGGCATCGCCTAAAGGACTGCGGCATCG
>Ga0187878_1000963_pt1 | contig 30048 bp, 24 predicted proteins | sample June2016WEW_17_1_FD_132979 | JGI IMG/M metagenome (GOLD analysis project Ga0187878, IMG submission 132979) | Peatland microbial communities from SPRUCE experiment site at the Marcell Experimental Forest, Minnesota, USA - June2016WEW_17_150 | ecosystem: Environmental > Terrestrial > Soil >...
GGGACGAGTCTGACCGGCGCGGGATGAGCATCGTCATCGAGCTCAAGCGCGGCGCCCAGCCCAAGAAGGTTCTCAACCAGCTCTATAAATACACGTCACTCCAGACCACCTTCGGTGTACAAATGCTGGCACTTGTGAATGGCGAGCCGCGTCTTCTGCCGCTTAAGAAAGCCCTGCAAATCTTCCTTGAGCACAGGCAGCAGGTCATCACCCGGCGTACACAGTTCGAGCTGGAAAAGGCGCGCGCCCGGGCACACATCCTCGAAGGACTAACAATCGCTCTAAACAACCTGGATGCAGTCATCCAGACCATTAAAGAGTCTCCGGATGCCGATGCAGCCAAGGAGCGCTTGATGAAGCGCTTCAAGCTTTCCGAGCTCCAGGCGCAGGCCATCCTCGACATGCAGCTACGCCGCCTGGCTGCTCTCGAGCGGCAGAAAATCGAAGACGAGTACAAGGCGGTCAAAGGACAGATCGCTCACCTGGAAGACCTGCTTGCCAACCCAAAGAAGATCCTGACCCTTATCCAGGATGACTTGCATGAACTAGCGGAAAAATACGGCGACGAGCGCCGGACGCACATAGCCGCCGAGGCGGTAGAGAATTTGAGCGAGTCCGACCTCGTGCCGGATGAGGCCGTCCTGATCTCGCTGACCGCGCGCGGCTACGTCAAGCGGGTTGCGGCGAAAGCCTACCGCGCGCAGGGGGCAGGTGGAAAGGGAGTAACGGGACACGCGACCAAGGAGGAGGACGAGATCTTAAACCTGATCCCGGCACGCTCGCTGGACACAATGCTATTCTTCTCCGACCACGGCAAGGTTTATTCCGAGAAGGTCTACCAGATCCCGGATGCCGACCGAACCACCAAAGGTATCCCGCTGGTGAACGTCCTATCACTGGATGCAGGTGAGGTTGTCACCGCAGCCCTTTCGGTCCCCAATTTCGAGAACGCCGGGTATATTACCCTGGCAACCCGGAATGGAAAAATCAAACGGATGGCACTATCAGAACTTTCCGCCGTCCGTCCTTCCGGAATCATAGCGATCGGTTTGGATAACGGCGACGAACTCGGGTGGGCACGATTGACAAACGGCAATAACGAAATTATCCTGGTCACCGAGCATGGCAAGGCTCTCCGTTTCGCAGAAAGCAAGGTCCGCAGCGTAGGGCGGGGCGCAGCGGGTGTAGCCGGCATCAAACTTGCCGGAACGGATAAAGTAACCAGCATGGAAGTAATCGAAGAAGGTGGAGACCTGGTGCTAGTGACCACACAGGGGTATGGTAAGCGCACTCCGCTCACTGAATACCCGGTCAAGGGTCGCGCCACCGGCGGGGTCCAGAGCATCTCCAAAGCGGCTGCCGACAAGATCGGAACTGTCACGTCTGCGCGGGTCGTCCAGGAAGCGGACGACCTGACCATCATCTCGGCAAACGGAATGGTCCTGCGGATGAAGGTCAAGGATGTTAAGCAAGCCGGACGCGCAACCCGCGGCAGTCACATGATGGATATGAAGGAAGGGGACCGGGTAGCTTCAATTGCACGTATTGCTACTGCAGAACTCAAACGTGCCGGCGTGAAAACCAATGGTGAGCCTGAACCTGAACCGGGAACACAGTTTGAAATGCCATTGGAATAATGGGATCTCAAGTTGGCTCGCGTAGGACCCATAAGAACAAAAATTACGGCGCTCTCAAGAGCGCCGCATCTTTTTTTATAATTTCCCTACAAAGATTTCAGGGGGCTAAAGCATAAATGGGGGAACCACTTTACCAACAATTATCAGGAGCATCGTCCCCAGCAAGCAGACGATGACCAACAGCATCACTGCAAGAGCAAAACGCTGGCGGGCGGTCATATGAGTGATCTCGTCAAAGCTGCGTAACTGCCTGCGCTGCCTGGGTTCTTTGGATTCCTTGGGATTCGGCGGTTCCTGATCATCCTGAAAGGAAGCCTGGTCACGCAAATTGTCAAGCATGTTTCACCTCATCAGCAAGGTTGCCGTTGCCAAAAAAAGTGTTTCTCGTGTGGAAAAGTATATCACAGGACCGGGCGCAGCTGCACTTCCCCAAATTGCATCAGAAAAAACTGCCCATCCTGGGAGCGCAATCGCAGGCTGCCATCCCGCTCCAACCCATCAACCTGCCCAGTCCGGGCAGGGACTCCCTGCGAGTGGATCTCCACTTGCTCGCCACGAAAAGCCAGATATTTATTCCAGGCGGCAGGAAATACATCCTTCGTCAGCAGACTGCGCCAATAGAGCAGGGCCTGGAGGATATCCCGGAGCAATACCAACCGGTCCACACTCTTCCCAAGGACGGTCTCGACGCAAGTTGCCGGGAAATTTAGCTTTTCAGAAGACGGAACCGATCCAGGATTTACATTGACACCAATCCCAAGGATGATGCAATCCACTTTTTCCCCCATCCAGACCGCCTCCGCCAAGATGCCACATACTTTCCGGCGGTCGAGCAAAACATCATTTGGCCACTTGATTTCCGGGTGCAGACCGCGTAATCCCAGAGCTTCGCAAACAGCAATCGCCCCCAACCCTGAGAATAACGGTATGGATTGCTCCTCGGCTGTCGAGGGGCGATTAATTAGGCTGAAAGCCAGAGCAGCACCCGGTGGAGTAAACCAGCGGCGATCCCCCCGCCCACGACCGGATTTTTGCTCGTCCGCATAGACCATGGCGAGGTCCGGGGCGCCATCGGCTGCCCAGGCGAGGGCGGTATCGTTCGTGGAACCAACCTGCTCAAAGGTTCGCAAACCGCCCAGCGGAATGTCGGAAAGTATCTTGCGGAGGGCTTGTTCGTCCATAGATTCGAAGGCCCGGTTACAAATAGCAGAACTTAATAATCTTACGGAGCGGTTAAATAGTCATGAGGGTTAACAAACATGCCGTTCAGGCGAATTTCGAAATGTAGATGGGCGCCAAAGGAGTTGCCGGTATCCCCGGCCAGTCCGATTAATTGACCAGCGTAGACCGCCTGGCACGGCACTACATTAATCTGGCTTAGGTGGCCATATAAGGTTATGAACCCATTTCCATGGTCGATCATGACCACATTGCCATACCCGTAATTCCAGCCACCTTGCGCCATAGTCACGACCCCGGAATCTGCCGCGACGATTGGCGTCCCTTCGGGAGCAGCAATGTCAATCCCCAAGTGCCCGGACCAAAACTCATTCCCGGAGACCCAGTGATCGGGACTTGGCCACATGAACCATCCACCACCAACCGGTCCGGGACCGCAGGCGGCGCCGCTTACTGCGGCAGTACCGGATTGACCACGCGCCACCTGAGGGATAACCCATTGGACTGTTTCCCGATGGCCCCCGGGAACCATAACAAACGTATCGGGTTTAATATCCGGGTTGGTCAAATCGATATTATTCCCAGGCCAATTTAGGATATCGTCTACGGTGGTGCCAAACTTTGTGGCGATAGAATCCAAAGTATCCCCCTCCTGCCACTTGTAATAGACCCCATCCGTAGGTGGGATGTTGAGCTGCTGCCCCACCCGGATACTTTCAGGGTTATCCTGTAGCGTGTCGTAATTAGCCCACAACAATGTTTCCGGTTTGATGTTATGCGCTGTAGCTATGGCAAAAATAGAATCCCCGGACTCCACCGTGTATTCGACGACATTGTAGTTGGTGCTCGAGGTAATATCTGTTTTAAGCACGATCTGCCGAACAATGGCCTGCTGTGAACCGGCATCCAATCCCACGGTGGTGGGAAGGGATACAGGTGCTCCCCCCCTCGTTGGGGTTGCACGGGGTTCCGGCGCGGCTGAAACCCGCTGCGGGATGATCTTCCAGACAGTGAATCCCAACAACCCTGCAACGACAAGCAATGTTACTCCCCAGGCGATACCGCTAAATAGTCGGGGAGATTTGGCAAATTTGTTCATAGGCCTTCAGTCAACGTCTCTAAAAATTCCTGGTTATCCTTGGTTTTGGAAATACGCTGTAAAAGCGCTTCGGTTGCCACTGCCGCATCCATCCCTGCACCCTGCGGCGGAGGCGATACCATCTGGATGTACATGCGTCGCATCGTCCAAACACGCTGAAGAATATCAGGTCCGAGCAATAAATCCTCGCGACGGGTGGAAGACCGCTCGATGTCCACAGCAGGAAAGATACGGCGTTCCTGGAGTTTGCGGGTGAGGATCAATTCCATGTTGCCGGTACCCTTGAACTCTTCGTAAACCACATCATCAAGTCGGGAACCGGTGTCGACCAGGCAGGTAGCAATGATTGTCAGCGACCCGCCTTCTTCGATATTACGCGCAGCACCGAAAAAATGCTTGGGCGGATACAGGGCGGAGGGGTCCATACCACCCGAAAGTGTTCTCCCCGACGGGTTTACAACCAAGTTATAGGCCCGCGCCAGGCGGGTGATCGAGTCCACCAAGATGACCACGTGGCGGCCAATTTCGGTCAGCCGCTTTGCACGATCAAGGGCGATTTCTGCAGTGCGGACATGGGATGTGACCGGTTCGTCAAAAGTGGAAGCAACCACTTCGGCATCCACGGAGCGATCCATATCGGTTACTTCCTCCGGGCGTTCGCCGATCAAGGCAACCATCAAGGTTACATCCGGGTATTGAGTGGAAATCGCGTTGGCTATTTGTTTCAGGATGGTGGTTTTCCCGGCCTTGGGCGGTGAAACGATCAGGCCCCGCTGGCCACGACCAATGGGAACGATCAAATTAATCAGGCGGGTCGCCAGGATATCACCCCTGGTTTCAAGGTCAAAACGCCGATCGGGAAAAATGGGCGTCAGGTCCTCGAAGCGAGGTCGCCTGCGGGCTTCTTCCGGGTCGATGCCGTTGACCGATTCAACCTTGATCAGGCCGTAGTGACGCTCTGATTCGCGGGGCGGGCGCACATGACCGATCACCAGGTCCCCGGAGCGCATTTCATAGCGCCTGAGCTGCGCCTGAGAGACGTAAACATCGTCTTCGCCAATGTTGTAGCGCGCCGAGCGGAGGAAACCGATGCCCTCGCTCATAATCTCAAGGATACCGCCGCGCATGTCGATGCCCTGCTGGGCCGCTTCGGCCTGGCAAACACTCAGAATGAGAGCTTCTTTTTTCAGGCGGTGCGCATTTGGCACGTTGAAATCCTTGGCCATGTTACGCAATTCGGCCAGGGGCTTATTTTCCAGTTCAAGAATGTTCATTTGGCTGTCTCAAGGTTTGAATAGGGTAATTGGGATAATGGAAATACTCAAAGGACAAGCGCCCCCCGGGCGGGCTCGAGTGGGGTTTTCGATTTTAAGAAGTTGGGTAAGGGTTCAGATATATCAACTTGTCATCCTGACAGGATGAACCAAGCATTCAAGTTCGTGCGCATTATAGCATGTAAATATATGTGGTGCAAGCGGTTCACGCCTCTATTCCATAAGACAGGAAACGGCTCTGAAAATCCCATAGACGGCGATAGAGTCCGCCCAAATCTAACAGGTTTGCATGAGAACCATTCTCGACGATGCGTCCGTGGTCAAGTACCAGGATTTCATCCATATTTTCAAGCCCCACCAAACGGTGAGTGATAAGCAGGAGTGACCGGGCGCGCATATCTGTAAAAAGCGGATCGAGGACTTGCTTCTCAGTGAACGGGTCAAGGTTGGCTGTGGGTTCATCCAGCAGGAAAATGGGAGCATTTTTAAGAAAGGCACGCGCAATCGTCAATCGCTGGCGTTCCCCGCCGCTAAGACGGAACCCGCGTTCACCGATGATCGTCTCATACCCATTCGGCAGCCCAACAATGAAATCGTGGATATGCGCAATTTGAGCGGCGTTGCTGAGCTCGGCATCGGTCACGGTCGGCCTGGCGAGAAGTAAATTTTGACGGATGGTATCATTAAAAAAATACGACTTTTGGGAAATGACACTGAACAAACGGCGGATATCTTCCTGAACAAATTCGTGGAAATCATGCCCATCGAGTAAAATCTCCCCCAGGGAATAGTCCCAAAAGCGGAGCAAGAGACTAATCAGCGTGGACTTCCCTGCCCCACTTGGTCCGACAATGGCAATCTTTTTGCCAGGAGGCAGCCGGAAAGTAATATCCTGCAACGCGGGTTCGGGTTGGCCAGGATAGGTGAAACAGAGATTCGATATTTTTAATTCGTGATCTGTGTTAAGCGTCGGAAGGAGCGAATCCTGGTTCACGCTCAGGGGATCACGAACAGCGGGGGCAGCATCCACCACTTCGAACAAGCGCCGGGCGGCCTGCAGGTTCGACGGAAAAGTTTGTACCGCAGGTGCGAGCGGAATGACCGCCTCGAACCCGGCTAATGCGGATAGAGACAACACCCCCAACATTACCGCGGACACGTGCCCGGTCACTATCAGGGGAATCGCAACCGCAACCACTGCCAGCATCCCGAGATTCACCAGCAGGATGGTAAGAGCATTTGAAATTCCGGTGAGCGAACCAAGCTTCTTTTGAGTTTGGCTGCAGGCTTTTCCGTCTTCAGCGAGACTTCTGGAATACGCGTTTCCCTGGCCGAAGGCGAGTATGTCTGCCAACCCCTGGATCCCGTCCACTAGGCGGGCTTGCATTGCAGCACGACGGGAGACAAGCTCGATCCCGGATCGGCTGCTGAGAGTCCATATCAATAGCGGCAGACCAATCCCAAGCAAAAGCATAAATCCAAGGTAAACCCATGAGAGGGTCAGATCAACCAATCCAAAGATGACTGCCATTCCGGCGGCCACCACCATGGCAACCAACGGCGGAGCGATCCCGCGGACATAAAAGTTTTCAAGAGATTCCACATCGGCTACAATGCGCGCCAACAAATCCCCGGCACGGTATTGCATCAAGCGGGCTGGGGCAAGCGGCTCCAGCGCCTGGAAAAACCAGGTGCGTAAGCGGGCTAGCAGGCGAAAGGTAACATCGTGGGAAGTCAGCCGCTCGGCATAGCGAAAGACACCCCGGGCAATCCCAAAGAAACGGACGCCGACTATGGCAACCTGTAATGTGCCCAATTCCGGATGGAATGCCGCAGCGGAAATCAGGAAAGCGGAAGTTCCCATCAGGCCAACATTGCTGCCGACCGTCAGCACGCCGAGCAGTACAGATAGCGCCACCCAACTCCAGGAGCCTTTTAAAAAACCGAGCAAGCGGATAAATGAGGCGCGACTGGCGGGATTGGGTGGCAACACCGTGATCGATCCATGATTATCGGAGGGAACAAATTCATCGCCTCCCACGGGGCTTTGCGAAAGGGTTGGGACTTCCACCATTTGCTTATATGGGTTCACCAAGCGCGTGTAATATCCTTGGAGGGCAAGTAGTTCGGAATGCGAGCCTGCCTCAACCAGTCGTCCTTGTTCTAAAACGAAAATCCGGTCAGCATTAAATATTGTATTCACCCGGTGGGCGATCGTGATGACCGTCCGCCCCTGCATCAGGCGATGCAGCGCGGACTCCACCAGCGTCTCCTGTTCCGGGTCCAAGCTGGAGGTCGGCTCGTCAAGGATCAAAATTGGTGCGTTTTTCAAGAATGCACGCGCCAGGGCAAGTCGTTGAGCCTGCCCACTGCTGAGACGCGCGCCTTCTTCACCAATTACTGTCCCATACCCTTGAGGAAGAGTGTGGACAAACTCATCCAGGTGGGCGAACTGGAGGGCGGCAGCGAGCTGTCCATCTGGGGCATCCGGCAAAGCGATACGCAGGTTAGCGGCAATCGAGTCGTGGAAAAGGTATGGGACCTGGGGAACCCAGGCTACCCAAGTGCGCCAGGTATCTAGAGGAATTTCAGCCAATGGTTCATGGTTTATGGTGATCTGACCGCTTTCCGGCTGGATAAATCGCAGCAGGAGACCAGCCAGGGTACTTTTCCCGGCACCACTCAACCCCACCAGGGCAATATGCTCTCCAACCCTGATTTCCAATGAAATATCCTGGAGAGCAGGCGCAGTATCACCCGGGTATGTGTAAGAGAGGTGCTCAAAGGCGATCATGGAAGATGGAGATAAAGAGATCGCTTTAAAATCTGAGTCCCCAGGTTCCGGTTGGTTGTTATCAGAAAGAGGCGCATCCAAAATCTCAAATATTCGCTGCGCGGCGGTGGCACCCGACATCCCGGCATGGAAGCGCAAGCCAAGCATCCGCAACGGGAGATAAAATTCAGGAGCCAGGAGAAGCAGGAAAAAAGCCTGTTGAAAGGCAAGCTGTCCGTAAAGGAGGCGCAGCCCCACTTCCACCGCCACCACCGCCGTACTTAAGGAGGACACCAGCTCAAGCACCAATGCCGAAAGGAAAGTGATCCTCAGGACGCCCAAGGTTCGATCACGAAAGGTGTTACCTGCTTCCGAAATCGAGTTGACCTGCTCGCGGCTGCGACCCAATTCCTTGAGAACCGTCAAACCCTGCAGGCTGTCGAGAAAATGTGCACTCAGGAGCCCAAGCGTATCCCATTGGCGTTTGGTCAGCCTTTCAGCGGTTTTTCCGATCAGAACCATGAAGATGGGGATAAGCGGTGCGGTCAGAAGCAGCACAAGCCCGGAGAGTAAATCACGGGGAAAGACAACCACCAAAATGGACAGCGGGACAATTGCGGCAATAAACAATTGCGGCAGGTACTGGCTGAAATATGCATCCAAGGTCTCGACCCCCTGGATGGCGGCGGTTACCAACTCCCCGGTACGCTCTCCGCGCGTATAAGAAGGTCCCAGACGCAGGATTTTGTCATACAGCCGAACTCGCAAATCGTTCTTTATGCGCAGCGCAACTGCTGTAGCACTGACTTCGCTCCCCCATGCCAGGAATGCGCGTAAAAAAGCGATGAGGATCAAAAGCTGGAGGAGACCCCCCACATTCGTTAAATTCTGTCCGAGTAAAAGAACGCCATTTAGGAGGCGGCTCAGCCCGGCGGCTTGCGCGATCGTCAATAAACCGGTCAGGAAACCGGTAAGAATCGTAAAACCCAGGGCAAGACGGCTGTCCCGGGCGAGAGATAGCAAACGGGAAGTGACTTTCATAGGGGCGGGGCGATCACCTCACCGGCCAGAAATTGGTAAATAAGCGCAAGAGGGTATCAGCCAGCAAGCCCAAAAGGAACAGGTTTTCAAACAAGCGGTTATGGTAGAAGGCAAAGCCGGAGAACCAGGTGGGCCAGCCAAGCCATTCCTTGGGAGGTTCGACCGGACGGGGTTTAGTCAGGGCACCCACTGCATAGAGCAGTCGTTTCCCATCCAGCAAAACAATGAGGACAACCGGTGTGAAGTAACGCGGCACAAAAACCAGATAAAGGATGACAGCGTAAATCAGGATGAAAACGGCGATATTAATGTAGCGCGCCGTCTTTTCACCAATCCGAACCGGCAGGGTACCGATCCCTTTTTTCTTATCCTCCGAGGATTTGTCAATATGCTTGCCCAAATTAATGCTGAGGACACTCAACCCATAAGGAATCCCAGCCAAGGCGATATCCCATATATTATTCGTCCAGCCCCGCGCCAGGACGATATAAACGCCCGCCACCAGGATGGGACCCCAGATCAAAAATATAAACAGTTCGCCCAGCCCAAGATATTTGAGCGGCCATGTATAAAACAGCAAAATCAGCGCCCCAAAGGCGAACAGGCCGATAACAGCAAGGGAGAAATTTGTGTAAATTAGCGCATATATGCCGGTTAGAAAAGCCAGCACACCGCTGACCAGGAACCAGGTAATTTGCTGACGCTTTGTCCAAAAAGCCTGGACCAGCGGATGAACCCCGTATTGCGTGCGAAAATAGTTCTCCTTGTCCACGCCGCGGGTAAAATCTGTATAGTCGTTGAGCAGATTATTGGTCCCATGCGCGATGAACAGGCCCACCGTTACGACCAACCAAGGCACGAAGGCGAAATAGTGGTCGCGTAAAGCGAGGAGCCCGGCGATGGCGCATGAGTATACTGTCACACTGGTCACAGCGGAGCGGGTGGCGATCAGCCATTTAGAAATGGCATCAAGGGCATCCCACTCTTCCTTTTTATCCATCTTAACCAAAGTGGATAAAGCCTTATCCCACATCTTGAAATTAATATTCACTGCAAACCTCCTGAACGGAGAAATCAGTATCCTTATTCTACTGGTGCAACCATGGATTCGCACATATGTTCAGATTGAAATGACGCGATTAATGGTAATTTATTATTGGAAGGGACCAACTCTCTACAAGAAACTGCAAACCAATAATTTATTTGTTATCTCCGGTAAGATTTAGTATGTGAGCTTTTCAGGGTTCGATTCCACACGTTTGCGGAAAACCCAGTAGGTCCAACCCTGGTAAATCAACACTATGGGTACAAAAATGGCTGCAACGATACTCATCACCTTTAAAGTGTAAGGCGACGATGCCGCATTCACGATGGTCAGACTCCAGGAGGGTTCAAGGGTGGAAATAAGAATACGAGGATAGAGCCCGACGAAAACCATTAGCGTGGCAAAGACAATTACAAGGGAACCGGTGATAAAAGCCCAACCGCTTTTCCCGGAGCGAATGAGCCAGCCGTTCGTGAGAAGCGCTAGGGCAGCCAGGATGGCAGGGATGAGCCCGTTCAGGCCGGGTTTTGTCAGGATATCGGTGGCAAAGAACGTCCAGACCACAAACACCACGGTCAAGGCAGTGGCTGCAATCCACACAGAAAAGGCCAGCTTCTTGGCACGCTCTGCAATGCTGTTCGAAACCTTACGAGCGAGGAAGTTCGCGCCATGCATGGTAAACAAGGCTACGAAGACTAATCCCCCAAGCAAAGCATACGGGTTTAGCAGCGGCAGAAGACCTCCATAGTAGTTCATTTGCTGATCTATGGCGAAACCGCGCATCAAATTCGCGACCGCCACACCCCAAAGTAAAGCCGGGAGCAGACTACCAGTGAAGATCGCCCAGTCCCATAAGGAGCGCCAGCTTTTATCAGGGCGCTTGCCTCTGAACTCGAAAGAAACGCCGCGCGTGATCAGCGCTACCAGCATCAACACCAACGCCAGGTAGAATCCACTAAAAAGTGTGGCGTAGACATTCGGAAAAGATGCAAACAACGCTCCACCCGCGGTGACCATCCAGACTTCATTCCCATCCCATACCGGTCCGATGGCATTAATAATCGTTCTGCGTTCTACATCGTTTTTCCCAAGGATAGGCAGCAAGATGCCAACACCGTAGTCAAAGCCTTCCAGGAAGAAGAAGCCGATGAAAAGGATCGTCACCAGAATAAACCAAACCGTGTTGAGGCTCATTTTCTCCTCCTTCCTTATTCTGCGGTCCTGGCAGGCTGTGGTTGAGACGTCCCGGATTTAAACATCAACCAGCCAGTGACACCAATCAACCCACCGAGGAGGATGGTAAACAAAATTAACGAAAACAAGACCGTACCCGCGGTCACATTAGGCGAGACAGCATCCTGCACTTTTTGCAGCCCATAAACGATCCACGGCTGGCGAGCTGATTCGGTCAGAATCCACCCGAAAGTACTGGCAATGTACGGCAACACCATGGCCGGGAGGAGCAACTTCATAAATAAGCGGCTCCTGTCCAGGAATTTTATACGCGGCTTGATCAGCGCCAGCAAAGCCAGCAAAAGCATCAACAGACCCGCTCCAACCATGATCCGAAAGGACCAAAACGAGATCGTAACAGGCGGGATATAGTTGCCGGGTCCGTACATCTGTACGGCATCTTCCTGCAGATCATTCAAGCCCTCCACGGGGCCGGTGAAGCGGTTGTAAAGGAGGAACGAAAGTGCGCTTGGAATCGTGACTTCGAACTTGTTCTCCGCATTCTCCTCATCTATGGAAGCCACCAAAACGAAGTCAGCCGGGTCCTGGGTAGACCAAAGAGCTTCTGCTGCGGCAATCTTCATCGGCTGGGTCTTCCCCAGGAACTTACCATGCGCGTCACCTACGAGGCCCACCGCCAAAGCACCGACCAGAGCAAAAACAGCCGCCCAACGGAAGGCCTTCCTAAATAGCTCAATGTCGGTCTCCTGCTTGCGCAACAAATGCCAGGCGGAAAACCCCAAGACCATGAAACCTGCGGTGCAAAGGCCGGCTGCAAAGACGTGGAAAAATTGATAAGGCAGGTTCGGATTGGTGATGAGGGCAAGAAAACTGGTCATCACAGCCCGGCCGTTCTCGATGGCATACCCGACCGGATTCTGCATGAACGAATTGGCAATCAGAATCCACAGGGCTGAAATATTCGAACCAATGGCAACCAACCAGGCAGCCGCCAAGTGCACCTTTTTTGGGAGTTTGTCCCAGCCAAAAACCCAAAGACCGATGAAAGTGGATTCAAGGTAGAAGGCGAGCAGGGCTTCGATCGCCAGGGGAGCGCCGAAGATGTCGCCCATGAAACGGGCGTAACCAGACCAGTTCATGCCAAAGTGGAACTCCTGGACGATGCCGGTGACCACCCCGGCTGCGAAGTTGATCAGGAAGATCCTGCCCCAGAATTTCGTAAGGCGCAGGTAGGCTTCATCTCCGGTAGCAACATAGCGGCTTTCAAAAATCGCGACCAGAATCGAAAGTCCCAATGTCAGCGGAACCAGGAAAAAATGATAAATTGTGGTAATGGCAAACTGCCAACGAGATAAAATCAGCGGATCCAACTTTCCTCCTCCTATCTCCAAAAATTAGATAACCAAACGTGAACAAGGCAGCAAAATATCAGATATTTCTCCAAAACTTATCGCGTGGTTACGAAATCCTTATATCAGACAAACAAAAATGTCCTTTCAACAGTCAGCAGTTTTCCAACCATTTTGACCCGAGCGGGAAAGGACTCAGGCATCAAGGAAAGCTGCGCGCAAATCATTCAATTACTTATTCAAGCTGATAATGTAGGCGATGACATCCGCAATCTGTTGCTGCGTCAGGCCGTTTTGGGATCCCCAAGGGGGCATGGAGCGAGCCGGGTTGACCCCAGCGGGTCTTGATCCATTTTGGATGAAAAGGTCTACATTATAAGCAAACGTCTGGTAATCCGGATTTGCCAACGTTGGGTCTATGGGGTTTAGTTCCGGGACTGTGCCATCATCTGAACCGGGGTTTAAGATACCTCCTATGCCTTGCGAACCGTGGCACATCTGGCAATGGTCCAAATAAATCTGCATTCCAACCGTAGAATCGCCGGTTAGGTCTAGCGCAGGTCCCGTTCCCCCGGGGGTATTCGGGCGGGCGATCTCCACCCCAGAGGGCGTGGGGGCAGGTGTGGCATTCACAACCGATAAGGGCAACCCAGCCAAGATGGTTGGCCCTGAAGCAGGCTCAATATTTGGAGGAAGACCGTAAGGCATTTGCCGGTTAACAAAAAGTACCCGGTTAAGAGTGGAAGCCTGCCAATTTCCGGCACCTAAAATATCCACCCCGGTAGCAGACCCAGGAGAACGATGCGATCCCGCTAAAATGCCAACATAACTGTTCAGATCCAATTGAGCGGATGCCGCCGAAGATAGAGAAGAATTATGACAATCTGTGCATGCCAGGGCTCCCGGATACCACAAATTGGACTGTGAGAACAAAGGCTGCAGGTCTGCATATGAGGCTTGACAGGCAACATTATTGAGATCCGTAAAGTTGAAAGGCTGGGTCGCAGGAAACCCAGCCGAAATCCACGATGACAAAAGTATCTCAGCTGTTACAGTACAGTTTTCGGAATTGGAAGAAGCCAGGAACACAGCGAGATTTGCCGGTAACGTGGCCGGGATGAGGGTAAATATGGGGGTATGGGTAAATTGCGCCCGACCCCCATCCGCGCAATTATTACGGTAGCTGCAACCCCCGACATACAATGTTCCAGCAAAATATAAAGTTACGCCTGCCAAGACAAGCCCCAAAACGGTCACCCAGATCTTAAAATGGCGTATCATAAAAATTATTCCTCCGCACCCGTAGGACCCGCCAACCTGCACTCATTTCAAAGTCCTTAAATAATTCACGACGTCCCAGCGCTCCCGAACAGTCAGGTTTTCATCCAAAGCAGGCATTTTCCCCGGCACACCGGTCGAGATGACAAAAAAGATGCCGCCATCGGTAAAAGAATGGATGGGAAAACTGGTCACGTCGAATGGTTTATTCTGCAATTTTGATGCGACCGGCCCGTCCCCCTTTCCTCCGGTGCCGTGGCATAACACGCAATTGATCTGGAATAATTCGGCGCCGCGTTGGAGGGAGGTCTGGTCGGCTGTTATAGGGTTCGGCGGGACCCCCAAGTCAAAGCTGTAAGCCATGCCTTCAAGCGGGATCGCATCGGTAGCGACCGGTAAGGGTTGGTACATGGGCTGGAAAGCAGGCTGGATCTCCATGAAACTGACCCAGCTAATTTTGATCACGTCATAGGCGAACATTTCCACAACAACCAAAACGATCAAAAGAAACAGCCCGGCAATGGTCAGTCGTTTAAAGGCGGGATTCATATCGTCTTTGCCTCCACCAGCCTGACCTGCTCCGCGCCGAGGGATACCAGGGCGTCTTTGAATTGCGTCTGCATTTCATCCGAACAAGGGAAAACCACAGCTATCTTACCGTCACTGATTTCGGGGGCATACACTTTAGGTTCGTAAGAGGGGAAACGGCCCGCCACGAACAATCCAAGAAATGCCATGCCCATGACACCCAGCATGATCATTTCAAAACCAACAATATAGAGCGGCGGGATTGGAAACACCGGTTGTCCACCAACATGGAGCGGAAATAATCCCGGAATCCCAAAAATAAAGAACAGGGCTGCAATCAACCCGAGCATGGCACCCCCCATCGCCAAACGCGGGACGATCGTCGAAACCTGGGGCCGGCCCAACGATTCATGGCTGAATGGGATACCAGAGATGATGTCCATTTTATTGTCGGCAATGCCCATTTCACGCAGCTTGTCGATCGCTTTGACGGTCGGATCGATATCTGTAAACAGGGCTAATAAAGTCACGGTTTCAGCCATACAGCTCTCCTCACCGATCAATCAACCTCGCTGACGGAGGATACCTCAGCTTTCCCAACTTTTCGAAGGGTATGGGCGTTCTGCCCCTCCTGGACTTCCCAGACCGGCACCAATGGGATCAGCCGTGAAGCCAGCATGTAAAGTAGCAGGAATAAGGCAAAGGTGCCTATCGTTAGTGGAATTTCAATCGAGGGGTGGTACAGGCGCCACGTAAAAGGCATGCGGGTAATCGTCAGTGAAACCGGAATGATCACGAATCGTTCTATCCACATGGCAACGTTGATCACGATCCCGACAATTAACATGAGCCAGGGTTTCCGCCGCCATTTCTTATTCCAGAGGATCGCCCAGGGAATGACAATATTGCCAAGCAACATGTAGACCCACACCCAGGCGAACGGCCCGTGAGCATGAAAATCGAGCAGGAGTTTTTCGAACTTATCGCCGCCATACCACGGGACCAGATAATCATTGAAGAAGAAATAAGCCCAGGCCATCGAGACGATGAGACTCAATTTTCCCAGGAAATCGAAATGCTCCGGCCGGATGAAGTATTTCATATTCTTCATGGTGGTACGGATCATAAAAAGGACAATGAGGACAGCAGCGATACCGGATTGGAGCGCACCGATCACGAAATACGGTCCGAATACGGAAGAGTCCCACCCCGGACGGGTTGCCATGGCAAAATCCCAAGAAACGATGGTGTGGACGGAGAACATGACCGGGATGATGGCAAATGCGAAGATATTCATCGCCGATTTCAAATGCTTCCACTCAGCCTCGGTCCCGCGGAACCCCAAAGAAATGATCCGGTACAAGGACTTTCGCCAGCCAGTTGAGCGGTCACGCGCCATTGCCAGGTCGGGGAGTAGCGGCAGGAACAGGTACATTGTGCTGGCGATGACGTAAGTGTTGATCGCCATAAAGTCCCACATCAAGGGCGAATGAAAGTCAGGCCAGAGGGTGCGCGCGTTGGGATATGGGACCAACCAGTAAGCAAGCCAGACGCGTCCAAGGTGCATGAAAATACTGATGCCGGCTTGGACCAAACCGAAAGTCGTCATCAGCTCGGCTGCACGTGTGAATGGACGGCGGACCTCATACTTCATCACCCGTAAAAGGGCAGAGATAAAGGTGCCGGCGTGGCTGATACCAATCCAAAAAACCGTATTGACGATAAAAATGCCCCAGTATACCGGGCGGGTGAGACCGGTGACGCCCATGCCTTCAGCGATCATATATCCCCAGGCACCTACCAGGGCGAATACGACTGTCAAGACCAGGAAAATCACCACCCCCCAGAACTTCTTGCTGGTCTTATGCATCGACTCCATAACCATGGCGTTCATCTCACCCCGCGGAAGCGGGTCGAGCATCAAATGCTCGCGTGGATCCCCGTGTTCGCCTGCAGATGCGCCGGGCAGAGCTATCGACTCAGCCATTGTTGCCATGGTTTGAATCTCCCTTTAAGTAAGTGATGCGGGGTTGCGTCCCAAGTTCTTCCAGCATCCGATAGGCACGGTCGTTCTTCGCCAATTTACTGACCTGACTTTCCGGATCGTCCAGCCGGCCAAACACAATGGCGTAGGTAGGGCACGCCTGGGCGCAGGCGGGCACGACTTCGCCATCCCGCACCGGGCGACCTTCGGAGTGGGCGGTATCCTCCACCCGGCGGATGCGCTGGATGCAGAACATGCATTTCTCCATAATTCCACGCCGTCTCACAGTCACGTCCGGGTTGAGCTGGTTATTCAAGGGGACGGGCCGCGGCCAGTCTCGCCAGTTGAAAACTCGGACCTGATAAGGACAGTTGTTCCCGCAATAGCGGGTGCCCACACAGCGGTTGTAGACCTGCAGATTGATCTGTTCAGATTCAGAATGGACCGAGGCATATACCGGGCAGACCGGTTCACAGGGAGCGTTCCCGCACTGCTGGCATAGTATCGGCTGGAAACCTGTGGAAACATCAGGATATTGTCCGTCCCAGAAACGCTCGGTATGGATCCATTGCATGCTACGACCATAAGCTACGTCGGCTTCGCCAACGATCGGTGAATTATTTTCCATGGCACAGGCGGTGACACAGGCCTGACAACCCATGCACAAGTCCTGGTCTATCACCATGCCCCAAATGGGCGGCGGGTTTTCGATCTTCGATCCGGACATGAATATCTCCTATGGTGTGCCGTACACACCAAGGTGGCTTTCAAAGCGCGCCAGCGGTTGAACCTTGCCAGTTTTTGTGATACTGACCTTTACCGAGATCAAGGCGAGGTCACCAACCGAGTTTAGGCGGGTACCGAGCAACCTAGCAAGATTGGCACCCCGGTTTTGAGCATAGCGACCATATGCTGTGTGCCCTTGTCCAAACGCGATGGCAACCGTATCAGGACGAATGGCCGGATAGCGGTAAACTGACCCCTCCAACTCTCCAAAAGGACCGGTGACCTTGACCACATCATCGTCCGCGACACCCAACTGGTCCGCGGTTGTTGGATTGATTTCGATCCAGGTATTCCAAACCACCGTCGTGGTGGGGTCGGGAGTTTCCTGAAGCCGGGGTTTATTTGCCCCGCTTCCGTCAGTCAGGAGTGTGGAAAAGAAGGGGAAGAGGTAGAAATCACCCTGACCATCGAATACTGGGGCGGATTGGGACAGTTTATTCTCCAGGGCATTTTGCGCAGCTGGGCTGCCCAATCCGGGGGTTTCGTTCCACCACCCACCATTCTGCTGCCACAATTCCCAAAAAGATTCAATGTCCTGTGCGTTGAAAACGCCCCGCTCAGACATCAGGTTGCCCAGGGACTCTTGCAAGAACGCTACTTCGTCTGTATATGGCATATCAGTCGCAAGCTGACCGCCGATCTCCTGGATCGCTGCCAGGAATACGTCTGCGGTGGCGCGGGTATCGTAAAGCGGAGTGACCACAGGCTGAAGCCCAGAGATGACTGGCCGGTCTGCACCGGTTAGAATTTTCTGATAGCCCCAGGCTTCGAGTCCGGTATGGTCCGGAAAAACGTAATCAGCTTGCAGGGCAGTCTCATCTGGATAGGATGCAAAAGAGATCACCAATGGGACCTTTCCCAGCGCTTGAACAAAGCCGAGGGAAGCCGGAAGTTCGTAGACCGGGTTAATTCCATGGATAAAAATTACCTTGAGGCTTCCACTGTTCATCCGCTGAACCAGTTCCTGCAAGTCGGATAATGTATTTGGTATTTTGGGATTAGCCTCATTGACCGGCAGGCTAGGGGTCAGGAAGACCCCCCCGGGGTGACCGAGGTTATTCACTAGGGCATTCAAGGTCAGGACCGCCACTCCAGCCTCCAGGCCGTTACTCACTGAGAGTGCCGAGCCGCCTGGAAGCGCCAGAGGATGCCCAGCAGAAGAAAAAAGTCCGGCAAGACGGCGCAAGTCGCCATCGCTCACTCCGGAAGCTTGGACAACCCCCGGCACATCTACATCATGATACGCGGCAGGGATAGATCCTCCGGCTGCTTCTGCAATCAACCGCCCGATGGCCAGCGCCACCAAACCCTGCGTGCCCGGCACCACGGGAATCCATTCGTCTGCAACCACTGCGGTCTGCGACATGCGCGGCTCGAACTGCACCAGGTATCCACGTTTTCCGGTGTGACCCTGGCGCATCGAGGAGAACCCGCGCGCATAAGCTACCGGGGAATGATATGTTTCGAGAAAATTGGCCCCGAAGGAGAAGGTCACATCGGCATTGGCTAGATCAAAAAAGGGGAGAGCAGAGATGCCAAAAACCTGATTCGAAGCCTGTGCCAACGTGGCACGTGCTTCGAAGGTCTCGAAAGCACTGTAGCGTAGAGGGGGTTGAGCCCCGAGAGATGAAGTCATCTCGGTAAGGAGATCAGCCAGATGATCCGAAGTGAGACCGAGCAGAAAGGCAATTTCATCCGGCTGGTTCGTGGTCAATGCGTCACTGGTCACCTTAACAGCTTCTTCCCAAGTAATTTGTGTCTGGATTTCGCCCCCCCGCTGAGTCCGGTGTATAGGGTGCTGGACACGGTCCGGGTTATAAAGGCCCTGCAATGCGGTTTGACCTCGGGCGCAAGTCTTACCCATACTGACGGGATGATTTGGGTTTCCTTCGATTTTTAGAGCCCGTCCCTGCATGGTGCGGACGACTGTGCCACAACCCGCCGGGCACTCCCGGCAGGCGGTGGCATAATAAGTACTCAAGCCGTTGTAGGTGTATTCCGGCATCTGGAAATAAGGCTGGCGAGTGACATGACGTGTGAGGGGACCACAGCCAGTGAGGATGGCGGCTGCAACACCTGCGCCAGAGATTTTAAGGAAATCACGCCGGGTAAGTTGTCTGCTCATACTTCTTTCCTTTCGTGCCCGGTCATTTATGGCAAGTGACGCAATCGGTTAGTTTGGTCAGCATTGCCGGATCATCCTTGAAGCGTGTGCGGTGACAGCCCAAACACCAACCCATATTCATTTTTTGCGGCTCTGCGACAGTCATCTGGCCGATCTCTCCGTGACAATTCTCACAGTTAAGACCGGCTGCAATATGGGGGCGATGACTATAGTAGACAAAGTCGGGGAGCAACGCCACCGGTACCCAGGCGATGGGTTCGTTCCCATTCACGTACGCCATCAATTTACTCAATTCTGGGCTGGTTTTAGCGATCTGTTGATGGCAGCCATTGCATTTGGATACAGTTGGCAGCCCGGGTGATTGTCCGCGCAACGCTCCAGGATGACAGTACAGGCACGGAATTCCCAGGCTTACGTGCTTATCGTGAGGAAATTGGATGGGTTGGGGAAGCTGGAGCTGAGTCTGACGGATGGCGAAGATCGCGCCGCCCAGCAAGACAATGACGACAATTCCCAGCCCAATTTGTACAAAAGGCTTTTTAAGAAATGTGAGTATTAAACTCACCCTGTGATTCCCCTGGTTAGGCAATCCAGATTGATTTTCCACCATGCCACTTCTTTCTGGAATGTATTCCCTTGTAAAAAGAAAAAAATAAATCCCGATCCAATCTTTTCGATGACCGGTGACGACTTCCTAAATTATCATAAACAGGTTAGCATGAATTCATCCTTGAATAAATTTGGATTAATTGGAAATAATAGACAGCAATATTATATTATTAAATTTAGCTTAAATATATGGGTGATTTTAGGGAATTATAAAATTCATAACATTTTGCCCCCAGATAACAAGTGAAAATCTTGGGGAATGCTTTTAAATCAATGCCATTGCACAACCATCTGCACGCGGGTCCGACCCGCCGGTCAAGACACCGGTTTGGGGGTCGTGCAGGATGACCTGGCCGCGGCCGAACTCCGCCCGGTCCCACCCGATGACCTCCCGGACCGGGTGGCCGCGGTCTGCCAATTCAGCGATCGTCTGTGCAGGGATCCCATCCTCCAAAGCCACCTCCCCACCAGCGAACCCGTTCTCTATACAAAAGCGTGGCATATCCAGTGCAGACTGAGGGTCGAGACCTTGCGCCAGGGCAAGGAATACCTGCAGGTGCCCCTGCGGCTGCATAAAACCACCCATTACCCCCATCGGACCGAACAAGGAACCATCCCCCTGGCGTGTGATCATTGCCGGGATGATGGTATGGTACGGGCGTTTCCCGGGCGACAGCACATTCGGATGCCCTGGTTCCAGGCTGAAATTTAGACCGCGATTTTGAAGGGTGAAACCCCAACCGTGCGGAACAATGCCTGTGCCGAAGCCCATGTAGTTACTGTTGATGAAAGAGCAGGCGTTCCCCCACTTATCCACTACGCAAAAGTATACCGTGTCGGAGCTTGCCAATGGTGTGCCACGCTGCTGATCGAGTGTGGCCTTTTTGGGATCGATGAGTTTTCGGCGCGCGGCTGCATATTCCTTGGATATCAAGACCGGATAAACCTCAGAGGTCTTTATTTTCTTTGACGTCTTTCGATGGCGCGGGTCGGTAATAAACCAGCGGGTATCAATAAAAGCAAGGCGAAGTGCCTCAATCTCCAAATGCAGGCGATCGACAGAGAGCGGGTCGGACGGCAGGTCGAATCCTTCGAGAATATTCATGGCTAGCAAGGCGGTTATCCCCTGCCCGTTGGGAGGACATTCCCACAACCGAAACCCACCGAAGGAAGTGGAAACAGGTTTGTCCCAGGTGCTGATGTGAGAAGCCAAATCTGCTTGAGTCAGGCAGCCACCTGCCTGCAGAACTGTAGAGGCTATCGATTCGGCAATTTCCCCCTCGTAGAAAACTTCCTTTCCACGTTCGGCAACCGTTTTTAACGTGCGCGCCAAGGCAGGGTTGCGAAAAAGCTCGCCGGGATTCGGGGCGCGCCCGTCCATGGTCATTTCGATGCCATTTAACGAGGTTTTCAATTGCCGTTCGGCACCACGCTGCCAGAAATGGGACGTGACTGGCGAGACCGGAAAACCCATTTCTGCCATCCGGATTGCTGGAGCAAAAATATCGGACAGACTCATGGTGCCATGGCGTTCGACGAGGTCGCACCAACCCGCGCAAGCCCCAGGAACCGTTATTGTTAGAGGGTGATAGGGAGGAAGGGGAGACTCAGACGTGGCGCCTGCTGTTTCCTGTAACAAGGGGAGGGTCAAGGCTGCCGGGGCGCGTCCTGAACCATTAAGAGCCGTTACTTTCCCGGTACCTGACTCAAAGAAGAGGGCAAACATATCTCCACCCAGGCCAGTGGAAGTGGGTTCAGTAACATTAAGCGCTGCGGCTGTCGCAACTGCCGCGTCAGCGGCGTTACCGCCCCTGGATAGAATTTCAAGACCAGCAGCGGTTGCCAGCGGTTGAGAGGAAGCCACCATCCCACCCCTCCCGTATACTGGCGACCTTCGAGAGGGGAAGGCTGGTTGCAATTCTAAGTTGTCGACCAGGTTATTTCTCCAGAGCAGGTGGTTTTGGGAGGATGGTTGTTACGAGGATTTTATCGACGCGCTTGCCGTGCATATCCATAACTTCGAAGCGCAAGCCGTTCCACTCAAACAGATCGGCAGCCTGAGGAATGCGCCCCAATTGGAGCATGACAAAACCACCCAGGGTTTCATATTCTTCCTCGTCGGGCAGGCGGCGAAGGTTAAAGATTTCCTTGAACTCGTCGTTTGGAAGCATCCCATCCAAAAGCCAGGAACCATCCTGCCGTTGGGTTGCCTGCGGACCACCCTCGAAAGCCCCGACAATTTCCTCAATAATATCAGCATAAGTCAGCAAACCCTGCACCACGCCGAATTCATCCACGACCAGAACCATTTCGCGCCTGGCTTCTTTTAGAATTTCCAAGGCGCGCGAACCAAATGCCGTTTCAGGAACATAAAGAGGCGGACGGGCAATTTCCATGAGCTGCCGTCCATTATTAATATCCGTGAGGAGCAACTCCTTGGCCTTGACCACTCCAACGATGTTATCTAGGCTGTCATCACCAACAGGAAAGCGAGAGAACGGGCAGCTCTTAACCTTCCGGCGAATTTCCGCGGGCGTATCGTTTATATCCAGCCAGACGATTTCGCTGCGAGGTGTCATGAGTGCATTCACCCGCTGATCGGAGAGCGAGAAAACACCTTCCACCATATCCTGTTCCGCCTCTTGGAATACGCCTGCCTCGGTACCCTCGTTTAGTTGTACAAGCAATTCTTCCTCTGTCACTGGTGGCTCATCGGTATGCTTAATTCTCAGGAGATGCAGGATCCCATCGGTGGATTTTCCCAACAACCAGACAACAGGGTAGAGGACAGCGGATACGAAACCCATGAACCCTGCGATCCCACCGGCAATCTTTTCGGCATTATAAAGAGCTATGCGTTTTGGCACCAATTCCCCAAACAACATGGAGACAAAGGTCAGTACGATGACAACCAGGATCAGCGATAGGGATTGAGAATAAGGGATCAGTGCCGGGATTTTGTCCAGTTGTGCAGCCAGGGAATTTGCAATCGGGGGACCACCGATTGCACCTAATAGAATACCCACCAGGGTAATTCCAATAGTAACCGTGGGAAGGAAACGGTTAGGCGTACCAGAAAGGTCGAGGGCGCGGTGGGCGCGCGTATCACCTTCATTGGCCCGATGCTGCAGGCGCGACTTGCGTGCTGCAAAAATGGCTGCTTCCGACATGGAAAAGAAACCGCTCAACAGGATAAGTAAAAAAATTATAAGGATCCGAATTCCAATTTCCATTTGGAAAACCTTTTAAGAAAGTTAAACCACGCTTATACCTTCTCCCACGACCGCTTCCCCGATGACCCAAAGCGAGAAATTAATTTCTCTCGCCCTCTCTAAAAATGCTTCCTTCTTGGGACCCGGGATCGCCAGCATCAGCCCGCCACTCGTCTGCGGGTCGAAAAGGAGCATTTGTTTTTCATCCGGTATCCCTTTGGCAAAATGGACTTGAGGCCCGAAATATCGCTGGTTATCCCAGGCGCCACCAGGAAAGGTCCGCATTTGGGCGTACTTTAATGCACCAGAAGTAAAGGGAATTTTCTCGATGTAAAGCCGAATACCGACTCGGGATGCCGCAGCCATTTCCGTGGCATGACCGAGCAAACCGAAGCCAGTCACATCTGTGGCTGCAACTAGACCAAATTCCACTGCCAGCTCGCCGCCAACCTGGTTCAGTTTTTTCATCCAGCCTACCACCTCGGTTATGTCTTCATGGGCGGCTTTTTCCTGCTTCAACGCGGTGGTGGTCACACCAAAGCCAAGTGGCTTGGTCAAGGCCAATATGTCGCCAGGCTGTACACCCCCCTTGGTGAGCACCTTTTGTGGATCGACAAAGCCGATGACCACCAATCCATATTTCGGCTCTTTATCCTGGACAGTATGCCCGCCTGCGATCACCACCCCTGCTTCGAGGCATTTCTCGGCCCCACCGCGTAAAATTTCAGCGTTTATTTCAGGAGGCAGGTCAGGCAGCAGGGCGGCCACATTCAAGGCGAGGAAAGGCTTTCCGCCCATGGCATAAACATCTGACAGACTATTGGCAGCGGCAATGTTTCCAAAGTCGTAGGGATCGTCCACCACCGGCGTGAAAAAATCGGTCGTAACCACCAATGCGCGCGTTGAATCCAATCTCCAGATGGCAGCATCGTCGGGTTTGGCGAGACCAACGAGGAGGTCGGGATAGTCGCGGTTATCAAAAATTTTTTCAACAGGGCGCAGAACCTGCGCCAGCGTCTCCGCATTCAGTTTCGATGCTCAACCTGCGCAATTCGAATAACTTGTCAACCGGATTTGGCGCCCAGTTGGGTGGACAACAGACATACAGACCTCTCAAGGTTATGGGACCTGGGTCATTGACGGTGAAAGCAGAGGAGTCCTGCTTTGCAGAAACATTTACTCCATACCTGGATGTCTTAAGAATATTATACCGGAAATGTGCGCCAATCCAGGACAGGCAGGTCAATGATCAACTCAATCATCTCCGCCTAATTCCATTTTGGAAAATAATAATAAATCGATGATTCCTCTGAATGGGTTTTGTAAAACCCCATAGCGCCCAACAGCGTAGATACCAATGACGGCGATTCAACCGAATAGATGTATAATCATTCTGTCGTCTCCAGAAAGGAACGGCCATGGCAATCCTTCTCGACCCCAATATCGCTTATATTTTACTGGTTTTCGGCTCCATCCTACTGTTAATGGCTATCGTCACTCCAGGGACTCATTTATTGGAGGGCGGGGCCATTTTCTTACTGGCGTTAGCTGGATATGCGATCTATAATCTCGGCTTCAACGTGTGGGCGCTGATTGTGCTCATATTGAGCCTAATTCCATTTATTTACTCCATCCAAAAACCAAAGCGCGAACCGATCCTGGCATTAAGTCTCCTGGGAGTTATCATAGGTTCCGTGTACCTGTTCCCATCCAATGGGTTGCTGCCGGCTGTCAACCCATTTCTGGCTTTGGTTGTTTCGGTGATAGCAGCGGGCTTTTTATGGCTGGCCGTCCGCAAGGGCATGCAAGCATATCATGCCCGACCCCTCCAAGACCTGTCCGCGTTGATCGGTAAAACCGGCCAGGCCAAAACCCGGGTCGAGGTCGACGGGGTAGTGCAGATGGCTGGAGAATTGTGGAGCGCCCGAAGTGAGATACCCGTTCCGGCTGGTGGTCGCGTGCGTGTGGTCAGCAGGGAGGGATTCGTCCTGGTGGTCACTCCTGAAGAGCAATCAAAATTGTAATTCGTTCTTATGAAAAGGAGTAAAGTATGCCTGCCAACTTAACCACCCTTCTGTGTGTCGTTGCCTTTGTGGTTGTCGTTGTCGTCGTCTTCCTGATGAACGCCATTCGGATTGTCAATGAATACCAGAGGCTGATCGTATTCCGGCTGGGCCGCTGTATCGGCACAAAAGGTCCCGGACTGGTGCTGCTCATCCCGGTAGTAGACCGGGCCGTCAAGGCAGACCTGCGCGAGCAGGTGCGCGAGGTACCTCACCAGGTATCCATCACAAAGGATAATGCCCCGATCTCGATCGACTTCCTGTGGTACTTCAAGGTGATGGACCCGACCCTAAGCGTAGTTGGGGTGGGGAACTTTGAACTATCAGCAGCCGGGATGGCAACCACCACCCTGCGTTCCGTCATCGGTGGCATCCCGCTGGATGAAGTGCTCTCACAGCGTGAACACATCAACCAAACCCTGCGCGCCAAACTTGATGAAGTGACCGAGCGCTGGGGTGTCAAGGTAACCAACGTTGAAATACGCGAGATCATCCCGCCCAAAGACGTCCAGGATGCTATGAACAAGCAGATGTCTGCCGAGCGTATCCGCCGTGCCGTAGTCACCGAATCGACCGGAACGCGCGAGGCTGCCATAAACGTAGCGGAAGGCGAGAAGCAATCGTCCATCCTAAAGGCTGAAGGCTCGAAACAGGCTGCCATTTTGGAAGCAGAAGGTCAGAAGCAGGCACAGGTGCTGAAAGCTGAAGGGTTCTCGGTGGCACTCGAGAAGATCTTCGCGGCTGCCAAGACAATTGACCAGAAGACGATGACCCTGCAATACTTCGAGACCCTCAAGAGCCTCGGGATGGGTTCGTCCACCAAATTCATCTTCCCAATGGAATTCACCAGCATGATAGACAATTTCGTCAAGGGGAAGGAAAAGTAAGCGGTAAAAGTAATGAGTAAAGGGTAAAATAGAAGCCTCTCGCAGTTATGCGAGAGGCTTCTTAACTTAGGGAATTACCGATCCAATGGACATTCTCCCCGCCAACCTGCGAGATCTAGGCAGTCTACGCAGAGTAGAACAAGCTTGCTTCCTCAAGGATTCCTGGCCTTTGCTTGACCTGATCGCTGTGCTGACCTGGCCGGAAATTATCCGTTTAAAAGCGGTCGAAAATGGTCAGATGATCGGATTTATTGCCGGGGATCCGCGACCTTCAGAACACCTGGCATGGATTGCCACGGTCGGCGTCATCCCCGAATACCAACGGCGCGGCATCGGGAGGGCTTTGCTGCGGGAATGCGAGAAGCGATTGACCCAGCCACGCATCCGCTTGTGTGTACGGGTCTCAAATGAAACTGCCATCCATCTCTACCAGCAGGAAGGTTACATTGCAGTTGACACGTGGCGAGAGTATTACAATGACAACGAGAATGCCATGGTAATGGAAAAGATTCGATAAAAGAGCCCTACGCTTTATTCGAAATTAATCCTGCAAAGGATAATCATGATTCACGAGAATCCAGAAAATAGGAGTACGTTATTTAATCTGCTATCCAGTTCCATTCTATTTCTATTTTCAATGCAAGTTATAACAATAGGACTCAGCCTGGCACATGTAAGTATTTCACCATGGACGGCACGAGCAATTTTAGGTATTTCCATAGTTATCGCTCTTATAACCTTATTCAAAGATAAGGAATTGTTAAAGACTCTGGCATTCTTAAAAAATCTGCGTCGTTGGCAAATCCCTTTCCTAAGTTTCCTGGGGATTGCTGTGGTGACTTATCTCATCTTGTGGGCGGCAGCATATGTTATGCCCGACCTCTCTTTTGACGGAAATGCCTATCATATTCCTGCAATCTCCATGTGGGATGCGCGCGGGTACATTTACTGGGTAAACACAAATTTCCTCGAGCCGCTTATCAATGGATATCCAAAAGGCGCGGAATTGGTATCCTATATCCTCGTAAAGGCATTCAGCAACAGCATCCTCAATGCAGTCAATTTGATATTCCTGCCGATCGGAATATTCGGAATTGCATATCTTGCCCGTTCTCTCGGAGCAGGGCGATTACTCTCCCTCTGTGCGGGGGCCACATTCTTATTAATTCCCGTCAACATCAACCAGTCCACCACCACCTATGTAGACTCAGCCTATGCTTCATGCGCGGTGGGACTTATCGCAACACTTGTTCACTTGTCAAAGAAGAGGCTCTCCAATTGGAATGGGATATTCACTTTCGGCGCTGCGATGGGACTGTCATTAAGTACCAAGAGCACTGGTATCGCACTTAGCGGAATAGCCATGCTCGCCCTTGCCGGGTTGTGGATCAATGATTCATTTTTCCCCGCGTCTGCTCTTGAAACAAAAATCCAACCAATAAACCTGGGCAAGAAGATATACCGAATTTTAGCCCCCCTGGTTGCGATAGGTTTGATTGCCATAGCAGGAGGGGGTTACTGGTACGTTCGCAACTATATCATGACCGGCACCCCAGTTTATCCAGTTGGGATAACCATCCTGGGGAAGACCATATTCCCGGGGGTATCCATATCGCAAGCAATTTCGGAAAATTCCAATACCTTGCCACAACTACAGATTATGTCACCGGTTATAAGAGTGTTTTTTGATTGGGCGCAGGGAATTAAGGCCTGGCCGTTATCCATCAAGGGCTACGACAGTCGTGATGCCGGCCTGGGCTTCTTATGGTTATTCGCGTGTATCCCTTCGCTTGGGATGTCAATCTTTTCTTACCCAAAACTCACGCCTGTTCAAAAAAGAATCCTGCTCACTCTTTTCGGTGTAACCGGGTTGGCTTTCTTCATCACTCCACTGAATTGGTGGGCTCGCTACACCATTTGGATATACGTACTGGGCCTGCCTTGTTTTGCTTTTGTGTTGTCCAAATCAGTGTTAAATCAAAATGCCCGAACCTGGCAAAAACTCGTCACATCCGTATGGATGACATTTTGCCTCGGGTTGCTTTTATTCGAAGGAGCCTATTGCACACTGGATGCTATTGCGCTTGCCTCCCCCGGGTCATTGCGCAGTAACCTGGTGAATATTTTCAAGCCGGGCACCTGGGAGTGGCCAACCAATTACCTTTTCCCGGATATGAGAGGCACTGTTCTTGAAGATGTTCTGACCCAACCCGGAACCGTGGTCATCGGTCCACATGGTGATATGGAATACTGGCGCTATGTGGGCTTGGTGGGGGAACTTGCCCAACCCATCGGAACCAGACACCTGGAATTCATCGATGAATCCCAGGGAGCAAGCGGTCAATTTGGATTGGCAGATGTTAAATACATTCTCTGGGATGGGAGTGTGACATTACCTCCCGCCCTGGCATCGATGGCAGACTCGGTCACACCGGCTGCCGGATTTCTTGTGCTCAGCCTGCCATAAAGAAACACTTTCTGCATTTTGATGGTTACGTCTTATAATACCGTGTATGTCTTCTGAAAAGTTACCGCCTCCAATCTGGATTGCCAAGCCCGACGGCCTACAAAAATTGGCCAACGAACTCGCTCGCTGGAAGCGGATCGCCGTTGACACAGAGTCAAATTCCCTGCATGCTTTCCAGGAACAATTATGCCTGATCCAGTTTTCCACACCAAAGACTGATTACCTGGTGGATCCACTTGGGCTCGAAGATCTCGCTCCCTTGCAGCCGATCTTTGACAACCCGGGAATTGAATTGGTTTTCCACGCAGCCGAATACGATTTAATCTGTCTGAAACGTGATTTTGGCATCACCGTAGCCAGCTTGTTCGATACCATGCAAGCTGCCCGCATTTTAGGTTACGAACGGGTTGGACTGGATTCCATCCTGGAAGAGAAACTAGGAATAAAACTGGATAAAAAATATCAGAAGGCTGATTGGGGGGAGCGTCCCCTTTCGCGTGAAATGCTCAATTACGCCCGGCTTGACACACACCATCTACTGGATTTGCGCGACAGCCTGCAGACCGAACTGCAAGCCCGCGGCCGGTGGGAACTGGCGCAGGAGGAATTCATCCGTCTGGCACATGGGAACGGTAACGGGAAGGCAGAAATCCCTTCCTGGCAGCGCGTAAAGGGGGCACAGAAATTCAGTGACCGGCAATTGACCATCCTTCAGCAATTATGCGCCTGGCGCGAGAACCAAGCCAAACTAATGGACCGCCCACCGTTCAAGGTGATTGATGACAAGCGACTGGTTGCAATTACACAAACACTCCCGGAAACACACAAGGACCTGACAATGCTCGGGTTGACAGCCCGGCAAATACATTTATTCGGAAACGAAATCTTGCAAGCAGTTGGGCGTGGCAAGCTGACACCCATGGTAAGCCGTCCTCGCAGCTTAAGGCCAAATCAAGCCTTCCTCGACCGGCTGAATGTACTGTCTGAGTGGCGCAAAAAGACCGGGTTGAAAACCGGGGTCGAATCAGACATTATCCTGCCAAGAAACTGGATGCATACCATTGCTGAGAAGAATCCGAAAAATATAAAAGAACTCGCCATCCTTATGCCAGACAGCCCCTGGCGGTTGAGTCAATTCGGTGAGGAAATTTTACTCATCATCACGACGAAACATTCCAAGGCTGAGCCCAAGTTAAAAAAAGCAATTTAGGAAGGCTGAAATAAGATATAATCCCCCCGCCATAAATAGGCATTGCGAGTCAAGTATCCTGGTTTCCCGATTGTATCAAGCACAAGATAATAGATACCTTGAAACGCTTTTGGAGAGGTGCCAGAGCGGTTGAATGGGACGGTCTCGAAAACCGTTGTGGCCTTATGGGTCACCGTGGGTTCGAATCCCACCCTCTCCGCCAGTTTTAATACGCGAACTTCGAAATGCACCATTTGCCGTAGAGATTAATTAGATCCATAGTGGTATGATGCTTCAAGTTTTCTAAAATCCCCATGATGTTAATGCCA
>Ga0187878_1000964_pt1 | contig 30030 bp, 25 predicted proteins | sample June2016WEW_17_1_FD_132979 | JGI IMG/M metagenome (GOLD analysis project Ga0187878, IMG submission 132979) | Peatland microbial communities from SPRUCE experiment site at the Marcell Experimental Forest, Minnesota, USA - June2016WEW_17_150 | ecosystem: Environmental > Terrestrial > Soil >...
CCTCTCGAGATTGATTTTGAAATAACCTTGCTAGTCGTTTTTGGAGCAAAATGAACCATCTTAGATCCAGCGTCTTGATGTTGCCCAGGACCCGCAAAAGCCATTGATAGCATTTCTCCATGAGCCCCGGGTTCCATTAGATAGCAAGAAGGGTATTTCATAGTGACCTTGGATCCCAGGTTGGCGTCCACCCATTCGTGTGTGGCGTTTGCATATACCTTGGCTCGCTGCGTGACCAAATTATAAACATTCGTGGACCAATTCTGTATGGTGCTATAGCGCGAGCGTGCACCTTTTTTAACGATAATCTCAATAACTCCTGAGTGGAAGGATTCGGTTGTGTACTGGGGAGCGGTGCAACCTTCCACATAATGTACCTGGGCACCTTCATCAACGATTATCAAGGATCTTTCGAACTGACCAACATTAGCTGTGTTCAACCGGAAGTAAGCTTGCAATGGTAAATCAACTTTTACCCCTTTCGGGACATAAACGAATGATCCACCCGACCAGACGGCCGAATTGAGTGCAGCGAATTTGTTGTCTTCAATCGGGATAACAGTCCCAAAGTATTCACGGAAAAGGTCAGGGTGTTTTCGCAAACCATCCTCGATAGATAGAAATATTACGCCCTGTTTTTCCAGATGTTCGAGGATAGAGTGATATACCATTTCAGATTCGTATTGCGCTCCCACCCCGGCCAGGAATTTACGCTCGGCTTCGGGGATCCCCAGTTTGTCAAAAGTATTCTTGATGGTATCCGGGACATCGTCCCAAGAACCCTTCGAGCCCTCGGTCGGTTTCACATAATAGAATATATTTGCCAAGTCGAGGCCAGAAATATCTGCGCCCCACGTGGGCATCGGCCTCGCCAAAAAATGCGCAAGCCCTTTCAATCGAAATTCCAGCATCCACTGAGGCTCGCCTTTCATGCGCGAGATATTTTCTACCACCTCCCTACTCAAACCTCTTTGCGATTTGAAAACATAATTCTCCGCATCGTGGAACCCATATTTATATTGTCCAATACCTTCCAACGCCTTGGTTTCTTCACTCATAAGGGATCACCATTGTTTCTAATGAGGCATCACGCTGGGGTCTCTTCGTATTTTTCACGCACCCAATCGTAACCGCGTTCTTCCAACTGCATTGCAAGGTCCGGACCACCGGATTCCACGATCCTCCCGCCAAGCATGATATGGACGAACTGCGGCTTGATGTAATTCAATAACCTTTGATAATGTGTAATCACCATTATCCCAATTTCCGGACCGGAAAGGGCATTAACACCCTCTGCGACAATACGAAGCGCATCAATATCCAGACCAGAATCTGTCTCATCCAATATTGCAATCTCAGGTTTTAATGTAGCCATCTGTAAAATCTCGGCACGTTTCTTCTCGCCACCAGAGAAGCCGTCGTTTAAATATCTCCCAGCCACTGCCGGGTCCATCTTTAGCAAATCCATTTTCTCTTTGAGCATTTTTCGAAATTCCAAAATTGGCATTCCTTTATCTTCGTGATTTTCCATCAGCCTGCGGGAGTTGACTGCTGTACGCAGAAAATTTGCCACCGTTACACCGGGGATTGCTACAGGGTACTGGAATGCCAGGAACATTCCAAGCCTGGATCGCTCGTCTGCAGGAAGTTCTAGCAAATTTTTATTTTTAAACCACATTTCCCCAGATGTAACTTTATAATTTGGGTGTCCCATCAGGGTATAAGCAAGTGTCGATTTACCTGTCCCGTTAGGCCCCATAATGGCATGGATTTCTCCCTGTTTAATAACGATATCAACACCCTTGAGAATTTCCTTATCCTCAATATTGACATGCAAGTTTTTAATTACTAATTCAGACATGAATAACTCCTAGCGACATTTTTCCAGAACGGACGGATTATAGCACTCCGAAATGGATATGTCAATATTTATATTAAATATCTAATATATTGACAAGAGGAAACAGGGCTGTTATACTTTATGATACTGAAACGAGGTATTTATGACCAGCACACGAGATCGTATTCTTCAAACACTCCTCCACCAGCCTCGCACGACCATAAACTTGCTCGCAGAGGTAGTCGGGATCAATCCGATATCGGTACGTCACCACCTAACTAATTTACAAGTCGAAGGTTTGGTAAGTACCGAGGAGGAACGGCATGGTGTCGGGAGACCCCGGTTGGTTTATTTTCTCACTGAGGCTGGCACAGAACGGTTTCCCACCCGTTACTTGCGCCTGACTTCTCGCCTCCTTGATCAATTAAAGTCCACCATGCCGGAGCCTATGGTCAGCAAGCTTTTTTCACAAATGGCAAGCGACATGGCTGAAGAATATACGGATCAAATGAAAGGCTTGAACATGGAAGAAAGGCTTGATTTGACCAAAACACTACTCGCAGAAGAAGGTTTTAGCGTTGAGTGGGAAAAATCAGGCAGCAAATATAAAATCCACGAAATCACATGTCCTTATTTACGGATCGGTAAGACTCACCCAGAGGTATGTACCGTTGACCAAGTACTCATTTCGAAAATGCTGGCAGTTCCGGCAGAGAAAGTCCAATGTATCCTGAGTGGTGATGCACATTGCACCTATGTCATTCAGCCGGAAGCAATGGCAAAATGAGTGACGAAACCCCCACGAATCCCATTCATTGGGACATTAACGATACCCACCCAGAGCTAGTTCTTGGACTACGAGCAAAACTTGCAGAAGTAGTTGACCCGGAAATTATGTTGAATGTTTTGCAATTGGGTCTCATCCGAAAGGTTAGTATCGAGAATGGTGTAGGTAAATTGTACCTATTATTGACCACTCCATTTTGCCCTTATGGACCTGCCATGATTGAAATGATTAAACAGAAGGCAGAGGAGGGACTGGGAATGTCTGTGGTAATCGAATTAGGTCCTGAACCCTGGGATTTTTCATTAATGGAGGATCCTGGAGCTCTTGATTGGGGAATGTACACTTAATTATTGTTCCTGACGCTTACTTTCGCTAACGATAAATCTTTTAGATAGTGCCGGAATACTCTAACCGGGACAAAGTAAAAGCAGCAAAATATATTGTGCTATAATAGACCCTGTATGGCTGAATACACTAATGAGTTTACAGCTGACGAGGAAGCGGCCAACCGTGGCACCCTTCGCAAGCGACGGTGGATAGTAATAGGAATCATTATTGCAGCATTGATTGTGTTGGCGGGGATCACGGCAGCAGTAATTGCGTTAACAGAACACCCAGCTGTAGCAACAAATATACGGGACATTTTCATCATTTTTATGGCATTTGAATCTCTGATCATAGGCGCTGCACTAGTGGTGCTCGTGATCCAAATTGCAGGATTAATCAATTTGCTGCAAAATGAAGTCAAGCCCATCCTGGAATCCACCAGTGAAACCGTTAATACATTACGAGGCACAACCGAATTCTTGAGTGAAAATCTGGTTGAACCTGTAATCAAGCTTAATTCTTACCTTGCTGGACTTAGAAAATTTTTCGATTTATTTGGCGGAAAAAAGTAAGGATATCAAAAAAAAGCCTAGAAAAAAGGAGAAATGAAATGTCAGACCATGATGATTTTGGAGCTTTCCTGATTGGTTTCATTGTCGGAGGCGTTGCCGGCGCAGTAGCAGCATTGCTCCTTGCCCCTCAATCTGGCGAAGAAACACGTGCACTCATCAAAGATAAGAGTATAGAATTACGCGATAAGGCTGCTGAACAGGCCGAAATGGTAGCCAGCAGAGCGAATGAATTCGCTGATGATGCCAAGAGCCGAAGCAAGGACGCCATCGATACCGTAAAAAAGACTGTCACACGCAAGCGACCTGCCACATCCACTGGAGAGTAAAGCGTCTCAAATAGTTGCAAGGGTTTGACCAAATTTGGTCAAACCCTTGTTTATTGTTACAAATAAATTCTTCGATAATGCGATACCTGGCATTTATGATAAGGACGCCTCTACTTTTTTAATACTGTTTTGCCAACTGATAATTAATAACACCTTTAGAGAGGGTGGAGATCGAACCCAGACGATATCACAAGCGATGGATTCTTTAATCCAAAACGCAAGTTTCTTCCGCAACTGTCCAATTTAAACTCCGATATTACTAATTTACAGCACAAGGCTGGGTATTTAGCCTTACCCGTTGTTCCTGAGAGTGCAATCTGGAATCAGATAGGGAGTAATCCTATAACTTGTGTCAGATCGTAGTTATAAACGATGTTTTCCCACCCCTCAGTCAGGGCTTGCATCTGACAAGCTCACTCGAGATGGTAAACAAAATCGAATTGAAAATTGGCTTGATTAGCATTGATTCTTTTAATAATGGGATTATCCCACCCATGCCTTGGGGACGATGGCACGCAATTTTTTCAGGAGACTTTGAGCCTCATCCAAGGATTGGTATTCTTTGAAATCTCAACCTTGAAGGGTATAATTATTTACAAGATAAATCAAGCACCCTCCTTTCCTTCGAGTAGTGGAACTTTACCATATGCGAAGTTTATTTTTGTCCTGTCGAAAGATTTCATGCTGGAAATTTATAAAACAAGTTAAATAATTTGATTAGTTTATTAGATAATTTCGAGATGCATATCAGGTGGAACGCGCGACCGATTCTGTAAGGTTCGTAAGCAGGTAACTTTCCAAAGCGCTTTTCAATTTAGATTAGTAAATCAGGTGCGTTGGTCAATCCATGCGGGTGACTTTGCGGAATTCACTTTCAATTTTTTGACTAACTTTGTTTGCAAGCAGTATTCTAGCTTTTTTTTCCTGTCGTTTAATTAATTTTACGTCAAGATTATTTTCGTCGGAAATAACTCTAACAAGCTAATTTAAATCTTTTCTACGCTTCAATTTGGTATTACTGGTAAAATTTATGCCATTTCAGGTGCATAAATTTTGACCAATGTTCCTTTAAAATTCTTTAGAGAAAAATTAAGTAAAGGAGAATTGTGCTGAATACATTAATAGACGCGATAGAACGTGCCATTCAGCAAATCAAGGAATGGCCTGAAAAAAACGTTCAGATTTTTCACCATAATGATGCTGATGGACTTACTTCAGGCGCTATACTAACACGTGCATTTGAAAGACGAGGTCTTAAGGTCAACCGGTTCTGTTTGGAAAAGCCATATCCCGCAGTGTTAAAAAAAGTTTACGAACAGAAAGGAAGGATTCTCGTTTTTGCCGATTTTGCAGGAAGAATCGCTCCCATGCTTTCCGAATTAAACAAAGGAAGAAATCTGACACTGATACTGGATCACCACGTGGCAGAAGCCTCGACCGATCCAAAAGTTCTCAATCTCGACCCTGATTTATTTGGATTGAAGGGGGATCGGGATATTTCCGCTTCGACCACGTGCTATCTTTTTGCGCGGACAATGGATCCGATCAATCGTGACATGGCCCACATCGCGGCAGTGGGGGCAGTGGGAGATGGTTTTTTTGTAGACGGCAAGTTGGTGAGCCAAAACCGTGATGTTGCATTGGAAGCTGTTCAACAGGGCTTGATTGATATCAGGAAACATGAAACCGGGGAGCAATACCTTTTAATAAGTTCAAAAGGTAAAATACCATGTACCGAACGAGGTGATTATCTTGATATCCTGGGGGGAGTAGGCTATTACAAAAAAGGACCAGACATGGGGGTGAGGGTCTGCCTCGAAGGGGTTTCAAACGAGTCGGACCAGATGGTGGAAGAATTGAAAGCCATCAGGACGAAGATTTTTGACGAAGAGATCACAAGACTCCAGGCGGGCGATTTGAAAAAATCTCCTCACATTCAGTGGTTCCATGTCGAAAAACGTTTTTTTCCTATGGGGGTAAAAATGATCGGGGCATTCTGTGATGCGATTAAGGACACGAACTATATTGATCCCCAGAAATACCTCGCAGGATTTCAGATTATTCCCGATGAAATTCCAGGCTTCGACGATATAAGGTTTAACGAGGTAAAGATTTCCATGCGGGTTTCTCCTTATATGGAAGGGGAAATCCGAGCGGGAAGAGCAATGGGTCTCAATATATTGCTTCCTGAGGCGACTGATAGACTTGGAGGATTCTCTGATGCCTGCCATAGCTTGACGGCTGCCACCACGGTAGCGATTGGTAAAGAAGAACTACTGATCGAGGAAATGGAAAAAATCATCAAAGGAGAGTTACATGACTAACGGAACGGGTTTTGGAAAAACTATTTTGATCGGGGATCAATTTGTTCTTGATGAAGTCCCAGCGATTGTCTCGTCGATCCCCTTTGAAACAGTGGCAACAATTGAAAGGATAGACGGAAATGGATGGATCCTGGAAGACAACCGGATTGAGGTTCCAGGGTATAAGGAAAAGAAAAAGGAGCAGCAGGCGCGCTCAATAGACAGAATTCTCGAAGTCATGAACGTTGATGTCAAAAAGAATCCGATAAAAATCACATATGGAGGAACATTATTGGCTGGAAGCGGAGTAGGCGCCAGCGCTGCCAGTTGCGTTTCGCTTGCGCGAGCGTTGAACGAAGAGTTCAATTTAGGCTGTTCGATTGAAGAAATTAATCAGATAGCCTGGCAGGGGGAATTCCCTTATCATGGAGTTGCGAGTGGAGTTGATAATACAGCGTCAACCTATGGCGGACTTCTTCTTTTCTATTTAAAAAACGGACAACAACATTTCGAAAAGATCCAAACTCCAAAATCTTTTGAAATCGTATTGGCAAACAGCGGTGTCACCGTTAATACGGCGGCGTTGGATGAGTTTATCGATCAGCAAAAGAAAGGCGATCCTGAACTATTTAAAACTCGTCTAAAGACCATCACAACCCAGGCATATGACATGAAAAAGGCACTTGAAACAGGTGATTTGGAAAAGGTAGGAAAGCTGATGTCGGAAAATCACAAACTCCTGATCGATATGGGAATGTCTCACGAAACTCTGGACTATCTGTGCAAGTCAGCACTAGAAAAAGGTGCTTGGGGGGCGAAAGTCACAGGAGGAGGAAGAGGAGGCTATATGGTTGCAATGACTCCCGGGAAAAAACTCCAAGATACAATCTCATCGGCTTTCGCAAAAGAAGGTTATCAGCTCATCAGAGCAACTATCGGTGGATAAAGATTGGACAAAATTCTTAATGGACTTATATGATGAGTATTTTAATTCATCCATATCAATTTCTTCCCGACATACTGCTTGGGAGTTTTTGGGATTGGAATCTGACCGGTTAATCCGTTTGACTGGCGACTTTGGACCGATGGTCGAGATAATATATTCATACAGCTTGCCCGCTACTAAAATGGTTATTGGAAAGCAAATTATTCAGACCTGTTTCGACCAGGTTCCGATTAAATACGCTGGTACATTTACTGACGTCTCCAATAAGGTTGCTGCTCTAGCTTCCCATCAATTAAGCGCCATGACCAGTATGGCAGTCTACTTCACCAGAGGGCAGGAGCTACATTGAACAATCTGCCCATCCCAAAACGCTTGTTTGCCGGTTATGTCTTTGACCTGGATGGGACAGTCTACCTGGGGGAAGCCCTACTTCCCACGGCGGGCGAGACCCTGGCAACGTTACGCGCGCGCGGCTTGCGCACGATCTTCATCTCTAACAACCCCACGCATGCGCGTGAAGAGTATGCTGTCAAGCTCACCCGTCTTGGCGTTCCAACCCTAGTTGATGACATTCTGACCTCGTCGCTTGTGATGGTGGATTTTCTTAAGCACCATATGCCGGGTGCCCGCCTGTTTGTCGTTGGCGAGGAGCCATTATGCGCTGAGCTGCGCCGGGGCGGGTTTGAACTTACCGAGCAGCCACAAAACGTTGATGCAGTAATCGCCAGTTTCGATCGAACCTTTGTTTATCGTAAATTGCAGATCGCCTTTGACGCTATCCGGGCAGGGGCACGTTTTTTCGCCACCAACCCGGACCGATATTGCCCTGTGCCATCAGGCGGTGAGCCGGACTGCGCTGCCATTATAGGTGCCATTGAGGGCTGCACCAACAAGCGAGTCGAAGCTGTAGTTGGTAAACCTTCCCCCTTTATGATAGATGCCGCCCTAAACTTAATGGATCTGCCAGCCGCTAATTGCCTGATGATCGGCGACCGATTGGAGACCGACATAGTTATGGGCCAGGTTGCAGGCATGTCCACTGCACTCGCTATGACTGGTGCAACTACTGAATCCGACCTGGCAAATTCTTCCGTACGACCGACCTACATCTTGCGGAAATTGAGTAACCTGCTGCCATAACATCGGTTTTCATGCTCATGATCTACTTATTTCAAGGGTTTGACCATATTTTGTCAGATCCTTGTTGTTTGAGAACTAATTGACGAATAACTAATGCATCCAAAGTTTTCTACAGTTGTCGCTATAGTTCCCACTTACAGGTTTTTATCGTAATGAATTATTTCTAATCTTTAAGGAGGGTGTGGATCAAATCCATATAGTGTCACCACCGACAGGTTTAAGTCCAGATTTCTATCCCTGCTTTTTAGGAACCTATATTTTGCATTTTGGAGTGTTTTTTTCGCCTTTTTCCAATCTATTTGGTGCGCTCGGCGATATAAAATGTAGATTTTGATATAGCCCTCTGGAAGTCAAGTTAGCAAATCCACGCTTAAGACTTCATAATTTAGTAAACGGTGAATAAGTATTTTTAGTGGGGGATTGACAACCGAAAATTTCAATTTGTGTCATAATTGAAGAAGGCGAAAAGAAACTTTCAAATGAAATGGGGGCTGGGTCGATACATCGTTCTCTTTTCCCATGGATGAAGGTTTATTGTGTGAGGTAACTTTGATGATTACTCATACGCATCCAACGCTTCCTGAGTTTGACTATATCCGACCGGAAACACTGGTCGAAGCCAGTGAGTTCTTGGCACAACACTCCAATGAAGCTTGTCCGTTCATGGGAGGGACAGATATCTTTAACCGTATGCGAGACGGAATCCTCGCGCCCAAATTTCTTGTGGATGTAAAAAACCTAGACGGAACAAACAACCTGGTATTTAATCCGGATGCAGGACTTACCCTCGGAGCGGCGGTCAACATGAACAGGGTGATCGCGTCACCCGAAGTTCGAATTCATTATCCCTTGTTAGTGGAAGCATGCCAATCGGTGGCCAGCTACCAATTACGTACGCGAACTACCATTGTCGGTAATATCTGCAACGCTTCGCCAGCTGGCGATGCCATCGGAGCCTGCCTGGTGTTGGATGGGAATTTGCATATTCATGGGACAAGCGGTCTACGCAAGGAACTTCTTAGCACATTCTTTGTCGAACCTGGTAAAACCAAGCTGAAACCCGGCGATATCGTCACTGGGATTAGTTTTCCCCTCCCACCGAGGGGATGCGTAGGTAAATATATCAAGCTTGGACGAAATAAACTAAGTGATCTGTCAATTGTGGGCGTAACCGTTTTGGGAAGTCACGAGCCCAACCTGCTGTCGGGATTTCATTTTCGAATCGTGCTCGCGTCGGTCGCCCCCATCCCCCTCGTGGCCATAGAGGCGGAAACTCACCTCTCACAGCATACTGTCACATTGGAATCCCTCCGCCAGGCGGCTTTCTTGGCCAGTGAAGCAAGCGCACCAATCGATGATGTACGAGGCAGCGCCCGCTATCGCAAGCTGATGGTCAGAAACCTGACTGAAATAGCGCTTATCGAGGTGTGGAAGAAATTGCAGAAGTAAATTCTGCGGAGGAGTAAATGGGCTATCACGAAATTAACCTTACCATCAATGGAGGACCTGAACAAGTCAGAGTCACTTCAAACATGACCCTCATGCGCATGCTGCGTGAAAGCCTTGCATTAACCGGCACGAAAAACGGCTGCTCAGCCGGCGAATGCGGCGCTTGTACCGTCCTATTGAACGGGGAACCGGTAAACAGTTGCATGGTTCTTGCGGTTGAATGTGACGGAGCCAAGGTCATAACAGTTGAGGGTTTGGCGAGTGATCAACAGCTCAGCCCGATCCAAGAAGCCATGATCCACGTCGGGGGCGTTCAATGCGGTTTTTGCACTCCAGGGATGCTGATCACCTCCCGGGCGCTCCTCGATCGGAATCCCAACCCAAGTGAAGAAGAAATAAGTGAAGCGTTAGTCGGTAATCTTTGTCGTTGCACCGGATATATACGCATTATCGATAGCATCAAGGTGGCTGCCAGGGATAAAGCAGCAACAACGTGACCATCGCTGGCTGCCAGAAATTTAAGGAGAAGGTATTAAACCCGTGTTTCACCCCTCCGTAAGGAGGCAATCATTATGATAAAGACTGACACACAGAAAACATCCAGCCCCGTCGGTGAGAGCAAGCCCCGCATCGACGCTCGTGAAAAGGTTACCGGAGCAGCGCTCTACGCGGACGATATCCAGTTTGGTAACAAATTACTGCATGCGCGCATCAAACGCAGCCCGCATCCACACGCAATGATCAAGAAGATTGACGTTACCAAGGCCCTCGCCTTACCAGGTGTAAAAGCAGTGGTTACCGGTGAGGATTTTCCCGGTTACATTGGGTTGTATCTGAAAGACCGGCATATCTTCTGCCGCGATCGGGTACGCTATGTCGGCGATCCAGTCGCCGGAGTAGCCGCGATCAATCCAGAGATCGCTGAACAAGCGGTGAATCTCATTGAAGTTGAGTATGAAGTTCTGGAGCCGGTCTTCGATCCCGAGTATGGAGCCAGCCCTAAGGCCCCACTGCTCCATCCGGATCTCGGCGAGTACACGGTTGCAAGCTTCATACTTCCGCAACCAGGTTCGAACATCTCCAACCATTTCAAAATCCGCAAAGGGGATGTGACCTCTGCCTGGATGAAGTGCAAGGCGGTTATCGAACGCAAGTACCGCATTCCCCATATCCAGCATGTGCCGATCGAACCGCATGTGGCAATTGCCAAAGTGGAGGAGTCGGGTGAAGCCACCTTATGGGACAGTTCGCAATCCCCATTTGCACAACGCGATCTAATTGCTGAAACGCTAGGGATTACCCAGAGCGAAATGCGGGTTATCGCGCCGCTGGTGGGGGGTGGTTTCGGTGGTAAAGCAGGCGTAAGTATGGAATCCCTGGCAGTTGCAATCGCTACCAAGGTCAAGGGGTATCCTGTTAAATTGCTCTTGACCCGCGAAGAGGAATTCTTTACGGCTTTCGTACGCCAGGGATTGGTGGCCTACTTCAAAATGGGATGCGATAATAACGGTCAGCTCCTGGCAATGGAGAACACTTTCTATTGGGACGGCGGGGCATACACCGAGTATGGCGTAAACATTACACGTGCAGCCGGTTACAGCTGCACCGGCCCTTACGAGGTGGCAAATGTCAAGACCGATAGTTATTGTATCTACACGAACCATCCGGTCGGAGGGCCAATGCGCGGTTTCGGCATGCCCGAGATGCACGCCGGATTGGAGCAGTGTATCGACGAACTGGCTCTCGAGATTGGGATGGATGCTGTGGAGTTTCGCCGCCGCAACTGCGTGAAAGCTGATAGTATCCTGGCGACGGGGGGAAAGATGCACCCGACAGGTCTTTCCGAATGCCTTGAAAAAGCCGCCGAAGCGATCGATTGGGGGTGGAAAGCTCCGCCCAGTGCACCAAATAAGCGTCGCGGTAAGGGTCTAGCGCTGATGTGGAAAGCCCCAGCCATGCCTGGAAATGCCGGTTCAAGCGCTTGGATCGAGTTGGCCGAAGACGGGATGTTGACACTGGGCGTCGGTTGTCAGGATATGGGTCAAGGGGCGTTTACTGTCGCGGCTCAAATGGCAGCTGCAGCATTCGGGGTGCCCTATGAAAGTGTACGCCTGGCAACACCGGTGGACACGCGCTTCAGCCCTTACGAATGGCAGACAGTAGCCAGCCGTATAACCTGGAGCACCGGGAATGCCATCATTCATGCGGCTCACGATGCTCGCCGACAGGTCCTGGACCTGGTGGCAAAAGCCTGGGACGAGACCCCCCAAGACTTGGATATTGTCAATGGTATGGTGGTTTCGTTCAGAAGTGAGCGGGAGATCCCAGTCAAGAATCTAGCGGTCGCTGGATTACCGAAAGCGGATGACACAGGCTGGATGGGGGGACCCATCATCGGGCGCGGCAGTTTCATGCCAGCTTATGTGACCGGCTTGGACCCGGATACCGGGCAGGGAGAACATGCGGTTGTCCACTTTACTACCGGTGCCCAGGCGATCGAGTTGGAAGTGGATTTGGATACCGGCAAGATTGACATCCTCAAGGGGGTGGCTGCCTTTGATGTCGGTAGAGCGATCAATCCAGATATGGTGAAAGCCCAGATGGAAGGTGGTCTGATCCAGGGAATCAGCTCAGCGCTTTTCGAATGCCTCCAGTTAAAAGACGGCATCGTGCAGAATCCCAGTTTTGTTGATTACCGCATCGCTACATCCGCTGACATTCCAAAATCTGTACAATCCATCATTGTTGAAGTTCCGCAAGATGACGGTCCTTGGGGGGCACGCGGGATCGGCGAACATTCCATGGTCCCCACAATCCCGGCGATTGCAAATGCCATCTACGATGCGATCGGTATTCGCTTCGAAGGTCCCCCCTTCACTGCTGAAAAGGTATACCTTGCCATGCTGGAGGCAGGGATTGTGAAAGGATGACAATGACAGTCCGGGCTTTGGTCAAACCAAGCGAGTACCATGATTCAGTCAGCCTGATGCTGATTGCACGCGAACTCGGCGGCCTGGAAGGCGTGAACGACGCGGCGGTTGTGATGGGGACAGAAGCGAATAAATCCATTTTAGCCGACGCAGGCTTGGTTACTGCGGAGATCGAAGGTGCTAGTGCCAATGACCTAGTCCTTGTTGTCAATGCTAAGGATGTCTCCTTCGCCGAGCAGGCTCTCGAAAAAGCTGAATTGTTGTTGAAGAAGAGAGCTCCACAAGAGACAACGGGCGAGTTCAGACCTAAAACCATCCGCAGTGCACTATCCCTGCACCCGGAGACTAACGTTGCGGTAATCTCGGTGACAGGTCGCTACGCAGCCGACGAGGCCTGGGAAGCGCTGCAATATGGTCTGCATGTGCTGCTATTCAGCGATAATGTTTCCTTGGAAGACGAGATCGCTTTGAAGAAATTCGGGCGCGATCATGGCTTGCTCGTGATGGGGCCTGGAGCTGGGACGGCGATCCTTAATGGGGTAGCCCTAGGTTTTGCGAATGTTTTGCCTTTCGGACCGGTGGGAATCGTCTCTGCGGCTGGCACGGGTCTACAAGAGGTCAGCACTCTGCTTGCCCGACGCGACTTGGGGATCAGCCAAGGCATCGGAACAGGAGGCCGCGACCTTAAAAAAGAGGTCGGCGGGATCATGATGTTGTCAGCCCTCCATGCGCTACAACAAGACTCGGCCACGGAAGTGATCGTCTTAATCAGCAAGCCCCCCGCGGACGAGGTGGCCCGAGTCATCCTCGAGCAGGCTTCCACGTGCAGCAAACCCACCGTAATCTGCTTTTTAGGCAGAGAGATGGGGTCGATGGTGATGGGTCGGAATGTAATCCCTGCTAATACTTTACAGGAATGTAGCTTATTGGCTACCAGTGCTATTCGACCTGAAATTGGGGACATTCAAGCGCTCATCAAAACAGAAAAAATCCTGCTAGCAAAGAAAGCTAAGGGACTCAAGGCAAAAATGGATGACCGACAGCGCTATCTGCGCGGCTTGTTCTCTGGGGGAACGTTGTGCTACGAGGCCCAGGTGATTTGGAAGGACATGCTAAGAAGTTCTATTTATTCCAATGCCCCTTTACCGGGAGGGCTGGCTTTATCAGATTCGACTAAAAGCATAGGTCACACAGCCGTGGACCTCGGCGATGAGGAGTTCACGGTGGGGCGTCCCCACCCAATGATTGACAACGACCTGCGCATACGCCGAATGATGCAGGAGGCACGCGACCCTGAAACCGCCGTCATCATGCTGGATATAGTACTCGGCTACGGTGCACACCCTAATCCCGCTAGCGAACTTGGCACGGCAATACGTCAGGCGTGCGGTCTTGCAGAGGAGGCTGGCCTTGGGCTGCCAGTGGTGGTTTCCGTCACTGGTACCGAGGGCGATCCGCAGGGCCTGCGCCGCACTGTCACTGCCCTAGAAGGAGCTGGGGCGATCGTGTGTGGTAGCAATGCTGCTGCTGCCCGGCTCACGGGAATGATCGTTTCCCCTTGATTGGAGAGGATGGTAATGAGTAAGGTCAATGATATATTTGGAAAAGAGATTAGCGTCCTCAACATCGGGTTGACTGGATTTGCCAAGTCGGTCAGCGACCAGGGGGTGAAGGTGGTCGACTTGGACTGGCGCCCTCCCAAGGATGGAGTGCCACGATTACATCAGACGAAATCCGGCATCCTTATCGATGCAGCTAACCAGGATGTCGTGGAACGGATCCAACGCGGGCAGGCCGTGCTGGTTGGGATGGGGATTGCCAAGAATGTCATCCCCGGCATGCATGACCACATGATTCTGCATGCCGGGCCACCGATCACCTGGGAGCGCATGTGCGGCCCACAGCGCGGCGCGGTAATGGGGGCGCTGATTTACGAAGGCCTCGCTAAAGACGAGGCTGAAGCTACCCGTTTGGCCACCTCAGGCGGAGTCGAGTTCGCTCCCTGCCACCACCATCACTCCGTCGGGCCAATGGCTGGCATCATCTCCCCGTCCATGCCGGTGTTCATTATCGAGAACAAGGCTTTTGGCAACCAGGCATTCTGCACCCAAAATGAAGGATTGGGGAAGGTGCTTCGCTATGGCGGATTGGGAACGGAAGTGATCGCTCGCTTAAAATGGATGGAGATCGAGCTCTTCCCAGTGCTCGACCGCGCTCTGCAAACGCTTCCCAATGGGATTGACATCAAGAGTTTAATCGCTCAGGCTTTGCATATGGGTGACGAGTGCCACAACCGTAACCGCGCCGCTACCTCCCTATTCCTGAGAGCGATCGGACCGGCATTGGCCCGCACCAACCACGAAAACGAGGTTTTAGCCAAGGTGATCGAGTTTATTGACCGCAATGATCACTTTTTCCTGAACCTGAGCATGCCTACCGGGAAAGCTCTGCTCGAACCAGCGGAAGGTGTGGCAGGTAGCACTATCGTCACCGTGATGGCGCGTAACGGCACCGATTTCGGCATCCGCCTGGGCTGCATGCCCGAACGCTGGTTCACCGCGCCGGCAGGGAAAGTCCAGGGGCTTTATTTCCCGCAATTCAGTGAGAAAGATGCCAATCCCGACATTGGCGATAGCACCATCACTGAGACGGCTGGTTACGGTGGGATGGCCATGGCAGCCGCACCCGCCATCGTTAAGTTTGTTGGCGGCAGCCCACAGCTGGCAATCCAGACCACCCTTGAGATGTATGAGATCACCTTCTGCGAGCATGAGCACTTTACCATCCCAGCCCTAAATTTCCGCGGTACGCCGCTTGGCATTGACGTGCGCAGGGTCATGGAGACTGGCATCCTGCCACAGATCAATACCGGCATCGCACACAAGGATCCCGGCGTGGGCATGGTTGGTGCGGGAATCCTGCGCGCCCCTGAGAAATGCTTCAAGGATGCCTTTGATTACCTGAAAGACCTATAGCTGGGCAGTTATGCTTTTTGACCACCCGGTGAGCCACAATCGAATGATTATCACTTTCTGAAAGGAGAATCTGCCATGAAATTCCTCGATTTGACCATTCCCCTTGGAATCGCCACCCCACCTTGGCCGACCTATGAGCCGTTACAGATCAAGTATTTCAAACGCCTGGCGCCCAACGGAGCGAATGGACAGGTGATTACCCATTCCAACCATCTCGGTACACACCTAGATGGCGAGATTCATTTCCACACTCCCGGGAAGGACATTGCCTCCTTGGACATGGATTACCTGGTTCACGATGCTGCTGTCGTCGACCTGAGCGATGTCTGCGGTGACTATGACATCTACACCAGTAAAATGGTCGAGGCTCGCGTCGAGGTGCGCGAGGGTGACATTCTCATTATCCACACCGGCTATCACCACTTCGGCTGGGACATGCCCACCGCCGACGAAATACGCTATATGGTCATGCACCCCGGTCCTGATCGCGAGTTTGCCGAGTGGGCTAAGAAGAAGAAGCTGCGCTGGATTGGCGTAGACTGCGGCAGCGCCGACCATCCGATGAATACCATCATCCGCGACTGGATGCCCCGTCAAGCCCGCCAGGCAGATCGGGTGTTCAAGAAGAAATATGGTATGCCGTTGGCTGATTTCTTCGATGACAGTAAATACCAGCTGATGCACCTGGAAATGTTCCCCTACGGGATTATCCACGCCGAGTGCATCGGGGGCGAAATCGACTTGATTGTTAACCGACGCGTCCCGATCGGCTTCTTCCCTTGGCGCTTCGTGGACGGCGAATCGTGCATCGGGCGTTGCGTAGCAATCCTGGAGGATCAGGAGTATGCCAGCCTGATGATGAAAAAAGCCGGCATGCAGAAGACAAAGTTCGGTGATGCCTATGATTCCGGACACATCCAAAGTATCGAAAAGCTCAGCCAGGCAAATCTGAAGTAGGAGTGAAGTATATGCCATTAGATATGGAACTTGAAGCGGTCCTGCGACCGACGCAACTCCCAATGTCCCCCTACCCACCCAAGGTTATCATCTTGGCAAACGGCAAGAAAATGGTTGTGCGCCAGGCCGTCCGCGAGGATGTGCCGGCTATCTTAAAATCTGTCCATCCTTGCCTTTTCATCGAGCGGGACTATTATGATATCGTCAGCGCCCGGCTGTATGGGGAATTACTGGCTTGGTATCGCTACCGCGTGAAAAGCGAATACTGCCTTTTGGGGCAGGTGGACGGTTATCTGGTGGGTGTGGTAAATGGTCGGTTGGAGACGGAAAAGGTGGGCATGAGCTATCACACCCTGTCCATCGACCGCGGCTTGCGCATCGGCTCGCACCTTTTCGCCGCCAAGATGGAGTACCACATGGATTACATGGGACAGGACGATGTTCTCATCGTGGCTGAGAGCCCGATCGGATTTAGGCGCTGGATGATCGAATATCCGCTCGAAAAGACCAACATCCCGCACGAATTGGGCGGTGGCGATTCATACCGTCTGACGCGAGCGATCTATCTTGCAGCGAAACCCCGTCTGGTGGTGGGCGAAAGACCAGTACCTCAGGATTTGCTCGACGAAGCTGAGGCAGAGATCAAGTTTGCTGATGACGATACCATCCGCGAGCGAATCGCCGGGCTGAAAGGTAGGTGAGACGATGAGAGACGTAGCGATCATTGGCGCAGGTATGATCCCCTTCGGGCGGCGCGACGAAGACAGCTTGATGGATATGCTCGCCTATGCGTCCTTGAAAGCTCTCGATGATGCCGGCCTGGGAGATAAATCTGTCAGTGCTGTATATGTTGGGAACATGGGCGCTGGAATCATTCAGCACCAAACATCCATTGCCAGCTCGCTCGTGGACCGCCTTAGCCTGTTACCAGCTGCCGCTGATGTTGTGGAGAATGGACCAGCGTCAGGTGGATCAGCTGTGAAAAACGGTCTATTAGCCGTAGCTTCGGGCTATTATGACTATGTGCTGGTTGTCGGTGGCGAGAAGATGCGGGAGGTTACAGGCTGGCGTGCTACCGATTTCGTTGCCACAATGACCCATCCCCAGGTCGAGTATCCGTATGGCATTACCCTGCCTGGTATGGGCGGCATGTTCACCCGCTTGTATATGGAAAAGTATGGTGTAACCCGTGAGCACCTCCTTGCAGTCTCCTTGAAAAACCAGGAGATGGGTGCGCTAAACCCCTACGCTCACGTTGAGATGACGCTTGACCGAGAGGGCATCTTCGACAGTCCAGATGCTGTCGTCAACAATCCCACTGCGGCTGATCCGCTGCATCTGTATGACCTTTGCCCGGTGAGCGATGGAGCCGCGGCGGTTGTCTTGTGCCCGCTGGAATTGGTCAAGAAGCTACCCAAGCCGATTGTCTTGATCGCCGGCTTCGGACAGGCTACCGACACTCAAACCCTCCAGGAGCGCGATGACCCAACCGACCTGAAAGCCGTCACGCTGGCTGCCCGACAGGCCTTCGAGATGGCCAAACTCAGGCCAGGGGACATTGATGTGGCCGAGCTGCACGATGCGTTCACGATCTTGGAGATTGCCGAGAGCGAACACGTTGGGTTCTTCAAAAAGGGCGAAGGAGGGAAAGCCGCAGGGGCGGGTAAGACCCGGTTTGGAGGCCAGATTCCCATCAATGTCTCCGGCGGCCTGAAGGCACGCGGTCACCCGGTGGGGGCCACTGGTGTAGCCCAGATCGTTGATATCGTTTTCCAGCTGCGTCATGAACTACCCAAGAATCGTCAGGTAAAAAATGCTAAGCTTGGACTGACAGTCAACTTTGGTGGGTTTGGCAATAACGTCACCTCGTTCGTGCTGAAGAGGATAGAGCCATGAAAAAAGCAATTGCCATCACAGCTTTCCAATGCAAGAAGTGCGGCCGGATCCATTATCCATACCACGACCGCTGTCTGGACTGTAAAAGCCGCGAATTCGAGCAGATCAAGCCCCAAGGGAATGCCAAGCTGCTTACCTATACGGCGATTTATAATTTACCGTGGGGTTTTGACCAACGCTTCCTGATTATAGGAATTGCTGAATTTGAAAATAAAGTCAAAGCAATGGGACAGATCAAAGTTGATTCGATCGACCGTTTGAAGTTGGGTATGAAGGTGCGCCCCAGTTGGGAGCCAGTCCGGGTACAGGTTGGTGAAGATGTCTATGGGCTGAAATTTGAACCAATAAATTAGAAGCGTCCCACACCAATCATCGACCCGGTCTTGGCTGCGATGGTGTATCCGGGCCGTGTCTTCGAAAAATACGGAATGATGCATTTGGAAGCAGTCTGCCTAGGTTATGCGGTGCCGCGCCACTATTTCGATGCCGAGGTTCACAGCGCCTTTACTTCGGCTGCCAATCTACATTTGATGAGAGACGGCCAGCTTCTCACCCTGGTTGCAGCCGAGGAAGCTGACCTGCCCCAGGGGATCCGATTGAATACGCCACAGGGTTTCTCATTCGAAGGATTGCGAACCAAGCAGAAGGTGACCTGCCGGGACGGCATCCTGCGCTGTGAACATGATCCCCTGACAATAGACCTTCGAATGGCGCGCCAATGGAAATGCAACCTGATAGCTCTCGCCACGAACATGAACGACCCAGCTACTTCAGCTGCCTGGAAATTAGTTGAGCAAGTGCTTGAAGGATGGCATGCCCGTGCAGAGATTGGGTTGCCTATGGGGCAGAATAATGCTGCCCACAGGATGAACGAAAGTGTATCTAATCTGGTCGCATCCACCCGCCAATGTGACCTTGCCGCAGCAGTCAGGGCTGTTGAAACTTTAATAGGACTCGGATCTGGCCTGACTCCTGCCGGGGACGATTTCCTTGTTGGTTACCTGGCAGGGCTATGGTGCACAACCAGTGAGAGTACCAAGCACATTCGGTTCCTCGCCGAATTTGGGAAGGCGGTCGTCCACCTTTCATGCCGGACGAATGACATCAGCCGTACCTACCTGGTTTATGCTGCCCAGGGGCAGGTATCGAGCCGGCTGACTGACCTGGCCGAGGCAATCTGCCGAGGGGAGGACTCGGATCGGCTGCTCAAGACTGCCAAAGCAGCCATTCAGGTGGGGCATGACTCCGGCATAAAAGTTGTGACAGGGTTGCTGCAGGGGCTCTCTGCTTGGGAAAGGGATCACACTCAGATATTACTGGTGTCCTGATTATTCTGAACAAGAATAGTGGGATCAGCGCTGGTGAGTTATATTTGCATCTCAAGAAATCGTAGTCTAGCAATATTGGCTAAACCAATGTTGATTAATGCAAAGCAAAAATTTAAGAATTTTCTATCAAACCGGCACAACGATCTGCTGGTTCGGTATGTTGATAGGTCTGTTTGAGATATCGCTGCAGCAGTGTAAGCCCCTCATGCCCTATCAGTTTCTCTAAAGTATAGATACCGGTTCCATGAACCTTCTTGACCAGCTCCCATTTCCCCGAACCCCAAGTGAGATGGGTCACGCAGTGGTAATCCATGTATAATCAAATCAAGCCTTTGAATGGATGCTCTTCAAAAAGACAACCCCAGTTTAATGAGAAAAACCCAATGATTGATACACCAGAACCAAACCAACAAATGTCCTTCGACCCAGCGCATGATGTCTACCGCTACACTCCCCGCTCCCTCCAACCCATCTTTTCCCCGAAGACAGTAGCGGTGATCGGGGCGACCGAAAAAACCGGCAGTGTCGGTCGCACGGTGATCTGGAACCTGATCAGCAGTCCTTTCGGAGGCACGGTCTACCCGGTTAATCCCAAGCGAGACAACATCCTAGGCATCAAGGCATATACAAGCATCCAAGATCTGCCTGAACCAGTGGACTTAGCGGTGATCGTCACGCCGGCACCTACTGTCCCGGGGATCATTGCCGAATGTGTGGAAGCGGGGGTAAAAGGGGCGATCGTCATCTCAGCGGGGTTCAAGGAGGTGGGTGCCGAGGGTGCCAGGCTGGAGGAGGAAATCCTGGCACACGCTCGACGCGGAAGGATGCGCGTGATCGGCCCAAACTGCCTAGGGGTTATGAACCCACTGACCGGGCTGAACGCGACCTTTGCCACCGCCACTGCGGAATCGGGAAGCGTGGCATTTATCAGCCAGTCGGGGGCATTATGCACATCCGTGCTTGACTGGTCGTTAAAGGAACATGTCGGCTTTTCGGCTTTTGTCTCGGTCGGTTCCATGCTGGATGTCGATTGGGGTGATCTGATCTATCACCTGGGTGACGACCCGAACACGAACAGCATTGTCATGTACATGGAAACCATTGGCAAGGCACACTCGTTCATGTCAGCGGCGCGTGAGGTGGCATTGGCGAAGCCGATCATCGTGATCAAACCAGGGCGCACTGAAGGCGCGGCTCGAGCGGCAGCCTCCCACACTGGCTCGCTGACCGGTTCCGACGAGGTACTAGATGCCGCCTTCCGGCGCTGCGGTGTTCTGCGGGTTAATACTATTGGCGAGATCTTCTCAATGGCAGAAGTGCTATCCAAGCAACCACGCCCGGGCGGCCCGCATCTGACCATATTGACCAATGCCGGCGGACCTGGTGTCCTGGCTGTGGACGCGCTGATCGGCAGTGGAGGCAAGTTGGCGGAACTTTCCCCAGAGGTGATGCAAAGATTCAACGAAATCCTACCTCCGCAATGGAGCCACAACAACCCGGTGGATATCCTGGGAGATGCCTCCCCAGAACGCTATGCTCAGGCGCTGGAGGTGGCTGCCCTGGATAAGAACAGTAACGGCCTATTGGTGGTACTCACCCCCCAGGCGATGACGGACCCGACTGCTACTGCTGAGGCACTCAAAGCACATGCCCGGCGATATGACAAGCCCATTCTGGCTTCCTGGTCGGGCGGGAAAGATATCGCTGCGGGAGAGGCGGTGCTCAACGAGGCCGGCATCCCGACCTTCCTATATCCCGACACAGCGGCGGAAGCCTTTGCTTACATGTGGAAATACACTGAAAATCTGCAGGCGCTGTATGAAACGGTCAGCCTGCCTCTGGAGAATGCGGCGGATATCGATCGGGAAGCTGCAGCCAAGATTATCCAGAATGCGCGCCGTGCCGGGCGGCTGCTATTGACGGAGGTGGAGTCGAAGGAGCTTCTAGCGTCATACTGTATTCCGACCGTGCCTGCCTTCGTAGCCGGAAATGCAGAGGCAGCAGTACTAAAAGCAGAAGAACTGGGCTACCCTGTGGTGCTGAAATTGCATTCCGAAACCATTACCCATAAAACAGATGTGGGCGGGGTACAGTTGAACCTCCAGGATGGGCAAGCCGTTCGCTCCGCATTCGAAAGTATCCGTCGGGGTGTGACCACAAAAGCCAATGCTGCTGATTTCCTGGGCGTTACTGTTCAGCCGATGGTCAGGCTGGAAGGTTACGAGCTGATCATCGGCTCGAGCATTGATTCGCAATTTGGCCCGGTGATGCTTTTCGGTATGGGAGGCCAGCTCGTTGAAGTTTTCAAGGACCACACGTTGGGGTTGCCACCGCTCAACACCACCCTGGCCCACCGGATGATCGAGCGAACAAAGATTTACCAGGCGCTGAAGGGCGTGCGCGGGCGTCTGCCAGTTGACCTCGCAGCCCTGGAACAACTATTAGTGCACTTCAGCCAGCTGGTGGCTGAGCAGCGTTGGATCAAGGAACTGGATATCAACCCACTGATCGCCTCCCCGGACGGGCTGCTTGCGCTGGATGCACGTGTCCTGATCCACGAGGGGGAAGATGAAAGTGGGCTGCCACAGTTGGCTATCCGCCCCTACCCGGCACAGTATGCAATTCCATGGACGATGAAAGATGGCACGCAGGTAATGATCCGTCCTATCCGCGCTGAAGACGAGACGCTGATGCACGGTTTCCATGCTTCACTCTCGGAACGGACGGTGACTATGCGTTATCTGTCACCGCTGGTTTTGAGCAAGCGCGTGAACCATGAGCGCCTGGCGCGAATGACGCATAATGATTACGATCGTGAGATCGCCCTAGTAGTCGAAGGTGAAGAAAACAGTAAGAAGGCCATCCTTGGCGTGGCGCGGCTGAGCAAGCTGCACGGCACTGATGATGAAGCGCGCTTCACCATGCTGATCAGCGACGCATATCAAGGCCGGGGATTGGGTAAGGAACTGCTGGAGCGAAGCCTGCGCATTAGCCGAGATGAAAAGATCAAGCGCGTCCTGGCCTTGATGACGCCTGAGAATGAAGCCATGAAAAAGCTATGCCGCGCGGCGGGATTCACCTCATTTGAAATCGATCCACAGAATGGCATACTCAAGGCACAAATCGAGCTATAGGATAGGATACCAACTGTTGAACATGTCGAGAAAAACTTAATGTTTGTTCGAAATCTGACAATAGAAGTCAAAACATTGGCATCTTCAAGGGAATTTATTTAATACAATCTATCGTAAAGTAAATAATTCTGAATTATCTACCGAACCGGCCCTACGAAGGGCTGCTTCGGTATCTAGGCAAGTCTATTTGAGATATCGCTGAAGTACGGTAATACCCATACGCCCCATCAACTTCGCCAAAGTATAAACGTTAGATCAATTATGGGTTTATAAAGGAGTAACTTTGATATACGTTAACTGTTAATTTTAATCATCCGGACTTTTTCTTAAATTTGAAAACACCCATATTGTAGACGGCATTCAATACTTTTAGGGGATCTGAATGAACTGGCTCGCCGCCCAGTAAGATTTGTAATAAAGAGGAGGTACTGATTATGGATAAGATTATGAAGGTCACAGAAGGGTGGACTGGACCCGGCAGGCAGGATGTGGTGATTGAGCGATTGAAGTTGGAAGATGATGGGCTCCATATAAATATGGGTAAAAGAGGCATGTACGAGTGGTGGTATTTTGACGCGCACCTAGATAGTGGTTATACGATCGTAATCTTTTTCCATGCGTCAAACCCAAACCCAGGCCTTGAGGGCAAAATAGGAGTAGAAATGGTTCTGCTCAGGCCTGATGGCAAAAGATACCAGAAATTTTTCGCGTACAACAAGTCAGATTTTATCGCTACCCGGGATAAACCCGATGTTAAGATTGGTAGGAACACAATAAAGGTAGATCAACAAGATGGTGATCTGCCTGTATACGATTTATTTGTGAAAGAGAAGGACTTCGGATGCCATCTTAAATACAAAGCTGAGATAAATGGCTGGAAACCCGGTACAGGTCTTTCGAAATTTGGGGAGATGGGTTTGTTCGGATGGGTTATTCCTTTTGCACGGGCTTCTGTGGAAGGCTCAATTACAGACGGAGATAAAATAATTCCAGCTATGGGCATCGGTTACCATGATCACAACTGGTTGAATTTTCCATTCCAGAGGATTATCAATTATTGGATGTGGGGGCGGATTTATTCAGAAAACTTTACCGCAACCTATGCCTACATCCAGTGTAATAACAAGGTAGATAACCATACTGTGAAGGTTCTTATGCTAGCTCATGGACAGGAAGTTATTCTCAGCACAGGAGAGTTTGATTTCTTAAAAGAGGACTATGAATATGATCCGAGGGCGAAATATCGTTTCCCCAGAAAAATTGTCCTACGCGCCCCCCACAAGCTTAATGCTACCCTCCAGGTAAAAAAGGTTCTGGAAGCACAAGACATGCTTACAAATTACAGTCCGATTCTGAGATTCATCGCAAAGAATGTCTTGAGGCTAAAACCGGGGTATTTTAGACTGGTCTCAGATTGCGAGCTGGAAGTGAACCATGGAGGAAAAACCACGAAAGAGGTAGGCACAACGTTGCATGAAATCGTCATGTTTAAATCTTCCGAATAGCGATGACGTTCGAGAATTGGCGGATACAGTCGGTCAGATAAAACCATCGGAGACTACATGAGCCTGGAAAGATTGGAATCCCTCCGTCATGAAATGAAGAAATGCGTGCGCTGTAGTTTGTGCAAACTAGTCCCCATGCCCACAATTAAGGACAACCGCTTTACCAGTGCCTGCCCGCCGGTCAACGAGTACCATTTTCATGCTTATTCTGGCGGTGGTATTCAGGTGATGGCATTAGCATTGCTCGAAGGGCGCATCGAACTGGATGAAGATCTGGCCCAGGTAGTCTCTGCTTGCACTACTTGCGGACTGTGTGATGTGGCGTGTAAATTCATTATGGCGGCTGAGCGGCAGGACGTGATCATGGCGCTCAAAGAGCACCTCATCGAGTGTGGACAGTCTTTACCAGGACAGCAAATTCGTCGCGACAATTTGGATCGCTATGGCTATACCGCTGGAAAACCTGTGCTGGTTCCCGGTCAATGGGCGCAGGGTTTGGGGATAAAGATCCTTCCAAAGGACAACGCGAAAGTGCTGCTCTTCGTCGGGGCGGGAGCTTGCCAGGATGTGCTGCATGCAACCAGCGCACGCAAGTTGGCATTGTTACTTAAGAAGGCCGATGTTGATTTTGGTATCCTAGGAGAAAACGAGCCAGACAGCGGTATCGAGGTGTATTGGACAGGTCATCGACAAACCTTTGAAAAACAAGCTAGGCGTGTAGTTGACCTGTTGGATAAAACGGGTGTAAAAACAATTGTCACTTTATGCGGTGAAGATTTGGGAATGCTGCGAGGGAAATACCCGACCTACAGTCGCGCTTCACAGGCTTTGGTACTGCATGCAAGTGAATTCCTTCTCCCCCTCATTCAGAATGGGAATCTGCGGCTGATACGTCCAGTCCACCAGAAAGTAACCTACCATGACCCATGTTATCTCGGCCGCCAAAGCGAGCCACCCCTGCCTTGGCACGGTGAAGAGCGGCGCACCCACGGGGTGATGACCTATTTTGTACCGCCTAAACCGATTAACTATGGAGTCAATGGTGTTTTTGAAGCCCCTCGCCATATTCTGCATTTAATCCCAGGTCTTCAATTGGTTGAGATGCAGCGCATCCGTGAATATGCCTTTTGCTGCGGAGGAGGCGGTGGCGTTCCGGATACCCATCCTGATGTTGCCCGCTTGGCCGCCATTCAACGCATCGAAGAAGCCACAGCGCAGGATGCGGGAACATTGATTACCGGCTGCCAGCACTGCCGGCAAAACTTGACCCGCTGGCAGGAAGACAATCTGATGCCCGTGGTGGATCTAGTTGATATCGTCTTCGAATCGGCTGGTCTAATCGATCCAGTTTTCGATACTGATTGTGATAGAGCATCATGAAGACAGAACAAGATTCTCACCTCAATATTGCATCCCGATTGCAGGAGCTCATGCCAGGAGGCAAGGTCATCGTGGAGAAGGCCATGCTTGCTGCAGCTGTCAGGTCCAGCTCCGTTGTGCAACCTGGGCATTCTCCGTCTTGCATCGTGCAACCGGCCAACCCAGATGAACTGCAAGCTGTGATTGGCTTCGCCAATGAAGCAGGGATAAACCTGACAGTCACATCATCAACCGGGATTCATCGAAATGGAGGCATTGCAAACCCAGACAAAAATGTATTGATCGACCTCTCGACATGGCAGAAAATAGATCTAATTGATCGGCGCAACCGGACCTGCCGCATTGAATCGGGAGTTACCTATGGACAATTAATTGCCGCTTTGACAGAGCACGGCATGACTTTGCCGATCCCTTTAGCCCCTCGTTGCGGCAAGAGTGTGCTGGCAGCTGTGATGGATCGAACTCCCACAACTTGGCCTAATAAACAATGGGACAGTAGTGATCCGGTCGGCAGCACGGAGTTCATTTTTGGAAACGGTGAGCGATTTCGCAGCGGTGCAGGTGGCGGACCAGGTTCGATTGAGCAGCAGCGGCAGTCTGGTGGGGCGCAAAAATTTTCTTCCGGTCCCTCGCAAACTGACTTTCACCGGGTTGTGCAGGGTGCACAAGGAACAATGGGTATCTTGACGTGGATCACGCTACGTACCGAGTTGATGCCCAGGGTTCAGAGGTCCTTTTTCACAAGCAATGAGAGATTAGAGAAACTCTTGCCTTTTGTTTATGCAATACAACGTGGGTCGTTGGGCGAACAAACACTAATCCTGGATCGAACAGCAACCGCGATGCTCTTGGCAAATGGCGATATGAATGCATTCCTCACGCTGCGATCCGAAATGCCTGCCTATATTTGCCTGCAGAATATCGCTGGATTTGAGCGACTGCCCCAGGAACGTCTCGCATACCATTTGCAGGATATTGCCCGATTTGCTAAAAAGTTCGATTTGCCCATTGAAGAACAGGTCGGGACTTGCTCTGCAGTAGATCTCTACTCCAGGATATCTCAACCCTGCGGCGAAGTCGATTGGCGCGATAAGCTACGGGGAAATAGCCTTTCAATATTCTTTCTCTCGACGCTGGACCGTATGCCGGCTTTTTATAGAATATTCGTGGATACTGCCCAGGAGTTTGGCATCCCTGAGATCGAAACTGGAACTTACATCCAGCCGATTGTCCAAAACCATTCCTGTCATATAGAATTTATCCTTCCATTCGACTCCAATTCTGAAACAGAAATGGATCGCATGAAACAATTCGAAAGGCAGGCTGTTGTCCGGCTGATGGATGCTGGCGCTTTTTTCAACCGTCCTTACGGTTCCGCATCTGAGCTGGTTTGGGCACAGAACCCTGCGAATTTCCAACTGGTGAAGATCATCAAAGGGCTTTTTGATCCCAAGCGGATTTTGCAGCGCGGTAAATGGGGTCTTTAGGCCGGCGGTAAAAGGATAAAAAAATATGCAAAGTATCTCCGAAAAAGATCAGGCTATCCTAGAGGGTATTGTTGGCAAGCAGTGGGTGTCGACCGCTCCTTGTGTTCTGGATACATACGCCTATTACCAGAATCCAGAAATGATGAATAAAGATGGCTCGCAATGGTTGCCACGGCCCGTTGCGATCGTGTTGCCCCAGACCTCCGAAGAAATCCAGGAAATAATGCGGTTTTGTTGTAAAAATCCATACATGGTAAAACCGATCTCAACCGGCTTTCATACTGCCGCGGCTGCCTCCCGGGAAAATGTGATCGTCCTTGATCTTAAACGCATGAATCGGATCATTGAAATCGATGCGCAAAATCGGATCGCGGTCATCGAACCATATGTGAGGGCAATTGATTTACAAACGGAGATCGTCAAACTGGGATTGACATGCCACATTGTTTCCTGTGGAGCCAATCACTCTCTCCTTGCATCGCATACAGCAGCCTGGGGGTATGGGGTGTCGGGAGCCGCCACCAGTTTCTCGGGCAGGAACTTACTGGGAGTGGAATGGGTGCTACCCACCGGAGAAGTTGTCACACTGGGTAGTGCGGGGGCGGGCTGTGGCTGGTTTTCTCCAGATGGTCCAGGTCCATCAATGCGTGGGATCGTACGAGGATTCCAAGGCACCTTTGGAGGGCTGGGCGTTTTTACCAAGTGTGCGATCAAACTTTATAAATGGGACGGCCCGCAGGAATGGGAGTTTGAGGGAAAATCCCCCAAATATGTTTTGAAGAAAATTCCACCGCGCAGCGCAATGAACGCGATAGCCTTTCCTTCTCGACAAGCTGAGAAGAATGCCGGTTACAAAATGGGAGAGGCAGAATTAAATCATGGTGAATTTCGAACGCCGATGTTCTTTGCCGCGCTTGGACTAACGGATAACAACGAAGAACTGAAGATTGCGTTGGAAAGCGGGATCTTCCAAAAGATCGGCAAAGACATCATCAGCACGGCTATTTTTGCTGCCTCCGAGTCTGAATACGCTTGGAAGATAAAAGCATTAAAACAGATCCTGAAAGAAACTGGCGGGGTGATCATTCCGATGAATATTCCTATGCGACCCACTCTGCTCCGCATCGCAGGCAAGTTGACCCAACGCGTTCAGGATCCGCTGGCACCGCTCCGCCGTTTCCCATTCCTGCAAGATTGGATCCAACACCTTCCGCTCGGGCAGAAACTCAAACGAGAAAAGCAATCGACGCTTTTTTGGCTATTGTTTCGTAATGCGAATAACACCCAGGCAGCTTTCCGACCCTCTCAGGGAATGGCGACCATGCTGGGTGCATTTGACACCTGGGATCTGGCTCACTCGCAGGCAGAATATGTTGCGCAGGTCAAGCAAAAATATATCCAAGCAGGTCTTATCTTAGACGATGGCGGCGACCTGGGCACTGGTGGCACATTTGAAAGCGGCCACCTGGGTTATCTGGAAGGAATTATCCTGTACGACCCGACTAATCAGCAATCAGCTTTGGCAGCCCGTGAATTAGTTCAAATGGGGGTCAAGGATTCCATTGACCGAGCCTTGGGTCTCCCGATCGCCGGGTTTGGAATGGAAGCAAATGAAATTTTCGGACCGGCTTGCAGCAATTATCACACCTGGCTGAAGCGGATTAAGACCGCCCTGGATCCTCAGATGGCCTGTGATCCTTTTTTCTATGTGGAAGGAATCCAACATAAGGAAAAAGATAACGGTAATTAAAACTATAATTGGAATCTAACCATTATCCAAGACAAGAGAGCATTAAAAGGGAAAATTTCCACGGATTATAAACCAAAGAATTCAGAATTATGTCGGGGCAGCCTGGCGATAGGTTTTTTGTTAGTTTGATAGACCTGTTTGAAATATTGTTAACGTACCGTGATCTCCTCATTCCCATTCAATTTTGCAAGGGTGATTATTTCTGTTCCATTTCGTAGAATCGAAAGTTTAAAGGCGCGGCGGAAATCATGAGGGAAGGTTCTTCCACATGAGCTTCCTTTGCTCTCCGGGAAAGCACTTCTCTAAGACCATCATAACTTAGCCTGTCAGATCCAAAGCGCGAATGTGTGACCCATAACGCCTGGTATCGAGCATTTCTCGATGTAGGATATCGACGCAACCCACGTTTGGACTTTTTTCCAATTTGTACATCCGAGGTTTATGCCCCTTCCCTTGGCGTATAAGAATGTCTCCCCGTGCCTGATTAACATCTTCAAGATTTATATTCAAGAATTTATTCGCGCTTGCTCCGGTATCGAGAAGACAAAGAAAAATAGCAATATCTCTGTCTCTTGTGAACGATCCCCGAGGACATGTATTAACCATTTTTGCCAATGTCTCAAAGGATGCAGACACCAAAAATTCTATCGGAACTTTTGGTGTTTTCACCTTCCCGATAGGATTAAGCCATTCTTCTGGTTGCACCTCATCTTCATACCACAAGAAAAATGCCCTCATCGCCCTAAACGCGCCATGTCTCCCGCCGGCATTATGTCCAGTTTCTTCTAGGACCAGCAGATATTGTCGTGGGAAAGATGGGGTAATTTGATTAATTGTTTGCACTGCCTGAGCATTACAGAAGTCTGCCAACAGCTTAAGTTTCTGGCGATAATAACGTAAACCTCCATCAGCCAAGACTGCAGATTTGCAATCGATGAGGAATGCTTCCACCCAGGAAACTAAGTAAACATCGACCTTGGAAAGATAAACTGTCTGCA
>Ga0187878_1000973_pt1 | contig 29792 bp, 20 predicted proteins | sample June2016WEW_17_1_FD_132979 | JGI IMG/M metagenome (GOLD analysis project Ga0187878, IMG submission 132979) | Peatland microbial communities from SPRUCE experiment site at the Marcell Experimental Forest, Minnesota, USA - June2016WEW_17_150 | ecosystem: Environmental > Terrestrial > Soil >...
AGACGTGGTCCCAGGTCCAGAGACTTGTGTATCCAAGTCGGTCTGCCCGGATGCCTGCTTCGAGAAGGCTCGGCCAGTCCGTGTACTGGTTCCAGCACAGGGCGCCGATCTTGACTTCGCTCATCCGAGGAGTCTACCGTGCCCTTCGGGGTGCCCCGACCCCCCCAGCCGTTCCCCGCCAGAGGAGGGCTCGATGAGTCTTCCTAGGCGAGGCAAGGGCGTCGGGTACGAAAACTCGATCATGCGGCCCTGATGTACTCGTGGACGAGCCCACCGAGGAGATCTCGCCGTTCGATGTCGGGCACACCGTCGGCCTCTTCGACGGGCGCGAGACTCTCGGGTACCTGAAGCCCCAGGCCTCGATGCGGGCGTCGCCGGTTGTAGTGCTGCACATAGATCGCAAGGATGCGATCGAGATGCCGGGGGCCGAGGATCAGCAGCCAGTCCAGGCATTCCGCGCGAAGCGTCTCTATCGTGCGCTCGGCGAAGGCGTTCGCGTTCGGCGCCCTAATCGGCGTGCGGATCACCCGAATCCCTTCTGATACGAAGACCTCGTCGAAGGAGCGGCAGAACTTGGCGTCTCGGTCGCGAATGAGAAAGCGGATCTGCGTGCCCTCGTCGGCCAGGCTCATCACGAGGTTCCTCGCCTGCCCGGTGACGAAGGAAGAGTCCGGGTTGGTCGTTGAGACCGTGACGTGCATGCGCCGTGGCCCGATCTCGATGAAGAACAGGACGTAGAGCGTCTCCAGAAACGCCGTCTCGACCGTGAAGAAGTCGCACGCGAGGATGCCCGCTGCCTGAGCCTTCAGGAACCCGCGCCACGTCAGGCCTCGGCGGGGGGCCGGACCGACGCCGGAGCGGCGAAGAAGCATCGCGATACTCGTCGCGGAAACGCGGACCCCGAGCTTCCCCAGCTCGCCTTTGATCCTGAGGTATCCCCACCGGGGGTTCTCCCTCGCCATCACAAGGATCAGCCTGCGAACCTCCGGACCGATCGCAGGGCGCCCGGGCGGGTGATGCGGCCTCGTCCACTTTCGTGCCACGAGTGAGCGGTGCCAGCGCAGCAGCGTCTCAGGACGAGCGAGGACGCGCCCCAGTGTTCCTTGGGAAGGATCCTGCTTGCCGCAGCGAGCAGCGCGCGGTCCCGGCGTCGGTAGACCGGGCGCTTGACCTGCCGGCGCAAGACCCGAGCTGGTGGCGAAGGACGAGGATCTCAATCTGTGCGGCATCGTCGGAGCGATGGTTCGGTGCGACAAAGGCGAGGAGCCGACGAAGCACCAGGTAGAGGAGTGAAGCAAGCATGGCGGCGATACTGCCACGCCCGGCGATACTCAGCCCCGGACCATCTCGCCGGGCTGACTGATCGAGTTCTTGTACCCCACGGGTCCTTCTCGAGACACGCCCGGGCAAAGACCGCGGGCCTCCCAGTTGTGGTGGGCGACCGGGCCGGCCACGCCTCCGTTGCGCTCGTGCAGTCCTCCCCCGATGCGGACGGCCACGGCATAAGCGTTCTTGAGCGCTGCGCACACCTCTGAGCCCACGATATCGGTCGACACGCGCACGTGGTATCGCTCCTGGTCAGCGGCATCGGGATCATGAACATCATGCTCGTATCGGTCCGTGAGAGGACCCGCGAGATCGGCATTCGCAAGGCGATCGGAACACGAGGACGCAACATCCTCGCCCAGTTCCTGGCGAGGCGCTGGCGCTCTCGCTGGCCGGGGGAATCCTCGGCATCGTCGTCGGAGCGATCGCCTCGGCCGCCATCGGCACCTACGCCGGTTGGGGTTTCATCTTCAACCCGGTCACTGTCGTGATGGCGGTCGGCTTCAGTACGCTCGTCGGGATCGTGTTCGGCGTCTGGCCAGCCAGCCAGGCGGCCCGCCTCGACCCGGTGGTCGCACTGCGGTACGAGTAGACAGCACATCCGGGGCAGCCGGCCCGCCGCTGTGACGTGTCGGCTGCTCCTGGCTCCTGGGTCGTGCGTGCGCTTCGCAATGGGAACCGCGTGCCCCGGGTCGCCCGCGAACCTTCGGCACCGGCCGCCGCGGGAGATGGGTTCAGGCCGGCTCCGACCCTTCGCCGCGCTCGACCTCGTCGACGTCCTGATACCAGGCCAGCCGGGTTCCCACCGCGCTGCGTAACAGCCAGCGGCGCGACTTTGGCTCGGCGTCCATCGCCTCTCGGATCCTCCCGATCCGCGTCCGAACGACCGAGGCGACGTCAGGTGGCAGACCGGCGTAAGCGTCGAGCGCCGCTAAAACACGGTCCAGATTGGCCCCGGCCGTGTACCAGAAGCCCCAGTCGTCGCTGAGCACGCGCAAGAGACGAGCACGTTCGATCGTGTCCGCCAAACCGTCACCGAGCTCGTGCTCAGCGAGCAGAACGATGATATCCAGGACGTCGTTCTGGGTGATCGCGTGGATCTGCAGCTTGGACAGGAGCAGATCCACGGGACTGAGAGTTGGATTGTCTAGCTCGAGTCGCCGACGCAGGTCGACGGTATGCGACATGACCAGCTGGTCCAGGAAGACGTCGACCTTGAAGGCCCCGTCGCGGCTGACGTAGATGAGCCGCTTGATGCCCCACTCCTGGCCCAGCCGGATTACTGGATCCAGGACCCAGCCCTCTTCGGTGAAGAGGCTCTCGATCTTGCGCTGGTCGCGCAGGTACGCCATCAGGTCGACGTCGCGGACGGGTCTTCGGCCGAGCGACTCCAGCAGGTTCGCGTGGGCAGGACAGTGGATCAGTACCGCCAGGGAGCCCGTGATGCGCAGCGGGACACCGCGCTCGGCCGCGCGCTGACAGAGGCGGAGGGCCTCTTCACGAAGGGCAGGCGCGCTCTTCCAGGTCTCGGTCCTCTTTGGCGTCGTCACTCGTCGGCCTGCATCACCCGGATACGAGGAGCACGTTCTCAATGCCGAGGTGCGGATCGACGGCGATCAGTGCGCCATCGAGGACCCCTTCGGCGTACTCGCTGCCGGGGTTCACTGCGCGGGTCCGGCCGATCAACTGTACCCCCTTCGATTCGTGAATGTGGCCGTGCAGCGCAAGCATGGGCTGGTATTTGTGGATGGCGTCCCGGACCGCCGTGCTGCCGACCGGGATCATCTCCGGGCCGCTGCCGGTCATGACCATCTTGAGCTGAGCGTCGAGGCGCGGCGCCATGTCCAGACCGCTGCCGAAGGGAGGAACGTGCAGGCTGAAGATTGCCCGGGCCGGGTCCCGAACCTGATCCGCCACTCGGGCGATGTGGACGGCGAGCTCCTCTTCGGAAACATCCCGCGGGCAGTGCCACGGCGTCGGGTTGCCGTAGCCAACCCCGATGAACTCGGTCCCGCCGTCGAGCTCGACGACCCGGCCGTTCGGGTCTTCGACCACCTCCGAGCCAGCGAGGGCCTGGTCGACTTCGTAGAAGTCGTCGTTGGCGCCGCTGACGAGAATCCGGACTCCGGTGCCGCGGAGTCGCTCTTCGGCCATCGTCAGCCATCTCTCGACGCGCTCGACGACGAGCCGCCGGAACAGGGCGTCGACGGCCGCCTGGTTGTCCTGGAGGGCCTCGTTCTCCTCGGGGGTCGTCTCGAAGGCGTACTGACCGGAGTCCGCGATCCGCTGCCGCAGGGTGTCGAGCTCGGCTTCGGTGCGGGCGCGTCGCTGCACGCCCATGAACGGCGACGTCCAGCTGCCGTCCGGCTGGCGGATGATCGGGACCATGAACTTGCCGGTGATGTCGCCGCCACAGACTATGACGTCCGCGCCGTAGAACTTCGGTGCGGCGAGAAACTTCCGCCAGCACAGATCCGAGCCATGGATGTCGGAGCAGAAGTAGAGCTTCACACGCGGTCTCGCACCTGCCCGGGCGCGCCCGCGGCCGGGTCCTCGGCGCCGAACTCTCTCGTGAGGATCGCGTCGATGCGCTCCACGAGCGCGTCGGCGATGTACCTCCCGATTTCGCGCGAAGCCGGCGTCGAGCGAGCGGGCACCCCGGTCGGCGGGACGGCGTCGGGCGGCAGGGGAAAGACGTCGTAGGTCAGCACGCGAGTGCCCGAATCGTCGGTCTTTCGGTCCTCCCGCACGAGCTCTGGATACAGCTCCTCGACGAGTGACGTCTCCGCTATCCCGGCGTGCTCGATCTCCCAGCCGGGGAACCCCTCGGGGAAGATCCGCGGCAGGTCCTCGTCGTGAAGCTGCTCCCACCAATTGACGAGCAGCACGGTCGCCTCCGGACGGCTTTCGGTCGCACTCGCGATGCCCTCGAAGAGGAAGCCGGCGTTCTCGTAGTGGCCGTTGAGGACGACGATGCGGCGGAAGCCGCTGCGGATCAGGTCGGCGACGACGTCGCGGCAGACCTCCGTCAGCACGGCGCCGTGAAGCCCGACCGAGCCGGGGAAAGCCCGGGCCACGCCACTGGCCCGCGGCTGGGACCGCGCGGCATAGAACAGAGGCGGCAGGATGACCAGAGGCCTCCGCTCGGCGAGCCGCCTCGCCAGTCCGAACGAAACGAGCGCGTCCGATCCTAGGGGAAGGTGGTGGCCGTGCTGCTCGAGCGACCCGACAGGCAGGACCGCGACGGACGCCGCCTGGACCGCGCTCGCCACGTCCGGCCAGGTCATCTGCTCGAAGAGTTCCTGCGATGAGCCGTTCATGCTGCCTCCCGGTGCCGGCACCGTTGCACGGTGGGCCTGGATGCAAGTGGGTGGGAGCGGAGCACGCTCCCACCCAGAGTCTGTACGAGAAGCGGAACCTTATTCGACCGGGATCTCCTTGAAGCGCTTGTCGACCGCGACGCCTTGCCGCGCCCGGTACCAGCGGGCCACGAAGAACCAGACGATCGCGATTACGACCGCGGCGACCGTCATTTCGAGCGAAATTGGGTTGCTGCTGTTGAGGGCGTTGAGGTAGGTGTCCTGGGTGCACCGCCAGAACAGGAACCCGGTGAAGACCACGCCGACTATCCCGGCGATCGTCATGACGGGTATCCCTGCCACGCGCTGCGCCGCCGGCGACCGCTCGAAGATCTCCTTCTTCCAGAACGGGAAGAACACGCCGGTCAGGCTCACGACGAAGAACGCGGCCGAGAAGGCGAGGAGGCCTGACAGGATCCCCACCCACGAGGTGAACGCGTAGATTGCGAGCCAGACCTCGCCGATCACGAAGATCACCAGGATCGCCCACATCGGCGAGTGGTGCTCCTGCGAGACCTCGGCGACCTTGCCCGGGGCGACGCCGTCGATGCCCCAGGCGAACAGGGCTCGGGAACCGTAGATGATATTCGAGCCGAGGGCGAACGGGATGATCAGGATCACCCACAGGTTGATCACGATCGTCAGGATCGGATTGTTGGCAAGGAGAGAGGCGGTCCCGTTCAGGAGGGTCGTGTACGTGTAGCCTCCCGATGCAGCACCGATGAGGAAGGCGTCGCCCTCCGCCCAGCGGGCGAAGACCATGAAGGCGATGAAGATGATCCCGGACAGGATCATCGCGCCGACGATCCCGACGATCGGGGCACGGCGAACGTTCTTCACCTCGCCGGAGAACGCGACCATGTTCACCGAGAACAGGATCGAGAAGGCGGGCCAGACCATGAAGTTGAGGGTGTCACCCACCGTATAGCCCGGGACGCTGACCCCGCTGGTCAGCTTGTCGAAGGCGCCCGCGCCCACGGCCGAGTCATAGGCGCTCTTGAAGTCCAGCACGCCGAGGCCGCCGAGGGTGAGGACAATCAGGGTGACGACCACGCTGGCCAGCCCGATCACGGTGCACCAGCGCTGGATCCGGAAGAAGGTGCCCATCCCGCGGAAGGCCAGGAAGGCGACCAGGGCGACAATACATGTACCGGCAATGAACATTCCCCAGCTGCTACCTAGCCAGGTTCCCCAGTCGGTCAGCGTTCCGTTGTTGAGCTGTAGGCCGAGCACTGAGAACATCGGCGACAGCCCGAACAGCGCGAAGAACGCGCCGTTCAGGCCGAAGTAGAAGCTGTAGAAGAACGCCTGCACGAAGCTGACCAGGAAGCCCAGCTCCGGCCGGACGATGCGCGAGAGGAAGACATACTCGCCGCCCGAGCGCGGATAGGTCGCCGCCAGCAACGCGTAGACGATGCCGACGCCGATCGAGCCCAGCGTCGTGATCAGGACCGACCACTCGAAGGACGAGCCGGGATAGGCGACCCAGTCGATGAGCGTGAAGCCGATGTACGCGATCGTGATGGCGTTCAGGCCGTACCACATCGCGTCCGTAGTGCCGACCGAGCGGACCAGCCCGGAGCTTGCCCGGGCAAAGGTCCCTGGAGAGCTCGGCAGCGCTGCGCTTGCTTGTGCCATGTGCAACTCCTCCATCTCCGCCGGGTGGGCTGGCTTACCTACAGAACCCATCCGGCATCCTTGTATGCGTCGTCAGAAATGCCTCAGGGCAAACTCTCGTGCTCAACTCCTTTCTGCTGTGGGTCTCTCATCCTGCCTCCGCTTCAGCGACGGCCTCCTCGAGGATCGACAGCCCGCGATCCACCTGAGCTGTGGTCAGGACTAGCGGCGGCATCATTCGTACAACCTGGCTGTGGGCGCCGGCCACGTACAGGAGAAGGCCTCGTCGTAGGCAGGCGTCCAGGACCCGCTGCGCCATGGCGGCATCAGGCTCCTTGGGCCGACCCGGGGCGGTGAACTCGAGCGCGGCCATGAGCCCGATCCCGCGGACGTCGGCGACGCTTGGGTGTCTAGCCTTGATCTGGCGCAGGCCGGCGAGCAGCCGTGCGCCCTGAGCGCGTGCGTTCGCGACCAGCCCCTCTTCCCCGATCACTTCCAGCGTGGCCAAGGCGGCGGCACAGGCGACGGGGTTGCCACCGAACGTCGTTCCGTGCGCCCCGGCCAGCCACCGCTTCATCAGGTCCTCGCTGGCCACGGTCGCGGAGAGCGGGAATCCGGAGGCGATCGCCTTGCCGATGGCCATGACGTCCGGGCACACGTCGAAGGCCTGCGCCGCGAACATCTCGCCGGTGCGTCCAAACCCGGTCTGCACCTCGTCCAGGATCAGCAGCGCGCCGATCTCGCTGGCGATCGAACGCAAACCCGCGAGGAACGCCTTGGGCGGGACGACGTAACCACCTTCCCCCTGCACGGGTTCCACCACCAGGCATGCGACCTGGCTGGGCGGCACGACCCGGTCCAGCAGCTCGCGGAGGCCCGCGAGGGCGGCGTTCGCACAGCCCTGGGCGTCGTCACCCCAGCCGCCGTGGAACGGGTCGGCGTAGGGCGCGAAGTAGACGGAGCCGACGAACGGCTCGTAGTGCAGGCGGTACTTGGCCTTCGCCGTGGTGATCGAGGCTGCCATGTATGTCCGGCCGTGAAAGCCGCCGGTGAAGGCGATCACAATCGGCCGGCCGGTCACGTAACGGGCCAGCTTGATCGATCCCTCGACCGCCTCGGCACCGCTGTTGCCGAAGAAGAACATATCGAGGCCGGGAGGCAATACCTTCGGAAGCGCTTCGCAAAGCTGTAGCAGCGACTCGTGGTAGGTGATCCCGACGGCGCTGTGGATCATCTGAGCCGTCTGCTGCTGGGCGGCCGCCACGACCCTTGGATGGCAGTGGCCCGTGTTCGTCGTGGCGATGCCCGAGGTGAAATCGAGGATCGTGCGTCCGTCCGCGCAGTTGAGCTCGAGCCCGGAAGCGGAGACCACCGGCAGGCCCGGCCAATCCTGAGCCAGGCTCGGCGCCAGCCGTCGATCGACGCGGGCCACGAGATCGGCGAATGAGGGAGCGTTCACCATTGCGCGTCACCTCCCGGAGTGTGTCCGTCTGCCGCCGTGCCCACCGGGGTGGCGGCCGCGAGCCTGGGTGATGTCGGTGCGGCGGGGCCAACCGAACGCTCCCGCTCGCCCTGGAGTTCCTTGAGGTCGGCGTAGATCGACGCCCGCGAAACGCCCAGCTCGGCGGCCACGGCGTCTACCGAGCCGCGCAGGGCGAAGATGCCCCGGGATTGGAGCTGTCTTATGACTCGGAAGCGGTCGGCCTTCCGAAGGCGGCCCTCGCGAGCGCCCTCGGCGAGGGCAGTGCCCACCGCTGTTCGGGTGAAGTCAGCCAGACTCGAGGCGAACGTCGGCAGCGCAGGCGCCTTCGGGACGTCGATACCGATGTGCCGCTGGATCAGGTCCCGCGCCTGGCGGAGATCGGAGACGTCCACGTTGATGCAGAGCGCGCCGACGGTGTGACCCTGCGCGTCGCGGATCCAGACCGTGGAGCAGACCAGCTCGCGTCCCGACGGGGTCGTCGCGGTACGCCGGAGTTCGTCTTCAACCTTGGCGTCTACCACGCCGGGGAGGAGCTCGGGGTCCGGCACGGGCGCGCCGACCTGACGGCCGGTGAGATCGCCGCTGATCGCGACTACGGAGTGCTCAGGGTTCCGGAGGTCGTGGACGACGACTTCGCACTCCGGCCCTAGCGTTGCCACGGCAGCGCGTGCGACACGCGCGAGCAACTCGAAAACGGACGCGAGAGTGCGGTCCGAGAAACCCCCCAAGACAACGCCGTCGTGGCTCCCGGAGTCGGCCACACTCCGCCTCGCCCATGCGCCGCTTTGTCCGACAAACAGCTTATCGGACGAATGTGGAGTCTGACACTTTGTCCAGGAAAGTCAACGCTATTCGTCGGAGCCGCCGGTGAGCGTGTGGACGCTCAGCTGCCCGAGGAGATTAGCATTGCCTAACGGCTCGCCGTAGGAACCCCCTGAATCGCGCTGTCTAGACAGCGCAGCCGCGCTCGCCCCGGTGGACGGAGTGGGGAAGGGGGCTGCCCGGCGGGTCACGCTTCGCTTGGGAAGCAGACATTCTGCCAGCTGAGTTACTCCCGCTCGGAGCAAGGGAAGTTATAGCAGATCACGCGGGCGGTTGGTTTCGAACGGATGCACCCAGATCGCTGCCGCTTGTTGGCAACCAGACGCGCATTCCAAGCTCTGCCCGGTTGCCCCAGGCAAAGTACGGCACGGCGTGGACATCGGCGCCAACGGTCGCCGGCGCTGCGCCTGTGGTTGAGCCGGCCGCGACGCTCGGATACGGCCACGAGGCTGGCTCCGGATCGTCGCGGAGGGCCGCCCGAAGCGTCAGACGAGCCATCTCGCCCAGGTTCTCCTCAGACTCGGTGACTACGCCCACCTGAGGAGTCGGATCCACCTCGAGCGACTCCACAGACCTTCCGGCGGGCAGGTCGGCATCTTCGACTGCGTAGACCAGCGGCCCGCGTTCCAGGGCGATCGACCCACGCACCGCGTCGATGCGAGGATCGGGTCGCGTGATCCGAGGTGACATATCCAAGTGCATGACGACGCGGTCGCCGGATTGCCAGACTCGGGTAAGCTCGACTGTGCCCGGTCCCGACTCCGACACGACTGCCGCGCCGTTGAGTGAGGCGGTAGCCTGCGAGCACCACTGTGGGACACGAATCGAGAGTTTCCACGGCTCGGCAGGCGTTTCAGCGACCGAAAACTCCACGTCGCCGTTCCATGGGTACGCCGTCTTCGTGGCGATCCCGACCCTGTGGTCGCCGACGGGAGCGTCGATGAACCCGGTCGCGAACTGGTGGAGCTGCACGCCCTCGTCATCGACCGTGGCAACCAGGTCCGGGAACGTGGCCAGGAAGCGCATCAGGTTTGGCGGACAACAGGCGACTGCGAACCACTTCGCCCGACGCGTGGTCGCGGCGCCTTCGAGCACCTCCGCTCCACCGGAGCGTCGCATCAACGGGTTGGAGTAGAAGAAGTGTGACCCGTCGAAGGCGAGACCTGACAGCACCGCGTTGAACGCTGTCCGTTCGATGAGATCAGCGAACCTGCTTTCGCCGGTGGCCAGCAGGAGACGCCAGGCGAGCATCACGCTGCCGATGGCCGCGCATGTCTCGGCGTAGGCTCGATCAGGTGGCAGTTCGAACGCGTCGCCGAACGCTTCGTCACGGTGGTGCGCACCCAGACCGCCGGTGAGATAGGTTCGCGAGGACATCATCGCGTTCCAGCGTCGCAGGACGGCTTCCAGCAACTCGTCGTCGCCAGTTTCGACGGCCACATCGACGACACCGCAGTCGAGGTACATCTGGCGAACGGCGTGGCCGGTAGGCACCGGAGCGGTTCGCACGGGCTCGTGGTCCTGCCAGTAACGCGCCCCAAAGCGGCCTCGGGCCAGCAGGCCGCGACCGCGCCGATCCAGGAGAATCCGGGCAAACTCCAGATAGCGAGAACGCCCGGTCATCCGATACAGCTCGACCAGGGCCATCTCGAGCTCCGGGTGCCCGCACACGCCCTCGCGCTTGCCGGGACCGAGTTCCGCCTCGATCCGCCCGACAAAGCGCTCCGCCACGCGCAGGAGCCGCTCGTCGCCGAGTCCACGGCTCCAGGCCACGGCCGCCTGGGTCAGGTGCCCAGCCACGTACAACTCGTGGCCCCACTCGAGGTCGGTGAACTCCAGGCCGGGGTGCAGCACCTGGAAAAACGAGTCGACGTACCCGTCCCCGCGCTGCGCCTTCTCGATGAGGCCGATCACGGGGTCGGCGAGCGCCAGCAGCGCCGGATCCTTGCCCTGGGCCAGTTCCCAGCCGACCGCCTCGAGCCACTTGTGAACGTCAGAGTCGAGGAACGGGGCCGTAGTGCCCAGTTCGTCTTCGCCGCCACGATACCTGCCGGTCACCGTCCCCGCGGCCAGCGCCAGGTTGAACAAATTCCCCGCCGCTTCGAGTTGTGCAGCCCCATGCGGAATCGTGGTGTCGTGATTGATGCGCCGCCGATCCGCCCACAGGCCGCCCTCGATTCGGCTTCGCAGCAGACCTATGGGCCTCAGGCGAGTGGCAGCCGCGCGCGTCGGGACGACCGGAGCCACCGTCAAGAAGGTATGCCTGCGGGAGTCTCCATCCTTGTTGGTTGGGTTCATGATCGGCCCTCGGCGTCTGGCGGCGTTCGAAAGACAGTCTCGCAACCGTCAGCAGTCGAAGGCGCCAGTGAAACCGATTGTGCGCACTCGCGTGCTAACACGTCAACTGCCCAAAAACGATTGTACGCACTCGAATGCACTGCTACTCTACACGGGTCGGAATTCGGAGAGGAGTCAGGGATGAAACAAAGTCTAGGCAAGACCCTCCTGGCGGCTTTGGCCGTGATCGCGGTCGGCTGCAGTTCGAGTCAGGCGACTCCCACCGCCGCGCCCGTCACCGGAGCTCCGGTCACGCAGGCGTCGGCGACGACGGCTGCCGCTAGCCAGGCCGCCGCCTGGCAGGGCAAGGATGATGGAACCAAGCTCACGATGTGGACGCGCGCGGCGACGGAGGCCCGCGCGAGGCCGATCGTCCAGGCGTACAACGCCTCGCACAAGAATCAGATCGATCTGACCGTCGTCCCGACCGACGACTATCAGGCGAAGGTCGGCGCTGCCGCCGGCGCCGGCGGCCTGCCTGACCTGTTCTCGGCCGACGTCGTGTTCATGCCGAACTGGACTTCCGCCGGCCTGTTCACTGACATCACCAGCCGGATCAACTCGCTCCCGTTCCTGGACAAGATCGCCCCGGCCCACATCAAGGTGTCGACCTGGCAGGGCAAGGAGTACGGGCTTCCGTTCGTCATCGACCTGTCCATCTGGATGTACAACAAGAAGCTGTTCAAGCAGGCCGGGCTCGACCCCGACAAGCCGCCGACGACCCTCGGTGAGTTCGAGGCTGACGCGCGCGCGGTCGCGAAGCTCGGAGGCAACATCCACGGGACCTTCTTCGGGGGCAACTGCGGCGGATGTGAGGTGTTCACCTGGTGGCCGATCGCGTGGGCGGATGGCCAGCAGGTCATGAACGCTGACGGCACGCAGTCGCTCCTCAACAGCGACGAGAACAAGGCCATCTACAAGGTCTTCAGGGACATGGTCAACGACGGCACCGTCCTGATGCCGGATTCGAAGACCGAGACCGGGCCGACCTGGACCGGCTACTTCCTGAAGGGCAACATCGGGATCATGCCCTGGCCGGCAACCCTTGTGGGCGTGGAGAACCCCAGCCTCTCGCTCAGCGACGTCGGCATCACCCCGATCGCCGGCGTCAACGGCGGCCAGTCGACCTTCGTCGGCGGCGACGCCGTCGGGATCTCCCGCGACAGCAAGGTCGTCGACCAGGCATGGAACTTCCTGGCGTGGCTGGAGGGCGACGACGCGCAGATCAACGTGATCGCCAAGCAGGGCAGCGTGGTGGCCCGCAGCGACCTGGCCAACAACCAGTACACTGCCACGGACCCGCGCCTGGTGCTCTTCAACCAGATCGCAGCCAAGGGCCAGACGCCGTTCGCCCTGAAGTTCGGGCAGACGTTCAACGACCCGAACGGGCCGTGGCTCGTCCTGCTCCGTGAGGCCGTCTTCGGCGACCCGAGTAAGATCGACGCGGACAACAACGCCCTCAACGCGTCTCTGCAACCGTAGTCGATTACCGCGCGGTGTGGGCCGCGGAGACTGGTCCCACGCCGCGCGGTCCCCTCCGTTGCTCCCCGAGGACCAAGCGCCATGGCTACGACCCGGACGCCCGCAAAGCCATCGCTTCTCGTGAGTTGGCTGGGCTGGCGCCGGTTTCGCCAGGTTCAAGGGATCGGCTACGCCGTGCCCGTGGCGGTCTACGTGGTTGTCTTGTTCGTGATGCCCCTGCTGCTGGTCGGCCGGATGTCGCTCAGCGACTGGCAGCTCCTCACCGGTGATCGGGGCGTCAACTTCCCCCGTGACTTCACATCCTTTTCCACCAATACCCTGTTCTGGCCTGCTGTCGTCTTCACGATTGAGTACACCATTCTGGTAACCATCCTGCTGATCGGCCTGGGCCTCGGCCTGGCGCTGGTCGTGCAGGAGAGCGGGCGCTGGGTAGGGTTCCTGCGCACCAGCTTCCTGCTCCCCGGTGCCATCGGCCTCGCCACGGCCTCGCTCCTGGCCTGGGGCTTCTACTCGCCCTCGATCGGCCCGATCAGCCCCCCGCTCGAGCAGCTGGGCCTGATCAACAGCCCGATCCAGTTCCTGGGGACCTCTCTCAGCTCGCTGCTTTCGACGACGCTTCTGATCGTCTGGAAGTACTCCGGCTTCTACATGCTGATCCTGCTGGTCGGTCTCCAATCGATCTCGCCCGAGGTGCTCGAGGCGGCCGCCCTCGACGGCGCCGGCCGTTGGCAGATCTTCCGATACATCACCCTGCCGCTGCTCCGCCCATCGTTGGCGCTCTCGCTGATCCTGTGCATCACGGGCTCGTTGCTCGCCTTCGACCAGTTCTACATCCTGACCAAGGGTGGTCCCGATAACACAACGATCACCGTGGTCCAGTTGATCTATCGGGAGGCGTTCCAGAGGACGAACCTCGGTACCGCGGCGGCGCTGTCGATCATGGTTCTCGCCGTGCTGCTCGTGCTGAACGTGTTCCAATTCCGCGGCCTTCGCTTCGGCCGCGCCGGGTGAGGGCGGCCCGATGCGATCGAATGGGCTGACGCGCACCCCCTACTACGTTCTGACGGGCGGGCTCGCCATCCTCTTCCTCTTCCCGCTCTTGTGGAGTGCCGTGGCGTCGGTGAGCGGGCAACCGGGCACGGCCCAAGCGTCCGGGTACGGCTTCGGGAACTACTCCACGCTCTTCAACTACGGCGCAGGCCTGGGGCAGTACATCCTGAACAGCACCATCGTGTCGGTCCTGACGGTGGGGCTCACCCTGTCGGTGTCGCTGCTGGGCGGCTATGCCTTCGCGGCGTTCGCGTTTCCCGGGAGGGACGCGCTGTTCCTCCTGACCCTGGCCATCCTGATGGTCCCGTACGCGACCCTCCTGATCCCGTTGTACGTGGTGCTCAAGGACCTGGGGCTGCAGGACTCGCTCGTCGGCCTGAGCCTCGTCCTGGCACTGTTCCAGCTGCCGTTCGCCACCTTCATGATGCGGATCTCGTTCGAGGCCGTCCCGCGCGAGCTCGAGGAGTCCGCTCTTGTGGATGGCTGCGGGAGCTTCGGCGTACTCCGCCGGATCCTGCTGCCTGCGGTCCGACCGGGCATCATCACCGTCGGGCTCTTCGCCTTCCTGGCGGCCTGGAACGACTTCATCGCGCCGCTCATCCTCATCAGCGATAGCACCAAGCAGCCGCTGCCGCTCGCCATCGCGACCCTGCGCCAGCAGACCATGGGCGTGATCGACTACGGGGCAACTGAGGCCGGTGTGGTGGTCCTTGCCGCGCCCTGCCTGGTCGCGTTCCTGCTGCTTCAGCGGCATTACGTGCGCGGGTTCATGTCGGGAGCGATCAAAGGATGATGCCCACCACGTTCGCGCCTCGCGCCACGCCGCGCACGGGCTGAGGATAGCCGATGCGACCGACTGCCATCGAGCGGACGCCGTACTACGTGCTCACGGGTGGACTGGCCATCGTCTTCCTGTTCCCGCTGCTCTGGAGCGCAGTGGCGTCGGTGGGACCTCAGCCGGGAACGGGTCAGGTCTACGGGTTCGGCCTGGGCAACTACGCCACCCTCATGAACTACGGCAACGGTCTCGCGCTGTACTTCGTGAACAGCTCCATCGTGTCAGGCCTCGCGGTCGTGTTCACGCTGGCGATGTCGGTGCTGGGTGGTTATGCGTTCGCATGCTTCTCGTTCCGAGGCAAGGACGCACTCTTCCTGCTGACGCTGGCGATCCTGATGGTCCCCTACGGGACGCTGCTGATCCCGCTGTACGTGCTGCTCAAGGGTCTTGGGCTCCAGAACTCGCTGCTCGGGCTGAGCCTCGTGCTCACCCTGTTCCAGCTGCCGTTCGGCACCTTCATGATGCGGATCTCGTTCGAGAGCGTCCCGCGCGAGCTCGGGGAATCGGCGATGGTCGACGGCGCCGGGACCCTGGGTGTCCTTCGCCGAATCCTGCTGCCCGCGGTGCTCCCGGGCGTCATCACCGTCGGGCTATTCGCCTTCCTCGCAGCCTGGAATGACTTCATCACGCCCCTCATCCTCATCAGCGACGACAGCAAGGCGCCCCTCCCCCTGGCGATCGCGACCCTCCGCCAGCAGACCACGTACACGATCGACTACGGGGCGACCGACGCTGGGGTCGTGGTCATGGCCGTGCCGTGCCTGCTGCTGTTCCTCGTACTGCAGGGATACTACGTGCGCGGGTTCATGTCCGGAGCCATCAAGGGCTGATCAGGTCGATATGGCCGACGGCGGCCGAAGGAGAACAGACACCAACATGCTCGCGGGTCCCGGTGACTCGGCCGCACCGGAGCCCATGGTGGGGTACGGACCAGCGAGGAGCTGGTTCGGCAGCCGGGCAGGTCGAATGGCAAGTCCACATCGGTGTTGGCGTAGGACTCGCTGCCACGGATGCCAGGGGACAGACGAAAGCGAGGATGGAATAGGTGGCTGAAGACCAAGCACGCGGCAGCCGGGCGCCCGCGCCACGCCGACCCGCGGAACCGGCCACACGTCAACCTTCGGTGCTGCCGACGATGCGCGACATCGCCGAGGCGGCGGGTGTGTCCAGGAGTACGGTCTCGCGGGTGCTCAACGACGCGCCGACCAGGATCCCGATCGGGGCCGACACCCGAGACCGGGTCAACGAGGCGGCCCGTCGACTCAGCTACAGGCCGAACCCGCTAGCCCGAGCTCTCCGCGGAGCGCCGACGATGCTCATCGGCGCAGTCGTCCGCGATTTCAGCGACCCGTTCTTCGGAGGAGCGCTCGAGGCCTTGGCTGTCGAGGCGATGGGCCACGGCTACAACATCGTGCTCGGACACGTTCAGGGCCGAACGCAGGAGGGACTGGCGCTTACGACCGTCCTCGAGACCCGCCATTGCGACGCGATCATCATGCTCGGCGACATGGAGGATCAGCCTCGCCTGGTTGCCGACCTGCGCAACGCCGCCGAGCCTGTAGTGGCGATGTGGCAGGGGGTCAGCCCGCTCGAGTTCCCGACCGTCGACGTCGACGATCCAGCCGGCGTGACTATCGGCTGCGAGCATCTCATTGAGCTCGGTCACGAGAGGATCGGCTTCGTCAGTGCCAGGCTGCCCGGAGACAACCCGCGGCGCGAGGATGCGTTCGTACAGGTCATGAAGGACCGCTTCGGCGGCCTGCCGGACGGGTACGTGCAGCGCTGCCCCAACACGCTGGCCGGCGGCGAGGCCGCTCTTCGTGGCCTCCTGAGCCTACCCGAGCCCCCGACGGCGATCGCCTGCTCGACCGACCTTTCCGCCGTGGGCGTCCTCCACACCGCATACGCCCTCGGCTACCCCGTCCCGACGGATCTGTCCGTGGTGGGCTTCGACGACCTGATGTTCGCCCCGTACACCGTGCCGGCGTTGACAACGCTGCGCATGCCCACTAGCGAGATCATGGCCGAAGGCGTCCGGATTGCCCTCGAACTCGCTCGCGACCCGAGCGCGTCTCGCGAGCCGCGGCTCATCATGTACGAGCCTACGCTGATTGTTCGCGACTCAACGGCACCGCCCAGACGCCTGCCCGCCTAGGTCACATCCTCGAAGGACCGCGGGGAACGGACGTGATCGATGAGCCCGATGGCGGCGCCAGCGATGAGGGCGAACGTCGTGCCGATGCATTCGCGCGAAACGACTCTGGTGCCAGCTGACGCGCTCGCGCGTTTCCTGGCGAAAGGCCTGTGGGTTGCCACTATTCGGCCATCACGCAGCGAGCTCGTACTCGTGGAGCAGCCCGCCGAGCCGGTCGCGTCGCCGGACGTCGCGGGGCGACGCCCGCGTGGCGGGGAGAGGGGTCGGCGCAGCCTCCGGGGCCCGGAGCCCGAGACTGCGGTGTGGTCGGTGCGCGTTGTAGTGGCGGACATACTCGCGCAGCACCCCTTCCAGCTGGCGGCGGTGCACGATGAGGATCCAGTCCAGGCACTCCCTGCGCAGAGAGCCGATCCAGCGTTCGCAGACCGCGTTGGCCCGGGGCGCCCGCACCGGCGTGCGGATCACCCGCAGGCCTTCGAAGCGGAACACCGTGTCGAACGACCCGGCGAAGAGCTCGTCCCGGTCGTGGAGAAGGAACTTCCGAACCGACAGCATGTCGCCCGTCGTGATCGCAAGGTTGCGCGCCTGCTGGGTCACCCGATCGTACGGCGTCGATCACAGCGGCCCCGGGTCCGACGTCCGAACTGCGCTTCGAAGCGGTAGGGTGATACGGCGCAGAACGGGGGATCGGGCCATGGCTGGAATCCGCGGACTCGAACGGTGGGCAATACTGGCGGCGGCCGTGTTCGTCGCCGCATGCGGCAGCTCGGGCACAGCGTCACACACTCCGCCGCCCGTTCTGGACACCGCACAAGCGACGAGCACCGCGCTGCCGACTCCGCCGGCGACGCTGGACCAAGCCTGGCCGGGCCAGTCGCTGGCGCCGGGCGTCACCGTCGTGGACGCGGCGAACATCATCCAGCGTCTCGACTGGTCGCCAAACGGCCAGCTCCTGGCCGTCCTGACGTGGGGCGGGGAGTGGGGCACCGGCCGGGTAGACGTCCTCGACCTCTTTGGCCGCAGGGTCGCTTCCTTCGACGCCTTCGACATGGCCTGGGTGGACGACACCCACCTCATGACGCTCGTCGTCTCGCCGAACGACACCGCCCACGGAACGGTCACCGTCTACTCGATCGACGGAACCGAGAGCAGCCTCGTGCCAGGCACCTTCGGCGGGATGCTGGGCAATGGCCACGGCTCGGTCGCGCTCATAGCGCCTGTCGCGGCGAGCGATGATCCGGCGAATGAGAGCTTCCAGATCTGGTCGAACGGGCAACTTGGACCCAGCATCGCCGGCTTCGGACAGCCCGTGCGGTGGTCGACTGACGGACGGCTGCTGGCCCTGGTGAGAGAAAGCACGACCGGCGGCGGTGCCAACGGGGTGGGCGGGCCCATTCCCGGAACCCTGAGCGTGCTGAAGCCCCCCGAGAGAGCAGCAATTCTCTCGCGTCCGCTCGCCGACATTCGCGGCCTGGACGTCTCCTTCTCGCCGGATGGGACCAGATTGGCCAGATCGGATGGAGTCGTCCTGAACCTCGCCGACGGCAGCAGCACGCAGCTCACCGGCCGGCCGGAGGGTTGGATTTCCACTGGGCCACTGGTCGTCGTGGGCCAGGACCATCGGGTCTCGCTGTGGACGCGGGCCGGGACAACCGTTGTCCCGAACGCCTTCGAATGGGCCGTCTTCGGGCCGAATGAGGGTGACATCGTCACGTTGCCGGCGGCCGACGAGAACCTCATCTTCCCTGTCACGGCCGTCGTCCGCCGCGCCGGCGGCGCGGTGTCCATCCCGCTCAACGTGGGCTTGAGCATGGCGGCCTGGTCGTCGGGCGGTGTCTGCTTCATCGCCACAGGCACGGCCGATGCCCAGCTCGAGGACAACCGTCTGCTACGGATCGAACTACCGGACAGCTGATCGGCGGTCAGTCGGCTGGGCTGCCGCAACGGGCGATGGCGGGCCGTAGACTCCGCCCATGAGGGAGCACCGGGAACCCAGGCGCGTCCATGCCCTGCTCTGCGGGGAGTGGCGCGAGCCCGCTTCCTCGCACGCATGATCCGGGCTCCCAAGATCGAGCGCTATCGCTCGATCGGGCTTTGGCCCGTCTCCTCGTGAGTCCTCGTCACGACGATGGCTCCAAGGATCTCGAGATCCTCGTCCTTCGCCATGAGCTCCGGGTCCTCCGGCGGAAGACCGGCCCACCGAAGCTCCGGTTCATCGATCGGGTGCTGCTCGCGGCAGCAAGTCGGGCCATCCCGCGCGACCGATGGTCCTGCTTCATGGTCACCCCGGCGACGCTAGTCCGCTGGCATCGGGAGCTCATGAGAAAGAAGTGGACGTACGGCAAGAGGGGTCAGCCTGGACGGCCTCCGATTGGCCCCGAGGTCCGTGACCTCGTGCTCAGGATCGCGAGAGAGAACCCGCGGTGGGGCTGCGTTCGGATACAAGGCGAGCTCGCTAAGCTTGGGATCAGGGTATCTGCCACGACCATTCGCACCCTGCTCCGGATCGCGCGACTCGGCCCCGCCCCGAGGCGGACCGGACCCACTTGGACTCAGTTCCTCCGGGCTCAAGCGCAAGGGGTCATCGCGTGCGACTTCTTCACCGTCGAGACTGCCTGGCTACGGACGCTCTACGTGCTGCTGTTCATCGAACTCGGGAGCAGGCGGATCCACCTAAGCGCCTCGACCGTGCATCCCGACGCGGCCTGGGTCACCGGGCAGGCCAGGAACCTCACGCTGGATCTCGATGATCGCTCGCCCGCCATGCGGTTCCTCATCCACGACCGGGACACCAAGTTCGTCGGACCCTTCGACGAGGTCTTCCGCTCGGAGGGGGCCAAGGTGATCCTGACTCCGATCCGGGCCCCAAACGCCAACGCCTACGCGGAACGGGTCATCGAGACCGTTCGGGGGGAGTGCACCGACTGGACGCTGATCCTGGGTCGGCGGCATCTCGATACAGTGCTCCGGACCTACGCCGAGCACTACAACCACGGGCGGCCCCATCGCGCTCTCGCCCTCGCGACACCCGTGGCCGAAGACGAGGCCTCGATGGCTGTGAGCCCTCGAGACGTTCGCCGACAGGACCTGCTCGGCGGCCTGATCCACGAGTACGGCGGACTCGCTGCGTGATCGATTCTGGATTTCCGACCCCCACGGCCTCCAACGGCCTTGTCCGGACGATCCCCCGCGTGGCGGGGATGACCGAGCTGACGAACCGCTCGAGGGAGCGGCGGACCTGGGGCATGGCGATCGTGATCTCGCCCTCGGCGGTCTGGACCCGGCGGGGTCGGTGGCCGTTGCGCGAGCCCGCTGCCTCGGACGTCCGCTCGTAGCGGGCCCGCCCGAGGAAGGCCGCGACCTCGTCTTCGGCGGCCGGCTGGAGGATGAGCTGCGCCCCCCAGGCGTCCGAGCTGGCTCAGCTCGTCGGGGCTGCTGACCCCATCGAGCGGGACCTGCTCGATGGGGTCCTCGAGCCGGGTGCTCGGGGCTATCCTTCGTTCCACGGCGTGGTCTCCTCTGCGACTTGCAAGGTCCGCTTCGGCGCCTACGCTGTCCTCACTCTTACAGCGGGTTCAGGACGCCACCCGATCATGCCTTCAGTACGATCGAACCGATGAAACCTTGACCCTTCTCTCCTACGCCGCCACGACATTGCTACTCGGTACACTCGTGATCAGTTCGATCCCGATCGCGCTCGCGAGCGCCTATGGCAGCGGTCCGGCGCAGTTCATACAGACGATGGCCGTGGTCCTGTTGATCGGAGGTCCGCTCGTGCTGATCCTGCCGATCCCGTTCGCCGGATCGCCCCGCGGAACACGGTGACTACGCGCTCGAAGGGCCCGATGCGCCGCACCGGGTCCGCGTGATGGGGAAGTACGGCCCGCTCCATCGGCGACTTGCGCAGGAGGCAGGCCCGCTTGCGACGGCCTTCGCCGAGGAGGCTGCGCTTGTCGGCGGATTGCCACCGCATCGCCCCGCTATTTGCGATGCGGGCACGGATGGCGACGAGCGTGCGGGTCCCGGGTGCGGGAGCGAACGCCGCCGATCTCTAGCCGAGGGCCGGTCGTTATCATCGACACGACCCCACCTTGAGGCGAGCCCAGGCCGGATCAGGCCATGCGCTGAGAGCGAAAGGTGACATCGAACCAGCCCCTCCCAGACCCGCCCGGGCGCGGCTGGCGGCGGGCTCGCCCGCAGGCCGAGCTCGAAGAGCCGATCCTCGCGGAGCTCTTCAGCGTGGAGCGGCTGGAGCAGCACGCGCGGACCCTTGCCGCCGCCCAGACGGTCACCGACGCGCCCAGTCGGGGACACGCCGTCCGGCCCCGCATCGCCGAGAACGGCCGCGTCCTGCTGGAGTCGTACCGCGTCCTGGCCCGTGCGATCAAGGACGAACGGTCGATCACGCCAGCCGCCGAATGGCTCGTCGACAACTTCCACATCGTCGACGAGCAGCTCCGCGAGATCCGCGACGACCTGCCCCCGGACTACTACCGCGGGCTCCCCAAGCTGGCCGAGGGCCATCTCGCGGGCTACCCGCGGGTCCTGGGTCTTGCCTGGGCCTACATCGCGCACACGGACAGCCGCTTCGAACCGGAGAGCCTGCGGCGCATGGCGCGCGCCTACCAGGGCGTCGAGCCGCTGACGATCGGCGAGCTATGGGCGATCGCGATCAGCCTCCGGATCCTCCTCGTGGACAACCTCCGCCGCATCGCGGAGCAGATCGTGCGAAGCCGGGCAGCGAGGCAGCAGGCGGACGAGCTCGCCGACGGCCTTCTCGGCCTCGGCACGGACAGCCCGGAGGTCGCGGCGGCCTCCCTGCGTCGGCTCTCGCCCGCGACGCTCCCGACGGCGGCCCGCGTCCAGCTCTTCCAGCGCCTGCGCGATCAGGACCCTGCGGTCACCCCCGTCCTCCGCTGGCAGGAAGGGCTTCTCGCGGCCCAGGGGACCACCGCCGAGGAGATGGTCCGCCTCGAGCACCAGCGCCAGGCGACGATGAACGTGACGGTCCGAAACGTGATCACGAGCATGCGCCTCATCTCGTGGTTTGACTGGGCCCAATTCGTCGAAAGCGTCAGCCTGGTCGACGAGGTCCTTCGTGCACGCAGTTCGTTCGGGGAGATGGACTTCACGACTCGAGATCGCTACCGGCACGCCGTCGAAGAGCTGGCACGGGGTTCGGGCCTGACCGAGGTCACGGTCGCCCAGAAGGCCGCGGCGATGGCGGACGCCGAGCCGTCGGCTGACGACGTCGAACCGTCCCTGGCACTTCGACGCCGAGATCCCGGCTACTACTTGGTCTCCGACGGCCGCTTCGCGTTCGAGCGGGCCCTCCACATTCGGGTGCCGTTGGCGGGTCGCCTGCGGCGCGCCTATGTCCGGGCCGCCACGAGTGGCTACCTCGGGACGCTCGCGCTGGTCACGGGGCTCATCCTCGCCGTACCACTCCTGCTATCCGGGGATGGAGGCGCCGCGGGTGCCGGCATCCTCGTCGTCGCGATCCTCGCGCTCGCCCCGGCCTCCGACCTCGCGATCGCCCTCGTCAACCGGGCGGTCGCCAACGTGCTGGGCCCTAGACCGCTGCCCCGGCTCGATCTCGACGATGGCGTGCCGTCCCGGCTGCGGACGCTCGTCGTCGTGCCGACGCTCCTCATCAGCGAGGCGGAAGTCGAGGCCCAGGTCGGCGGCCTGGAGGTCCACTACCTGGGGAACCGCGAGGGCGATCTTCGGTTCGCCCTGCTGTCGGACTGGCTCGACGCCCCGACCGAGGATGTCCCCGGCGACGACGAGCTTCTCTCGGCGGCGGCGGCGGCCATCGACCGGCTCAACGAGCGCCACGGCGAGGCCCCCGGGGGAGGCGCCCGGTTCCTGCTCTTCCACCGGAAGCGAAGCTGGAACGAGGCCGAGGGCTGCTGGATGGGCTGGGAGCGCAAGCGCGGCAAGCTCCACGAACTGAATGCCCTCCTGCGAGGCTCGGCCACGACCGGCATCCTGACCACTGGGCGGACCGCGTCGACTCCCCCGACGGACGTGCGCTACGTGGTCACGCTCGACGCCGATACGCGGCTGCCCCGGGGCGCGGTGGGGCGCCTCGTTGGGACGATCGCCCATCCGCTCAACCAGCCGATATTCGATTCGCGGGCCGGCCGGGTGACCCAGGGCTACGGCGTGCTCCAGCCACGGATCACCTCGACGCTCCCGGCCGAGCACGAGGCATCGATCTTCCAGCGAAGCTTCTCCGGATCGGCCGGGATCGACCCGTATGCATCCGCCGTCTCCGACGTCTACCAGGACCTGTTCCGCGAGGGGAGCTTCACCGGCAAGGGGATCTACGACCTCGACGCCTTTGCCGCGGCGATGACGGGCCGGGTACCCGAGAACGCGCTCTTGAGCCATGACCTGTTCGAGGGCGTCTTCGCCCGGGCCGGGCTGGTGACCGATGTCGAGCTCTTCGATGAATTCCCTTCGAACTACCTGGTCTCGGCGGCCCGCCAGCACCGCTGGGCGCGGGGCGACTGGCAGCTCCTGCCCTGGGTCCTTGGCCGGGCTCGCGACGCCACGGGCCGGCGGAGCGGGAGTTCCATGCCCGGCATCGCCCGCTGGAAGATGGTCGACAACCTGCGCAGGACCATGTCCGCCCCACTTACGCTGGCCACGCTCGTGGCGGCCTGGACGCTCCCTTCGGTCTCGGCCGGCCTGTGGACCGCATTCGTCCTGGCTTCGATGATCGTCCCGCCGGCGCTGCCCGTCCTGGCTGGACTGCTGCCGCGCCGGCAGGGCATCTCCAAGCGCAGCCACCTACGAGCCGTGGGTGCGGACGTCGCCGTCGCCGCGGCCCACGTGGGCCTTGGCATCACGCTCCTGGCGCACCAGGCGTGGCTGATGGTCGACGCGATCGTGCGAACCCTGGCGAGGCTGTATGCCACCCGACGGAACCTCCTCGAATGGACGACCGCCGCGCAGGCCAAGGCCAGCCACGACCTCGACCTCGTAGGGTTTTACCGGCAGATGGCGGGCGGCGTCGCGATCGCGGCCGCCACCGCGGTCTTCGTCCTCGCCGTGAAGCCGGGCGCGGGCTGGATCGCCGCGCCGTTCGTCGTCCTGTGGCTGCTCTCGCCCCTCGTCGCCCGATGGGTCAGCCTGCCAGCCCCCGAATCGGCCGCAGAGCAGCTCTCGGCCGCCGACGTCGGGGCACTCCGCCTGACCGCCCGCCGGACCTGGCGGTTCTTCGAGACCTTCGTGGGTCCGGAGGACCATGGGTTGCCGCCCGACAACTTCCAGGACGATCCCACGCCGGTCGTCGCGCATCGCACCTCGCCGACGGACATCGGGATGTACCTGCTGGCGACCGTGACGGCCCGCGACTTCGGTTGGATCGGGACGCTCGAGATGGTGGAGCGCCTGGAGGCCACGCTCGCGACCATCGGTAGCCTCGAGCGGTTCCGCGGGCACCTGTACAACTGGTACGACACGCGCGACCTGCACCGGCTCGAGCCGGCGTACGTGTCGTCGGTCGACAGTGGCAATCTCGCCGGCCACCTGCTCGCCCTGTCCAATGCCTGCCGCCAGATGATCGACCAGCCGCTTCCGGTCGCGGCCGCGCTGGCCGGGATCGGTGACGCGAACGCGTTGACCCGCGAGGCTGCCGGCGCGATTGGCGACGACCGGAGAAGCCAGACGCTCACCCGACGGCACCTCGACGAAGCCCTCGAGCTGCCCGCAGGGGCCAGCCCCGTCGTCCCCGCGACGCCCGAACTCTGGGCGGCCCGCCTGGGCGAGCTCTCCGCGCACGCCCGGACGCTGTCGGACGTTGTCGCGGCCCTCACCGCGGAGCGTGGAGAGGGTCCGGAGGGCGAGCTGGCGACCTGGGCCGAGGCGGCTCGGCTGACCGTGAGCAGCCATGTTCGAGACCTCGCGCTGCTCCAACCCCCTCTGGACGTGACCGCCTTCCCGACGATCGCCGAGCTGTCCGATCCGCCGGTGCGCGAAACTGGCGACGGATCGCTGGCCGCGGCGATGCTCGTTCGACGACTCCAGGCGATTGCCGACCAGGCCCAGCGGCTCTTCCGGGAGACGGACTTCAGCTTCCTGTTCGACCCGACCCGCAAGCTCTTCTCGATCGGGTTTCGGGTCCGGGACGGCACGTTGGATCCGAGCTACTACGACCTCCTCGCTTCCGAGGCCCGCCTCGCGAGCTTTCTCGCGATCGCCAAAGGGGATGTCGCCCCGGACCACTGGTTCCGGCTCGGCCGCGCGCTGACGCCCGTCGGTCGTGGCTCCGCCCTGATCTCGTGGTCCGGGTCCATGTTCGAGTACCTGATGCCCGCCCTCGTGATGCGCGCTCCCGCCCTCAGCCTGCTCGACCACACATACCGGCTGGTCGTGGCCCGCCAGATGAGCTACGCCGCCGAGCTCGGGGTGCCCTGGGGCATCTCCGAATCGGCATTCAACGCGCGTGACCTCGCCCAGACATACCAGTACTCGAGCTTCGGCGTGCCCGGCCTCGGCCTGAAGCGGGGTCTGAGCGAGGATGTCGTCGTGGCCCCCTACGCGACCGCCCTCGGAGCGATGATCCAGCCCAAGGCCGCGGTCCGGAACTTCGCTCGGTTGAGCAATGCCGGAGCGGGCGGGCGGTACGGCTTTCGGGAGGCGCTCGACTATACGGCGCGCCGGCTCCCCGAAGGGGCGGCGGTCGCGATCGTGAAGAGCTACATGGCCCATCACCAGGGAATGGCGCTGGTGGCCCTCGGCAACGTCCTCAACGACCGGGCGATGGTAGAGCGCTTCCATGCCGATCCGATCGTCGAGGCGACGGAGCTGCTGCTCCAGGAGCGGATACCGCGCGACGTGCTCGTGGCCAGGCCACGTGCCGAAGAGGTGAGGAGCGCCGCCGACGTGCGCGATCTCGTGCCGCCGGTCGTTCGTCGTTTCACCTCGCCCCACGGCTCGATCCCACAGACGCACGTGCTGTCGAATGGGCGGTACGCGGTCATGGTGACGGCCGCGGGATCCGGCTACAGCCGCTGGCGCGACGTGGCGGTGACCCGCTGGCGCGAGGACGTGACTCGTGACTCGTGGGGCAGCTATCTCTTCCTGCGCGACATGGGCAGCGGCGTGGTGTGGTCGGCGGGCCACCAGCCCAGCGGCAGGGAAGCGGATAGCTACGAGGTCGCCTACTCGGAGGATCACGCCGAGTTCTCCCGTCGCGACGGCTCGATCGCGACGCGCTTGATCGTCGTGGTGTCGGCGGAGCACGACGCCGAGATCCGCCGCGTGTCGCTAACCAATCTTGGCTCGCACAGTCGCCAGATCGAGCTGACGTCATACGCGGAGATCGCTCTCGCGCCGCAGGCGGCCGATGCCGCTCACCCAGCCTTCCAGAACCTGTTCGTGCAGACCGAGTTCGTCCCCGATATCGGTGCCCTCCTTGCGACCCGCCGTCCACGATCCAGCGACGAGCAGCCGATCTGGGCCGCACATGTCGCGGCGGTCGAGGAGGAGACCGGCGGGGTCATCCAGTACGAAACGGATCGCGCCCGCTTCCTCGGCCGGGGCCGGTCGGTCCGCTCGCCGGTCTCGGTCATCGATGGGCGTCCACTCTCGAACACTGTCGGCGCGGTGCTGGATCCGATCTTCAGCCTCCGATGCCGGGTCAGGCTCGCCCCCGGCGCGACCGCCCACGCGATCTTCTCCACGGTCGTCGCCGAGTCACGCGAGCAGGTCTTGGACCTGGCCGACAAGTACCGTGAGTCGGCCACCTTCGAACGGGCGGCGACCCTGGCCTGGACGCAGGCCCAGGTCCAGCTCCATCACCTGGGGATCGAACCCGACGAGGCCCACCTCTTCCAGCGCCTGGCCAACGGGATCCTCTACTCCGATCCGTCGCTGCGGCCGGCGGCAGGCCTGCTGGCCCGCAACGAGCGGGGAGCACCCGGCCTGTGGGCCCACGGCATCTCGGGCGACCTGCCCATCGTCTTGGTGCGGATCGACGAAGCCGAGGAGATCGACATCGTTCGGCAGCTGCTCCGCGCGCATGAGTACTGGCGGCTGAAGCTCATCGACGTTGACCTCGTGATCCTCAACGAGCATGGCGCCACCTACGCCCAGGATCTCCACGATTCGCTCGAGACCCTGGTCCGCACGAGCCAGTCCACCCTGGTCCACGAAGGCCATGCGGGCCACGGCGGGGTGTACATCCTGCGCGGCGACCAGCTCTCCACCGAGGACCGCACGCTCCTCCAGACGGCCGCCCGGGCCGTCCTGCTGAGCCGCCGAGGCACTCTTGCCGATCAGGTCATCCGCCTGGAGCGTCCCGAGAGGATCGCTCCGCCCGCAGCGCCGCCCGGTTCGAGCCAGACCAGGAGCGAGGTGGCCGCGCCGCGTCCGGACCTGGAGTTCTTCAACGGGCTCGGTGGTTTTGCCGATGGCGGGCGTGAGTACGTCACCATCCTCGGCCCGGGACAATCCACCCCGGCGCCCTGGTTGAACGTGATCGCCAACGCGTCGTTCGGGTTCCAGGTCTCCGAGTCCGGGTCGGGTTATACGTGGTCCGGGAACAGCCGCGAGAACCAGCTCACTCCATGGTCCAACGATCCCGTCAGCGACCCGGTGAGCGAGGCGATCTACGTCCGGGATGACGACAGCGGCGAGTTGTGGGGTCCAACGGCCCAGCCCATCCGTTGCGAGGAATCCACGTACGTCGCCCGTCACGGTGCCGGATACAGCCGGTTCGAGCACCTGCACGACGGCATCGAGCTCAACCTCGTCCAGTTCGTCCTGCTCGACGACCCCCTGAAGATCTCGGTGCTGACGATCGAGAACCGATCCGGGCGCTCGAGGCGCGTGTCCGTGACCGCCTATGCCGAATGGGCGCTGGGCACCTCGCGCGGGGCCAGCGCCCCCCGGATCGTCACGGCACTGGAGCCGGAGACGCAGGCGCTCCTCGTACGAAACCCGTGGAACACCGAATTCGCCGGCCGGATCGCCTTCCTCGACCTCGGCGGGCGGCAGACGGCGTGGACGGCCGATCGGACCGAATTCCTCGGCCGCAATGGCGCTCCGGACCGGCCCGCCGGCCTGGGCCGCGGATACCGGCTGCAGGGAGCTGCCGGCGCCGGCATGGATCCGTGCGCCGCCCTGCAGACGAGCTTCGAGCTCGCCGATGGAGCGCGGACCCAGGTCCTCGTGCTGCTCGGCGAGGCGGACGGGGCCACGGCGGCGGCCGACCTGATCCGGCGCGGGCGAACGGCGGACCACGAGGCGACCCTGCGCGGCGTGGCGAGCCACTGGGACGAGACTCAGGGCACTGTCCAGGTGCGGACACCCGACCGCTCGATGGACATCATGCTCAACCGCTGGCTCATCTACCAGACGCTCGCGTGCCGGCTGTGGGCGAGGACGGCGTTCTACCAGGCAGGCGGCGCCTACGGGTTCCGCGACCAGCTCCAGGACGTCATCGCCCTGGTGACCCCGAAGCGCGAGCTCGCCCGGGAACATCTCCTGAGGGCCGCAGCACATCAGTTCGCTGAGGGAGACGTCCAGCACTGGTGGCATCCGCCGTCGGGTCGAGGCGTCCGAACCCGGATCTCGGACGATCGCCTCTGGCTGCCGTACGCGGTCGATCGCTACCTCGCGGTCACGGGCGACGCGGCGGTCCTGGACGAGACCGTCCCATACCTCGAGGGACCGGCACTGCAGCCGGACCAGACGGACGCCTACTTCCAGCCGGAGCGCTCACCGGAGTCGGCTTCGCTGTTCGACCACTGTGTGGCGGCTCTGGACCGGAGCCTGGCGGTGGGCGCCCACGGGCTGCCGCTCATCGGGACGGGCGACTGGAACGACGGCATGAACCGGGTGGGTAATGAGGGCCGGGGCGAGAGCGTTTGGCTGGGCTGGTTCCTGCACACCGTCCTGGCCGCCTTCGCGCCGATCGCGGAGGCCCGCGGTCAGCGTCCTCGCGCGGAGCGCTGGCGAGCTCACATGAAGTCGCTCCGGCGGGCGCTCGAGCGCCACGGCTGGGATGGCGACTGGTACCGACGAGCCTACTTCGACGATGGCACCCCGCTCGGCTCCGCCAGCAACGCCGAGTGCCGGATCGACTCGATCGCCCAATCGTGGAGCGTCCTGTCGGGAGCCGCCAATCCCCCCCACGCGGAGCGGGCGATGGCCGCGGTGGAGGAGTACCTCGTCCGACGCGGTGACGGTCTCGTCCTGCTGTTCACCCCGCCGTTCGACCATTCCGATGTCGATCCGGGATACGTCAAGGGGTATCTGCCGGGCATCCGGGAGAACGGCGGCCAGTACACCCACGGAGCCATCTGGTCGGTCCTCGCCTTCGCCGCGCTGGGTGATGGCGACAAGGCGGGTGAGCTGTTCTCCATCCTGAACCCCATCAACCATGCCAGCACCCGGGCCGGGGTCCATCGCTACAAGGTGGAGCCGTACGTCATGGCGGCCGACGTCTATACCGAACCGCCGCACGTCGGCCGCGGCGGTTGGACCTGGTATACCGGGTCGGCGGGCTGGATGTACCAGGCCGGCGTCGAGTGGATCCTTGGATTCCGTTTGCGCGGGACGACGCTCCTGCTCGACCCCTGCATCCCCCGCGCCTGGCCGCGCTACGAGATCGACTTCCGCTATCACTCCGCCAGGTACCTGATCGTCGTCGAGAACCCGCATGGGGTCAGTCGCGGGGTGGCATCGTCGGAGCTCGACGGACAGGCGCTGACGGGCGGCGGCGCCGCGATCCCGCTGGCCGACGACGGCGCCACGCACCATGTCCGAGTCGTCCTCGGCTAGGCCTCGTGCCGGGCGGCTTCAAGGTCGGGTCCCGTGCGACACCGTCCACGATCAGGTCATCGTGTCTGCACACGACTGATCGCAGCTGAGCCAACGGATCGCGCGCAGACCAGCGCCACTGAACAACGGTGCCCCTGCCCTGCGGCTCTACTCCAGGTAGTCGCGCAGCTTGCGCGAACGGCTTGGGTGGCGCAGCTTACGGAGGGCCTTCGCCTCGATCTGGCGGATCCGCTCGCGCGTCAAGTTGAACTCCTTGCCGACCTCTTCGAGCGTCCGGCCGCGGCCGTCCCCCAGCCCGAAGCGGAGCTGGAGAACCCGCCGCTCTCGATCGGTCAACGAGTCCAGCACGGCCTCCACCTGCTCCTTAAGGAGCTGGTACGAGGCGGCCTCGGCCGGGGCCAGCGCCCCCCGGTCCGCGATGAAGTCGCCGAGGCGGGAGTCCTCCTCCTCGCCGATCGGGGTCTCGAGCGAGATCGGCTCCTGGGAGACCTTGATGGTCTCGCGGACCTTCTCGGGGGTGACCAC
>Ga0187878_1000976_pt1 | contig 29696 bp, 28 predicted proteins | sample June2016WEW_17_1_FD_132979 | JGI IMG/M metagenome (GOLD analysis project Ga0187878, IMG submission 132979) | Peatland microbial communities from SPRUCE experiment site at the Marcell Experimental Forest, Minnesota, USA - June2016WEW_17_150 | ecosystem: Environmental > Terrestrial > Soil >...
GCCGTGATGCGCACGACTCCCGACGGCGCCATGGCCACCTCCCGGGAATCTCCCTTCCACACGCGCACGGGCGCCACGGGGGGCGCATCCAGCTCGACGGTGGTGAAGTTCTTGAACCCATAGGAAAGAAGGGCCATGCCATCCGCAGAGCGGTTGCGTGCCCCCTCGTTCAGCGTGTGGCCCGGCACGCCGAGCAGGACCACGACGAGGCGCATGTCGCCCCGACGGGCGGTTATGGCTGCCGTGAAGTTTTCGTCGTCCAGGTGCCCCGTCTTCAGGCCGTCCACGCCGAAATCGTCCCAGACAAGGTAGTTGCCATTGTACTGCTTCTTGGTGACGAGCGGTGTGCGCCGGCGGTCGGGCAGGTTCTGCGCAAGGGGATACTCGAACTCGCGCAGGGAGTGCAGCTCGGGCAGCGCCTCGGGATGCTGATCGATATAGCGCCGGCAGAAGTCGGCGAACTCGCGGGCGCTCACGCGATTGGCTTCCTGCACGCCGGCAGGGTCCGTGAACCGGGTGGTCGTATAGCCGAGGAATTTCGCCTCCTCGTTCATCAGCCGCACGAAGCTCGCCGTGCTCCCCGCCACATATTCGGCCAGCGCGGTGGCGGCGTCGTTTCCCGATGCCACCGCCATGCCCTTCATCAGCTCTTCCACCGTGACGATCTGGCCGGGACCCAGGTTCATCAGGGTGGAGCCCGGCGCCTGGTTGTCCGCCCAGGCGTGCGCCGTAAGGGACACCACGTCGGTCCGGCTGATCGAGCGGTCAGCCAGCTTCTCGTAGATGATGTGCAGCGACATGAGCTTGGCCAGGGAGGCGGGCACGAAGGGTTGGTCCGCATTGCGCTGGTAGAGCACGCGCCCGCTGGCCTGATCGACAAGGATCGCGGACCGGGCGACAAGGGCGAGGGGCTCCCCCTTCTTCTCACCCGAGGTCTCCGCGGGCACGGCGTGCAGCAGCGCAGCCGACAGGAGGGCGGCGATCACGAGTGTCAGGCGCGGGAGGCGGCAGCGCACTGTGTCGTGTTCCTCCTTCCATCGGTCGATTCGTTCAAGAGCTCTCGTGGAAGTATATACCGGCCCCGGGGAGGAGTGTAAAGCTCCAATCGAAGAATTACGCGGAGCCTTCCCCCGCGTCCGCACCGGTGCGGATGCGGATCCGGATCTCCTCTCCCGTTTCGGGCTGCTCGCGAGGAGGCACGACCACCCGCAGGAGCCCGTTGTGGAAGCTCGCCTGGGTCCCCGCCTGGTCGAACTTGTCCGCGGGCACGTAGTAGCGCTGCTCTTCGATGTCCTTGAGCTTGAGCCTGCGCTTGAAGTATTGAACCCCTTCGTCGCCTGCCTGCGTCTGCGGCGCTTTTGCGGAGAAGATGAGGTGATCCCCCCGGAACTGGACGTTCACGTCCTTTTCCTCGAATCCCGCCAGCGCGATCTCCAGCACGAGCTTTTTCTCCTTGGTGAGATAGATGGTGGAAGGCGGGTACATGTAGGCGGGATAATAGTCGGGGTTTCCGAACGGGCCCCTCCCGAAGTGCTCCGCGGCCTGGCGCATCTTTTCCGCGGCTTCGTGGTCGAATGCTTCCCCGAAGCTTTCCGCGAACTTGAACGCTTCGTCCATGATGCGCCCGAGATCGAACGTCCACACCTTGTTGGTCATCACCGTGCCTCCTTCAGGCATCTGCGGCTTCCCGGTCGGGCAAGCCCATGGTCCCCCATACGGGGCGACCCTCGGAGGCGTCTACACGCCTCCCGCCTTTCAATGTACTGTCGGAGAGGCGCGCGGGACAAGTGAGATAATACGGTTTCCCCTATTGCACGCGCACGGGCATGACGAGGAAGGGGATGCCGAGCTGATGGAGCCGCCTTTGCACGGCAAAGGTCGTGTGGTTGAAGAGCAGCCGGGAAAGGAACGAGTCCTCGGGGAACACGATCTGTCCGCCGAAGAACACGGCGCTCGGGTTTTTTTCGTAAATGGCCCGAGCGAGCTCGCAGATTTCATCGGATACATCCGTGCCCACGGCCGAGTAGCCCTGCGCGTACAGCCCCTCGGATTTGAGGAACTTCACGTAGCGCTCCAGACCGCTCTCCACGTGCGCGCGCAGTTTCTCCATGCCCTCCACGCCCTTGAACCTGTCCGCGTCGATGATGCCGGCCTGCATGAAATACCAGTTGCGGAAGGCTTCCCCGAATATTCTCTTTACGCTGAGGAGAGTGTGCAGGCCCGTCCCATTGAAACCGGAAACGAGGATGACCGCGGTCTTGCCCCGGGGGTCGAAACGCGGGGCGTTCTTCCGCTTCGGGTCCGGAGGCACCTCGGTCTCCGCGGTGGCAACGGCGGTCATGAGGTGATCCAGCCGGGCAAGCCGCTTTCCGGTTCTGAAATAGAACCGTTTGATCGTGATGGCTACCGCCACGAGAGAGCCGGTGACCAGCAGCGTGATCCAGCCGCCCTCCTGGAATTTGAGCACGACCTGTGAGATGAGGATGAAGCCGGTGAGCAGAAGGCCGAAGCCGTTGATGAGAATCTTTCGTTGCCAGGCGGAAACCGTCTTCCGCTCCTGCCACCAATGCCGGACCATGCCTGCCTGCGAAAGGCAGAATGTGATGAAAACGTTGATGGCGTAGAGCACGACCAGGAACTTGACCGAGCCCCGGCTGGCCAGCATGACGACCACGGCGGCTCCCCCCATGAGGAGAATCCCGTTCTTGATCACCAGCCGCTCGCTGAGCAGGCTGAACTGGCTGGGCAGCCACCTGTCCAGGGACATGTTTGCCAGGACCCGCGGGCCGTCCAGGAACCCGGTCTGGGCCGCCACAAAAAGGAGGATGGCCTCCGAGATCAGGGTGACGAGCACGAATGCGTAGCCGCCCCCGCCCCAGCCGGACGCAATGCGTTCCATCAGGACGGCATTCAGGGTCTTGCCCGTCACGTGACGCACGTCGAAGAGGAGGTACCCGATCATGAGACCTGCCGCCATGAAGGCGAGGGAAGCCGCCATGTAGCGCATTGTCTTCTTGGCTGTCTGTACGCGCGGCTCTCTCAATATGGGCAGCCCATTGCTCACCGCCTCGATGCCTGTGTAGGTTCCCGCCCCCATGCTGTAGGCGCGCATCACGAGAATGAAAACGCCCAACGTTCCCAGCTGGGCGGTGGCACCGCGGGCGTCAGCGGCCGTGCTGCGCACGACCTCACCCACGGCGGACACGTGGGTAGCCAATGCGAATACGATTGCGAAGGTGTGGGTGACGAGAAAGAGAAGAAAGATGGGGACCAGGGGCATCACGGATTCCTTCACGCCCCTGAGATTCATCACCATGAGCAAAAGCACGCCAGTCAACGCGAACGCGAGCTTGAATGGCAGCCAACCGAACGGCAGAAAGCTGAAAATGGCGTCTGCCCCACTTGCCACGGAGAGCGTGATGGTGAGGACGTAGTCGATCAGCAGCGCGGACCCCGAGATCATGCCGAGGGTGGGAGAGAGCAGCTTGCTTGCCACGAGATAGCCGCCGCCGCCCGAGGGGAAGAGCTCCACGATCTGCGAGTAGCTGGCGGAGATGACGAAGATCGTGATGGCGGTGGCGAGGGCAACGAAGATCCCCAGGTGGCCGTGAATGCCGAGGGAAAGGAACGACTCCTCGGGACCGTAGTTAGCGGAGGAAAGGCCGTCCGCCCCGAGACCCACCCATGCGAAGAAAGCAACGAGTGTGAGCTTGTGGAAGATGTGGGGATCCCGGAAGTCCTTGGCCCCGCCAAGGACGAGACTTTTGAGCCGGGAAAGAATCTTTTCCTGTGAGGGATCGCTCATGGGGTGTTAGGCTGGGAACTCTATCCTCTTTGGCGCGCCCTGCGCAAGGCCGGGAGCCGATCGGCGGGTCCCTTCAGTACGCCACAGGGTCGTCGAGCTCCTCTCCCCGGCCCGTGATCGAAAACACGATCCGTTCGCAGATGTTGCCCACCCTGTCCGCCACGCGCTCCAGGTTGTGGGCCACCCAGGTCAGCCGCGTGGCCTGATCGATGGCCTTCGGGTCCGCCATGATGTGCGTGATGAGCTCCCTGTAGATCTGCTCGTACAGGGCGTCGACCGCCGCGTCTTCCTTGGGGATAGCGCGTGCCGCTTCCACGTCCTGCTTCAGGAAGGCTTCCAGGGCCCTGTGGAGCATGTCACACGCCTTGTCCGCCATGCGGGGTATATCGACCAGGGGCTTGATCAGCGTCTCGGTGCCGATCATCAACACGACATTCGCGATCCCCTTGGCGTAGTCCGCCATGCGCTCAAGCTCCGTGGCGATCTCCAGGATCGCCGCCAGGGTGCGCAGGTCACCGGCCATGGGCTGCTGCGTGGCGATCAGGGTGAGGGCCTCGTTCTCGATGGCGTAGCGCTTTTCATTGATGTGGCGGTCTCCCTCGATGAGGGCGCGCGCACGCGCGAAATCGTGCTGCTTCAGCGTGCGCACGGATTCGGCGACCGCGTTCTCCGCCATCGCTCCCAGGGCCAGTATCTCATCCTGCAGCCTGTGCAGGTCGTGTTCGAACTTTTCCCGTGCCATAGGTCCTCCTTGGGCGCGTCCGCCCCTCGTGGCGCTCCGCGCCCCCTATCCGAATCGCCCCGTAATGTAGTCTTCCGTTCGCTTGTCCCGCGGGCTGGTGAAGATCCGCTCCGTGGCTCCGAACTCCGCCAGTATTCCCGCCCTGTGCTCGTTCAGCCAGAAAAAGCCGGTCCAGTCGGATACCCGCGCGGCCTGGTGCATGTTGTGCGTCACGATGACGATCGTGTACCTCTCCGTCAGGGTGCGCATCAGCTCCTCGACGCGCAGCGTCGCGATGGGATCCAGCGCAGAGCAGGGCTCATCCATCAGGATGACTTCGGGCGCGACCGCCACGACCCGGGCGATGCACAGCCGCTGCTGCTGTCCCAGGGAGAGGGCAAGGGCGTCGTGATGCAGCGTGTCTTTCACCTCTGCCCACAGATCGGCTGCCCTGAGGCTCTTCTCCACTTCATCTTCGAGGGAGTTCCCCCGGTGGGTGCCCAGCACGCGCGGGCCGAACGCCACATTGTCGAAGATGCTCTGGGGGAAAGGGTTGGGCCGCTGGAAGACCATCCCCACCTTCTTCCGAAGCTCCACCACGTCGGTGGCGGGGGCATAGACGTCCATGCCGTCTATCTGCACGCTTCCCTTTGCCCGGGCTCCCGGGATCGTATCGTTCATCCGGTTCAGACACCTCAGGAATGTCGATTTGCCGCACCCCGAGGGGCCGATCAACGCGGTGATGCGCCTTTCCTCCACGTCGATGCTCACGTCCTGCAGGGCGATGCGCGCGCCGTAGCTGAAAGTGAGATCCCTGACGGCGATCTTTCCCTTCACTAGCCGAACCTCCCCGTCACGTAGTCCTCGGTCCTTTTTTCACGGGGCGCGGTGAATACCTGCGGGCCGTCGCCGCACTCCACCAGCTCGCCCGAGAGGAAGAAAGCGGCGAAATCCGCCACGCGCGCCGCCTGCTGCACGCTGTGCGGCACGATGACCACCGCGTATTGCTTCTTCAGCTCGAAGAGGGACTCCTCCACTTTGGCCGTGGAGATCGGGTCGAGGCCGGACGTCGGCTCGTCCAGGAGCAGCATCTCGGGCTCCAGCGCCAGGCTGCGGGCAATGCAGAGCCGCTGCTGCTGGCCGCCGGACAGGCACAGCGCGGGTCCGTCCAGCCTGTCCTTCACCTCGCTCCACAGGGCGGCCTGGGTGAGGCTGCGCTCCACGATCTCCGAAAGCCTTCCCGCGTGCCGCTCTCCTGCGAGCCGGGGGCCATAGAGAACGTTTTCCCTGACCGTTCCCGGCAGCGGCAGCGGCAGCGCGAACACCATCCCCGCTCTCCTGCGCAGCCGGGTCACGTCGACACCGGGGGCGTAGATGTCTTCGCCGTCCAGGAGGATGCGGCCGGTCATCCGTGTGCCGTCCACAAGGTCGTTCAGCCTGTTCACCAGGCGCATCAGGGTGGTCTTCCCTCCCCCTGCCGGACCGAAGAGCACGGTCACCGCCCTGTCCGGCAAAGTGAGGCTCACGTCGGAGAGCGACTGTCTGCCCGCATACCAGTAGCTCACAGCCTCGACTCTCACCTTGGCGGCCTGACGATCCAGCGCGTTCGTGTGGATCTCTCCTACCATTGCCGCTTTCTCCGGAAATAGCCGCGGATCAGGGTGGCCACGATATTCAGGGACAGGACGAGCCCCAGGAGGACCAGGGCGGTCCCGTATTGCACGGACAGCGGCATGCCCGGCACCTGCGTGCTGATCACGTACAGATGGTAGGGCAGGGCCATGGTCTGGTCCAGCGGAGAGGACGGCAGCCGCGGGAGATAGAATGCCGCCACGGTGAAGAGGATCGGCGCGGTTTCACCGGCCGCGCGCAGGAGGCCGAGGATCACGCCCGTGATGATGCCGGGCAGGGCCTGGGGGAGCACGATGTTTCGGATGCCCTGCCAGCGGGTGCCGCCGAGGCTCGAAGAGACGGTGCGGAACTCCTGGGGCACGGCGCGCAGCGCTTCTTCCGCCGTGCTGATGATGACCGGAAGGGTCATGATGGCCAGGGTGAGGGACCCGGCGAGGATCGAGGTGCCGAATCGGAAGAAGAGCACGAACATTCCCAATCCGAACAGGCCGTAGACGATGGAGGGGATGCCCGCGAGATTGACGATGGCCAGGCGGATGGCGCGGGTAAGGCGGGTGTCCCGGGCGTACTCAGAGAGGTACACGGCGCCGCCGATGCCGATGGGCACCGCCACGAGGGCCGTGCCGAGGGTCAGGAGCAGCGTGCCCACGATGGCGGGCAGGATGCCGCCTTCCTTCATGCCGCCGTGCGGCATCGTGGTGAGGAACTGCCAGTTGATGGCCACGATGCCCCGGGCCACGATGACGCCGATCACGACCAGGATGGGCACCACCACGAGGAGGGAGACGAGCCCGAGCAGGGCGAATCCCAGCTTCTGGGCGAGGGCGCGGTTCATCAGCGCAGCCCCCCCTTCCGCTTCTTCTGGAAGATCGCCTTGGCGGCCGCGAGGTTGATGAAGAATGTGAGCACGAAGAGGATGATCCCGATGCCGAAGAGGGCATGGTAGTGCGTGCTTCCCCGCGCCACCTCGCCCATCTCCGCGGCAATCGTGGCGGTCATGGTGCGCACCGGCCGGAAGAGCGACGCAAGGGAGGAAGGCATGACCGCGGCATTGCCCGTCACCATCATCACCGCCATCGTTTCGCCGATTGCCCTGCCCATGCCGAGCATGACCGCCGTGAGGATGCCGGATCTGGCGGCAGGCACCACGACGCGCCAGATGGTCTGCCAGCGGGTGGCGCCCATTGCCAGGCCCGCGTCGCGGTAGCTCTTGGGCACCGAGTCAAGGGCGTCCTCCGCGACGCTGATGAGGGTGGGCAGCGCCATATAGGCCAGGATGATCGCCCCGGAGAATGCCGTGAGACCGGTGGGGGCCCCCAGCACGTCCCTGACCAGGGGCGCGACGAAGGTCATGCCGAAAAAGCCGAGGACAACAGAAGGAATGCCGGCGAGCACCTCGATGATCGGCTTCAGTATCTCACGGGCCCATCGCGGCGCGACCTCGCGCACGAACACGGCGGTTGCCACGCCGAGAGGCAGAGCGATGACGATGGCCAGAAGCGTGACGAGAATGGATCCGAGGATGAGAGGGAGGGCGCCGAAGATCGCGAAGGTGGGATACCAGCGTGAAGAGAAAAGCCCGCGCAAGGGAACCTCGAAGAAGACGGGCATTCCCTCACGCAGGAGGAAGAGGAAGATCAGGAGAACCAGGCCGATGGTGGAGAACCCGAGCACCCGAATAAGGGTCTCGATGGTGAACTCCGAAACCCGTGACAGGGGAATGCGCTCCCGCGCGCGCGGGGACGCCATCACTGGCCGCCCTTTCTGAGCGGCACAAAGCCCAGGTCAGTCACGAGGCCCTGTCCTTCACCCATGACCCAATCGAGGTATGCTTTTATCGCGCCTGACGGCTCGCCGGCCGTATACATGTAGAGGGGGCGGGAGACCGGATAGGTCTTGTCGAGCACCGTGGCCGCGGAGGGCAGGACATAGGGACCGTCCGCGGTACGCGCGAGGGCAACCATCTTCAGGTCCGCGGTCACGTAACCCAGCCCGTCGTAGCCTATGGCATTCACGTTTTGCCGCACTTCAGTGCTGATGCCTTCAGAGGAGGGCATGAGAAGGGTTTCAGGTGAGAACAGCGTCCTCGCCTTGCTGTCCCCCAGGCGCAGCACCTGTTCCAGGAAATAGACGTATGTGCCCGAGTTGGACTCCCGCGAGAGAAGGACGATGGGACGGTCATCTCCGGCAACGGCCGACCAGCGGCCGATTTTCCCTGTGTACATGTCCGAGATCTGGCGCAGCGTGAGGCCCTTGACCGGGTTGCGCGGGTTCACGACCACGGCTATGGCGTCCAGAGCGACAGTGAACCTTACCGGTGTGATGCCGTTCTTCTTCGCTTCGGCGATCTCCTCCGCGGACATCTCGCGGGAAGCGTTTGCGATCTGGATGGTGCCATTGATGAGAGAGGCGATGCCCGTGCCCGATCCTCCGCCGGTCACCGAGATGCGCACGTCGGGGTGCAAAGCCATGTATCGCTCGGCCCAGGCCAAGGCAAGGTTGACGAGGGTGTCCGAGCCGGTATTGAGAATCGACGATTCCCGCGCGGGCGCGATCGAGCCCCTCGGAGGCGCGCCCGCGCCCTTTTCCGGCTGACGACCTGTGCAACCCGCGGCCAACGCAATCGCCAGGCACGCGATTGCCATCTTGTGAGTCGTTCCCGTGAGCGGCATTGGACCTGAGTGTTCTCGAATCCTGCCGTTCTGTCAAGGAAATACAGAGTTTCACAGCGTTCCCAGGTTTGGCTCGAGTGACGCCTTGCCATTTCAGACGTGACAAGCTGCTGATTTCACGCTACCTTGAACGGGGGAGGCAAGAGTGATGAGGATACTTCGCCTGTGTATTGCGGCGTGCCTGCTGCTCGCCGCGGGTGTTGTTTTTGCCGCTGACCAGAAGCAGATGAGCGTGACCGTCAAAGAGACCCCGGTGAGGGCCACAGCGAGCTTTCTCGGCAAGATCCTGGGTACGCTCAAATACGCCGACCGGGTCACTGTCCTGGAGCAGCCTGCGAGCGCATCGTGGATGAAGGTGCGCGGCCCGGATGGGAAGCTGCAGGGCTGGGTGAGCCTCTCGGCCCTCCAGGAAAAGACGATCGTTCTCAGGTCCGGAAGCGAGAACGTGGCGCAGGGCGCCTCCACCGGCGAGGTCGCGCTGGCAGGCAAGGGTTTCAACGAATCGGTTGAGAACGAGTACAAGGCGGAAGGCAAGCTCGACTACACGTGGGTGGATCGCATGGGGCAGATCGTGGTCACCCCTGATCAGCTCGCCGCCTTCATCAACCAGGGCGGCCTCGCGTCACCGGAAGGAGGCGCGCAGTGAAGCCCATGACCCGTCCCCTCCCCGTCCTTTTCATCCTTCTTGGCGTGATCGGCTGCTCGAGCATGGGCGGATCGCTCCTCGGCACGGTCATGGATGTTGCCGGAGACCCCAACAAGCGGGCCGCGGTTCAGCAGACCGTGGAGGCCGTCCAGACCGCCTCCCAGGAGATCACCCCTGAACAGGAGTACTACATCGGCCGCGCGGTCGCGGCGAACATCCTTGCCACGCGCAAGGCGTACAGCGAACAGAAGGCAACCGATTACATCAATGTGCTGGGGCGGAGCCTCACGCTGTATTCGGACAGGCCCGAGACGTTCGGCGGGTATCATTTTCTCATCATGGACTCCGGCGAGATCAACGCCTTCGCAGCGCCCGGCGGGCTCATCCTGATAAGCCGCGGCCTCCTGCGCTGCGCCGACACCGAAGAAACCGTGGCGGCAATCCTTGCGCATGAGATCAGCCACGTCGTGCTGAAGCATGGGCTCAAGGCCATCAGCAACGCTCGGTGGACCGCCGCGGTACAAGCCGGGGCGAACGCCACCGTGCAGGTGGCGGGTTCCCCCGAGCTGAAGCAGCTCACCGGCACGTTCAAAGACTCCATCAATGACATCACCAATACCCTCGTGAACTCGGGCTACTCGCGCGAGCAGGAGCTGCAGGCGGACCAGATGGCGCTCGTCATCATGCGGAAAGCGGGATACGATCCACAGGCTTTCGATGAGATGCTCACCGTGATGAAGAGCAAGCTGAAACCCGGCGGCACGGATTTTGCCAAGACCCATCCGGATCCAAAGGTCAGGATTGCCGCTGTGGAAAAAACGCTCCAGGGACAGCCCGCCGTCACGCCGGCCTCTTCGGCGGAAGGCGCGCGACAGGCCCGCTACAGGGCCGCGCTGGGGGCCATCTAGGTCATGGCCGGCCACCGCGGGATCTCCGGCGGCCTGCGCAAGCTGTTCCAGGGTGCTCTGATCGGGACGGCGGGTGCCGCCCTCGTGCTCGGTGTCTGGCTCCTCGGCGCGTTGAACGGTTTCGAGGCCCGCACATGGGACCTGCGGGCGCGCCTCCTCGCCCGGCCGGGAAAGGCAACCAGCCAGGTCGCGACGATCCTTCTGGACCAGAAAAGCCTCGAGTGGGGCAGGAAGGAGAATGCGCTTTCCTGGCCATGGCCGCGCGAGGTGTACACGGCGGTTGCCGACTTCTGCGCGCGGGGCGGGGCCAAGGCCCTCGTGCTGGACGTGTTCTTCACGGAGCCTTCCGTGTACGGCGTTTCCGACGATGAAGCAATGGGAAACGGCGTGGCGAAAAACGGGCGCGTGGTGATTGTCATGAACTTTGGCTCGACGCAGGCCACGGAGAAGACCTGGCCCGCGGACTATCCACGGCCGCCGCTCGTAGTCTCCGGCCTGGCGGACTGGGTCCGCAGGGCCGGCCCGAAGACGCTCGTCTACCCGATGGCCGAGTTCCCGATACCCGAGCTCTGGAAGAGCGCGAACCTGCTTGCCAATGCGTACATGGCCCCGGATCCGACCGACCGGGTCTATCGGAGGGGCGCCCTCTTCAGCGTGTTCGACGGCCGGGTCGTGCCTGCCGAGGCCCTTGCCGCTTACCTGACGGGGAACCCGGGTTCCCCCGCGATATCCATCAGCCCTGGAAAGCTCACCGTGGACGGCAGGGAAGTTCCCATCGATGCGGAAGGCCGGGCCATCCTGAGGTATCGAGGACCCTCCGCAACGCATACGGCCCTTACCGCGGCTGCTGTCGTGCAGGCCGACCTCCAGATCCAGGAGGGCACGGAGCCCGCCCTGAAACCAGACGTGGTCAAGGACAAGTACGTCTTCTACGGCTATTCGGCGCCCGGACTCTTCGACCTGAAGCCGTCCCCCATGACGGGCGACTATCCCGGCGTGGAGATACACGCCACCATGCTGGACAATCTCCTCTCGGGCGATTTCATGAGGCCCGTCCCCGTCGCGGCGACGATCCTTCTCCTCCTCCTGCTCTGCATCGGCGCCGGGCTCTCCGGCACGGCGGTCTCAGGCGCGGGCCGGAGCGCGCTGGTCTACGTGGCGTTCCTTCCCCTCGCGCCCGCCCTCGGCATCGCCGCTTACGCGCTGGGATACTGGCTGCAGGTCGTGGCCCTGGAGCTGGGAGCCGTGATCTCACTGGTAGGCGGCAGTCTCGTCACCTATGCCACCGAGGGCCAGCAGAAGCGCTATATCAAGGGAGCCTTCAAGCAGTACCTGAGCCCGGCCGTCATCGAAGAGCTGATCGCGCACCCCGAGCGCCTGCGGCTCGGGGGGGAACGGCGCGAGCTCACCATCTTCTTCTCCGATGTGCAGGGCTTCACGGGCATCTCCGAGGCGCTCACTCCGGAGGACCTGACCGCGCTTCTCAATGAGTACCTCACCGCCATGGTGGACATCATCCAGGAGGAGGGGGGAACGATCGACAAGTTCGAGGGCGACGCGATCATCGCCTTCTGGAACGCGCCCCTGACGCTGGAGGACCATGCGGTGCGCGGGGTCAGGGCCGCCCTGCGCTGCCAGGCAAAGCTGGCGGAGATGCGGCCCGGCATCCGGGCGCGCATCGGCAAGGACATGCGGATGCGCATCGGCATGAACACGGGGCCCGCCGTTGTCGGGAACATGGGGTCGAAGACTCGATTCGACTACACCATGCTGGGCGACCAGGTGAATCTTTCGGCCCGGCTGGAGGGCATCAACAAGCAGTTCGGTACCTACACGATGATCTCCCGCGCCGTGGTGGAGAAAATGGCCGGCGCGTTTCCCGCGCGCGAGCTCTCGCGCGTCGCAGTGGTCGGCCGCAAGGAGCCTGTCGTCGTGTTCGAGCCGATGCTTCCGGCCGAGTTTGCCGCGCGCCGGGCAGGCCTCGAGGTGTTCGACAAGGGCCTGAAGGAGTACTATGCGGGGAGGTTCGCAGAGGCGGAAAGCATCTTTGCCGGTGTCGCGGCCGAGGACCCTGCCGCTGCCTCCTATGCCCGGAAGTGCCGGGAGCTCGCCGCTGCCCCGGCCGCGGAAAAATGGAGCGGCGTCTGGGTCATGACGGAGAAATGACCAGGTGAAACGGTCATGCGGCCTGGGTTCCCTTGACGCCCGGGGGCGGGAACGATAGATTGAAAAAGCAATGCCAGCAACGAACAAAGTGGAAAAAAAGATCAGGGAGTATTCGGCTCCGGCGGTGGATCGCGCCCTGGACATCCTCGAGTTCATGGCGAAGCACCCCCGGCCTTACGGGACCACAGAGCTCGCCCGCTGTCTGAAGCTTCCTGTCAACTCAGTTTTTCGCATCCTCAAGCGCCTGACCGAGCGCGAATACACCGTGCAGGACCCCATCTCGAGCGGCTACCAGTTGAGCACGCGCGTGTTCTCCCTGGGCATGAGCCTGTACACCCGGTTCGAGCTGCGTCAGCGCGCGCGGCCGCACATGGAGTGGCTCTGCAGGGAGACCGAGGAAACCTGCCAGATCCAGATCCCTCATGGGGACCAGATGCTCGTGATTGACACGGTGAGCCCCGAGGTGCAGTTCTATCTGCGCGTCGTTCCCGGCAGTCTCGTCTATTACCACCCCAATGCGTACGGCAAGGCGGTGCTCGCGTTCATGGACGAGGACGAGGTGAAGCAGGTGATCCCGTCCCGGCTCGTGGGCCTGACTCCCAACACTATCGTGCTGCGCACCGAGCTGCTCCAGCAGCTCGAGCGCACACGCCAGACAGGGCTCGCATACGACAACGAGGAGTATACGTCGGGAATAGTCTGCATTGGCGCGCCGGTTTTCGACGTGCAGGGCAAGGTGGTTGCCGGCCTCGGCGTCACGTGCCTTCTCAGCACGATCGATGCGGCCAACAAGTCCGCCTTCGAGCTTCTCGTGCTGGAGTGCGCCTGGAGAGTGTCAAAGGATATCGGCTACTCTGGAGACTTCTTCGTCGGCAAGGTCCGCGCCGCGCAGACGGCTCCGGCCCACAGCGTTTCCGCTTAAAGCTCGCGACGTGATGCGGGTGGTGCTGAAGCCGTAAGTTGGTCGAGATAGCCAAGAAGCGCCTTTTACTGAATTAACTAAGATATTAGACCCACACCGATAGGCCCGTCTGCTCTGGGATAGTGCATTTTCCTGCCTCATCAACTTTTTTTAAAATTGCAGTTGTACTGTTTGATTTTGCTCATGTACGGCGATATGATTCACCTATTAATATGAGCAATTTGGTAAGCTATTTTTCAGGGTATCAAAGCAGTGAACTGGAAAGGCAGAGGGGTGCCTGGCCCGGAAAGCTTCGGTTTCCGGCCGGTACCTTGTCTTGCCCGTCTTGCGAGGCCCCCATCCGGGGCCTGAAAGAGGTGACACATGACGCGTAAACTCTTCCTGACTGCGATTCTTCTAGGGGTCGTCTCGCTTGTTGTTCTTGCGCAGGGCAAGTCTCCGGCTCCCGCTCCTGCGAGCAAGGCTCCGCTTTTAACTCCGGACCTGTTCTCGGTGTCGTTCACGCCGGGAGTCGCGATTCCGCTGCTCGCCGATTCGGCCCTCTACAACATGGGGGGGACCGGCAATCTGAGTGCCGAGCTCAGGATGCCCTTCTTCCCAATGCTGTACGCCGGGCCGGACATCGAGTACACGTACTCTCCTCTCCGCAGAAACGGCAGCGTCTCAATGATGTCAGGCGGGCTTGACGTCGGGATTTCATGGCAGATGATCCCCAACCTTCTGGAGCTCAAGGGTTTCGGCGGTTTTGGATACTTCTACGGCTTTATCAATAATGGAGGCGCCAGCGGCTCCAACCCTGTTGCCATGGGAGGCCTCGGCGTGTACTTCAGCCTCTCTCCTTCATTCAGCCTGGGAGTGACCGGCACCTATCGGAACTTCCTTGGCCTCTACAACGACATCGCCGTTTCGATTGGCACTTCGTACCACTTTGGCGGTGGGTTCGGCGGATCGACGATCCAGAGGCAGGGAGGAGGCGGACGGCCGACGCCGCTCCAGGGCGGCATGAAGTCCGGGACCGGGCTGCAGTTCAGCAAGATCGCGATCTCCGACATCTATCCCGTGTTCTACAAGTTCTACGACGATCACCCCGTCGGCACGGCGGTTATCCACAATTACGAGCGCTCCACGATACAGAACGTCAAAGCGAGCGTATTCGTCAAAGAGTACATGACCGACCCGAAGGAGACAGACGGACCGGACAAGATCGAGCCGGGAGCGGACGCATCGATGGACCTCTACGGACTGTTCACCAAGGACATACTTGCAAACACAGAATCAACCAAGGTGTCGGTGCGCCTGACGCTGACGTATACGCTGAATGGCACACCGGTGTCACAGGACACAGTGCAGACCCTCCAGGTGCTTCGCAGGAACTCGCTGACCTGGGACGACGACAGGAAGGCGGCCGCCTTCGTGTCCGCAAACGATCCCACCGCGGTGAGTTTTGCGAAGAACGTGCAGTCAATGGTGCAGGGCAAGGCGAGCGCCTCCATCGAGCCCAACCTGCAGTTGGCCATGGCAATCCATGACGCGCTCACCCTCTACGGGCTCACGTACTCCACTGACCCCGTCGCGACGCTGAACTCGGACAACAAGACCGTCGACTACATCCAGTTCCCGCAGCAGACGCTGGACTACCGCGGAGGCAAGTGCAGCGACTTCTCTGTCCTTTACGCATCGATGTTCGAGGCAATCGGGGTAGAGTCCGCCTTCATCACGATCCCCGGGCACATTTTCATGGCTATCGCGCTGCAAATGAGCCAGGAGGACGTGCGCAAGACCTTCCAGAACTCGGACGATTTCATCTACCAGGACGGCAAGGCCTGGCTGCCCATCGAGATTACCCTGCGCGAGGGCGGGTTTCTCAATGCATGGCAGCTGGGCGCGAAAGAGTGGAGGGAGAACAAGGCAAAAAACCAGGCGGCCTTCTATCCCCTGCATGAGGCCTGGAAGACATACCAGCCCGTTGGCTACTCCAGCACGGCGTCCAACATCGCCATCCCTGCACAGGATAAGCTGGTGAAGGTGTACACCGCCGAGGTGAACTCCTTTGTCACGAGCCAGATCGGGCGGCAGGAGGCGGCGCTGCTTGCGGCGGCCGACAAGGCTGCGAACAAGTCAAAGCCATTGAACAGCCTGGCGGTTCTCTATTCCCGCTACGGATTGTTTGACAAGGCCCAGAAGACCCTCATGGAGGTCCTGGCCAAGGACGAGTACGTGCCTGCATTGATCAACATGGGCAACATCTATTTCGTGCAGTCCCAGACGGACAAGGCCCTCGACTTCTACAACAGGGCCTATAAGAAGGATCCGAACAACCCGACGGTGCTGCTGTGCGTGGCCCGGGTGAATCATGCGCTGGAGAACTATGCGATTGCAAAGAAGGCGTACGCGGACCTGCAGGCCAAAGACCCCGAGCTCGCGCAGAGGTTCGCCTACCTCGACCTTAGGGGCGAAGAGGCAACGAGAGCCGCTGACGCGAACGGCGTGCGAAAGGTGGTAATATGGCAGGAAGGAAAATGAATCTCTTTCGCTTGCTCGGCGTGGCAAGCGTGGCGGTGGTGCTCGTCGGATGCCCTGAGATCGCGATGAAAGGCACCATCAGGGCTCTGGTGCAGCCCAAGAATGTCGCCGGCATGAAAGTAGTTTCAGCGGGAAACAAGCAGTTCAAAGTCACCTGGAATGATCCAACCGATTCGGATGTGGATCACATTGAAATTTCGCTCAGGGCGCCAATGACTGCGGACTCGCCACCCAATCCCGTGAATGTTGCCCTGGGTGTACAATCGGCCATCGTCAACGTGCCTTTCAACAACGTGCAATACATCGTCGTTGTGAAGGCTGTCGACAAGGCAGGGAACAAGTCGCCGGGCTCGATATATACACCTCTGTCATTTGCCACCGCAATCAACGCCGCGGTGTCGCTCTCAGGGAATCTCCTCCTGCCGACCACGCAGGCGCCCCCGAAGATCAAACTGAGTTACTCCGCATTTCCGCTTACAAGCGCTACGGCGGAGGCTGACTATGCGTATGTGAATGGGGCCATATCGACCGAGCATGACTACACGATGCCCGCACACACCCAGACCGCATATCATGCCTATACATACGACTTCCGCGGAAATCTCGTACGGAAGGATGACTATGACCCCACAGGCGCTTTTGTCCAGGATTACTATTCATATCAGTATGACTCCCAGGGCAATCAGACGGTCGCAGCGTACTATTCCGGCGGCACGAGCACAGTGTCTGCCACCCTTTCAAGCAGCGACAGCTTCCAGTACGACGCAAGCGGCAACCAGATCCAGGACAGCCAGTATAACGGCTCTGGTACCCTGACGCAGACCATCGCCTATGGGTATGATTCGAATGGCCGGCTCGTGAGCGGAACAGTCTACGATGGCGCCGGTACGCTTCAGTACACTTTTTCTGTTCAGTGGGACTCCACAACAGGCTTTCCATCAAACATGACCATTCAAACCGCAGCGGGGGCGACTTTCTTGTCGATTTCCTGGCAAGCGGGCACGGGAGTGCTGACGGCGAACGTCTACGTCAACCTTTTTGGACCGTATTCAGCCACTGTCACCTCTTCATTCGACTCGCACGGCTTGCTCCAGCAAATATCTTCTGTCAGTGGTACAAATACCCAGTCAGTGGTCTTTACTCATGACAGCGACGGAAACACAACTCAGGAGATCGACAATTTCAATACCGGAAGCACGTTCAGTGCGGGCTACACATGGAGCTATTGATTCAGCATAAGCCCTGACGAGGGGCATCACATTTAGATGATTTGTTAGAAGAAACCCGCGGGTCAGCGACCGCGGGTTTCTTTGTCAGGAGCCGCCTCTCACCAGCGCCGCCAGGTTTCTTCCCACCACAGCCCTGATCCCTGCCAGCCCGATACGGTCGAGCTTTTCCTGGATCGAAGCATTCAACTGAGGAGTCATGTCACCGCCGGCCAACAGCGCCGAAGTTTCCGCCTTGTCGAAAACGACCCCGCTGTCCCGAGTCTTCAACAGTCCTTGATTGCGCGGGCAGACTTCCTGGCACCTCATGCAGCCGATGAGGCAGTTGTGCGCATCAGAGGGGAGCCAGGAGGGCAGCGGGCCGGGCACCTCATTCCAGCAGGTCAGGCAGCGCTCCGCCCTGAGGAGGAACCGGTCCTGAGGGATCGCGCCGGTGGGACATATGTCACGGCAGCGGCCGCAGGATTGGCATTCGCTGAGCACCTCTGCGCGGTGCGGCGCCGGCCGGGGCCGTGGTCCAATCCTGGTCGAGCTGGCAAGAGCAACGATCAGAATGTAGCTCCCCAGGCTCGCCGAGTAGGTGATGTTGTTCAGACCGTATGCGGTCAGACCCAGTCGTACCGCCAGCGCCTTGCGCGCAGGCCCCACGAGCACAAGGTCTCCGTTCAGCTCCGGCAGAAGCTCCAGGAGCTCTTTCCTGATAAGCTCATTGTCCCGAGCATCCTCCACATAAGTCGGAGGGACCGTTGCCGTGAGCACACGATCGCCGTACGTGAATCGAATGCGGGAGGCAGTGCAGGGAACAGCCACGGCGATCACAGTTTCCGGGGTTGGGGCATCCGCGCCGGGGTCCCTGACCCAGCCAAGCCACTTCTCGACAAAATCAGGGTCAAGCTCGCCCCGCGCGCCGCGGCCATGAATCTCCGCCTGCGCGTCGCGCAAGAGCGTTCCCGGCCCCCATGCGACATCGTAGCCCTTCCGCACGGCCCATGCTTTGAGAGTGTCTTCGATCATGCGTGAGCTCATTATACCATTGAATAAAAAAAGTTGCCCTCAGGCATGGGGCTGAATAAATTGATGCATAAGGACAGGAGGGCGAGATGCCTGTAGTCGTAAAATCGTACCAGTCCCCGACGCTGGTTTTGCTTGCGTTCGATTGGCCGGCCGGCGACGGCAGACCGGATTTCCTGGGGTTCGCGATCCTGCGCACGCCCGGATTCGCCGGAGCGCCCCAAAGCTGGCTGCCCAACCGCATCGGTTTCAACGGACCGAAGCCGGATCAAGGCGATTTTTCGAGCAAGGAAGCTCCGATACAGAAGTTCTACTGGTGGGACGCCCGGATCGACACAAAGGATCGCGGATCGTCATTCACTTACCGGGTCACGCCGGCGGTCGGTCCTGCCGCCGCGCCAAAGCTCCTCGACACAGAATCCGCAATCATCAACGCGCGGATTCCCGAGGTTGAAGAGCAGGGGATCACCACGCATTTCAATCGCGCCGTTGTCAGCTCCCAGGCATTTGAAAAGCAGTTCCCCGACCTCTCGACCGCCGCACAGCAGAAGGCGGCGCGCGCGTGGCTGGCCAACGGCATGGAGCTGGCCGTGTCCGACTTCCTGGGCCGCGCGCCCGGCAAGGCCATGGGCGGCGCAATCTACCACCTGACCGACGAGACCTGGATCATTCCCGGCTTCAAGCAATACGGGGGCAGCCTGGCCCTCGCCTACAACCAGACGGCGAGCGACCATACCTCAGACGCCGCCATCAACGAGCTCGTGGCCGCGGGAAGACCGCGTACGGGCTTCATTGCCCGTACGCACGCCAACATCATGCACGACAAGTTCCTGGTTCGCGTCGGCGCGGCGAACAAGGCAGAAGCCGTCCTCACCGGTTCTGCCAATTTCACCAGTGAAGGCCTGTCCGCGCAGGCGAACGTGCTTCATGCATTCGAATCCCCCGAGCTGGCCCGGCTGTATCTGTCGAGGAAGGCATTGCTTGACGGAGACCCGAGCCTTGCAGAGACCCGCAAGAAGCAGAACGGATGGTCGAGCAAGATCAGCGTCGGCGACGCGAAAATCAGGGTCTTCTTTCCCCCTGAAGGCCAGGCAAGCCGCGACTCGCTCCAGACCATCGTGGATGCAGTGAAAAAAGCCGCGCACTCGGTCCTTCTATGCGCATATGATCCCACCGACAAGCCCCTGCTGGATGCTGTTTTCGGCGCGGCGGATGACGGAAAGATGATGCTCGCCCTGGTGAACCGGGTCTCGGAAACCGCGCCGAGCGGAGATCCCGGCCGTGCCGACGTGGCGGCAAAGATAGAAATCATGAACCGGTCCGCGAAGGACCATGACGTTGCCGGCTACAAGGCCTTCGACGCCAAAGATACCCCGACGGGATTCGTTCCCGAGCGCGTGCTGTGGCCGGGGGAAAATCCCAAGATCATGGTCCGCGTGCATCATAAGTTCGTCGTCATCGACGCGGAAGGGGACCAGCCGGTCATATTCACCGGGTCGGCCAATTTCAGCGCCAATTCCCTGCACAACAACGACGAGAACCTGCTGGAAATCACCGAATGCCCGCGTCTGGCAGGCATCTATTTCGCGGAGTTTCTCCGATTGTTCGAGCACTACAGGGCGCGCATGCAGTACGACCGGCGACAGGCGGGCAACCTCGACGTATTCAGGCTCACGTCGGACAATAGCTGGAGCACGAAATACTTTGTGAAGGGCTCGGCGGAGTACAAGGCCAGGATCGCCATGGTCGGGGGGACGCCCTAAGGGGCCTTGTCCAGGGGTGCCGGCTCCTTTGCCGGTTTTGGCGGCTGGCGGAATATGTCCTTGTCCCTGGTCACGGTGGGGACGGTGTAGCGGTTGTCCATCGACAGGCATTTCACCGGACAGACTTCGACGCACGCGTTGCAGGCGCAGCAGCGCAGCCGGTCGATGTTCCATTCCTTCTGCGGCTTGGTGACGATGATCGCGTCGGTGGGACAGCGTTTCGCGCAGGCGCCGCAGAAGATGCACACGTCGATGTCGATCTCGATGTGGCCCCGGCTCCGCGGAGCCCGGTGCGCCTCTTTCTCACGGCCGGGGTACAGACGGGTTGCGGGGCGGGAGAAGAGATTCCTGAGCACGGTGCGCGTCATGACGAAGACCGACATCTCTACCTCTCCGTGCAGCTTATGCAGGGGTCGATGGTGAGCACCAGCACGGGCACATCGGCGAGCTGGCAGCCCTGCAGCATCTTCAACAGAGCGGGGATGTTGGCGAATGTCGGGGTGCGCACCCGGTAGCGCTGGAGGTACCGCGTGCCGTCCCCTTTGACGTAGTGAACCACCTCCCCGCGCGGCTGTTCGCACCGGGAATGATATTCCCCGTTCGGATAGCCGCTCACTTTCACCGCCACCTCGCCGTCCGGGACCCGGGCGGCAACCTGGTTGATGAGATCCACCGATTGGAACAGCTCCCTGATCCGCACCACGCAGCGCGCGTAGGAGTCTCCGGCGGTTTCCACCACGGGCGCAAAGTCCAGGCCGCCATATGCCGCATATCCCCGCATGCGGGTGTCCCGCGCAATTCCGCTTGCGCGCATCACGGGGCCCACGCAGTCCAGCGCGGATGCATGTTCCCGGGTGAGCACACCGACGCCGACCAGGCGATGCTTCACCGAGTCGTCCTGGATGAATACCTCGGCGGTCCGGCGCATGCTCTTTTCAAGCTCATTCACCCTGCCCACGATTGCCTTGAGCGTCTCACGGTCCACGTCACGGCGCACGCCGCCCACCTTGCAGACGCCGAGGATGATCCGCCCGCCGGTCATTTCTTCCAGCATGTCGACGATCTTCTCCCGCAGGCGGAAGCACTGCATGAAGAGGCTCTCGAAGCCGAATGCGTCGGCCATGAGCCCCATCCACAACAGGTGGCTGGAGAGCCGGGCGAGCTCGGACCAGAGCGTGCGCAGGTATGTGGCGCGCGGAGGTACCTCCACCCTCATCACCGTCTCCACGCCCTGGCAGTAGGCCATGCTGTGGATGAAGGCGCAGATCCCGCAGATGCGGTCCGCCACGTAGACCAGCTCGTTGAAGTCCATCTTCTCCACGAGCTTCTCGAATCCGCGATGGACGTAGCCGATTTTCGGGATCGCCTCCACCACCTTCTCGTCTTCCAGCACGAGGTCCAGGTGGAGGGGCTCGGGCAGCACCGGGTGCTGGGGCCCGAAAGGCATGACCGTTCTATTCGCCATGGTCGGGTTCCCTGGTCACATAAGGGGTGGGCGTCATGGTCGTATAGAAATGCCCGTGGAAGTCCACCGCCATGCCGTTTACCGTGATGCCGAAGAGGTCATGCATCTCGTTCTCGTAGAGGAACGCGCCCCAGTAGAACTGGGAGATGCTGGGCAGCACCGGGTCGTTCATCGGGAGGCGCACGCGCAGCGTGTGCAGCAGACCGTCCTTGTCGAAACTGTAGTTCACCTCCTGGTCGGCCACGAGCCGGGTGCAGCAGGCCTGGGCCAGCCGCCATCCCTCCGTGCGCATGCGCTGTACCCTCTCGAGAAGCGTGGTAATGGCGATCTCCTCGATGGTCTGGGGTTCGCTCATTCGCTGGCTTTCTCCTTTGCGAAATATACCCTGTCGCGCTGTTCGGAGACTTTTTCCTGCCGGATGGGGACATAGCCCAGCTTCTGGTAAGGCTCCATCGTATGCCTGCTTTTCTGTCCCATGAAGGTTTCGAACCTCCGCGCCTGGGGGAAGCAGCTCTCGATCTCGCGCACCAGCCTGGTGCCGATCCCGCGCTGCCAGAAATAGGGAAGCACGATGAGGCGCGTGATGTGCGCGGTGCCGGCAACGGGAGCTTGCGCCGAAGCGGCGTCCACCATGTAGCCGCGCACCGAGCCGACGATCTTCCCTCCCACCACGGCCTTGATGAACACCTTGGACTCGAAATCCACCCGCATCTCCGCCAGGGTCTGCTTGAGGGGCGTGAGGGTCCAATCCTCGTACATCTCCGCCTCGTTCTGATAGACGATCTTCTGGAGGGCAAGAATCTCCGGCGCGTCAAGCGGCGTGGCCCTCTCGATGACGATGGTCTCCATCCGGCCGTGCATGGCTTTCATGAACCGCCGCTTCTTCTCCAGCAGCTCCCCCGCCTGGATCACGCCGTCGATGATCGACTCCGGGCGCGCGGCGCAGCCGGGCACGTACAGGTCCACGGGCAGCACCGTGTCCACCCCGCCCATCACGTTGTAGCACTCGCGGAACACGCAGCCCGAGGTTGCGCAGATGCCCACCGCCACGACCACCCGCGGCTCGGGCATCTGCTCGTAGAGGGTGCGCAGCACCTTGAGGTTCTGCGCGTTCACCGAGCCGGTCACCAGGAAGATGTCGGCGTGCTTGGGGTTGCCGGTATTGATCACGCCGAGCCGCTCCACGTCGTACATCGGGGTCAGGCTGGCCACCACCTCGATGTCGCAGCCATTGCAGCTGGAGGCGTCGTAGTGGAGGACCCAGGGTGATCTCCTGAACGCGTGCATTCCCGCCATCCCGTTTATCTCAGGAAGTACACGACCATGATGTTGCCCACCCCGAGCGTGGCAGCCACGATCCACCCGCTGGCCAGCGCGAGCTGCCACTTCACGCGCGCGAAGACATTGTCCACAAGGATCATCGTAAAGAACACCGCCGCGGTGACCACGGCAGCCAGCCAGGGAATGGAGGCGAAGAACAGCGCCACCATGCCGAGCACGACGACCGTCTCGTACCAATGCGCGATCTCGATGAGGGCCAGCGTGCGGCCCGAAAACTCCGTGGTGACGCCTCGCACAATCTCCTGGTGGGCGTGGTGCGACATTGACAGATCAAAGGGGCTCTTGCGCGTCTTGAACACGAGAATGATGACAAACCCGGTGAAGAGTCCCGGCAGGTACTGCACGAGAAGCCGCGGATAGCGCGCGATGTCACCGACGATGAAGCTCCGGGTCACGAGGTACATGCCCACGGCTGCCAGGAGCACCATGGGCTCATAGGCCATCATCAGGATCAGCTCGCGCTCCGCCCCGATGAAGCTGTACGGAGAGCTTGCCTTATAGGCGCCCAGAACGAAGAAGATGCTGGCCAGCGTAAGGGCGAAGATCGTGAGGAGGAGGTCTCCGCCGGTGAAGAAGAGCGCCGCGGTGAAGACCATGAAGAACAGGAAGAAGTACACGTAGAAGTTCTGCGACCTGCGCACGACGATGTTTTCCTTCTGAAAGAGCTTCCGCACGTCGTAGAAGGGCTGAAGGACCGGTGGTCCCCAGCGCGACTGCATGCGCGCGGTGAGCTTCCTGTCCACGCCGGCCAGAAGACCCCCCAGAAGGGGCGCTGTCGCAACGGAGATGACCGCGACGATGAGCGTCTGGACGGCGCTCACAGCGACACCCCGAACATCACGAAGATCAACGCGGCGCACGAGATGACCCCGGCCAGGAACAGCCGCTTCTCCCCGAACACGCGGGCAAGGTAGTAGTTCTTCATCTCCATGCTCTTCACCTCGCCGCCGGCCCCCTGGAACAGGAGGCTCGAGTCCACGTTCCCGCCGCCGAGATACGCTTCCACGACCCTGACCCGTCTTCCGTATACGAAGAACGTGGCGGGAAACAGGGCCACCATGCCCAGCATGATGGACATGATGACGATGTTGCCCTGGCTGATCGTCGACACCCTGCCATAGATCCCGCGCACGTAGGGCTCGATGAGAAGGCTCGACACCAGGGGGTAGAACCCCACCAGCGTGATCGTGAGCGCCGCGAGGGCGCCCAGCGAGATCCACTGGCGCGCGGCGATCCCCTTCTCATTGTTCTGCTGGACGCTGGTCACCTCGAGGAGCTTTCCCATCCACTTCACCCAGAAGAAGAGCGTGGCCGAGCTGCCGAACACGACGAACACGACAAGGAGCGGGTTGTAGTCCACCAGCGCCTTCAGCACGGCCCATTTGCTCACCAGCATCCCGAAGGGGGCGAGGAACATGCCGGCGATGCCCACCTGGATCATGATGGACAGCCGGGGCATGGTCACGATCAGCCCGCTCATGCTTTCGATGTCGCGCGTGTTGGTCTTCTGCTCGAACGTGCCCACGCAGAGAAAGAGCAGCGCCTTTGTCACCGCGTGGAAAAGGATCAGGAGGATCCCGGCCCAGACCGCCTCGTAGGTCCCGATCCCGCCGCACAGTACGATGAGCCCGAGGTTTGCCACGGTGGAATAGGCCAGCACCCTCTTCGCATCGCTTTGGGAAATCGCGATCAGCGAGGCGAGCAGGAATGTGATTCCGCCGATCAACGCCACCATGGTGCCGGGAAGAGTGCTGCGGAGCAGGGGGGCCAGGCGAAGAACGAGATACACCCCTGCCTTCACCATGGTGCTCGAGTGGAGGAGCGCCGACACGGGGGTCGGTGCCACCATTGCGCCCAGGAGCCAGGAGGAAAAGGGCATCTGTGCCGACTTGGTCATGCCGGCGAATGCGAGAAGTGCGACAGGCAGGAGCGCGGCGGCCGGCAGCGCCGACCCGTGCGCCCCGGTGAGCAGCGTGTCCAGCTCCATGACGCTGCCGCCGGCATGCAGGATGAGGATGGCGGCGGCAAAGGCCAGGCCGCCGAGCATGTTGAGGGTCAGCGCAAGGAAGGCCTTGCCGCGCGCTTCAGCGCTGCCGTTGTACCCGATGAGGAGGAAGGAGCAGAGCGTCGTGACCTCCCAGAACAGCAGGACCAGCGGCAGGCTGTTGGCAAAGAACACACCGAACATCGCGCCGAGGAAGACGAACTGTATGAAGAAGAAGAGCGGCCGCCTGTCGCGATATTCGCCGTGATGCGCGTGGTATGCCTTCATGTACCCGAGGCTGTAGACGGCGATGAGGCTGCCCACGACTCCGACAATCATGCCCATGATAAGGGAGAACTTGTCCGCCGACAGCGCGCGCTCCACGGAGACGCCTCCTCCGTAGAGGACTTCGGCTGCTATTGCAAGCCCTGCCTGGAGGAGGGCCAGAAGCGACACGAAGTGGCGCGTGCGGACGATTCCCAGCACAAAGATGAATCCCGCGATGCCGACTTCCAGGCCGAGCACGGCAAGGTTCAGGTACTCCGGGGGCAGCTCGACCATGAGTGCAGGCATCGGGAATCGTGCGAACACGAGCATCATCGAGCCCCCCGCGATCACGATCGAGGCGAGCACAACGATGATGCTCCGGGCTGTGTTTCCGCGTACAAGGAGGAGAATCAGGGCAGTCAGAAGAGGGAAACAGATGAGGAAAGGGAGCATTCCAGTCTGTTCTCCAGCGTGGAAATTATCCCAGAAAAAAGTTTGGATGTCCATATCGTGAACCTATTGACAATTTTCTTGGATTGTATTACTAATATTTTAGATTTCAGATTAGTTCGAAGACAATAAGGCCTGCCCAACTGCTATTGCAGCACTCGGCTTCATTCATCTGGGTAGGCTTTTCTATTTGGGTGACCCCCTGAAGCCCTGATGATCAGGTCCGCAAGAGCACGCCGCTGAACGGCGTCAGCAGCGTCGAGCACCGGGATATGTTGAGGCCCCCGCACACTTCCCTCGGGCGCCCCTGCCGCCACCACACCGGATATTGCAAGGACCGCTCCCGCACTGATCCCCCGAACCGCGAGTGTTTCGTCCAGATCAGCCATGCGGCGAAGGCAGAGCACGATGAGCTGGGACGCATCGCGATCCGCCATGCCCTCGCAGACAAGGAACGCGGTATCAGGGGGAAAGAGGCGGACGATATCGCGGAGCGACCGCGCCCCGCCGAAGCGTTCGAACCTGACCGTTTCCCCTGCAAGAAGCGCGACGACCACCTCCGCCCCCGCATCTGCATGCAGGCGCGTGTCGGTTCCCTCCTCACCCAGATAGAGAGCGGCATGCTCCATCTTCTTGATGCTGCTCACTCGATGCCCGCGGGAGCGGAGCTCTACGAGCAGGCCGGTCACAACCGTGGTCTTTCCGCTTTTCTTGAGGCCCACGACGCTCACTATGCAGGGGAGAGGCGCCACCAGATCAGAGCCGGATTGCGTCATGGGCGTCGGGGAGTGTATCCTGTTTCTCCACGGAGGTGAACCATGCAGCACGATCTGCAGATAGTGTCCGCCGGGAAGAAGGTGCCCCTGAACGAGTTCGCCCGAAAGGTGGTCCTCAACACGCTGCTGGGTCTCCTCGGCTCGCTCAGCGACGTGGACGTGGGCGGGGAGATACTCATCACGGTGAAGCCGGTGAAATGAGCTACGAGATCTTCAGGGCCCTGGCCCACAGCCAGGGAGACGCGGCGCTCGTCACGGTGATCGACGTGCAGGGTTCGGTGCCACGGCACCCGGGTTCGAAAATGCTCGTGCGAAGCACCGGCGCCATCCTCGGCACCGTGGGGGGCGGCAAAGGAGAGGCATCCGCGATCGAATTGGCGGTGCAATGCATCGGGAGAAAACGCTCGGATGCCCTGACTGTGGAAATGCTGGGCACAGAGGCCGAGGGAGACGAGATGGTCTGCGGCGGGACCTGCCGGCTCCTGGTCGAATATGTTGCCGACACCGACCCTTACGCAGTGATTCTCCAGAGGTTGGAAAGGGGAGAGAAGGTCCTGCTCGTCAAGAAACTGGAGGGACCTGCCGAGGGGTCTCCCACGGCGGTCACTACTGCGGTCCATGATGAAGGAAGCGTGCTCCTGCAGGGGGCGGATGCTCACCCCGACGAAGGCACCGCCGCGCGTTGCCTGCAGACGGGAAAACCCGCGTTCTCCCGGGAAGCGGGTCTCTTCTATGATCCGATATTTCCCGAAGAGAAGCTCCTGATCCTGGGCGGGGGACACGTGGGGCGCTCGGTTGCCGCCATGGCAACAGAGCTCGACTTCAAGGTCACCATAGCCGATGACAGGAAGGCGCTCCTTGCTCCCGAAAGATTTCCACCGGGGGTGAAAACGATCTGCGGGAGCTACGCCGATGTGGCGCGGGAGTTCCCGCTGGATTCGGCCTCCTACGTCGTGATCGTCACCCGGGCAAAGGCGAGCGACCTGGAATGCATTCGCGCGATCCTCGGGCGCACCTATCGCTACGCGGGGTTCATCGGCAGCACGCGCAAGGCGAAGATCCTGCTCGATCAGCTGCGGGCGGACGGCTTTCCCAGGGAGAAAGTTGCGGCGGTTCACTCGCCCATCGGGCTGGACATCAAGGCCGAGACCCCGGCGGAAATCGCCGTTTCGATTCTTGCCGAGCTGGTCGCGGTCCGGAGAAACGCGGGCGGCACGAGCAGCCTCAGCGGGGCGGGGGGGCGCAGCGGCCGGCTTCACTGATGAGGGAGCCCGAAGAAGCGTACGCCGAATTCATTTCCCGGCACTTTCGGCCGGGCAGGGTCTACACGCTGGTCGGCGCGGGAGGCAAATCCACCGGCATGCGGAAAATAGCGGATTTCATCTCCCGCCGCGGGATCCGCTGTCGTATGACCACGACAACGAGGATCGGGGTGGAGGAGTTCTCCGCCTATCCAGTGGCCACGGCCCGGGATGACGCGGAGGTGCTTCGCTGCATCATGGCGGATGAGCCGCGCATGGTCATCTCAGGCGGCATGAGCGATGACGGGGGAAAGCACGCCGGCCTCGATCCTGCCAGGATCGAGCGCCTTGCGATTCCCGCAGATCTTGTGCTCCTCGTCGAGGGTGACGGGTCCAGGAAAAAGCCGATAAAGGCTCCCACTGCCAGGGAACCCGTGATACCGGCCAACACGAGTGAAGTCTTTGCGCTCATGGGGGCCAGCGCATTCGACGAGAGCGTCGATGCCGGGCGCTGTTACAATCCCGAGGGAGTGATTGCCCTCCTGGGGCAGGCGCATGTTGTCTTCGACGCCCCGGCGCTCGTGTTGCTCGCCGCGGACGCGCGGGGGTGCAGGAAAGGGGTTTTACCGGGCATGAGTTTTCACCTCATTGTGAACCAGGGGGACCTCGAAGGGAAACAAGAAACGGCCCGGACCCTTCTCCGCGATCTCAGCCGCGTGCACGGAATCGCGGGCACGCTCCTCTCCTGGCGGGAGGAAAGAGTGTATGAAACCCGCGGGGATTGAATCCCTGAAGGCCCTGATCAGGGGGGCAGGAGACTGCGCAACCGGGGTCGCCCTGTCCTTGCACCACGCCGGATTCGCGATCGTCATGACCGAGCAGCCCGAGCCCACGGCGATCCGCCGTACTGTCTCCTTTGCGGAGGCGGTCTTCCAGGGGAGCCAGACAGTCGAAGGAGCGGTGGCGGAGCTTGCAAAAGGGGAAGGCGTCGAGGCAGTTCTTTCACAGGGACGGATCGCGGTCGTGGTGGACCCGGAATCGGAGATACGCAGAAGCTTCGCTCCGGACGTTCTCGTTGATGCGATCCTCGCCAAGAAAAACCTCGGAACAGCGAGGAGCTTTGCTCCGGTGGTGATCGGGCTGGGTCCCGGCTTCAGCGCAGGGGTCGACGTCGATGCGGTGATCGAAACCATGCGGGGCCACGAGCTGGGCCGGATACTCTATGAAGGCAGCGCACAGCCGGACACGGGGATCCCCGGGGAGATCGAGGGCAGGACGAGTGAGAGGATTCTCAAAGCGCCCGGAGCGGGCAGGGTGAGATTGTTGAAGCGGATCGGTGATCTCGTGCGTGAAGGTGAGACGGTCATGACCGTGGGCAGCGTGCCGGTAGCGGCGCCCCTGGACGGCTGTGTGCGCGGCCTGATCCACGAAGGCCTCAGCGTCACGGAAGGCTTGAAGATCGGCGACATCGATCCCCGGGGCCAGGATTCCTATGTCGCGACGATCTCGGACAAGGCGCGCACCCTTGGTAGGGCGGCACTCGAAGCCGCCATTGTTCTCGGCATGAACAGAGGAGTTTTCTCGCTTGAAAGGAAGCCTATTCCTTCCCGACGATGACCTCCGTGGATTTGATTATGGCCACGGCATTGTCTCCGACCTTCAAGCCGAGGTCCTCGACGCTTTCTTTCCCGATAAAGGCAGTGACGGTGTTGCCGCCGCCGATGTCGATCTTGACGCTGGACATCACCGCCCCGTTTTTCACTTCCACGACCCGTCCCTTGAGCTGATTGCGCGCGCTGAGCTTCATGTGCACCCCCGCATTGATAATACTGATAAAAAGACGCGAGGCATGCGCCGACGCAACAGCTCGTGCGCCTCCCGAAAATTGCGGCAAGCCAGCCACTGGTCCAGATAGCCAAGGAATTCCTGCATGGGCAGGGCGATGACCACGCGCGCAACGATGAACGCATGCGCGCCGCAGTGGATTAGGAACCCCCGATCGACTACTCCCTGCTTGACGCCTTGGCGCAGCGGCTCCCAATCCCGGTTGCGGAGAGCTGGGCGTTCCATGAACTTGAAACCGATTGACTCCTTTGAAGTTGATGCGACCAGGTCGATCCGCTTCACCCTTCCTGTCTCCCACTGGAAGTAGCGGACTGCAGAGGCGCCTGCATTAA
>Ga0187878_1000978_pt1 | contig 29636 bp, 27 predicted proteins | sample June2016WEW_17_1_FD_132979 | JGI IMG/M metagenome (GOLD analysis project Ga0187878, IMG submission 132979) | Peatland microbial communities from SPRUCE experiment site at the Marcell Experimental Forest, Minnesota, USA - June2016WEW_17_150 | ecosystem: Environmental > Terrestrial > Soil >...
GGTTTCCGACCACGAGGCGCTGGAAGCCTTCCAGTTGCTCAGCCGGCTTGAGGGAATCATCCCTGCGCTCGAAAGTGCCCACGCGGTCGCGGAACTGGCCCGGATTGCTCCTGCGCTGGCCCCGGACACTGTGGTCATAATCAACCTCTCTGGACGCGGGGATAAGGACGTCAATGAGGTGTCCAATATCCTCGGCGAATCGCTGGGAGCTTGAGTTTTTCGAGCGTACTCCGACAACTTCGTCGTAAGTCTGTTACCGGTTCGATGAGAGAAAACCATGGTTCGAGCAATATCGAGGACTTTTGAGCAATTGAAGCAGCGGGGAGGGAAAGCGTTCATTCCTTTTATTACCGCCGGCGATCCGGATCTCGAGACAACCATCCAGCTGGTTCCCGAACTCGAGCGCGCCGGCTCCCACATTGTGGAACTGGGGATTCCGTTCTCCGACCCCGTCGCGGATGGTCCCACGATTCAGCGCTCCTCCGAACGTGCCCTGCATCACGGCTACCGAATTGCTGACTATCTCGAAGCGATTAAGGCGATCCGGCGCGAGACCGGCGTGCCACTCGTCCTGTTTAGTTATTTCAACCCGATCCTCCAGCACGGACTCGAAAAACTGGCTGCCGATGCCCACGGCGCGGGCGCGGATGGCGTCCTTGTTATCGACATCACGCCGGAAGAGGGCGATGAATACTGCACGTGCCTCGAGCGCCATGATTTGGATTCCATTTTCCTGGTTGCCCCTACCAGCAGCGCGGAGAGAATCGGCCGGATCGCCGGTCGTTGTCGCGGCTTCGTTATGTGGTCTCGCGCACGGGTGTGACCGGTGCCCGGGACGCGCTGGCTGATTCCGTCCTGCCCACGCTACGCCGTGTGCGGCAACGGACCCAGCTTCCAGTCGCCGTCGGTTTCGGCATCTCGCGGCCGGATCAGGTTCGGTCCGTGTGGCAGGTTGCCGACGGTGCCGTGGTCGGCAGCGCCATTGTTGCGCAGATCGAGAAGAACGCCGGCGCGGCCGACCTTCCTGCCCGGATCGCCACCTTCTGCCGTTGGCTGGTCGGGAGCTGATATCGCCGGTCGGCTGCCAGGCGGAAAGGATTTTTGCCACCAAGACTCAAAGGCTCCAAGGCGCCAAAATTTTTAATCCTTGATTTCTTGGCGTCTTAGAGTCTTGGCGTCTGGGTGTTAAATCTGGGTTGCGACTATGTTGCCTCGTGTGTTTCATGGTTTGGTTGGATTCTTGCCGGCCAGCAAAAATATTTTACGACAATTGGCCATGCCGCTCCGTCTTTAGAGGTGAGAGTTGCCGCGATGGAGAAGGTGATCTTGGCAGAAACGCCGTTGACACGGGCGGGTGCCGTCGACTTCGAGGCGTTGGTGCCGGCGCACGCGCGTTTTGTGTTCAAGGTTGCCTATGCAGTTTTGCGAAATTCGGAAGATGCGGAGGATGTGGTCCAGGAAACCTTCTTCCGGGCCTTCCGCTCCAGTGAGACCAGCCGGGTTGAGCGGATGCGTCCCTGGCTGGCGCGCATAGCCTGGCGTCTTGCGGTTGACCGGGTTCGCCGGAGATCCGGCCGCCGCCGTGAAGCAGATTCCGAGGACCTGCTTCAATCGCTGCCGACAGGAGGCGCAGGCGCTGAGGAATCGCTGCTCCAGGGCGAGCGGCTTGCGTTGCTCGATCGCCTGCTGCACGCGCTCCCGAATGATCTTCGAGAGACGCTCCAGCTGTTTACCGTTGAGGGGATGACTTACGTTGAAGTCGCCGAAGTCCTGGGCATTCCGGAATCCTCGGTCCGGAACCGGCTGGCCCGGGCGCGGCAACGCCTCAAGGAAAAACTCGCAGCCCTGACGGAGGGCAGCTATGGATCATGAGCAATTTAACAAGAAATTAGACGATTGGCTCGACGAGGCACTGGCAGAGTACGGAAGAGCCGAACCGCGGCCTGGCATTGAAGTTAGGATCGTGGCGAATCTGCGCAGCCGGGGGCAGCTGCGGCCGTGGTGGGGCCGCTGGCTGCGCCCCGTCTGGCTATCCGCGGCCGCAGTCACAATCCTGATATTTATTGTCGTGCTCTTCGTCAAGCCTGAGAGACCGCCTACGCCCGATCTCGTGAAGGGCAATGACCAGGAATTATTGCTCGGCGTCGATCGCTTGCTGCACAAAGAGGTCCCGATCGCGCTGGAGCCGGCTCTTGTGCTGACCAAGGAAATGATCAAAAAGTAACAGGTGCCTGTTCTGGAAGATCACAATGCGCGGAATCGACGAAGTGCCAGGAGGGGAAGGATGCGAAATATGAAATCATCCGGACCGGACACAGGAGGGGGTCATCCATGAAACGCATTTCCTATCCAGCCATCCCGTTTTTGCTGCTTGCATTTGCGGTGATGGCGCAGTTTTCCTTTTCATCCCCGGTCCCCCCACCGGAGGAACTGGGAACGTGGTGGAGGGACTCGGGGGTCGTCCGCCGATTGCAGCTCCGCAATAGTCAGATCAAACAGATCGAGCAGGCGTTTTTGAATCACCGGTCCGAACTCAACAATCTGACCAACGAATTGCAGCGTCAGGAGAGCATTTTGCAGTCAGTCATAGATACCTCGAGTCTCGATGAGAAGAAGGCAGCGACGCAAATTGATCAGGTCGTTACGGCGCGCGCCAGGCTGGAGAAAGAGAGAACCATGATGGCTCTCGATATCCGGCGGGCCGTCTCCTATGACCAGTGGAAAACGCTGCAGGAGATGCAGCGCGCACAAACCAATGCGGCACCCGCTCCCACGGCGATTCCCAACAACGCAACTGCAAAGGCGGAAAGCGGCGCATCGGGCTCTGAGGAAGTGATCTATCAGGTCGGCGGCCCGGTCTCGGATCCTGTTCCCATCCAGAGACCAAATCCTGCGTTCACGCCTCAAGCAAAAGACAAGAAAGTGGAGGGGAGCATCCTCCTGGCGGTGGTCATCGGTAAGGATGGAGTTGTGCGCAACGTGAAGGTCCTGCGCGGTCTTGGCTATGGCCTGGATGAGTCGGCCGTCGATACCGTTACCAAAAAGTGGCTGTTCAAACCCTCGCTGCTCAACGGCCAACCCGTGACGGTCCAGGCCATGATCGAAGTCACCTTCCACTTTTATCAGTAGGTCACTCGGGGAGCGCCTGTGTTAGCATGTGACCACACGGGAACCCTTGACTCGGGGCGGGGCTATTGCGGCCTCCGATTTTAAGGGGCAGGTCAGATGTCGGAGGTTGGATTTCGCCGGCGAACGTCCGACAACAAGGAGATTTCATGAGCCTGGGCAATCAGCGGTCGCGATATTTGCCGCGGGTTCTTGCCGTCATGTCGATGTGTTTGTCCGTAAATCTCTATTCTCAGTCCAAAACGTCGCCTTCCCAACAGAAGGCCGGACAGGCCGATCATACCATCCACGTAAATGTCGGATTGGTTCAGACCGACGTGATGGTGTTCGACCGGCAGGGGCACTTCGTCCCCGATCTCAAGATGGACCAGTTCGAATTGCGGGTTGATGGCAAACCGCAGCCAATCTCCTTTTGCGAGCTGGTATCCGTTGGTAGTTCCCATGACGAGGAACTCTGGGCGAGGGCGGAAGGCAAGCCGGTTACTGCTCCGCCGCAGCCGGCTGTGGCGGGTATCAATCCTGGGCGCACGCTATTGTTTTTTCTGGACGACTGGCATCTGGCCGAGGACAGCGTCGTGCGGTCGAGGGCCGCCCTGGCAAAACTCATGGACACATCGATGGGACCCAAGGATCGGGTCGCGATTTTCGCGGCATCTGGACAGCTCGGATCGTCGCAGCAGCTCACCGGCGATAAGGCTGCGGTGCTCGCCTCGCTTGCGAAGTTCAACTTTCAGAGTCCGGGCGTGCAGGACCTCACATGGCCGCCAATGACCGAAAGTCAAGCAGTCTTGCTGGAACAAAACGACCGGGATGTACTTTCATATTTCGTGTCGGCAATCCTGGGTAAACCCGTAAATCTCGATTCGAACCATGCCGGAAGGGACGTCTTAGATGCCGTGGAGATTACGAAAAGAAGGGCAGCCGGTCTCGCCCAAACGTCGGCAGGTATTGGCGAGAGGTCTTTGGCGGCCCTGCGTAACCTCTTGCGCGCAGCCGAAGCCCTGCCGGGACGCAAACTGGTATTCCTGTTATCCGACGGCTTTGTGCTTCAACCTCAAAGAAGCGATATTGTCTCAAGAATAGGTGAAGTAACCACTGCGGCGGCTCGCGCGGGGATCGTGGTTTACACGCTGGATGCACGAGGCCTCGTGGTCGGACTTCCGGATGCGAAAGTAAAGAGGGGCCCGGACATGACGGGGGCGCTGGCACATAGCGGTTCCAATGAAGCGGCCGCCCCAATGGATGCGCTCAACGCACTCGCCGCCGACACCGGCGGACGTTTTCTGAAGAATACCAATGCGTTGGACACGGCTTTGATCACGACCCTGGCGGAGATATCCCGTTACTACCTGTTGGCCTGGGCCCTTGATCCCGATAAGTTGCAGCCGGGCAAATACAGCACCATCCACGCCATCGTGAAAGGCCGATCCGACCTCAGCGTGCGCATGCGCCAAGGTTCACTCGACCTCTCTCAGCTTGTCTCCAAGAAACAAGAAATCCGCTGACACCTGACTCCGCCTTCCGTCGGAACTTCCGCAGCTTGCCGTGGAGTGGGTTTCTGGCTCATCAGGTTCCCAATAATGCGCTTAATCCGGTTAAGGTAAACCACATCGCCTCTGCTGGTGAGACTCGAAAGAGTTATGCAGACCAGGCGAGGTAGCGAATCGAAAATGGCGTTGGATTATGCGAGTGTTTGGATGGTCACAAGATGGAGCCCTGAAGGGGCGCAACAGCAAAGCCCAGGACGTGAGCCCTGGGAACAACGGCAATGCTCGATAGAGCCCTGAAGGGGCGAAGCAGCCTGCGCCGCCCCTTCAGGGCTGTTTTACGAGGTCGCACATTCCCAGGGCTCACGCCCTGGGCTGATCTGCGGCGCCCTCTCAGGGCTTGCAAAGCCCTTGCCTCCCTCCCAGATGCTCCCTGAAGCCACCCGCTCTGCGAGTGGAGGCTCACTCGAAGTGCGCAACTCAACAGTTGACGGTTTGTCCGTGCTGTCTCGGGGTGGGTGCCTTTGACCCGGCGGTCTCCATGAATTTTATGGCTATGAGATCGACGGTTGTATAAGATAATTCGCCTTTCAACAAGGAGCTTGTGCAGTGGAATCTCGAATGAAATCATCATGCTGGCCTAAACCATTCACTCTATTGTTTTGCCTGTTGGCAGCCGTGTTCAGTAGCCCGTCGACCTTCGCGCAAGCCTGGAAGTTTGGTGTCATGAGCGATACCCAGTGGATCGGGAACGATGACGGCAAGAATCCGAACTCGGTCGCGGTCGGAATCGTCAACCAGATCAATCAGCGATTCATCGAGAGCGGCGTTACGTTCGTGATCCAGGTGGGCGATCTTAGCAACAACGGCAGCACCGTGGCATTGGACACTCGCGCCACCTTTGCGCAAGCCTTATATAATGCCGGCATCGGGTTCTTTCCGCTCCGCGGTAACCATGATCCCTCGCAGGCAGCCGCGCTCGAATTTCAACGCCTCTTTCCTCAAACCCAAAATGGCCGGAACAATGCGACGCCGCCGGATGCCCTGGTTACGACCGCGGACTATGGACCGCCTCCCGCCAATACCGGCGCGCCTTTTATTATTGGCAAGGATTTCAGCAGCCCCACGACCAGCTCTACCACGGCGGGCCTCGTCGGATTGAGTTACTCCTTCGTATACAACAACGCCCGCTTTGTATTGCTGGACCAGTTCACGAGGACGGACGGGACCGGCAGCGGATCGGCCAACTTAAATAACAACAATATCGCTGAACAGCACGCATGGATCAGCCGTGTGTTATCAGAGAAGCCTGGAAACGGCCACGCCTTCGTCTTCGGACATAAGAATCTGATCGGTGAGAATCACTCCGATAACCTCTTGGGAGCGAACCCCGGTCAAAATGGCCCTGCTCGGAATGCCTTCATCGCAAGCTTGTATGGAAACGGAGTCCATTACTACATCAGTGGTCACGATCACATTTATCAGCGCTCCATGATCACGAGCCCGGATGGATCCGCAAAGGTAATGGAAATCAACGGCGCGTCCGACAGTTCGAAGTTTTATATCCCGGCCCGCCCCTCGGATGACGGGGCGACCGGGGGTGCGGCATGGGAGGTCTCTCTTGTCCAGGAGCTCAACCGCATCGGATATTATATTTACACTGTCGATGGGCCGCGCGTGACGGTCGACTTCTATTCCGCGGTGGTAAATCCGAGATTGGATTCAAATGAGTATACGATCAGTTCCACTCCAACCTTGGTTTTCACCAAGCGTGAGACGTTTGGATACAGTCTCAACGGTAAAGAATTCCTGGTGCCGGAAGGCGAATCCTACACTGTAGTCCAGGATGGATTCGAAGGGACGAGCGCCCGGATTCTGGATGGCGTCAACCGAAGCACTGAGAGAGATGGCAGCGGCCGCCCATTGACCAAGGCTGTTTCCACGGGCTGGAGATCTTCAGCCGCCGCCGATGGCCTCGCGAGCAACCCGCTGACCCTGTGGGGCATGGCCGGCGGGCTCGGCAGCACGGAGTCCGATGTGTACACCCTCTCGGTGACGTATGATGATAACAAAGTCACACCAGTGCAGGCCGGTACAGGCAGTTTCGGTTTGGCAACCAAAGATGCCGAAGGCAAATGGATCAATGCCGTAGACAAAAATCATGGCGGCAGCAAGAAATTTGTGTCGGGCCCATGGAAGCCCGGTTACGGTTTGGGAACCTACGGTGTTGATCCAGGCGCGCACACGGCATGGGCGGTGATCAACTACGCGGGCGATTTCGCCGTCGCCCGAGTCAGCAATGATGTGCCCCAGCCGGAGAAAAAGTGAAGCTGAAGCTATCAGGCCAACACGGCCATGAATGAAGAAATCATCGGGACCTGCACAGTCACGTGGACCTGGACCTGGACGCTCTCACACTCGACACGTTTTCGAGAGCATCCCGATGGAAAGGGCTGCACAGCGGAGTGGGTCGCCCTAAGCGCGCAGCGTGGCGGCAAAAGCAATGGCAGCTGCGAGCGGCAGGAAACATCCGGCAGCCTAACAAACGGCAAGTCTGCGAAAGTTCTCGTCGGGTAGCGCGGTCCGAGTCTACGTCCAGGTCCAAGTCCACGTCCACGTGGGGGAAAAGGCTTTGCCCCCGAGGTCAAGACCCGGCCTCGTCCGGGCGGCTATGGGCTCGGATCATTAACGCGCAGCCTGCAATCACTCCGAGCCCTCCTGTCCACTGGAACGCGCTCAGACGTTCGCCGAACAGCAGTGCAGCCCCGCCGACGGTCACAAAGGGAGCCAGCATCTCGGCACCACCCTCGATGATGGCGCCCAAGTGGCCCAGCACGTAATACATCAGTACGTGCGCCAGGGAAATGCCGATGACCGCGGATAAAACAATCAGACCCAGAGTCTTCGGAGCCTGGTGCGCTAGAGCCGAAGTCCGACCGAAGGCCAGCATCGGAATTGCGAGAATCCCGGCGGTGTAAAGACTTATCGCGGCAAAGCTGTGGTGAGGCGGGTAGCCGCGCATGTACTTGCGGACCGTTACGCCATAGAACCCCCAGACTGCAGCGTCGCCCAAAAGAATCATCAGCCCGGGAATCGATGCCGCGGCCTGTTGCACGGAGCCCCAGAAGAGAGTGATGACGCCTGTGATGCAGAGCGCTCCACCCGCCCAGAACAAACGCGAAAAGAACAGATAGCGCTCCTCAGGCAGGAGCCATAGGCTGCCGGCCAGAGTAAATAGAAAAGACGCCCGGATACCGAATCCCATGACGCTGGCGGTAACAAAGTATGGCACGAGGGCATAGCCGATCTGACCGAGGCTGTTGACCAGCGATGGAATCATCGCGTTGCGCCAAAGGTTCACGGGTCGGGCGCTGAGACGAAAAGGCATCCACAGCGCAGGCAGAAGAAGCAGAGATCCGAGCAGGTACCGGATTCCATTTACGGTCCAAGCATCCAGATAGGCAGTAAAATACTTCAGGAAAAGCGGGATGCTGCCCCAGAACAGAACCGCGGCCATAAGAGCCGGAATTGCGAGAGAGGGCTTCTTTTTCATAAGGGGTGGAATTATGCCAGATTCTGTCGCCCGCGCGACGCCCGACCGCAACGTTGCATCCTGTATGCCCAGGCACGTCGCCCAGCAGGCAAAGCCAGCCCATATGCGCACGCCGGCTTATGTGTAGGGGTTTATCGTACCCTTATCGCACGCGCTTACTTCGGCGCCTCCGATTCAGTGTTCCCCTATGGTTGCAGAGTACGCCCAATGATGACCTACTTCGGCATCGAGTCCTTGACGAACTTGACCAGGTCGGCGTGGTACTTGGCCGCCGCCGACCGGTCAATGTAGACCATGTGGCCGGACTCATAATGGCCAGTCGCAATGTTGTTTTTCTTGATCTCGTCCGAGACCTTCAGGTGCGCGAGAGTCCACTCCACAGGGAAGAAGGGACAGGCGAAATCGTAATAGCCCATGCCCACGAACAGGTGCATATGCGGGTTTTTGGCGAAGCCGGTTTCGAGGTTAACGACGGTGTTGTACTCACCCGACCAGGGCGGGGCGTTGCCTGACACGTAATAAAGGGCATTGTTTCTGTAGTCGAGGTCGTGACGCAGGTACTGCTGGAAGGCGGTGAGAAAACAATCCTCGATGTTGGCGTTGCTGAAATCGAAATTGGTGCTGCTGGCGCCGGCATCCATGAGCCAGCCGGCGAAGCGGGAATCGAGGCGCGAGGTCATCAGATGCTGGTCGCGCATGATCTCGGTGCTGTAGGGTCCCAGGGCAATGCGCATGTCGTTATTATCGAGAAACGTCTTGGAGAGCCCGGTGAGCCGGGCCATGTCGTTGAGTACCTTGTCGCGTTCGGCCTGCGAGGCGCGGTTGCCGTCGAAAAGGTACTCGAGATATTCGCCGGAAGCGAACTGGCGCGCCTGTTCCGCCATCTGTTCGGGGGTCAGCTTTTGGAGATCGGGCGCCAGCTTTTTATGGTAATAGGAGGTCATGATCTCGGTAGGCAGGGTGGTGAGCTGACGCTGTTCGCCGGCGCCGGCATTGACGTCGAAGATCGCCGACAATAGCATCACGCCGTTGATGGGCATGTCGCGATCTGTGAGATAACCCGCCAAACCGGCGGCGCGCGTGGTGCCGTAGCTTTCGCCGCCGACAAACAGCGGTGAGCCCCATCGATCCCATTGATTCAAAAAGCCGCGGATGAATTCGCCGAAAGCGGCCAGGTCGTTATCGACGCCGCCGAAATCCGGCCCGTAGGAAGGCCGGTCGGGGCGGCTGAAGCCGGTTCCCATGGCGTCGATAAACACCAGGTCGCCGGTGTCGAGCAGGCAGTTGGGGTTGTCGACGTAAGTGTAGGGCGGCGGTGTGGCCATTCCGTTTGGCTCCAGCTTCACCATCTTGGGGCCGAAGGCGCCCATGTGCAGCCAGATGGTGGCCGCGCCCGGTCCGCCGTTGAACAGAAACCACACTGGGCGCTTGCTCTTGTCGGTGACGCCGTCCTTGGAATAATAGATGTAAAATAAATGGCCCTCGGTCACACCGCTGGTGGCGTTGCGGATGGGCATAAAGCCGACATGGGCGGTATAGTTGATGCTCTCGCCCTGCAGCGTGATTTGGTGCTTGGTCTCGATCGGCTGGGCGGGATAGCTGATCGGCTCCATTTCGTCGCCGGTGTAGAGGAAGCGATAGAAATCGTTGGTGGCGCCGCTGGCGCCTCCGGGGCCCTGTGCGAATGCTCCGACAGCCAAGGCCGCGACGATGACAATGAAGCCGCAGAGTTTGGTGTTGAATCGTCCATTACTTCTCATATGCATTGCTCCTCCGTAGTCGCGCGCTTATCGGCCAGCCGGTGCGGTGGCGTCGGCGATGAACTTGGTCAGGTCGTTGTGGAGTTTCGCCAACGCCTTGGCGTCTGCATATACCATCCGCCCGGCTTCGAAATGATCCGCGGTGATGTTGCGCGTTCGTGCTTCGGGCGACACCTGCAGGTGCGCCAGCGTGAATTCCGCGGCATAAAACGGCGCCGACGCATCGAAGTAATTCAGGCCGACGAACACATGGAGGTGGGGATTGCGCACAAACAGGCCCGACAGGCTCGCGTCGTCGTTGCCGGCCGCGGTAAAGGTCCCAATGCCGCCGCTCAAGAGATAGAAGATGCCGTTGTTGTTAAAGCCAAGTTCGCGTTTCAGGTAACCCAAATAGCCGTTGAGGAAGCCGCTCGCGAGGTCGTTCTCAGCGACATCCAATCCAGTGATGCCGCCGCCGGCAGGGCCGCCGCCAAACCCGCCACGGCCACCACCACCACCTCCCGCCTGGTAGCCGCTGACGCGATCGTCAGAGGGGGACAGAGTGCGGTGCTCGCCGCGCAGTAGCTCGCTGTTGAACCGATCCCAGGTAATGCGCAGGTCGTTGTTGACAATGAAGGGCTTGGAGAGCCCCGTCAGTCGTGACAGATCTGCAACCACCTTGGTGCGTTCCTCGGCGGTCATGCGATCGCCCTTGTAGAGCGCGTGCAGGTAGGCGCGCGAGGCAAACTGGCGCGCCTGCTCCGCGATCTGATCGGCGCTCATTGCCTGTAGCTCGGGGGCCAGCTTCTTGTGATACCACGCCGCCAGAATTTCAGTGGGCAGCAGAGTCATGTACTGCTCATCGCCTGCAGTCGCCTCGGCCGTGATCGTGGTGGAAAACAAGGCAACCCCGGTTACCGGGATTTGGTGCTCGGTAAGATAGAGGGCCAGCCCTGCCACCCGGCCGGTGCCGAAATCCTGGCCCGCCAGCACGCGGGGCGAGTTCCAGCGGTCATAGGTGTTCGTGAAGCTGCGGATGAATTCCCCCAGCGAGGCATAATCGCCATTCGTAGTCCAGAAATCGAGTCCACGGCTGGGCGAATCGGGGCGGCTGAAGGCCGTGCCTACGGGGTTGACGAATACCAGGTCAGCCTGGGTCAACAGCGTATCGGGATTGTCAGCCCAGCTGAATGGCGGAGGGCCGGCGCTGCCGTCGGCCATGAGTTTGATTTTCTTCGGGCCAAAGCCGCCGAACTCCTGCCAACTGGTGGCAACTCCGGGCGCGCTGCCGAGGAAAATCACGAGGGGCCGGCTGATAGGGTCGCTGATGCCATCCTTGGAGTAGTAGGTGTAGAACAGGTGGGCCTCGGATTGACCGGTGGTGGCGTTACGGAGTGCCATGTAGCCCACGCGTGCCGTGTAGGCCAGGGTTTCGCCATTGACGGTGATTTTCTGGTGCGATTCTACCGGCGGAGCATCACCCGGCACCATACCCATGGCAGCGGAGGTTTGATAATCGTAGAAGTCGCTGGCTCCGCCTGAGCTGGCTCCGCCCCCCCGTGCGCCGCGTCCGCCCGCCGGGGCGCCTGTTTGCGGCGTGGCGGCTTGGGCTCCCCGCCCCGGGGCGCCCTGCTGTCCGATGGCGCTTTGCGTTGCAGCCGCGGCCGTCCCCGCGGCCGTGCCACGTCCCTGGCCGCCGCCGCCCTGCGCCCAAGCGCTCAATGCGAGGCTCAGGCCAATTACCGAAACCAATTGCCAATTCCTAATGAATCGCATCGCGAGTCGCTCCTCAATGACGTCCGCTATCGCACCCAGCGTGCAACCCCACCGAGTGCAGGTGAGGAATTTGCATGCGCCAGGAAAATTCTTTCTGATGCGCGAGGGTACCGCAAAAGTCCATTTGTGTCCATCTATGGTTTCAGCGGCTGCTATTCGAGATTCGAAATTCGAGATTCGAGATTTTAGAATTTCGGATCTCGAATTTCGAATCTCGAATATAAGTAAAGATTAAGATTTTTGGAGTCTTGGCGGTTGGTTTCGGGAATGACGAGATCGGCTCTATTGACGACGGTCCATGCGCCGCCATTCGGTGGTGTCGCCGACGTTGGGATTGAATCCGGCATTGTTCGACAGGATGTATTCGCCGCGCCCGTTCACCCAGGCGTCGTGATAGCCGCTCGGGAGTTGGATCGGACGATCCTCGAACGGGTTCTTGTAGGTATCCACGCCGCGGATGTACTCGCTGAAACTCTGGCTGATGCGATCCTGCGATTCGGAGCGCTGGCGATACGACTCGCTGAACATCCTGCGAATCTCTTCGCCGTTCTTGGTGATCGTTGCGCTTATGGCAGCGGCGTCATGAATGGCAGTAGTCATCCGGTCGTTAAACAGCTTCTGGACGTACATGTACCCGCCATACCAGTCCAGACTGAGCCGAAACGTATCGATGGTCGTGTTCATCACCGGCGTCAGGCGGTCGAGCTGCCCCTTAGGCGCACGGAAAGCATAGGCCGAATGAACCGACCACAACGTCCCCAACTGCCAGTCGGTGTAAACGAGGGTGCAGTAGACAGCTTCCTCCCACGGCTGGCCATCGACTTGATATTCATAGCGGACGCGCGCCGACTTGACGTTGGACATGCCGCCCAGCGATCGACTGATTTCGGCCGCAAACGCCGGGAGGTCTTCGTTGGCCACCACGCGCGCGCCTTGCAAGTGCTTCAGCGCTTGCGGCACATAAAACGTCTGGATGAACTGCGGCACGTCACTGATTGGCTGCCAGAGGATGCTTCCCAAATAGTTCGCGCCGGGCGCCATGGGTACGATCATGTGGGTCAGCCAGGTGAAATTCTGTATAGGAAGGAATTCGATCGCGGCGTGAGTCTGCGGGTCGGTGATGCTTATGAGCAGATTGGCTAGAATGCTGTAATTGGGGAACCACTGTACCCCGCCTTCGGTCTTCCACCCGGCCGGGATCAGGAAGCTGACGGCTTCGATATTATTGATGCCTGGGTCCTTGACGCTGACCTGCGTGAATTTCATGGATCCTTGGGGCGCTTGAGGCTGCGGTGCCTGCGGCGCCGGCGTCGTCGGGCGCGGCCCGGTTTCCGGCGGCTGATTGGGCGGTGTGACCGCCTCCCGTCTCAGGGTCAGCTTCCGCGGCTTGTCGCCCCGCGCGCGCACAGTGAGCGTCACCTCCGACCGTTCGGGTCCACGAATCCGATTCACCAACTCTTCCTTGGGAATGTCGGTGACGCTGCGTCCATCGACGGCGAGCAGTTCGTCGTTCACTTGGATGCCCGCACGCGCCGCGGGACTGCCGGCCACGACTTGTGTGATCCAGACGCTGTCATTTTCGTCAAAGCTGATCGTGATCCCGATGCCGACGAGTTGGCTTGGTTGCTGCGCCGCCGCGCCGGCGCACCCGCACCAGGCCGCAGCGAGCATTACCAGCAGTTGCGTTGTCAATCGAGTCATCGGACGGCCTCCTTGTGGGGACTTCATGTAAGAATGTTTTGCTTCCGGCGCGAGGAAGTCAAACGAAAGGCGTCGCCTTTTTTCATTTTCGTCCGAGTGAGTTCACAGGCGATTCCAGGGAAAGCGGCTGCTGGGTAGTTCGGCGACCGCGCAGACATCCCGCACCCCCGAGAGAAAAACGCCGAGTGCCATTGCAAGGAGGTTCCAGCACAATCCCGCCGGCACCTCCGGAATCCACGGTGCCAGGCCGGTTGAAGCCGATTCCCAATAAACCAGAACAGGAATCAGTTGGGCCAGCATTGCTCCGTATACGATGGCCATGATCCCATGCAGAGCGCGTTCTCCGGCATATACGCCCCCGAGGCGTTTGCGGATGCGATCCTCGACCACGAAACCGGAAAGCGTGATCGCAATTTCCGTGAGCAACAACGCCCTTGAACAACGCTCGACTTGTACTATCCTATCCTAGATAGGATCCCAGGGCGGCACAATCACTGAGTTCTTCTATTGCTCCGGTTTGAATCAAGAAGTTCCCAACCGGGCCCCGAGATCTCTCCAAGCGGCGATGGCGGCGAACCCTTGTGAGTGACCATGGCTGAACCCCGCGTCCCCTACAGCTTGAATGTCATTGAAAGCTGCTCCAGCTGCGCACTGCACGAGAAGGGACTGTTCTGCAGACTGCCCCAGGGGACGGTAGCCGAAATGAATTCGCTGCGCCAATTCTGTTTGTATCCGCGGGGGACGGTGCTGTTTGTTGAAGGGGAGACGCCGCGCGGGCTGTTTGTCCTTTGTTCCGGCCAGGCGAAGTTGAGTGTCACCTCCGCAACTGGACATGCGATTAACTTGCGCATCGTGGAGCAGGGCGAAGCGTTGGGGCTCAGCAGTGTCGTCGCCAATGAGCCCTATGTCATGAGAGCCGAGACCTTGTCTCACTGCCAGGTGAGCTTCATTTCGAGGCTCCAGTTTCTTCAACTGTTCCGGGCACACCCCGACTTGTCGCTTGTGGTCTCTAAGCACCTCAGCATGGAGCTTCACAAGGCCTACGATCAGACACGACTGCTGGCGCTGGCCCCCGGCACTCAGGTCAAGGTGGCGCAGTTTCTGCTTTCCTGGGCGGATAAGCATGGCGAGCTGGTGACAGGGGGAGTCCGCCTGGCCATCCACATGACCCACGAGGAGATTGGCGAAAGCATCGGAGCTTCACGCGAAACCGTCAGTCGCGTCCTGGGCGACTTCAAGCGCAAACAACTGATACGTACCCGGGGTGGCACAATTGTCATCTTGCAGCCCCAGCAACTTCGCGGATTGACCACAGACGGGTCCCACTGATTTTTTCACTGCCATAACCAAGAGCCGGCATTCAATGCGCGCGCCCGCGCTCATGTAGGGTTCCGTTGTCCAGGGCGGGCTTCTCTCAAGCCGGATTTGTGACCTCGATCACATTCCAGAAGTCCATCCGTCACTGAACAGCAAGAAGCCTCGAGGGATCCTCACTTCCAAGGAGGTTCCCGACATGCCCCCAAGAAAAAGCGCCCGTGCGGCTTTCATGCTGCTTGCGTTCTTGTTTGCGTCTATTGGTTATCTGTTTCTGATCCGGGCCCCGAATGCTCAAGCCATTCCCTACTTCTCCCGCAAGTACGGAACTTCTTGTACCACTTGTCACAACGATTTCCCGGAACTGAATGATTTCGGGTGGGCTTTCAAGAAAAACGGCTTCAAGTTTCCAAAGGACGACGAAACGTTCGCCAAGGAGCCGCCCGTATTGCTGGGCGCCAAAGCCCAGCGCGAGGTTTTTCCCAAAGCGGTATTTCCCGGTGAGATTCCGGGAACCATACCGGTAGCTCTCAGGTACTCCGGCTTCTTCAATTACAGCAACAAGCGACCCCTGGCGGCGGGTTTCCAGCCGAGAACGGACCTGTTCTCGCCCAATACCTTCACAGTCATAACAGCCGGCAGTTTTGGGGAAAGACTTTCCTGGTGGCTCGACGATGACATTTCAGCTGGAGGGTCCGGGGCTGAAGGCGGACTCGGCGACGGTTACTTGCGGGCCAACGACATCAGCCATTATCTGGGATTGCCCAAGGATGCGCTGAACGTTCGTTTCGGGCAGTTCGAGTTGGATCTGCCATTCACGCAAGCACGCACCATCAACCTTACTGGTTACGATATTTACGATCAGGCGAGTGTTGCCGGCGAGCTTGGCACGACGAACAACCCATTCATCTTGGGCGCCTCCCAGCGCGGCGTCGAACTCGGCGGCTATCCGAACGACGCGAACTTCAACTGGTCGGTTGCCCTGGTGAATGGGAACAACGGCGACACCCCGGCCAACAACGGCAAGGCCGTGTACGCTCATGCATTCCAGCAGTTCAACCTCGAGCGCAGTGCGGCGGCGCGCAAGGAGGTGCAGGCGGCCGGGGCGACCGGTCCGCACGATCACACCTCACTCCGTTTAGGCGCTTTCTACAATTACGGACGCAACGTCCTCAACGTTGACCGGCAACTGTTTCCCGGTTTTGGGGATATCAACGAACCATACTATCGGGTCGGTGGTTACTTCCGTTTCCGATACCGCGGCAACTTCGAAATGTACGGCCTGGGAATGTTCGGCCACGATGCCAACATAATTCCGAATCCTGCCACCTTCAGCTTGGACAACGGTCCTTCCGTGAACTTCAGCGGCGGTTTCGCGCAGGCGCAATACTGGGTTTACCCCTGGGTGATTGCCGTCATGCGTTACGACCTGGTGAACTCACCGGCGGATTTCTTCAACGGCGCATCGGAGCGTTTTTCCCGCAATCGATTCAGCCCGGGTGTTCAAATCCTGATCCGCGCCAACATCAAGTTCGGTTTCGAATATCAGTATCGTTGGAGGCAACCGGTCCCGGGGACGACGCTGTTTTTCCGTCCGCATGGGTTTTTGGCCGGAATCGACTTTGTCATGTGATTGTGATTGAAACGTTTCCTTGCTCCAGCAGGGAATAGACGCAAAGGAGCTTGAATGATGAGACCTTCTCGCTATAGAACGGCAAGTGCTGCTTTCCTGTTTGTCTGTTTTCTCGCTCAAGTAGGGTGGGCCGGAGAGATCAAGGGTAAAGTGACGGCCACCGGCCTGCGTTCGCCCGAGAATATTGCGGTATATATTGATGCCATAGCGGACAAGACTTTCCCGCCGCCAGCCAAGCCCATAATGATGGACCAGAAGAACTTGAAGTTCGTTCCTCACGTCCTGGCCGTCCTCAAGGGATCGACGGTCAACTTTCTCAACAGTGATTCCGTGGGACACAACGTCTTCTGGCCGTCCATCAGCGGCAACAAGAAACTTGGGCACAATCTCGGCACCTGGCCGCAAGGTCAGGAGAAGTCATTCACTTTTAACGATCTCGGGGTCGCGTCTCTCTTATGCAACGTTCACCCGGAGATGTCTGGTTACATCGTCGTTGTGGCCACCCCCTATTTCGCGGTGACCAACAAGGACGGTGAGTTTGAAATCAAGGACATTCCACCCGGCCACTACACTCTGACCACCTGGAGCGAGGAAGGAAAGCCGGTTACCCAGGCGGTGGATGTCACCGCCGGCACTGTGACTGTCAGCCTCACGATTCATCGCTAGACGGGAGAGGCGCCGAAGTGGTGAAATTGCGCACGAAGCTCGTTGACCTCGATTGGCTCGAGTCGACCTTCCCTTGCATGATGGCGTGTCCCGTCCACACGCAGGCCGGCCGTTATGTCACGCTGATTGCGGAAGGACGATACGAGGAAGCCTATCGCTATACCCGGGAGCCCAATCCGATGGCTTCGATCTGCGGCCGGGTTTGCGGTCACCCTTGCGAAACGGCCTGCCGAAGGAAGGATTTTGATGCGCCCATTTCCATCCGTGCCCTGAAACGCTTTGTCACCGAGCGTCACGGACCCGAGTCGCGCAACCCGATCGACGTCTATCGCGGCAGACCCGCGATCAATCATCCGCAGCGAGTGGCGGTGATCGGTTCGGGGCCCGCAGGGCTCTCGGCCGCTCATGACCTTGCACTTCTCGGGTATCGCGTCACGATCTTCGAGGCGGCACCCGTTCCTGGAGGGATGCTTTACCTGGGCATACCCGAGTATCGCCTGCCCCGGGATGTCGTTCAGGCCCAGGTTCGGGAGATTCTCGACCTGGGACCTGAGCTGAGGCTGAACTCCCGTCTCGGTGACTTTTCTCTGGCTGATCTCCGAGCCGAAGGATTCCAGGCCATACTGCTCGCATTCGGATTGCATCGCAGCCGCGATCTTCAGATCCCGGGCCATGACCTGGATGGCGTGATCAAAGGGGTCGATTTTCTGTTAAACGTAAACCTTGGCTATCGTTTCTCGATCGGGAAAAAGGTGGCGGTCATCGGAGGCGGCAACGTGGCCGTCGACGTAGCGCGCTCTGCCTTGCGGCAGCAACAGCAGCAGACACTCGAGGTCCTGCGCTCGTCCTTGCTCCCCGACCGCTTGAGCGAGAGCGAGCTCCAGGTGGCCATGAAAGAGTTCCTGGATGTCACCCGGACTGCTCTGCGCCTGGGTGCGCATGAAGTCCACCTGGTAGCGCTCGAGTCACTCGAAGAGATGCCTGCCTTCGAGGACGAGATCGAAGAGGCTTTGCGTGAAGGCCTGAAGGTCCATCCGTCTCTGGGCCCCAAGCGTTTCGTCGGCGAAAACGGCAAGGTAGTCGGCCTGGAGACCATCCGTTGCACATCGGTGTTCGATGCCCAGCACCATTTTAGCCCCACCTTCGAGCCGGGCACAGAAACCACCCTGAGCTGCGACACGGTCATCCTGGCCATTGGCCAGGCTTCGGATCTATCTTTTCTGACGCCTGCCGACGGGATCGAGACGACGCGCCAAGGTACCATCAAGATCGACCCGGAAACCCTGATGACGACGGCCCCGGGAATTTTCGCCGCCGGAGACATCGCCTTCGGGCCCCGCTTGATCATCAGCGCGACCGCCGACGGCAGGAAAGCCGCCGAGCAGATCGACCGCTATCTGCAGGGGACTGGCTGGAAACCCAAGCCGCGCTATGTGCACATCACCGTGTTGGATCGCCACCGGATGGCAGAGGATTTTGACGAATACTCCCGTCTGCCGGTACCAACCCTCCCCATTGACCGCCGGACCGGAATCGTTGAAGTCGAGACGGGATATACGGAAGAACAGGCACGGCGCGAGGCATCACGGTGCCTGAGTTGCTGGATCAACACCATCTTTGATGGCAATGAGGCCGAGGGGAGCGAGTGCATCCTCTGCGGTGGCTGCGTGGGCGTATGCCCGGAAAATTGTCTGAGTCTCGTTCCTCTCAGTCAACTCAGGTTTTCGGAGGATGTTAAGGCTCGGCTCGCCGAAGAGGCCTCATCTTTTATAGGGACTACCCTGCAGCACATCGGTGTGCTGGATTTGCCATCAGAGGAGGGATCCGTAATGGTCAAGGACGAGACTATTTGTATCCGGTGTGGATTGTGTGCCGAGCGCTGTCCTGTGCACACAATCACGATGGAAGCCTTTGAGGTTTTCGAAAAGTCACCCGAAGAGGCACTTGGGCATTTTGGACGGTGATGGTATGGCTGAAAGCGATGCAGCTTCAACCGCTCTGGGGTCAGAGGCCAGGGAAGGCGGCGCGGGGATCGACCGACGGGACTTCTTGAACGAGATCGCAGCCGGCGCCCTTGGCATCTCTGTTGTGGGCGCTGTTGTAGTCACAATGAACTACCTCTCCCCTAACGTGCTGTTCGAATCTCCCACGAGCTTCAGGATCGGAACCCCGGACAACTTTCCCGAGAATTCCGTAACCTACATCGCCGACCAGCAGGTCTACATCGCGAGGACGCCTATGGGCTTTCTCGCGCTCTCGGCTGTTTGCACGCACCTGGGATGCATCACGCAGTGGAAACCGGAGCTGGGATTGATCGCCTGTCCTTGCCACGGCAGCAGGTTCAATAAGGATGGCATGGTGGTCCAGGGGCCCGCTCCGCGCCCGCTTCCCCATTTCGCGATGAAACTCATGCCCGACGGGAATCTTCTGGTCGACAAGCTCGAGATCGTTCTGGAGGGGCAGATTTTGAAGGTATGAGAAGACGGATCCATGCAAAACGAAACCGGGAATGGACGCGGATGAAGGCGAATATCCATCCTGCGCCGGCACGGGGCCGTTCTTGTCGATGCTTTATCAAAGCGGCGCCATACCGCCGCATTCCAAAGTTCTGAAGAGGTACGCGTGATGGCTGCGACCTGGACTCAAGGGGTAATCGTGCAATTGCGAAGTACTCGCGTCTGGAAGTCCGTTTTCCGGCGTGGCCCAGCGCTTACCAACCGTACGCGGAGCTTGGCCATCTTCGGCAACCTGTTCCTGCATGTGTTGCCGGTTAAGGTTCGCGAAAAATCCTTGCGCCCGCGCGCGAACTATTATCTTGGTTCCTTCTCCCTTTTCCTGTTTCTGATCCTAACCGTCACCGGCATCCTCTTGATGTTCTACTACCATCCCGCTGTGCCCCAGGCCTATCGTGACATGAAGGACCTGCGCTTTGTGGTTTCAAACGGCGTCTTCCTTCGCAACCTGCACCGTCTGGCTGCACACGTCATGGTGTTTGCGGTTTTCTGGCACATGTTTCACGTCTTTTATCGTGGAGGATACAAGCCTCCGCACGAGTTCAATTGGGTGATTGGCGTTGGATTGCTGCTGGTCACGCTCTTCCTCAGCTACACGGGCTACTTGCTGCCCTGGGATCAGTTGGCCTTCTGGGCCATCACGGTGGGGACCAACATCATCTCCTATGTTCCTGTCCTGGGGAGTCCGATGCGTTTCCTGCTCCTAGGTGGGCATGTGATTGGGGAGAATGCGCTCCTGCGCTTCTACATCCTTCACTGTGTAATTCTGCCGGCAGCAGCAGTGGTTCTGATCGCAATCCATATGTGGCGAGTTCAGAAGGATGGCGGCTTGACCGTACGAGAGGAATATGAGCGAGAAAAACAGTTATGAGGCGGGCTTCGGATCGGATGCCACACAAGCCCCTCAACGCATCGTCTTCATCACCAGGAAGACCTCTGCGAAAGTAACCGGCGCGGTGGGACGACAGCTCATGTCCTACCCGCACGTTGTCCTGCGCGAGATGTTTGCCTTCCAGATCCTCACGATCATCCTGGTGTTCATTGCGCTGCTATGGGATGCGCCGCTGGAGCAGCTGGCCGACCCCCTGTTGACACCGAACCCGGCGAAAGCCCCGTGGTATTTTCTGGGACTGCAGGAGCTGCTCCATTATTTCCCTCCATTGGTGGCAGGCGTAGTGATCCCGGCCCTGATCATCATCGCTCTCGTGGTTATCCCGTATTTCCATGTGAACGTAGCCGGCGCACCAATCTGGTCGAACGCGCGGCTGCGAACATTGGGAATTTTTGTGTTGGTGCTGACGGCCCTGCTCGTGTCCTTTGGCATCTACCAGGCGTGGACGCTTATTGTTCCAACCGTAGCCATCGGGGGCCTGGCCGTCATCTCCTATTTTATCCCCACCGGCGGAGGGCGATTCTCGGACTTCCTGCGATCCCGGGCGCTCTACTGGTGGGTCATGACCTGGTTCATCGTCGTCGCGATCGTCCTGACAGGGGTCGGCACTTTTTTCCGCGGACCGGGCTGGTCCTGGGTATGGCCTTGGAGATAGCATGACCGCTGAGCAAATGGGCAAAGTGTCGAACCGGCTGCGCTTCGCGTTCGCGATTGCAAGCGTTTTGTTCGTTGCCAGCCTCGCGGTTTCCCCGGTGAAAGACCTGCTGCGCGAGTGGAAACAATATAAGAGGGGGTACGCACGATTCGCTGAAGGCCGCCCCGACACCAAGGCCTTACTGGCGGACTTCCATCCCGGGATTGACCAGATCTGGATTCCTGAGCTCAACGTCACGGACCGTTGCGTCACCTGCCACCAGGGCATCATGCAGCCGAGCCTCGGGGATCCGTCCGTGCCGGAACCCTTTCGGGCTCATTCCCCGATCCCGCACGGGGTGAAGGACTGGGGCTGTGTTGTCTGCCATCGCGGCCAGGGTCTCGCCACGGAAGCTCAGGAAGCCCACGAGACCACCCAAGCCTGGGAACGTCCGCTACTGCCGGCGAGCTATATCCAGGCTTCGTGCGGAGCCTGTCACCGCGCCGGCATCCCTGAAACACCGCGGCTGGACCGAGGGCGTCAGCTCCTGGTCGAGCTCAACTGCGTCGGCTGCCACCGGTTACAGGACATCGAGCGTCCGGCGATGCTGGGACCGGATCTGACCGACGTAGGGACCAAGGTGACCCGCCAATGGATCTACAAATGGTTGAAAGAGCCGCGTACCGTCACCGACAGCAACGGCAACATTACGATCAATGGTGTCGAGAACGAAGTAGAACCGAAGATGCCGCAGTTCCGGCTTGGCGAAGACGAGATCCGGGCTCTCTCTGCATATCTGATCTCGCTCCAGAGCAAGCCCGTTGAGCCCTACAAGTTTAATCCCCAGGTGGTTGCCGCTCTGGGAAAAAAGCCGGATCTGGTGGATCAGGGACAGGTCCGCTTCCGCCAGATGTTTTGCACCACCTGTCACTCCGTTGCGGTCACGCGCGCCGGTGAAACCCAGTTGATCGGAGGCGACATTGGACCGGAGCTGACCAAGGTCGGAAGCAAGGTTGACCCCGATTGGCTGGTAGCCTGGCTGCGGGACCCTCAAGCCAATCTGCCCCACGCCCTTATGCCGCGCTATCGCTGGTCGGACGAAGACCTCTACCTGGTGACGCGGTACATCACGTCCAGCTTGACGGATCCGGACCTCATCAGCGATGTCCCCAAACTTGGTCCGCCCGCCCCTCAGGAAACGCAGCTGGGCAAGCGGCTGTTCGTGGAAAAGGGTTGCTCGAGTTGTCACCTCGCTGCCGGCACTAAGCCTCAGACCGACTTCGGCCCTGATCTCACGAACGTGGGCGGCAAAACCGTTTCACAGCTCGAATTCGGCACCTCCTCGATCCCGCGCACCCTGGTTTCTTACATCCAGGCCAAAGTCGGCGATCCCGCATCGGTCAATCCTTCAGCACGAATGCCTCAGTATCACTTCAAGGCGGGGGACCTGGAGGCTGTGACGACTGCCTTGCTCAGCATGACGGGCCGTCCGGAGACTCCCGCCCGGGCCGCCCTCGTCATCGCGCCCTCCCACCCGGAATTCCGGCCTGCCGGTGAATTTGCCAGACTGTTCGAGCGCTACAAATGTTATGTCTGTCATCGCTTCAACGGATCCGGTGGAACTCTGGCTCCCGATCTTTCCTATGAAGGCAGCCGCGCACAACGCAAGTGGTTGATATCTTTCCTGAAGAACCCCCAGACTGTAAGGCCCACCCTTACCTTCCGCATGCCGCAATTCAACATGACGGACGAGGAAGCGGCCACCATGGCCGACTATCTCGAAATGGTCATGCAGAGTCCCGACGTCGACATCGGGGGTGTAGATCCCAAAACGCTCACGCCCCAGATGGCAACCTCGGGGAAGCAACTTTACGATGTCAAATACCAGTGTCAGTCCTGCCACACCATTGGAGCCACGGGGGGATACGTCGGGCCTAATCTGAACAACGTCGGAAACTGGCTGAACGCCGCCTGGATTGCAGCCTGGCTCAAAAACCCTCAGGCCCTTGCCCCTGGAGCCATTGAACCACGCCGTGAATTTACGGACCAGGAACTGCTCGCGCTGACAGCCTACCTGGTAACTCTGCGGCAGAACCCTCAGGCCGGAGGCACGGCACGCACCGCAGGCGCGCCCGGAGGCACCCGATGAAAGCCAAGGCTGCAGCCGTACTCTTAGGTTTCATGGCTCTTATGTTGTATGTCTCTTGTGGACGGAAACCTGCGCCCTCAAAGCCAGATGTGCTCGTGAACGCCTATGACGTGCAGCAGGATTGGAATGATGCCAATCACCTGATTCCTCTCGAGTATCAGCCGGCGCAGGGAAAACGACTCTTCTTCGATAACTGCGTCTGGTGTCACGCGGATTCAACGCCCGCCGGCCCCTCGAACCGCTCAAACCTGTCGCCCACTCCCGCGCTCATCAATGACGGGACGGTCTTAAATACCCTGAGCGACGATTACTTGCGGAATGTCATCACCCTCGGCGGGAGCGCCCTGGGAAAGTCTGCGATGATGCCCCCCTGGGGCAAGACTCTGACGCAGGATGATATCCAAGCTTTGATCTCATACATTCGTGTAGTAGCACAGCCGCCTTATCGGGCTCCGGCCAGGCCGCAGCCCCAGTATTCAGTGAGGTGAAAACCGATGACAATCCTGCGCCAATGCGGGGCCGGGCGCGCGCGCAAGCGGGGGCTCATCCTGGGTAACAGGCTCGAGGACTTCCGCGGCTCACGGTCCGCTCCTTTGCGGTCACGGCTCTGCCCGACATCGCCGCCTGGGATGTGGCCGCGCTTGATTTCCGTTTCGCTGCTGATTGCATCGCTGCTGATCACGCAACGTGCCGCCTTCGCCCAGGTGGGTCCAGCCGAAATTACAAATCCTCAACTCAAGGCCCTGGAAGCCGCTTACTTGCCCCAGCTGATATCCATGAGAGAAGCGATCACCGGACTCCAGTTCCCCTTCGAGCTCTTTTTGAGTCGCTATGTGGGGCTGGACCCGAAGCAGCAAGCCGGGGCCGATGCTCGTGGACTTGAGTTTGTGCTCTTTCACGATCGCACGGTTCTGAAGACCTCGGGCAATTACAACGCGGCTTTTGATCCCGCTCTCCTCACGCAAAACCAGCGGGCGAGCCGGGTCTTCGATGAGGTAATCCTGCCGATCCTGCGACTCCTGCCGGGCCATTTCACGGATCAGGCAAGCTTCGATCGTTTCGGCTTCGAGATTTCCTATCACGTGCGGACGTACTCTCGAACCTACGACTTCGAAGGAAAGGAGATCCTTGCAGTCGTCATGGACAAGGCGGACGCATTGGGTTATCTCCGAGCGCAGACTGAATCCGAACGGCAGCATACCTTGAACGTTTCAGAAATCTATGTGAATGGACAGGAGTTCGGCCTGGCGCTCCACGCGGCTCAACCGCTCGGTTCGGAAGAACGCGCTTCGCTAAGGCAGACTCGCGATGCCCGCAATAAGATATTGGCACCGGGCGGGCGGGCTGAAGCCGGGCCGGCAGTCTCTGCTTCCGCCGTTCACCCGGCCGGCGGCAATCCGGACCCGCGCCCCGGAGTCGGGAAGTCTGCCGGACAACAGGATGCCATCCCGATGGCGCCAGGTAGCCGCTTGGACGGGATGGCGACCACATCGAAAAATGCAGATGTCGAAGCTCTCCAGAACAAGCTGCAGGCCGGGCTCGATGCCCTGAGCAAAGAGGGGATTGCCCGCTACCATTTCGTAGACTACGCGCCTCCGTCCCTGGTTATCTTCCGGGACCGCATCCATCTCCAGATGACGCTGAGAAATCCGAATCCGTTCGACAAGAACACAACTTCCATCTACAAAAGGGCGGCACAGAGTTTCGACCTCTTCCTGGCGCCACTCCTCAAGTCGCTGCTCGAAAAAGCTCCTGCCGCCGAGGAGATCGCCGGGTTCGACATTACGGTTCTGAACGAGTTCGGCGTCAATTCCAAGGATTCCCCGGAAGCTCTTGAGTTTATCTTCCCGCTTCAGCCTCTTCGCAAATTCACCGGTGTTGAGATAACCAATCAGGACCTGATCAACCAGAGCATTGTTATGGTGAACGGGGTGCGCATCGCCTTAGACTTGCAGCGGGTCGAGTAGGCGCCGCGACCAGACAGAACCCACGAAATAGCCGACTTAAACGCAATTACCGGCTGCGCCGTAAGATCACTCCCCGGCTTCTGCCAGGTTCTTAAGCTGGCAAAGCGAATGGTTCCAGAGCACGTCATGCACGAAGGAGGGAAATAGGCTCCGGAGCAACCACCAGAATGGCCGCGTGATCGGGGTCCTCCCGCGCTCGAATTTGAAGACCACATATATCGATAAATTGCAGATCTCATCGGAAGCCTGCTCGACCTCAAAGAGCAGCACGCCACCACGCGCAAAGCCATCGCGAACCCGATATATCAAAAGATGCCCTGGTGAAACCTGTTCGAGCTGGAGAGAAAACGAAAACCAGCGGCAAAGCACTTCGTAACAGATAACGCACCCGGCTTCATTCGGCAGACCCTTGATCCTCTGGATCCGAACCCAGCGGGGGCGGAAATAACCTCGGTCGCTTTCTCCAAAACGGCCAAGCTGGCGCAGGATTGTGGCGCACGTAGCACGAATTCTGATCGTGTACATGCGCTCGAATTCCAACTGGTCGGGAACAACCATGCCGTACTCGGCGAGTTCACGCTTGAAGGCCGCGCGCTTGGTCTCGAGTTGCTCCTTCGCCACACCGGTCGTGAAACGGCCAAAACCCTCCCAGCTTAGATTAAAGAAGAGTTCGGAGAGATAGCTGCGCAGGGTGATCCATAATCCGCCGCTCAGGATTAGCCAAAGGGTGGCAGGGTGGATCATTGCCAGAAAGGTAGCCTCGTACTGATCATCGCCACTGGCGATTTTCCAGAGAATCTTTTCGAGGCGCCGCCGCGGCCCGGCCATCCTTTTCCTTTCCGTAATGACAGCCTGATAGAGGACACGGCTGAGCACCGACGAACTAAATACAAGCCGATGCAAGAGGAACACCAGCGCGGCGAACCGGTTGTCCCTACGAAAGCGCTGAATGACCGGTGCGTATCCGTCTCGGAGACTACGCCGGTCCACGCCCCGCAGGAGGAGAGTCTCCGCCAGTGCGCTGGCAGTGTGGTGGGCCGACAGAATCCCGTCCTTGTAGAGTCTGGAGGTTACCATGTCCCCGACCGCTGCAACCCGATCGGCAAGCGGGTGTTTGGCCGAGCCGACCACCAACCTGGGATTGCAGACGCAAGCCCTGCGCAACTCCATGCTAGGCGGCACGAGCTTGCGAATCTGGGGGAGCTTGAGGAATTCGTTGATGATGTTCACGTTTTCCGCCGGGCCGGTGGATGCGTCGACGCTCGGCCCCACAAGCACCACGGTGATGTATCCCCGCTTTGGCAGCAACGAACACATCTCCAGGCGTAACGACGCTGAACCATATTCCACAAAGTGCAGCTGGCCCTCGAGGTACGTCGCGCCCCCCCGTGCTGCTTCCAATTCAAAAATCAGAGCCGGGCGCAATCGCGGAGGCCGGTAATCAGGCGCCAGCCGTTGTAGCGTCAGCGTCAGCGACCCGCCCCCGGGGCAAGTGCCGGCGCACTCATTAACGCCCCCGGCAAAGACGGCAAAGTCGGCTTCCAGCTGTGCCTCCACGCCGTCAGCGTGGTAGGTTACGACCGGCCTGCCAGACGCCGAATAGTGCGCGTCATAGACCTCGCCGCTTACAAGTTTCGCCCCTTCCTCGACGGCACATTCAAGCAGCACAGAATCAAGACTGTGCTCCCGGTCGAGACGTTTCACTGGGTGCACTCCCCGGAACACCGATAACATTTCACGGCCCTCGGGCACTTCCAGCTCGATGTTCTTCCAGTAGCCCTGAACCGTGATCGACCGAACCCGGCTCTGAATCACCTCCGCAGGCATTTGCAGGCCCAGGCTCTTCAGCACATCATTCAGCTTGGGCGATAGTCCTCCTGCGCAAAAGCTGCAGCCTCTCCACCCCTCAACGAATCCCCTGCCGCTCTGGCCGATGCCCTGGCGTCGCCGCTCGATGATCACGACTTTAGCCGCGCGGCGCAGCTCTCGAGCGCGCCTGAGTAAATGAATGGAGAAGAAAGCCCCTGCGGGTCCCCCACCGATGACGACTACCGTGCCATTCTCCTCTAAGGGGATCCGCGTCTCGCTGACCTGGTTGTGCATTGAGGCCTCTCCTGCGGCTCCGCACTGGCTCGCCAGCCTGCTATCCGGTGTGAGCGCCGCTGAGAATAAGGATGGAGGACGCCCGCGATTTTTCAAACCACAAAATACAGGGTGCAGCCGGCGCTCACGATCAAGCCGGATTGTTAATTTCTTGGCGCCGACCGCACTGAACTATGCACCCCGTGGGATTCAACCGAAGACAAAGGGGAACACGCAAGAAAAAGATACGATCCTTAGAAATTTCAATTTGCTTTGATCTTGTCGGAACAAAACCGTGGACATATAAATAGTAGGTAGAGATCGGGCGGAGGCACACGGGACGCATTCCGCCGATCACCGGTGTCCGAGTCCCTGATCGAGAGGAGCAGGCGGAATGAAAATTAAGTGCTTCTTTGCGTTTGTCTCGATGTCGCTCGTCATTCCAGCGCTCCGCAACGGCGAGGCGCAGGACGTCGTAACAAAGGCGGAATCGCGTTTTGCCGATCTGGACGGCGCGAAGATCCACTACAAGAGTCTCGGCAATGGTCCCGAGGCTTTGGTCCTCGTTCACGGCTGGGCTTGCAGTTTGAATTTCATGCGCTACCAGGCAACGGGATTTGCCGGCCGGACGCACGTTTTGCTTATCGACCTGCCCGGGCATGGTGAAAGCGACAAGCCCAAGATTCCCTATACCATGAACCTGTTTGCCCGCGCTATCAACGCGGTACTGGCGGATGCGAAAGTAGAACGGGCTGTTCTGGCTGGGCACAGCATGGGGACTCCGGTGGTGCGCCAGTTCTACCGCCTTTATCCCGGGAAGACTCTGGCCTTGGTCATTCTGGACGGCGCGCTGCAAAACTACTTCAAGGATACCGCGCAGGCGGATTCTTTTATCGCGCCATTGCGCGGCACTGAGTACCAAGCTGCCGCAGCCCGTTTCGTGGATGGCATACTGCCGCAGACAATGGCTGCGGGCCTGCGTGATGAGATCAGGCGGACAATGCTTGCAACTCCTCAGCACGTTATGGTGGGAGCGATGGAAGGGATGATGAAGGATCCCTCGATCTGGAAGCCCGATCCCATCAAGGTCCCCCTCCTGCTGCTGTTAGCGTCCAATTCCGCATGGCCGGACGATTACGAGAAATTCGTCCGGACCCTGGCACCCCAGGCGGACTATCGTGTTTTCAATGGGGTCAGCCACTTCTTGATGATGGAGCAGCCGGACAAGATCAACCTCGCCATCGAGGAATTTCTCACCCGGAACCGGTTACTCGGTTTTCACTAGGGGAAGGAGGCGTGCCATCTGGGCAGTCACCGATGCCACAGCGCTTCAATCGTGCCGTACTGCCGGAAATGCCGATCGTGGCATTGCGCTGCGAGTGACGAAGAAATGCATCCGGCGCAGAAAAGCCATCCCCCTAAGACCTATCCCTCGAGGCTATGTGGGCAGGATCAGGCATCCCACTCGTGAAACCGATCTAAAATGGACATCGTAAGTGAGAATCGTAGCGCCGGCTCGTGCCGCGGCGGCGGCGATCCAGACGTCATTTGTAGGAATGGGAGTGCCGGCCTTGCGCAAGCCAACTACGATTTCCCCATAGATACGCGCCACGTCGTGATCGACGGTGAGCAGCTCTACCACGGGATTCGCCAGAAACTCGCGCAGTTCGGCTTCGTTTTTCTTCACCCGCCGGCCTTGCAGGAACCCTGTCCACAATTCGCCGAGCACTATAGAGGAAATCCCAATCCATTCTGCGCTATCCAGAAGATCGACAATCGCGTCGTCGCCCATTTTGAAATGGCTGTAGGCGGAAGTGTCGATGCAATAGCGGCTCATCGCCACAGCTCCTCGTCGATTTGCTCGGTCGGCGCGATCGCGGCTTCGAATTGGCGGTGCTCTTCCGGGGTCCAGGTTCCGGCAAGATGACTCAGCCCGTTTTTTCGAGGACCATTGGATCGCACGCCCAAGCTGTGCCCAAGAAGTTGAATGACCGTTTGGTTCAGCGATTTGCCTCGCAGCCGTCTCTCCTTATCGATAGCATCGGCAAGTTCCTGTGAGATATTGCGGATCGTAAGGTGCTTCATCTCATTGCTCCTGTGCATTCAATGAAAGCATTATATGAATGCATATTCAAAAAGTCAATTGTGGTGGTCTATGATAGGTCTGGCGGATATGGTGGTCCCCGATATGGCGCGGATGTCTCGGATTTTGAAGCCGAAGTGATTCGCCTTCACTCCTTGTTCTATCGTGTCTGCTGATCTGTCGGTTGGGAGGCGCCGACGTGGCCATCGAAGGTCGCGCGCCGCAGGCGCAGGCTGTTGCTGACGACAAAGATCGAGCTGAATGCCATGGCTCCTGCCGCGAGCATAGGGAACAAGAACCCGAGGGCCGCTGCCGGAATCA
>Ga0187878_1000981_pt1 | contig 29566 bp, 23 predicted proteins | sample June2016WEW_17_1_FD_132979 | JGI IMG/M metagenome (GOLD analysis project Ga0187878, IMG submission 132979) | Peatland microbial communities from SPRUCE experiment site at the Marcell Experimental Forest, Minnesota, USA - June2016WEW_17_150 | ecosystem: Environmental > Terrestrial > Soil >...
GCAGTTGATGAAGACCGAGGGCCTCGAGGAGCCGACCCCGGCGCAACGCCAGCGCTTTGACCGCAAGCGCAAGAAGTCGCTGTCGAACCGGGACTGGGTGAATCCGCACGACCGGGAAGCGCGAATCACGAAGATGAAGGACGGCCGGACGCACCTGGCCTACAAGGCCGAGCACGCGGTGGACCTGGAGACGGGAGCGGTGGTGGCGCTGACGGTGCAACCCGCCGACCGCGGGGACACCGTAAGCATGACGGCGACTCTGGCGGAAGCCGGGAGCACCGTGACGGAACTGGCGGGACAGGCGGCACAAGCGGACGCGGTGGGGCCGGTGGAGACGGTCAGCGAAGTGGGCGTGGAACGGGTAGTGGCGGACAAGGGGTATCACAGCAAGCAAGCGCTCGAGGACCTGACCGAGGTGGGCGTGCGCACGGTGATCGCCGAGCCGGAGCGGAAGCGGCAGCAGTGGGCCGGACAGAGCGCGGCCCAGGCGGCGGTGTATGCGAATCGGCGGCGGCTGGACACCAAGACGGCGAAGGCGCTGATGCGACGGCGTGGGGAATTGGTCGAGCGGAGTTTCGCCCACCTGTATGATACCGGGGGAATGAGGCGGGTGCACTTGCGTGGCAAGAACAACATCGCCAAACGCGCGCTGATTCAGGCCGCCGCCTTCATTCTGAGCTTGATCCTGCGGCAGATGTTGCGGGTGGGCACGGCCCGGCAGGCGGCGGGCCTGTTCACCGCGCTTTGTTTTGCGTTTCTGAGGCTCACACAAGCCGCAGAGACCGCCCTTCCGATGGTCGGACAGAGTTGCCCGCTGGCTCGACCCGTTCGCACGCGAAATCGATGCCGGTGGTCGCATCGTCAAAACGCGGCTTTATCCACGGGCTGCTAGCGGCGATCCCCGTATTCAAAAGGTTCGCATGACCAAAGACCAGATCATTGTCGATCTGCTGGACGGGCGAGTTGTCAGCGTGCCCTTGGGCTGGTCCTGGCGGTTGTCGGAAGCCACTTCCGCGCAGCGGGCGAACTTTCGTCTCATCGGGAGCGGTCAAGGAGTCCACTGGCCTGAACTCGACGAGGACATCAGCGTGGAAGGCCTGCTTCACGGCACGGCGGCGCGCCGGCCAAGGCCCACTGCCACAGCGGGCAAAGTGCGCAGTGAAGCGCCACGTGCCAGGCGCATGCAACCGGCGCGTCACACACCGGCGCGCGGCTGATACGCGCAGCGGCTAGTGTAGTGCGTCAGAAATCCCGCTGGTTTTCGCGAAGAGATGTGGCGCGGGCAATCTTGCCCGCAGCCGGCCGTCCGGCCGGCTGGACCCGCTAGAAAGCGGGTCCGCAGGCTGTAAAGCCTGCCCCACTGTACAGACGCATACTCGTCATTCTGCATGACGCACTACACTGGATTCGACATCGTTGGGCCGGCCGAGCGCGGTGATCCCGTGCGACGGAAAGTGCAGGAATGAGGAACCCACAGTCTCTGACGGGGGTCTAAAGCTGGGTAGGCACCAATATGCGAATACTGCCGGCCACGCTCAGCTCTGGCCTGCTTTGCCTGTATTGCGCCGCGGCTGCCGTCGCGCAGCGAAGCGCAGGTCCGGTCTGGAGCGACCTGCAGGCGAAGAACCCTCCGGGAATCGAACTCTCGTTGCGATTGACTGAACCTCACAGCTACCTCCAGGGCGAGCTGATCCGCGCCCAGATCGGGTTTCCCGGGCGCAGTTTTGCGCCTGCACAACAGCCGCCGCGGGAACGTTGGCAATTCGCCGGTTTCCTGCTCGATCCCGCCGGAGATTGTGGTTCCCTGGTCTCGCCCTGTCATGAGTCGATGACCCTGGGGTTCGACAAGACCGATCCCACGCACCGTCTCGGGGAGACATCCGCCCCACTCGCGGTTTCACTGAACAACTATCTTCCTGCGTTGCGGCCGGCGCGCTACCGGACAGCGGCGCTGGTCCGCAAGCTGGTGCTGACCAACCGGGGACCCATGTCAACCACCTACGGGTACGCGGACCCACCGCAATATGCCGTCTCAAACACCGTGGAGATCGAAGTGATTGCCGCAACACAAGCCTGGCTGAATCGGGCCATCGCAAGCAGCGCCGCGAATCTGAACGGGCCTCAGCCAAACACCCATGACGCATACGAACAGCGGAGGGTCGCTGCGGAACAACTCCGGTTTCTGGATGTGCCCGCGGCATGGAGCGCCTCCCTGGCGCTCTTGCCTGCGGAGGAAAACATCCTGCTGCGAGGGCTCGCGGCGACCCGCGAGCCTGCGCGGGTTTGTGAGGTGATGCAGGAGGGAGTCCCGGCGCCGTCCCAGGCCGTGTCGTCCTATTATCTGTCTGCCATGGCCCAAACTTGTGCGCGAGCGAACCTGCCTGCCGCTCCGCCTTACACACGGCCGCGGCCGGGTGAGAAGCCGCCAGAGCCCTCCGCCGAACAACAGCAGTATTGGCGCCGATACCGGGAATATGACCAAGGCGTGATCGAGAAGGCAAACGCCAGCCTGGCCGCGAGCGTAGCCCGAAAACAGGGGGAGGCGAAAGCCATCGCGTTTCAAACCCTCATGGAACGTGTGCGACAGGTGCGCGCGAACGAGCCTCGGCAACCATGGCCCGCTTGGCTTCCGGTTGTGAAGGCAGAATTCACGAAATCATACACGAAGATCGATGGCTGGCGGCAGCGTCAATTGCTTGGACTATACGCGAGCACGTTACGGTCGCCGGACATGGTCCCGCTGCTTGAATCGGTGCTGGATGCCTGGAAGCCGGGCGACTGGTATGAAGCCTCGCGCGAGGCGGTGCAGAACCTGTATGCCATCGATCCTGCGCGCGCGCAGGCGCGGATCGTGGCGGAACTGGCGAAGGCGCGGACCTGGTTGGATTCGCCCCAACTCGAACTGCTGTCGGCGAGCGCTGCGCGGATCACGGACGACGCGTTGATCGAGGCTCTTGCCGCCGCACAGCGCGCCGGCGGTTGGAATGTGCAACTGAGGATGACGGCGCTGGCGAAGTATGCCAGTCCCAAAGCGTTGCCGCGCATCAAAGCCATCTACGACTCGCAGCAGGACTCGTGCCAACCGGAACTGATGGCGTACTTCGTGCGCGTCGACCCGGCATACGCCGATCGAGTGTTTCACAGCCACCCGTGGGACATGCACGCAGCGCCGCCTCACTGTACGGAGCGGTACTTCGAGCGCACGCCACAAATCGCCCTGGGGCCGGTGCTAGAGCGGTATATGACGGCGTACCTTATGCATGGTGACGTGCGTCTGAAACAGACCGCGGCGCAGTCGTTGGGGCGGTTCGGGTCGCCCGCCGCAGTGGGGCCGCTGTGGGATGCCTTCCGCTATTTCCATGACTACTGGAAAGGAAAGCAGGCGGAATTGGCTCAGAACGGCGAAGGAGTTTTCTTGGAGGTCGAACTGCGGAACGCGATCGCGCGGGGAAGGCATTGGCTCGCCACGGAGACCGACCTGCGGACCATCGAGTCCCTATGCATCTCGGAACGGTGCCTGTACGAGACCCAGCAGGACCTTCGCGCTTGGCAACGGCCCCTGAGAATCGAGGTGAGCAGTCAGGCGGGCGGCATTCGAGGACAGGTGGCGCAGTACTACGGGATCGAATCGATGCAAGCGCTGGAGGAGAAAGTAGCCCAGTTTCCGAAAGGGACTCAGTTTGTGTTGGCCGCCAACGACGATGGCGCCGACGGAACTGCCGTCCGCATTCGGAAAATTGCAGCAGCCCACGGTCTAACCGTCGTTTCGCATTGATCTTAGGTCGCCGGGATTCGGGGTGCTATGGGCTGTTCTCGCTTTACGCTTTGACGAACGTGGTCAGCCCTCTGCGGCTGCGCTCGCGAAGCTGGCAGGTGCGTAGCGTGTCCGCCAGGGCTTCCAGGTTGGGGACGCCGTAGAGGTAGAAGTTCTCCAGCTCGGCGTCGGAAGAAAACAGATGCAGCGAGCACTGTCCCACCAGCCGCATGCCGAGCGGTTTGTGCAGCTCGAAGTGATCGATGCGGAACAGCTCCAGGCTCTCCTGTAGCTTGGAGAGCAAGCCCCGCTCCAGTTTGATCCGCTGGGTGGTGATCTGGTAATGGGTGCTCGCGCTCTTTAAGTAATAGCGCAGGCAAATGATCGCCACCAGCAGGACGAAGCCCAGCACTACATACGCCGGCGGCGCGCCCGCTAGGATGGCAACCGCGGCCGCGGCGATGGCGACGATGATGGGCAGCACCTGGCCGATGCTGTAAATCACCGCTGGGTGGCCGGCGTACAGGTCCTTCTCCTCCTCCGCATCCTTGGTGGCCGCGAAAGCGCCGAGATCGGTATTGCAGAAGCGGCACTTGATGGCCACCGCCTTGATGGTCTCCCCGCACACCGGGCAGGGCTTGGTATCTACTTCCATGCTGGCTCCCCTCCAGCTAAGGTATACACCGTTCGCCGGGCGGAGGCAAACGTGGTTCCTCATGCCACATAGTTCTTGTTGTGGGGCGGACCCCGGGTGTCCCCCTAGCCGGGCTCGGGGCAGCCCCCCGAGCCCAGGTCTGCTTGCGCTGCCCTCACCGTCCCATCAGCTTCGTGCTCCAGCCACAGCCTGTTCTACGCTTCGACTGCGCCGAGCCAGCGCACGTTCACGTGGAACGTGACGAGAGAACCTGCAAATTCTGGCTCGGGCCGATTGGGCTGGCTCGCAATCATGGCTTCACCCATCTCACTGGTACCCTGGAGGGGTGGTATGAACACTGTGGCTAGCGGCGATCCCCGGATTCAAAAGGTTCGTATCACCAAAGACCGGATCATCGTCGATCTGCTGGACGGGCGAGTTGTCAGCGTGCCTTTGGCCTGGTCCTGGCGGTTGTCCGAAGCTACGCCCGCGCAGCGGGCAAACTTCCGTCTCATCGGGAGCGGTCAAGGAGTCCACTGGCCTGAACTCGACGAGGACATCAGCGTAGAAGGCCTGCTTCACGGCACGCCGGCACGCCGGCCAACACCCCCTGCCGCAGCGCGCGAAGTGCGCAGTGCAGCGCCGCCTACCAGGCGCGCGCAACCGGCGCGCCACACACCGGCGCGCGGCTGATACGCGCAGCCGTCAGGCTCCGACATCGTTGGGCCGGCTGAGCGCGGTCCTGGGCCGGGCGGGTAGAGGTAACACCCAGAGAATACGTGGGATTGGGCGCGGTTGAGGGATTTGGGCGGCGGGCCGAAATTGGCTTCAGTAGCGGGACAGCGGGGAAAATTTTGGCGGCGGAGGTGTCCCTATCGCGGGGCGCGAACGGCTATAATCGACTACCGATGATCATTCGTCCGCAGCAGATGGAAGCGTTTCAGGGGGCCGCCCAGGCGAGCTTCGAGGCGGAGGCGCTCGAGCACATCCGGAAGGACTACCCGCAGGCGGTGAAGGGCGTGGAGGAGACCCGGCTGAAGCAGTTGATCTCGAAAGGCGCGGAACGAGCGCGCGGGCACGGGTTCAAGGCGCGCGGGCCGGTGCGGATGTTCCTGGACTTCCTGGTGATTCTAGGCCACGAATTCGACCGGGACCCGATGCTGTTCTGGGTGGGCGACATTCTCAAGGACCGGGAGGGCCTGGACGAGATGGTGCAGGCGGCGCGGTTGCACCTGCACGTGACGACGTACCTGGACCTGGTGTATGGGAGGGGCGGCGAGCACGTGGGCAAGGGTCTCGAGCACATCGTCAAAGCGCTGCCGCAGGAGTTGACGGCGGTGGGACGGTCGTTGGAGTCGTCGGCGATTCCCTGGCTGCAGAAGCTGCACCCGCGCAAGTGCGCGTATGCGGGCGCGACGGCGCTCACGAATTTGGTGCAACAGGCCCAGCAGGCTTCGGCGCGGTGCAGCCTGCCCACGCCGGAAGGTCCGCCGCTCCTGCTCGGGCTGATGTTCGCCTTCGGGTCCGGAGTGCTGACGGACCCATTGTTCCCCTGGGTGGCGGCGAGCCTGGAAGGCGGGGGCGAACCGAAAGCGCGCCTGGAACGTCTGACGGCGCGGACCCAGACGTATCTGCGGCAGGCGCTAGAAAACCGGAGCAAAGGCTAATCCCATGTCAGGTTGCAGCGGCGACTCCAGCGATCCCGAGAGCGGCTCGAATCCTTCCACCGATACCGACAGCGCATCGACGTCCTGCACCCAGTGCACGATCACCTCGGAGACGACGGCCTCGGTCCCCCCGGACCGCACGCGCACGACGGTCGGGGTGGGAGAGGAGGTGACGCTCACGGTGGATCCGGCGCCGGCCACGTGGTCGGTGAGCGGTGCGGGAACCGTGAGCCCTTCCAGCGGCGCCAGCGTGACCTTCCGGGCCGGCGAGCGCGCGGGTAGCGCCACCGTCACGGCCGTGGGCGCCGGGTGCTGTTGCGACATCACGTTTACGGTGGTGGAGCCGTCGGGCATCATGATGTCGCGAACCTCGCTGGTTCGCCACATGAAGAACAAGCCCGATTGCGGTTTTCTGGCCCGGCCCTACGTGCTGCCGAACAGCGTGTCGTTCCATAACATCGAGGTGCGGGAGAAGAACTCGGCGGCGACGGCCACGGGCTACTTTTCAGGTTTCAACGGCACCAGGCATCAACCGGAGCCCCAGAACGAGAGCGATTGGTTCACGGTGCAGGAGTGCTGCGAGGGCCTGGGATCGCCGGCGGACTGCCATGATGAGATCTACTCCGGGTACCCGGGTGTGCCGACACCGTCCGTGGGGCTGATGACGTTCCCGATCACGTGGGAGTTTCGAGTGGGCGGCGGGGCGGAGAAAGCCATGCCCGATTTCGAGCAGCGCCACGAGGTGACCGCCAGCGGCGACTGCACGACGAGCAAGGGAGGGGCCTCGGAAACGACGCACCTGAGTGACGAGGACTCCGGGTATTGAGCGTGATTCGAGTTCTGGCCATATCGATCATGGCGCTCGCGGCAGGCGGGGCGCTCTCGCCGGCCCAGACCGGCGCCAAAAGGAAGGCTATGTCGGACATCACCGCGCGCGCGGCGGCGCTCGTCGCCGAGTTTGAAAAGGAAAAGGATCCGGAGAAGTTGCAGGGGGCGGCCGACCAACTGGTCGAGGTGGATCTCGCCCAAGAGGAGGAGGGTCTCAAGCGGCTGGCCCTGCGGCAGGAGACGCTGCAGCTATGGCTGAGGCTGCTGGCCGCGATCGACAAGAACCTCGATCCGCGGTTCGATCCGAACGACCGGCCGAGGGTCAGCGTGACGCCGCCGCCGTCGGGAGGCGCGCAGTATCCGCCGGGGGCCGACCCATCCGTGATCAAGGATCCGCAGGCCCGGAAGCAGTACGAGGCGGCGATCAAGCAGAACCGGGACAAAGCGGCGAACTACCGGCTGCAAACGAAGCTGCGGCGGCTGGACGAGAAGCTGACGCCGCAGGTGGAGCGGTTCATCCGGCTGTCGTACACGACGGTGCCGGGCGACCAACGGCAGCTCAACGAGACGGTGAAGAAGCTGATCGCGAATCCGCAGCGGGCGCAGGCGCTGGTGCGGGCCGGCGAGCCCAAGCGGTAGAGGTGGGGGGAGCTTCCCCATCGCGCCGATCTGGCGCACCGTCAAGGTTGACTTACAGAGAGGACGCAGTCGCCCTGGCTGCGGTAGCCCGCGATTTCGGCCACAATCACCAGATCGCCGCCGGCCACGTTGGGCACCTTGATGTTGAACTGATACAGGCCGGATTCGATCATGCCAGCCCACTGGACCTCCGCCACGGTCCCTGCGATGCGGAAGGTTACCGGAGAGGCAAGCAGCGCTGGGGTTCCGACCAGCGTATCGGAGGGAAGCGCCGGGCTGGTGGGCCCGAAGCCGGTGCCGTAAAGCGTGAGGATATCGCCGGGGTGGGCCTCGCGCACTTGGGAGGGAATCCCCTGGTCGTACCCGACCTTGAAGTTGCCCACCGGTTTGCCGTCGGTGGTCTGGGCAATGACGTATTGCCTGTCCGGGTCCGGGAACCGGAATAGGGCGGGCGAATACGCGGCTTTTTGCGCCAGCAGCGAACCGCTGGAGCCCTGCGAGTTGGTGACCTGAACGGAGACCTGCCCGGTAGAGCCGTCATCGGGAAACATGGCGTTGATCTGCCCCGGGCTGATGTAGGAGAGATACGCCGGGTTGCCGTTCACTGAGACGGAGACGCCATCGAGGCGGGTAGGGAGCTTGTTGTTGGTGAAGTCGCTCAGGGTCCAGGAGCGCGTCGTGGCCGACAGATTGGCTCCGAAAATGGCGATCCAGGCGGCCGGGGAGGTCTGATTCGCATAGCTGGCGGCGTTGACGGCGGCGAAGACGGCGGGCTTGCCGGCGGGGGTGCGGTCACCGGCATAACTCAGGATCGTGCCGAAGTCCCCGACGATCCAACCGTGCTGTGCGTCGGGGAAGCTGAGGCCCAGAAGATCGACCGCCGGTGCCGGAGCTCACAGACTGCCAGTGCGCGCCCGCATCGGTCGTCTGGAATAGGAGGCCGTCGTGGCCGGTGAGCCAGCCGGTGGAGGGGTTCGGGAACTGGATGGCCTCGAGCGCGCCGCCGCTCATGGTCACCGGGGTGTTCTTGGACCAATGGGCGCCGCCGTCGGTGGTGCGCAGAATCGTGGCGTTGTCTCCCACTACCCAGCCCTGGTTGGCGTTCGGGAAAAACAGGCCGTTCAAGGCGTCCGTCACGCCGGGATCCTGGCCATTCCAGGTGACGCCGCCATCGGTGGTCTTGAGGATGGTGCCTTCGGTCTGGCGTGTGGCCTGGTGTGAACTCGCCGGCGCCATCGGCCGCGGAGGAGAACTACTCGCCGGTGTTCAGGCTTGTGGCAATGATGCGGACGATACCTTCCGGGTTGGTTACTCTGCCTGAGATCGCGCCGCGGTCATTTCGGGCGGGCAGCAGCAGGGGCGAAAGCGTGAGCAGCAAGAGGAGATTTCCGGTACGCATTCCGATTCCTCCACGGACTGGATACGGACACCCTAACCTGAACGGGTTGGAGACCTGGCGACAGCGGCCTTCTGATTCTTCCCACCAAGTATATGATATTAGGGCCGGAATCCCCTTTTGTTTCAGTGGTCACATGGCTGTCGCGAAATCCCAGGCTCGCTCACAACCTGATTTGAGACGTGCTGTCACGGCCTGCTCAGCTCGGGGACGCAGGCGGAGGCGCCTGCGCCACAGGGGGAATCGATGAGTTGTGCATTGAGGGTTGGCAGTGTTGTGGAGACCCGTCCGGACAAAAGCATGTGGCGGGGAATCGGTACAATGGTGGTCCTGTGTCGAGCAAGCGAATCGAGGTGACGGCGCCGGAGGCGGTGGCGATCGGCGCGGTGGCGATCCTGTTTGCCGTCAACGTGTACCGGGCCTGGACCCAGTCGGTTACGATCGATGAGGCGCGCAACTACGAGATGTTCATCGCGGAACCGATTTCCCGGATGTTTGCCGCCTACGATGCGACGAACCACGTGCTTCAGACGGTTCTCTCGAAGATCTCGATCGGGGTGTTCGGGTTGTCGGAGTTCACGCTGCGGCTGCCGACCGTTTTGGGCGGGCTGCTGTACCTGGTGTCGGGCTACCGGCTATTGCGGTATCTGTTCGGGACGGGCTGGCTGCTGGTGCTCTCGGTGCTGGCGCTGGGATTAAATCCCGGGGTTATGGACTACCTCTCGGCGGCGCGGGGATACGGCCTGGGACTAGGGTTTATGATGTGGGCCTTCACCCACCTGGTGTTCTACCTCGGGGACCGGGACGAAGGGCGGTTATTCAAGGCGGGGATCGGGTTGGGGTTGTCGGTGGCGGCGACGCTGGTGTTCTTGTATCCGGCGGTGGCGCTGGCGGCAGTGGTGGCGGGGATTCTGGCGGTCGAGGGATGGATGAGCGGGAAGCCGGGCGAGGCGCGGCGCGGGATTTGGCTGGTGATCGATCAGTTGGGCGGACCTGGAATCGTCACCGCGTTCGTGCTGCTGGTGCTGCCATTGAGCCACGCGGCGCGGGAGAATTTCTTCTACGGCACGCGCCAGATCGACAAGCTCGCATCGGGGCTGGTCGCCGTGAGCTTCTACCACAATCCGAGGATTTGGACGGCGGGCCGGTACCTGCCCCTGTTCCAGTGGTGGTACCGGGCGCTGTGGGCGGTGATCGTGCCGACGTTTCTGCTGGCGACGCTGACCCTGGCGGCGCTCACGGTCCGGCGGTGGGTGCGGTTGCGCCGGTTCGCGGCGCTCGAGAAGAATGATCGGGTTCTGGTGCTCCTGGGTGGGACGGTGGCGCTGATGTTGCTCATGATGGTCGTCCCCCGGCATCTGTTTGGGGCTCTGTATCCGTTCGGCAGGACGGGCATCTATTGGGTGCCGCTGACGACGCTGGCCGTGCTCCTCCTCACTGGGAAGAAGTATGCGGCCATCCCGGCGCTGGTGTTCGCGCTGTTTTCGGTGGCGATGTTCGCCGGAGGGTTCACGACGTCGTTTTACTCGGAGTGGATGGGAGAGCGATGCACCCGGGACGTGGTGCGGCTGATTAAGGCGCGGCACGCAGGGGGGGAGGTGCGACTGGGAGTCAGTTGGCCGCTGGAGCCGGGCTCGAACTTCTACCGGCGGCGATTCCGCCTGGACTGGTTGAAACCGGTGGACCTGCGGCACGCAGATGGCGATTTCGACTACTACTACCTGCTGGTGGGAGACGCCGGACTGGTCGAGAAGCGGCAACTGCGGACGCTCTTCCGCGACCCACAGACCGGCACGGTACTGGCGGAGAAACCATGAAGATGCCGAAGGATTGGCGCTTCCGGGCCGCGGTGGCGGGGCTGCTGGCGGCGATGGGTGTGGTGCTGGTGGTGACCGCGGCGGGCGAAACGCAGACCTGGGACGAAGGCATCCACCTGGCGGCCGGCTACAGCTATCTGAAGACCGGCGACTTCAGGATGAACCGGGAGCACCCGCCGCTGTTCAAGCTGCTGGCGGCGGTTCCGCTGCTGCTGCTGAACCCGAGCCTGCCGCTGGACCACGAATTCTGGAAGAACGGCTGGCAGATCGAGTTCAGCGGCGAGTTCATGGACCGCAACCGGGTATCGCCGGAACAGATCCTGAGGTACGGACGCATCCCCACCATGCTGCTGACATTGCTGCTGGGAGTGGCCATTGCGCTATGGACGCGGCGGCACTTCGGGACCGCGGCGGCGCTGGGGGCGTTGTTCCTGTACGCCACGGACCCCAACGTGATCGCGCACGGGCGGTACGTCACCAACGACCTGATGGTGACGTTCTTCGCGTTTGTGGTGGTGACCGCGTGGACGAAGTTCCTGGAGACCAAGCGGCGGCGAGACCTGGTGGTGGCGGGGCTGCTGCTGGGATTGGGGTTGGTGAGCAAGTACTCCGCGCTGTTCCTGATCCCGGTGGTAGTGCTGCTGTACCTGTTCCGATGGTGGCAGGAAGGCGCGCTGGAACCTCCGCCGGGGAAAAAGCTGTCGCTTAAGCACTGCCTGGTATCTCTGGCGACGCTGGCGGTGATTGGCGTCCTGGTGATCGGGGCGGTATACGGACCGGAGACGCTAAGCTCGCTGGGCGGGCCGGCGCTGACCGACGAGATGAGGGCGGCGAGCGGTTGGAACCCGATCCACTCGGGGCTGCGGGCGATGGGCTACTTCTTCGATCTTCCGGCGCACCCGTACCTGGTGGGGTTAGACCGAGTGAGCGAGTTCGACACGGGGGGGCACCACGCGTATCTGCTGGGCAAGACCTCGATGTTCGGGTGGTGGTACTACTTCCCGGTGGTGTTCGCGGTGAAGACCCCGACGGCGGTGCTGCTGCTGCTGGTGGTGTGCTTGGGGATTGGGGTTTGGCGGTTGGCGCGGGGTTACCGCTCCCTGACGGTCGCGGCTCTGAAGAGTCTCCCGTTCCAGTGGGTGGCGCTGGTAACGCCCGTGGTGGTCTATGGCGCGATCCTGCTGACCAGCCACGTGAATCTGGGCGTGCGGTATCTCCTGCCGGTGTATCCGTTCCTGTTCATTCTGCTGGCAGCGGTGGTGATGCGGAAACCGAAGGTGTGGCTGATTGCGGCCGTGGTGGCGATTCAGCTTTTCGAGACGGTGCGGATCTACCCCGACTACCTGGCGTTTTTCAACACGGTCTCGGGAGGACCCGGAAACGGGCCGCGCTACCTGGCCGATTCCAACATCGATTGGGGGCAGGACCTCAAGAAGCTGCGGAAGTACATCGATTCGACCGGCTGGAAGGGCCAGGTGTGCTTCACCTATTTCGGGACGGCGAGCCTGGCATATTACATGGGTCCCCATGTCTACCTGCCCGAGACCAAGGATGTGGAGCTGCGGAAGAACCTGGACTGCCTGGCGGCGATCAGCGTAACGCAACTCCACGACGTGTACATTACTCCGGGGACGTTCAGTTGGCTGCGGGAAAAGAAGCCGATCGCCAAGGTGGGGTATTCGATCTACGTCTACGACTTGAGGAAGGGGAGGGCGCGCTAGGTGCAGATCGTGCTGGCGCTGCCAGCCTACAACGAGGAGCGGGCTCTGCCGCGGGTACTCCAGAGCTTCCAGCGGGTGGTTGGGGGGGCGGGACACAGCATCCGCGCGGTGGTGGTCGACGATGGCAGCGCGGACGGGACTTCGAGGGTGATTGAGGATTGGACGCGGCGGCTGCCGCTGGCGACGCTAAAGCATGAAGTCAACCGCGGGCTGGGCGAGACCATTCGCGATGCGCTCGAGCTGGCGGCGAGGACGGCGGCGCCCGAGGACATCATCGTCACCATGGACGCCGATGACACCCACCCGGTGGAGCTGATCCTGGAGATGATTCCGCGCATCGGCGAGGGCTACGACGTGGTGATTGCCTCCCGCTACCGCGCGGGCGCTGGCGTGGTGGGGCTGAGCGGGTTCCGGCGTCTGATGAGTTTTGGGGCGCGTGTGCTGTACCGGGTTTTCTTTCCGATTCGTGGCGTGCGGGACTATACCAGCGGATTCCGCGCCTACCGCGCCGGGATTCTGGCGAAGGCCTTCGAGCGATACCGCGACGAGCTGGTGACCGAGCGGGGCTTTGCGTCGATGGCCGAGATCCTGCTCAAGCTGGCGCGGGCAGGAGCGCGGATGTCCGAGGTGCCCATGGTGCTGCGCTACGACCGGAAGGGAGGCGCCAGCAAAATGAACGTGCCGCGGACGGTACTGAAGACGCTGGCGCTGATGGCGCGCCTGCGGCTCTCACCGAAACAGAAGCGATGATCCGTAAGCACTGGTTCTGGCTGGCGACCGGGCTGCTCTTGATGGCCATGGCCGCGGCGCAAGTCACCTCCGTGCTCCAGGAAACGCAGACCTGGGACGAAGGCATCCACCTGGCCGCGGGCTATTCCTACCTGAAGACGGGCGACTACAAGCTGAACCGCGAGCATCCGCCGCTGTTCAAACTGCTGTGCGCGCTGCCGCTGCTGGCACTGGACCCGCGGCTGCCGCTGGAAGATGCGTCGTGGAAAGAGGGCGATCAGGTAGTCTTCGGCGACGTGTTCCTGTACGAGAACCGCGTCCCGGCGGATCGGATGCTGTTCGTGGCGCGGTCGGTGACCATCGCGGTGACGCTGGCACTCGGCCTGGCGGTGGCGCTCTGGACGCGGCGCAAGTTCGGCGCGGCGGCGGCGGTGGGGGCGCTGTGGCTGTACGCGTTCGACCCGAACCTGATCGCGCACGGACGCTACGTGACCGGCGATGTGATGGCGGCGGCGTTCATCTTTCTTGCGTGCATCGCGTGGGCACGGTTCGTCGAGACCAAGCGGTGGCGCGACCTGGCGATCGCCGGCGTGGTGTTGGGCCTGGCGCTGTTGACCAAGTTCTCGGCGGTGTTTCTGCTGCCGGTGCTGGCGGCGCTGTATTGGTTTCGCCGCTGGCAGGAAGGCCGCGGGCGGCTGACGGTGCTTCATTTCGCGGCCAGCGTGGCGGTGGCGGGCGCGATCTCGGTGGCGATGGTGGGGCTGGCATACGGCCCGGAGACCATTCGCTCCTTCCACGCGACCAGACTGAGGCGGGTGGTGGACCGCTCGACCACAGTGGGAATCATCATGGCGGAGGTGGGGAAGAAGCTGGGTCTGCCCGCGCACCCGTACCTGGTGGGGCTGCACGACTTCGCGGTGCACGACTCGATTGGACACGACGCGTACCTGATGGGGATGCGGTCGCACTCGGGGTGGTGGTATTACTTCCCGGTGGCGTTCGCGGTGAAAACTCCGGCGGCGGTGCTCATTTTAATGGCCTTGTGCGCCGGGATCGGTTTGGTGGCGCTGGCGCGGGCGGGGCCGCGGCGGTGGCGGATCCGCGAGGTGCCATTCGAATGGATGGTGTTGCTGCTGCCGCCCCTGGTGTACTTCGCGCTGTGCATGCGGAGCCACGTGAACCTCGGGGTGCGGCACATCCTGCCGGTGTATCCGTTCCTGTTCATCGCTCTCGCGGCGGCGCTCACGCGAAAGGCATGGGGGAAGCGGGCGCTGGGGGTCCTGGCTTTGGTGCTGGCGGTGGAGTCGGTGGCGATTTACCCGCACTATCTTGCGTTCTTCAATGGGTTCGCGGGCGGACCGGACAACGGGCCGCACTACCTGGTGGACTCGAATCTCGACTGGGGGCAGGACCTGAACAATCTGAAGAAGTACCTGGCCGCGCACGATATGAAGAGGCTGTGCATCTGCTATTTTGGCCGCGCCCGCTTGCAGTACTACAAGATCGACTACCTGTATTTGCCGACCACCGCGGAGACGGCCCAGCGGGAGGAGATGGACTGCGTGGCGGCGATCAGCGCCACTCAACTGGAGGGCGCCTACGTGGGCCGGGACAGGTTTGCATGGCTGCGGGCGCGCCAACCGATGGCCAAAATCGGGTATTCGATTTACCTGTACGACTTCCGGCGCGGGGCGGAGAAGAGCGGACCATAAGAGAAGCTTCATGCGCGCAACGTACCCATGCCTGCCTGGCTTCGGAATCTGGGTGCTGCTGGCCGCGCCCGGTGTGGGCCAGACGACGCCGGACCCAGCGCGCCGCCCGCGCGCGCGGGAGATCGGGGTTGCTCCCGGCGTTTTCTCTCCGGGCCCACTGAACGCCATCACGGATCTCGAGGATGTGCGGGTCGGCCACGTCACTCTCATCCAGGGCGACAGCGTGCGCACCGGGGTCACGGCAATCCTGCCGCATGGAGGCAACCTCTTCCAGGAGAAAGTCACCGGCGCCGTCTTCGTTGGCAATGCCTACGGCAAACTCACTGGGGCGACCCAAGTGAACGAGCTCGGCACGATCGAGACACCCATCGTTCTCACCAACACGCTGAGCGTCGGGGCCGCCGTCGAGGCGGTGGTCGCGTACACTCTGGCTCTCGCCGGCAACGCCGGCGTCCGCTCGGTGAACGCGGTGGTCGGCGAGACCAACGACGGCACGCTGAACGACATTCGTGGCCTGCACGTGAAGCGGGAGCACGTCCTGGAGGCGATTCGGAATGCCAGGAGCGGGGCGGTGGAGGAAGGCTCGGTCGGTGCGGGAACCGGCACGATCTGTTTTGGCTGGAAGGGCGGCATTGGCACGTCCTCGCGCAAGCTTCCCGCGCGCTATGGCGGCTATACGGTCGGCGTTCTCGTCCAGACAAATTTTGGCGGGGTGCTGACCATTGCTGGCGCGCCCGTGGGCAAGGAGCTGGGCCGGTACGCTTTCTCGAGCGCGTCCGGAGAGCGTGTCGAGGATCACGCCGATCGCGCTGGCGGCTCTTGCATGATCATCGTTGGCACCGACGCACCGATCGACGCGCGCGACTGCCGCCGCCTGGCCGCCCGCGCCGTGTTCGGGATCGGTCGTGCCGGTTCGTCCTTCAGCAGCGGCAGCGGCGACTATGCCATCGCCTTCACGACCGCTGCGGGCCTGCGCGTGCGCGCTGGCGAGACTGCTCCCCAGACGCGCACGATCCTGCCCTCAGAAGCCGTTTCTCCGCTGTTTCAGGCGGCCCTGGAAGCCACCGAGGAGGCGGTCTACAACTCGCTGCTTCGCGCTACCGCGGTCAGGTCAAGGAGAGAGGGCGGGGAAGCCATTCCGGTCGAGCGCGTGGTGGAGATCCTGAAGAAGTACGGCGTCGTGAGGTGACCGGCGGCACAGGCGGAACCGCCTGCGCCACGATATCATCGTCGTATGATTCTCCGCGCCGTCATTATCCTCGCAAGCGCCGTAGCGGCTCTGGTCGCCCAAGACAACCGGGCCAAACGGGTTGACGATATCTTTCAGGAGTGGAACAAGCCGGGCACGCCCGGAGCGGCGGTGGCCGTGATCCAGGGAGGCAGGCTGGTGTATGAGAAAGGCTACGGCCTGGCCAACCTGGAGTACAACATTCCCGTTACTCCCCAGACCATATTCCATGTCGCGTCGGTGTCGAAGCAATTCACCGCGATGGCGCTGGTGCTGTTGGAGCAGGACGGGAAGCTGTCCCTGGAGGACGACGTCCACAAGTATCTGACCGAGCTCCCGGATTACGGCCGCAAGATCGCGATCCGCAACCTGCTCCAGCACACCAGTGGCATCCGCGACCAGTGGCAGACCCTGTCGCTGGCCGGATGGCGGATGGATGACGTGATCACGCAAAAGCAGATCCTGCGGATGCTGTTTCATCAGAAGGAGCTGAATTTTCCGCCGGGGACCCGCCACCTGTACTCGAACGGCGGCTACACGCTGGCGGCCGAGATCGTCGCGCGGGTATCCGGCAAGCCGTTCCCGGAATTCTGCGACGAGCGCATCTTCCGGTCGCTGGGCATGGCCCGCACGCACTTCCACGACGACCACCGGCGCATTGTCCCGGACCGGGCGTACTCGTATGAGAAGGTGAAAGACGGCTATCGGGCGGAGCCGCTGAATTACGCCAACGTGGGCGCCACCAGCCTGTTCACCACCGCACCCGACCTGGTGAAGTGGCTCGACAACTTCCGCGAACCGAAGGTCGGCGGGCGCGCGGCGGTCGAGCGGTTGCAGGAACAGGCGGTTCTGGCCGACGGCAAGAAGATCGACTACGCGCTCGGCGTCTCGGTCGGCAAGTATCGCGGGTTGAGGACCATTTCCCACGGGGGCGGAGACGCCGGGTACCGCAGCTATGTGGTTTGGTTCCCCGAACCGGCGCTGGGCGTGGCGGTGGTGAGCAACCTGGCGAGCTTCAGCCCCGGGCAAATTGCGAACCAGGTCGCGGCGGTGTTTGCCGGCGGGAAGATGACCTCCGACGCGGTGAACCCAAAACCTGCCGCGGAAGTCGCGATGGGAGGCGAGCGCATCGCCGTCGCGCCACCCGATCCCAAGGATCTGGCGCAGTACTCCGGGGCGTACTGGAGCGACGAACTCGAAACGCAGTACACGATCGCCGCCAAGGACGGGAAGCTCGTCGCCGACCATGCGCATCATGGCGAGATCGAACTCACTCCGGTGGCGAAGGACCAGTTCAAAGGCGCGGTGTGGTTCATGCAGGAAGTGAAGTTCGTGCGCGGCGAATCCGGCCGGATTACCGGACTGACGGTGGGAGGGGGCCGCGTGAGCGCGGTCCGGTTCATCCGCAAGTAGCCGCTCCGCCGTGTCGCGGGCCGCGGTGGGGGCTGAGCGTCAGCCCGCGGTCTTGTCCGCGGAGTAACAGACGGCCTCGAGCGGGCACTTGGCGCAGTTTGGCTTGCGCGCGATGCACAGCGCCCGTCCGTGGTGGATGAGCTGGTGGGAGAAGAGGATCCACTTCTCCTTAGGGATGCTGCGCACGAGGTCCTGCTCGATCTTGACCGGGTCGGATTGTTTGGAGAGGTCCAGACGGCGGGCCAGACGCTGGACGTGGGTATCGACGACGATCCCGCTGGGAATGCCGTAAGCGGTGCCGAGAACCACGTTGGCGGTCTTGCGGGCCGCCCCGGGGAGGGTGAGCATTTCCTCCATCGTGCGGGGGATCTTCCCTCCGAAATCGGTCAGGATCTTCCTGGCTGCGCCAATGACGGCTTTGGCCTTGTTGTTGAAGAAACCCGTGGAGCGGATGTCCTGGGCCAGCTCGGCCTGATTGGCGTGAGCGAAGTCGGCGACGGTGGGATACTTCGAGAACAGACCGGGCGTAACCGCGTTGACGCGCTTGTCGGTGCACTGAGCCGAGAGGATGGTCGAGACCAGCAGCTCCCAGGGGTTGCGGTGAATCAGCGCGCAGGTGGCCTGCGGGTAGGCGCGGTCGAGGATCTCGAGGATCTTCCGGAGGCGGGCTCCGCGCTCCGCGGCGGTCTTGGGGCGTTTGATTCCGGTTCGCGCGGACATGCTGGGACGCCTACTGGCCCGCGATCTCGGCGCGGAGGAACTGCCAGTCGGGCAGTTCGTAGACCCGCAGCTTGGTGTCGAGCGGGACCGTGAGTTCCTTGGATTCGTAAGGGCCGAGGGTGGCTCGGAACACAAAGGTCCCGACGGGCTGCAGGCTCTGCTGCGTGCTGACAGCTTTCAGATTGACCTTCGCGCTGATTTCGCCGAGATCGCCCGCGGAGTGGTTCACGGCCACGAACTGAAGAACGGCTTTCTGTTTGGCGTCCTCGGTGAGGCGGAAACCGGTAAGCTCGACGTTCTTCGCCAGCGCGCTGGCTTGGGTTGCGCTCAGCGCCGGCACGGACGGCGTTTCGAGCGTCGCGGAAGGGCGGGGCGGGGAAGTCGCGGTTTTCGCCGAGCGGATCAGGAGGAGTGCGGTTCCAGCGCCGATCAGCGCGGCGGCGCTGATCAGGGTCACGAGCCAGGTGGGAACAGCCCGGCGCCGTGGCTCCGGACGGGCGGAGCGCGGCGGGGCCGGAGTGGGAGCGGCGGCGGGTTCGGGCGCGGCTAGGTCCTTGGCGGCGCAGTCAGGGCATTCCGAGTACGCGGGCGGGACCTCCTTCCCGCACTTCGGGCAGATCCAGGAGAACATTTCACTTCTACTGTACCGCAGGCGTTCCTATGATAGGTGCATGGAGTTCTTCCGGCGGGCGGTGGGCCAGGCGCGGCGGGTGGGCGTGTTTCCGGGGACGTTCAATCCTCCCACGCGGGCGCACCTGGCACTGGCGCGCGCGGGTCTGGCGGTGGTGGATGAGGTGGTATTCGTGCTGCCGCGCACGCTTCCGCACAAGGGCTGGGAGGGCGCGCGCATCGAGGATCGCCTGCGCATGCTCGAAGCGGCGATCGGGGAGGAACCGCGCTTCTCGATCGCGGCCAGCGACAAGGGGCTGTTCATCGAGATCGCGCGGGAGTGCCGGGAGGCTTATAGCGCGGGCGCGGAGCTGTACTTCCTATGTGGGCGGGACGCGGCCGAGCGCGTGGTGAACTGGGATTACGGGCGGCCGGGCGCGTTCTTAGAGCAGCTTCGCGAATACCAGCTCCTCGTGGCTCCTCGCAAGGGGATCTACGAGCCGCCTTCCCAGATGCGCGACCGGGTTCATGCGCTGGCGATGGAGCAGGACTACGACGAGCTCTCCGCGAGCGAAGTGCGAGGGCGGATCAGTCGCGGGGAGCCGTGGGAGCACCTGGTGCCGGAAGCGATCGCGGGGATTGTGAGACAGGTGTATTAGCGGTCTCAGCGCTTCTTGAGCGTCACGCCCAGTCCCGCGCCTTGCATGTAGAAAACCGTCTCCAGGTCCGGATTGGTCGTGACGGCCCGGACATACTCGGGCGCTGAATCCACGTTGTGGGCCAGGATCAGGCCACCCGGACGTACCAGGGGCAACAGCCTGCTCAGGTAGTCCACGTAGCCCTGCTTGTCCGCGTCGATGAAGACCACGTCGATAGGCTCTTTCAGCCGCTTCACGTTCTCGTGGGCGTCGCCCTCGACCACCGTGACCATCGGGCCGACTCCGGCTTGTTGGAAGTGCTTACGAGCTTCCGCAGCGCGGCCTGGGTCGATCTCGAAGGTCGTGAGCTTGCCTCCAGTCTTCTGAAGAGCAAGGCAAAGCCACAGCCCGGAGTAACCGGTAGAGGTGCCGATTTCGACCACGTTCCTGGCGCCGGCCGCCTCGGTGAGCAGACGGAGCATTCTGCCGTCGGCAATTGGGACCTCGAGGTATACCTCGCCAGAGCTGCGCGCCTGGTCCAGGACGGCGAGGATTCTTCTCTCGGCCTCAGTCTTGGCCAGCGGCGGCGCCGCCAAAGCGATTGCCATCACCAGGCCGGCCGTGAGCGCTGCACGCTTCATGGTTCGAGGCCGCCTACTCTTCCAGGCTGGCGTCGAGAAAGGCTCGCAGGCGGTGGCTGCGGCTGGGGTGGCGGAGCTTGCGGAGGGCCTTGGCCTCGATCTGGCGGATGCGCTCGCGAGTGACGGCGAAGTGCTGGCCGACCTCCTCCAGCGTGTGTTCGCTGCCGTCCATCAGGCCGAAGCGCATCTTGATGATCTTCTCCTCGCGCGGGCTGAGGGTCTTGAGGACCTCGGCGGTCTGCTCGCGCAGGTTGAGATTGATCACCGCCTCGGAAGGCGAGACCACGCGGCGGTCGATGATGAAGTCGCCGAGATGGGACTCTTCCTCCTCGCCGACGGGCGTTTCCAGCGAGATGGGTTCCTGGGCGATGCGCAGCACCTTGCGGATTTTGGACACCGGCAGGTCCATCTTCTTGGCCATTTCCTCGGTGGTGGGCTCGCGCCCCAGTTCCTGCTGGAGCCGGCGCTGCGTGCGGACCAGCTTGTTGATGGTCTCGATCATGTGCACCGGGATGCGGATGGTGCGGGCCTGATCGGCGATGGCGCGGGTGATGGCCTGCCGCACCCACCACGTGGCGTAGGTCGAGAACTTGTAGCCCCGGCGGTAATTGAATTTGTCCACCGCTTTCATGAGGCCGATGTTGCCTTCCTGAATCAGGTCCAGGAACTGGAGGCCGCGGTTGGTGTAGCGCTTGGCGATGGACACCACCAGGCGGAGGTTGGCCTCGATCAACTGTTTCTTGGCGCTGTCGGCCTCCTGCTCGCCGCGCTCGACGATCTGCAAGGTCCGGCGCAGCTCGGTGGCGGATGCGCCGCACTCCTCCTCGAGCTGCTGGATGCGCTGGTTGTACTGGCGGGATTCCTTGCGCAGCTCGCGCAGCGAAACCGACTGGGAACTGGCGGCTTCTTCCAGGCGCCGCTGGACACGCGCGACCTCGCGCTCCAGCGGCTTGAACTCCTCCACCACGCGGCGCACGCAATCCACCAGCCGGTGCTCCACCTGGGGGCTGCAGGGGATCGAGCGGATGAGCCGCGAGATGCGCACCGTGGCGCGGGCCAGGCCGTGGCGCAGCGTGCGGTACTGCTTGGGTTTCATCGAACGCGGGATGGCCAGCATCTTCTGGCGGAACTGCTGGGCCTTGCGGTAATGGCGCTCGACTTCCTCGACGATCTCTACGATTTCCTGCTTCTGCGTATCCAGCGAATCTTCCGCGACGACCAGGTCCGGGAGCACGAGGATGTCGCGCACCGAGACGGCGCCGCGCACCAGGTCGTCGCCCAGGTTGAGCACCTCGCGCGTGATGAGCGCGGAGCGCGACAGGGACTTGCGGACGGCGTTCTGGCCGCGCTCGATGCGCTTGGCCAGTTCGATTTCGCCCTCGCGCGTGAGCAGCGGCACGGTGCCCATCTCGCGCAGGTACATGCGCACCGGGTCGTTGGTCTTGTCGGTGAATTCCTGGCCCAGCTCGAGGTCGATGAGATCTTCGGTCTCGCCTACCTTCTCGAGTTTGGGCTCTTCCAGGATCTCGACGCCGGCGCCGTCCAGGTTTACCAGCAGCTCGTCCAGCTCGGGCCCGGGCGTGATGTCGTCGGGGAGAAGCTCGCTGACTTCGTCGTACAGGACGTAGCCCTTCTCTTTCCCCGCGTCCATGAGTTGTTTCAGACGGTCGTATTTGTCCTCGAGCGCCACCGGAACCCCACTGTCAACTTCCCGCCATTGTACAACACCGCATCGGCCCGCACTCAGGCCCGCTCGAGGCGGGCAAGCTCCTCCGCGATGCGCAGAGCTTCCTCCAGCATACCAGCACGCTCGGCGTCCTTGATGCGTGCCTTGAGTGCGGCCCGCTGGGCCTCCCGGTCGTCCTGTTCGAGCCGGCGCAGGCACTCGACCGCCTGCTCCAGCGAATACTCTTCGTCATCTGGCTTATCGGCAAAAGCGACGCTGGCGAGCAACTCCCTATCGGGCTCGGCGAGGCGCGCTTCCAGTTCCGCGAAGCGGAAGGGAGCCTGGGTCTCGTCGATGGCAAACAACGCCTGGAAAATGCGGCGCGTGACGAACTGCTCGCAGGCCGGCATGGCCTTCAGGCGCGGCGAGACCACGCGGCGAACTTCGGGGCTCGCCAGCAGCGCGTTGAGCAGGATGCGCTCGACCGGGCGCGGCAACTCCTTCACGGCGGCGAAAGATTTCTCGCGGCGCTCGGCGGCGGCCTTGCGGAAGCTCTCGAGCACCAGGCCGCGTTCGATTTGTAAATAGTTGGCGATCTCTTCGGCGATGGAGGCGCGCTCCAGCTTGTCGGAGACCCGCTCAATGGCGGCCAGCAGGAATTTTAGCCCGGCGATGCGGCCCTCGGCGGTGCGCATGTCGTAGCTGGCGCGGGCGCGGTCGGCCAGCCAGAGGAAGTAGCCCGGCGCTTTTTCAACCCGCGCGCGGTACAGCTCGGCGCCGTTCTGCTTGATGTACTCGTCGGGGTCGTGGCCGCCCTCGAGCTCCAGCACGCGCACTTTCATGCCTTCCGCGAGCAGCATCTGAATGGAGCCCTCGGCCGCCTTGACGCCGGCCGGGTCGGGATCGAAGTTCACCACGATGCGCTCGGAATAGCGGCGCAGCAAACGCACCTGCTCGCTGCCCAGCGAGGTGCCGCAGGAGGCCACGACCTCGCGCACGCCGGCGCTCCACACGCCGATCGCGTCCATGTAGCCTTCGACCAGGACCGCGCGGTTGGTCTTGCGGATCGACTCTTTGGCGCGATGCAGATTGAACAGCACGCGGCTCTTGTGATAGATCTCGGTGTCCGAAGAGTTCAGGTACTTGGGGTCCTGCCCGGCGGCCAGCGCGCGGCCGCCGAAGGCAATGATCTTCGCCTGCTCGTCGTGGATGGGGAACATGAGCCGGCCGCGGAAGCGATCGAAAAAGCCGGCGCCTTCCTGGCGTTTGAGCACCAGGCCGGAGGCCTCCATCTGCTCGCCTGTGAAGCCTTCCGCCTCGAAGGCGCGCGCCAGCAGGTGGCCGGAGGGCTCCGCGTAGCCCAACTCGAACTCGTCGATGAGGGACGGCGCGACGCCGCGCTTGGCAAGGTAGGCGCGCGCCTCGGCGCCCTGGGCGGACTTTAAGGCCGAGCGGAACAGGTCGCGGGCCATTTCGTGCATGCGATACAGCGCCGCGCGCAGCTTGGTCTGGGGGTCGGAGTATTCGGCGCGCTTGGGCATGGGGATGCCATGCCGCTCGGCCAGGACCTTGAGCGCCTCGTAGAAGGTGAGGCCCTCGATCTCCATGACGAACTTGATCGCGTCGCCGCCCGCGCCGCAGCCGAAACACTTGTAAAACTGGTGCACGCTGTGGACGCCGAACGAGGGCGTCTTCTCGGTGTGAAACGGGCACAGGCCGACGTAGCGCGTGCCCGCCTTGCGCAAACGGACGTACTGCCCGACGACCTCGACGATATCGATGGATGACTTGAGCTGCTCGACGAAATCCATGGCGCGGCGCTATCCGCGCGGCAGGCCGGCTCCGCCGGGCGCTAACCGCGCGGCAAGCCGGCTCCGCCGGATGGGCGTTTCCCATGGTAGCGCGGGGCGCGGCGGGTGGGGTACAGTAGCCTTGCGGTACACCATGATAACGCCCGGCAGACGGATTCTCGGATTGAGTGTGCTGCTTTTCGCCGCTCTCTTGGCCACGTACTCGAACCATTTTCAAAACAGCTTCCATTTCGACGACTGGCATACGGTGACCGGGAACCCGTGGATCCGCAACCTCGGGAACCTGCCGCGCTTCTTCACCGACAGCCGCACCATGAGCGTGCTGCCCGCCAGCCAAAGCTACCGGCCGCTGCTGACCGCGTCGCTGGCCCTGGATTACCGCCTGGGCGGCGGGCTGAAGGCGCTGTATTTCCACGCCAGCACGTTCTTCTGGTACGTTCTGCTGCTGGTCCTGATGTTCTTTCTTTTTCACAGCGTCATGCAGAGGATCGAGCCGCGGGAGCGCAACGCCTACCTGGCGCTGTTCGCGGCCGGCTGGTTCGCCCTGCACCCGGTGAGCGTCGAGACCGTGAATTACGTCATTCAGCGTGCCGACCTTTACGTGGCGCTCGGAGTGGTGGCCGGAATGGTGCTCTACATCCGGTTCCCAGGGGCGCGAAAGTGGGGGCTATACCTGGTTCCCGTTGCGCTCGCCGGTCTCGCGAAGTTGACCGCCGTGATGTTCCCAGCAATCCTCGCGGTTTACATCTACCTGTTCGAAGCGGCGGATGGGCCCACGCCGCCGGTGGCTTCCTGGAAGAAGAGCAGGGCGTGGACCGCGTTCCGGGGAGCCGCTCCGGCATTCCTGCTGGCAGCCGGCAATTGCCTGCTCACCAGCGCCATGACCCAGAAGACCTTCAATGCGGGAGGAGCGTCTCTGTACCGCTACCTCATCACTCAGCCGCGGGTGACGCTTCACTACTTCTTCTCGTTCTTCCTGCCGATCGGCCTGACTGCCGATACGGACCGCCCGGCGTTCGAGGGCTTCTGGAACGAGGACGCGATCTTGGGCGTCGTTTTCCTTGCGGTGCTGGTGGGCGGAGCGGTGTACCTGTCCCGGCGCCGCCCATTGCGTCCCATCGCGTTTGGCGTCTGGTGGTTCCTGCTGGCGCTGGTCCCGACCGCGGCAATGCCTCTGGCGGAAGTCGAGAACGACCACCGGATGTTCGCCCCATTCGCGGGCCTGGTTCTGAGCGCCACCTGGGGGGCTGCCCTGCTATGGGACCGCTTCGCCGGGCGCCTCCGGCTGGGGCGTTTCCAGGCAGCGACGCCATGGGCGGCGGCCGTTTGCCTGCTGGCTGCTTGTGCGGCCGGCGCCTACCACAGAAACGAGGTCTGGCGCACGGAAGAAACCCTGTGGCTGGACGTCGTCCAGAAGAGTCCCCGGAACGGCCGTGGCCTCATGAACTACGGCCTGACCCGGATGTCGAAAGGCGATTACCAGGGGGCGCTGGACTACTTCACGCGCGCACAGGCCTATACACCCAACTACTCCATCCTGGAGGTCAACCTGGGAATCGCCTTCTCGGGGTTGAAGCGGGTGGCGGAGGCGGAAAGCCATTTCCGCCGCGCCCTCGAGCTGGCGCCGGCAGACGCGGTTCCCAAGTACTACTACGCGCGCTGGCTGAGAGAGCAGGACAGGATTCCCGAATGTATCCGCTATCTGCGGGAATCCCTGCAACAGGATCCGCTCCACCACGACGCTCGCGCCCTGTTGATGGAGGTGTACGCGCAAGCCGGTAACTGGGGAGAGTTCGGAGGCCTGGCCGAGGAAACCCAAAGGCTGTTCCCGGGCGACACCGTGGCCGCGGACATCCTGAGCTGGAAGAAGAGCCGTTAACGCTTACGGGGTACTACCCCAGATTTACCAGCGGGGGCTGGGAGCCGTTGCCGCACCCGCTGTCCAGGCCCAGCAACTCGATCTGCCTGTCGAAGGGCATCGAGTACTTCCGCTCGATCTTCTCGCGGTAGACCGGGCCGGAGTTGTAGGCGCAGAACGGGTAGATCAGGCCGTTGGGGGCGGCATAGTGGATCACGCACCGTTTCACGCGCTCGATGTCGTAGTTGTAGGAATCCATGAAGTGCATGCCGGCGACCATCAGGGTCTTGTAGGTGTAGCCCTCCTGCTCCTTCTTGCCGCGGCCGTACTCCTTGTCCATGAGGCCCTGCAAGGTCTCCAGGAACTTGCTGAAGGTGAGACCCTCGGGGGCGCGCTCCTCGCGGTAGTGTTTGCGCAGCGAGTTCCAGGTCTTCATCTTGGAAAAGAACTTGATGCGCTGCTTGCCCAGGCTGCGGGACATCGTGTCCAGGTCCTGGAGGAACGCGCCGATGTCAACGAAGCGGGTGATGGGGGTGGCCTTCTTGTTCTGGTCCACGAACATGTAGGTCCCCATGGCGCAGTGCGGGTGCGAGCTCAGGGTGGGGATGAGTTCGCCGCGCAGCGCGCCCAGGAACTTCGAGAACGGAGCCACGCAAGAAAGCGGCATCCAGTCGTCGTAGGGATCGCAGATGCCGGTCTGCTGATGCACCGCGTGGGCCACGTCGGACATGGTGAGCCGCTTGGCCTCCAGCTCCTTCCGGGAGATCCGGCCGGTGAAGGCTACCGGCTGGAAGCTGATGGCGCTGACCACGTCGATGTTGTCCAGGGCCAGGCGGATGATGTCGCCGATCTGGTGGTCGTTGACGCCCTTGACGATGGTGGGCACGAAGCAGATCTTCATGCCGGCCTTACGGGCGTTCTCGATGCATTCGAGCTTCTGGGCCAGCAGCGACTCGCCGCGGGTGCGCATGTAAATGTCTTCGCACACGCCGTCGAACTGGAGGTACAGGGTGTGGAGGCCGGCCTCCTTCGCCTGCATGGCGAATTCCAGGTCGGTGAACATGACCCCGTTGGTGGCGCATTGGATGTGGGAGAAGCCCATCTCGTCGGCCATCCGCAGGGCTTCCAGGAAATGGGGGTAGATGGTGGGTTCCCCGCCCGAAAACTGGATGATGCGGTTGGCCACCGGTTTCTCGTTGCGCAGCGCCGAGAGCATGCGGCGGACCTGTTCCAGGCTGGGCTCGTAAAGGTAGCCCGCGGCGTTGGCGTTGGCAAAGCAGACCGGACAGGTCAGATTGCAGCGGTTGGTCAGGTCGATGTTGGACAGCACCGTGTGGTTGGTGTGCATCGAGCACAGGCCGCATTGGTCCGGGCAACGGCTGGCGTTGGGAATGGCAGGGTTGCTCACGCCCCGGCTGTCGCCAAAACTCCACTGCTCCATCTTCAGGTAGAGCTTGACGTCCGAGTAGACCGTGTCCCGGAAGTAGCCGTGCTGCGGGCAGGTCTTTTCCATGAGCACCTTGCCGCCCTCCTCGAAGATCCGGGCCTCGATCACCCGGGTACACTCGGGGCAGAGCGACTGGGTGATCTTGGGCAACCCCTTGCGCATGGGGTCGATGCGGGACCCGCCGTAGGTAGTCTCGGGCTGGATGACCTTAAAGTCCTTCGCGGTGGTGGGCGAGAAAACCTGGGTGCTCACTCTGGAATCCTCCTGGAGACGTGCCAAGCTGGGCCACTGTGATTATACGGAGAACCGGGCCCGCGAAACACCTTATTGCCGTCAAACTGCTTGCTTTCCAGGTTGTTCGGGGATTCTGGGGGCTGAATGGCTGCCGGGGGCCCGCCCGGTCTTGTTGTACGCTGGGTCTCTGAAGACGGGGCCGAAATGACGACGCGGATCAAGTTCTTCCAATAGCGGGGGCGGAAACTGGTGCGGCCCGGCGCTGCTGATCGCTGGATTCCTGTTTGCCGGGTGCATCTCGCAAGGGCTGCCGTATTGGGACGTCGACTTCGCGATCTATTTCAAAGCCATCCACAACAAGAGCCTGCTTCGCCTCTTCTGGGAATGGTTGTCGCCGATCGGGACGGCGGGGGCGGATTGGGGGTTTCTCGACCGCACGGTCCAGATGATCGCCTACAAGATCAGTTACGCCATTGCGGGCTATGATTCCTGGCCCTATCTGTGGCTTAGGAGCGCTTCCTACGGTGGACTGGTCCTCATGATCCATCTCTGGGGATTGCGCCTGCTTCCCGGCGCACCCAAGAGCCGCGTGGCGGCCCCGGCGGCCTCGATCTTCTTGCTCGTCGCCCCGGGTCCAACCGCCGCACTGGTCTGGGTGGGTGATGTCGCGCCCATATCGGTACTTGTCTCGCTGGTCATGACGCTTGCGATTTGGAGGCAGATCGAGAAGACCCCGCTCGAATGGGAGCGGCTGTCGCCTTGGCGAAGTCCGGAACAGCGGGGCTGGTTGCTGAAATGGATCGGGCTGGCTTTCTTGGTCTATCTCGGATACAAGACCAGGGGCGATCTGAAGCTCATGCCGTTGATCCTCGCAGGCTACGTTCTCCTGGTGCGAAGGAAACAATGGAAGTTGTTCGCAGTTCCGGTAGGGTTGATGCTGCTTCTGGCGGTCCCGTGGAGTTGGGAGAACCTTACGAGGCTTCCGCCGTTCCTTCCCGGTTCTGGCGGGAGCTCCACCAATTGGATGTGGCAGCCCGCCAGCTTCGAGCGTTTTCGTGAGTTCGAGTGGTCTTCCAATCCCTATGAATTCGCCAGCAGCCTCAAGCGGACCCCTCTCTCTCTCGCCGGATTGTTGGCGCCGTTTCTGCTCTCGGCCATCCTGGCCTTCCTTTTCTGGAAAACCGACCGCTTCGGCAAAGCTCCGTGGACCACCAGCCAGACTCCGCAGGACCGTGCGCGCACCTTCGTGTTGGTATGGTTTGGAGCGATTCTGATCGGGGTCAGCGCCTTGCCGGGGATCAACCACTTCTTCCGGGTCCGGTACTCGATTCTGACGCTGACGCCGGTCTGCATCCTGCTGGCGTGGATCTTCGGCTTGTTCAGTGAGTCTGTCGGGCGCCTGCCCAAGTGGGCGGTAGTGGGATGCATCGCACTGTTCACCATACAGACTGGCATCAACTTGAACCGGTCGGTGCACTACCGCAGGGACCTGGGCCAGATCATGGTGGGGGTTGACCAGGTCTACCACTACGTCAGCACAGCGTTTCCGAACGACCAACTGGCCCTGCTTCCGGACTTCCTGCCGTACGACTATCACCCGGAAGCTCGCCCGGCAATCCGAAACCGCGATTCGCTCGGCAGCCCGGAGGATCTGACACGACGACACACCCCGAACCACACCTCGGTCATCTCCTGGGAGCCGTCCCTTTGGGAGCAACTGGACCTGGTCCAGCAGTTCAGCGGCTGCCGGGCTGGGACGCTGTTCGACGCCATGGTGCCCTGCGCGCCGGGAACGGGAGCGTTTCTGATGCGCTACATCGGGCCGGATCCACTCTATCAGGCCGCGGAAGCCGCCCGCGGTAAGGGCGAATCCCGGATAGCGCGCGCCCTCTACGCGGCGTTCCTGGACCGGCACCCGAACAACCTGGGGGCGCGGTTCATGGCCGGATTCGTGGCCATTCAGGAAAAGGACTGGGCGAAATCGGAGCAAGATTGTGCCATGTTGGAACGCTGCGTTCCCAACCACCCGCGCGTCCTGTACAACCGGGCGCTGGCCATGATCGAGCTCAAACAGTACGGCCCCGCCATCGACCGTTTGAAACGCGTGGTGCAGGTAATCCCGCAGGACTACGGCGCGCTGTTCAACCTGTCCCGGGCCTACCGCGCCGCCGGATACGAGCAGCAAGCCCGCGAGACGCTGCAAGTCATGAAGCAACTGTTCCCGGCCGACGAAACCCTGGACCGGCTTCTCGCCGAACCGCACTGACAGGACCCACGGGATCCGCCTGTCAAGTCATTTAACGATGTAACCGAAACCGGTCTTGGTTGGGTCATTTAAGAATGTAACCGTGGGCGGAGGTGTACACCGACCTGAGGTGTATGTTTTTCGGGCCGACCAACGGGA
>Ga0187878_1000988_pt1 | contig 29518 bp, 22 predicted proteins | sample June2016WEW_17_1_FD_132979 | JGI IMG/M metagenome (GOLD analysis project Ga0187878, IMG submission 132979) | Peatland microbial communities from SPRUCE experiment site at the Marcell Experimental Forest, Minnesota, USA - June2016WEW_17_150 | ecosystem: Environmental > Terrestrial > Soil >...
CGGGCGTTTCGGCTGCGACCGCCTCGGGCGCTTCGACCGGCTCGACCGCGGGCGTCTCGGGCGTTTCGGCTGCGACCGCCTCGGGCGCTTCGACCGGCTCGACCGCGGGCGTCTCGGGCGTTTCGGCTGCGACCGCCTGGGGCTCGACCGCGGGCGCCTCGACTGCGACCGCCTCGGCTTCGGGGGCGACGGCCGGCTCGGCGATTGCGGCAACCTCGGCTTCGGGGGCGACGGCCGGCTCGGCGATTGCGGCAACCTCGACTTCGACTGTGACCACGCTCTCTTCGGGCTGTGCCCACAAGCTTCCTTCAGGCGCCGCGGCGGGCTTCTCGGCCGCGACCGGAGCCGCCAACGCGACCGGCACGACGATCGCCGGCGGCTCGAGGTTCATGTCCGCGGGCGCCGACCAGCTGCTCTCCGGCCAGCTCATGCGGCGCGGGACCCCGGCGAAGAACCTCTCGAGATTCGAGATGCTGCGCTCCAGGGCCCGACCGGCGTGCCGTCGCGCCTCGACGGTGCGGTCCTCCGCGGCTGCAGCCTCAGCGGCGATGAGGAAGCCGAGGACCTCCTCCCCATTGGCGGCGAGGTAGATCGCGGCCGCCATTCCCGCGCCGACCAGGTCGCCGGTGCGCCAGCGCACCTCGGCCAGATCCAGCGTCGCCGGCACGTCCAGCAGATCGCACGCGGCCAGCGCCTCAAACTCGGATCGAGCCTGGAGCAGCGACCCGGTGCGCAGGTGGAGACGGGCGAAGCGAACGTGGTCCTCGCGGTTCACGACCGCGTGGGCGCCGGCGCGGGACGCTCCCCGGCGCGACCCAACCGGTCGCTCTTCGATCCCGGCTTGTGCGCCCACCATTCGCTCGAAGAGACCGTCTCCCGCCTCGGACACGCCCCTGTGGGCGCCGGCCGGCACACCGTCTGCGTCGCGACCCTCGTCCATCGCCGGGGCCGCCGCCTCGTCGAGCTCGGATTCGTCGACCTGCTCGGCCTCGAGCGCCTCGATGGGGACTCGGACCAGCAGCTCGACGACGTCGTCACCGGACCGGCCGGAGATCTCGTCCGGGGGCGGGAGAGCCTCGCGCGACCCTGCCTCGGGCCGCAGCCTGTCGGGCGATTGCGGCATCCCAGGCGCGGCGAGAGGCGACTTGCGGCGGGGTCTGGCGCCGTCTCTCATGCCGCCGCTCCCGGCAGCTTCAGCATCGGCTCCAGGCCGCGACCCCGGGAGCGGGGGGTCACCGCCGTCAGTCGTAGCATCTCGTCTCGGATCAATCGCTTTGCCAGGGCGTGGATTCCCTCGGCCGTGACCGCATTCAGCTCGCCCAGCGCCTGGTCGAGAGTGAGGACGCGATCGTGGAGAGCCTCCTGGCCGCCCAGCCATGAGGCCAGATGCCGGGTCTCCTCCATCCGCAGCTCCAGGCGACCGCCCAGGTAAGCCTTGGAGCGCGACAGCTCCTCGGCCGGAACCGGCTCGTCCCGCAGCAGGGCGAGCTCGCTCAGGATGGCCCCGATGGCGGGCTTGATCTGCTCGGGGTCGACTCCGGCGGATACGACCAGTGCCCCCGCATCGGCGTAGTCGACGATGTAGGAGCTGACGTCGTAGGCGAGGCCCTTCTCCTCGCGGACGGACTGGAACAAGCGACTGCTCATGCCATCGCCGAGAATGGCGTTAAGTACCTCAAGTGTCCAGGCCCCTGGGTCATCTCTTGGCAGTCCGGGTACGCCCAAACAGAGCTGGGCCTGCGTCGTCTCCCGCCGCACGACCATCACTCGATCGCCAGCGGGCAGGGCCGGAGCCGGGTCGAACACGGGCTGGGCGGCCTCTCCTGTCCCGAAGGCGCGCTCCGCCAGGGCGACCATCTCCTCGTGAGAGATGTCTCCCGCGGCCGAGACGACGACGTTGCCCGGCCGATATGCCTCGGCCCAAAAGGCGCGGAGGTTCTCCTGTGGCAGCGCCCGGACGCTCTCCTCGCTGCCGGCGATCTCGCGACCGAGCGGCGTGTCGCCGAACATCGCCAGGTCGAAGAGGGTGTGGACGTGCTCGCCCGGGTCGTCGAGATAGGAGCGGATCTCCTCGACGATGACGGCTCGCTCGGACTCGATCTCCTCACTGCGGAGGTGCGGCCGGACGATCAGCTCGCCCAGGACATTCATGCCGCGAGCGGCCTCGCGCAGCGGCAGGCGAACCCAGTAGACAGTGGACTCGCGGTCGGTGGCGGCGTTGAAGCTGCCGCCGACGCCTTCGATCGCCTCCGAGACGGCGCGAGTGGTGGGATACGCCGCCGTCCCTTTGAACGTGATGTGCTCCATGAAATGCGCCGCGCCGGCTTCATCGGCCGATTCCAGGCGCGAGCCGGCAAGGACGTATGCGGCCAGAGAGACCGAGCGAGCCCCCGGAAGTCGCGACGTGATGACGCGCGGTCCGGCCGGCAGCGCAGTTCGTTCGTACATCGAGCGAATGCTAGCGGATGGCGAGTCGGAGCCCCTCGCAGAAGCGAAAGCGGCCGGCGCTCTTGCGAGCGCCGGCCGCCAGAGAAGCCTCGCGGAGGTTACTTGATGAAGGTCTGGATCCAGTCCTTCGCGAAGTAGACCACGAAGGCGATGCTCACGGCGTACATGAGCCAGTGCACGTCGGCCCACTTCCGCTTGAGCAGCTTGATGAGGACCCACGAGATGAAGCCGGCGCCGATGCCGACCGTGATGTCGTAGGTGAGCGGCATGAGGATGATGGTCAGGAGAGCCGGCAGGCCGTCTTCGACGTCCGCGACGTTCACGTCCTTGATGAGGGTGAACATCAGGTAGCCGACGAGTACCAGCGCCGGAGCCGTGGCCTGAGACGGGATGATGCCGGCGAGCGGCGAGAGGAAGATCGCCAGCAGGAACAGGATGCCGGTGATGATCGATGCGAAACCGGTGCGGCCGCCCTCTGCGACGCCCGCGGCGGATTCGATATAGGTCGTGTTCGAGCTGATGCCGGCCGCGCCGCCGGCCACTGCCGCCAGCGAGTCGACGATCAGGACGCGCCCGATGTCAGGAACGGAGCCGTCTTCCTTGGCCAGGCCGGCCTCTTCGGCGATGCCGGTGACCGTGCCCATGGTGTCGAAGAAGTCGCTCAGCATGATCGCGAAGATCGTGAGCAGAGCGGTGATCAGGCCGAGCTTGTTGAAGACGTTGGCAATGTCGAACTGACCCAGCGTGCTGAACGAAGGCGTAACCGTGAGGCCGTTGTCAGGAATCTTGGTAACGCCGGCGATCAGCGCGACGACAGTCGTCACGAGAATGCTGATGACGAGCGCCGCGCGGATCTTGAGCACGTACAGCGAGATGGTGATCAGCAGGCCGAGCAGGAACACGAACTGCGCGGTCTCGGTCGGGAAGGCCAGCGTAACGATGGGCGAATCGCCCTTGGGGGAGATGATGAGGCCGCCGTTGACGAAGCCGATGAACAGGATGAAGAGGCCGATGCCGACGCCGATCGATCGCTTCAGCGCGAGCGGCACGGCGGCCATGATCGCTTCCCGGAGTCCGATCACCACCAGGACCGTGATGGCCAGACCTTCGAGGACGATCACGCCCATGGCGCCTGCGGGCGTGAGGCCCTTCGCAGCCACCAGTGTGAAGGCGACGATTGCGTTGATGCCCAGGCCGGCGGCGAGAGCCAGCGGGTAGTTGCCGACCACGCCCATCGCGATGGTCATGATGCCGGCGACGAGCGCCGTCGCAGCTGCGTAGGCGGCCAGCTGCTCTGGCTTGAGCCCGAAGCCGGCGCCAAGGATGCTCGGGTTCACGAAGATGATGTAGGCCATGACCATGAACGTGGTCAGGCCGGCTCGGGACTCGGTGATGATGTTGGTGCCGCGCTCGGCAAACTTGAAGTAGCGGGCTATCGGGCCCAGAACTGCATCCAACGGGGTGTCCTCCTGGTGTCTGGCCTGGTCGATCCCACCGATTGGCTACCACCCGGAGATACCCAGACCCGGGCGGTGCGCACTCCTCCCGACCGCGTCTCCACGCGGCCCACCACGCTCCTGACGGGTCGATATCCACCTGTCGCAGACGTTCACGAAGCGACGGTCTCAGGGTCCCCTACTCGTCCTCGGTGGCATCGGGGCCGAGCAACTCCATCTGGACGTAGCCCGACGTGTCGAACTCGAGCTGACGGGGCTCGAACGGACCGGCGGCCGCAACGCCGCCGGGCGCGAAATCGATCACGACGGCCTCGTCTCCCTGAACCAGTCGGTACGTGAGCAGCTGGTCGGGACGGGTCTCGAACTCGAGGTGCTCGAACGAATCCACGTTCAGGCAGATCGAGAGCGGGGTGAAGAACGTCGAGGTCTCCGGCTCCTCGGCGACGATCCGCTCCACCCAGCCCATCCCATGCTGAACCAGCTCGTGGCCGCGGTAATACCGATACGCCACGGTCTGCTTCTCGAGGGGATGGAGGACGTTGAGCAGGTCGGTCCGGCTTGAGACGATGCCGCGATTCACGAAGAACTTCGCAGGCGGCACGGACGACACCACTCCTCCTGGGGGCAGCGGGGGTGACGGGTTGGGGCGCCGGTGACGGACCGCTGGATGGTACCGCAGCGGGACCCTCCCGGACAAGAGAATCCGCGCTATTGGGCGCCGTGGAGTTTCCCGGCCATGGTGCCGCCCGCGTCATCCGGAACCGCCTCGGATTCTCCGGCTGGGCAACCCCGAGGGGCGGCCGCGTAGTCTCCGCCCGGAACGTGGATCGAACGGCGCTTCCCGGCGGGCCGGAGGCGGCTGGGTCGCTCGGCGGAGCGGTATCATCGGGGAATGCTGCTCGCGCTCGACATCGGCAACACGAACATGACCCTCGGCCTGGTCGCCGGCGAAGCCATCGTGGCCAGCCGCCGCGCGGCGACGCGGCCTGCCTGCACATCGGACGAGCTCGAAGTTCTCGTCGACGGGCTCCTCCGCCTCGACGGTGCGTCGCTTTCCGACGTCACGGGCATCTCCCTGGCGTCGGTCGTGCCGGCCCTCACCAGCGGCGCGGAGACCATGGCCGAGAGGCGGGGCCTGCAGCTTCTCTCGGCGACGGCCGCCACCGTGCCGATCCCCATCCGAACCGAACGACCGGCCGAAGTAGGCGCCGACCGCCTGGTGAACGCTCTGGCGGTGGGCCGGCTGTATGGAGCGCCGGCGATCGTCGTCGACTTCGGCACCGCCACCACTTTCGACTGCGTGGCCCGCGACGGCGGCTACATCGGCGGCGCGATCGCACCGGGCCTCGAGATCGGGCTGGACGCGCTGGCCTCGCGGACGGCTCGCCTGTCCCGGATCGAGCTCGCCGAGCCCAAGAAGGCGATCGGCATCGACACGGTTTCGGCCATGCAGTCGGGCGTCGTCCTCGGCTACCGGGCCCTGACCCTGGGGCTCCTGGAGCGCATTCGGACCGAATTGGCTCATGCAGAGAAGGTCGAGGCGCCGTCCATCCAGATCGTCCTGACGGGCGGCCTGTCCGCCGCACCGTGGGTTCGCAACCTGCCCGGCGTCGACGCCATCGACCCGGAACTGACCCTCAAGGGCCTGGCCATCCTCTGGGCGGTAGCCAGCGGCTCGCCCGCCGTGCCGGGCGAGACGGCCGGTTGGACCGGCAGCGCCGCCGGCTCGATCCACATCATCTCGGAGAAAGCCAAATGACCGAACAGAGCGGCCGCCTGGCAGGGCGTCGGATCGCCCTGGGCATCACCGGTTCGATCGCCGCCTACAAGGCGGTGGAGCTGCTGCGCATGCTCCAGACCGAAGGAGCCGACGTGCGCGTCCTGATGACGCCCTCGGCCACCGCCTTCATCGGCCCGCTCACCCTCGAGACGCTCAGCCGCCACCCCGTCGATATCGACGTCCTGGCGCTTCAGGACGACGGTCGAATCGGCCACATCAGCGCCGCCAACGACGTCGAGGCGATCGTCGTGGCCCCGGCCACGGCGCACTGGCTGGGGGCGATGGCCCACGGCCTGGCCAGCGACTCGATCACGGCCGCGTGTCTCGCGACCTCCGTCCCCGTGGTCGTGGCGCCGGCAATGGACGGCGGCATGTACGCCCATCCGGCGACGCAGGCGAATGTGGCCCGGGTGCGCGAGTTCGGGTATCAGATCGTCGAGCCCGAGACGGGGCCGCTCGCGTCGGGCATGGTCGGCCGCGGCAGGCTCGCCGAGCTGTCGGAAATCGTCGACGCGACGGTTAGGGCGTTGGGTGGCGTCGCGGCAGCTTCGCCCGATCCCGTTCCCGCGCCGCACGTGGAAGAGCCCGTTAAGAAGGGAGCGGCCGCCCCCGCAGCCGAGCCCCCGGCTTCGTCCACGCCGTCCACGCCGTCCACGCCGCCCACGCCGTCCACGCCCCCCGCTCCGTCGCGCGTCGACTTCGCCGGTCGCCATGTCGTCATCACCGCCGGCGGCACCGAAGAGCCAATCGACCCGGTCCGTTTCGTCGGCAATCGGTCGACCGGCAAGATGGGAATCGCCATCGCCGAGGACGCCCTCGATCGCGGCGCGGCGGTGACGCTGATCGTGGGCCACATCAGCGTCGACCCGCCGGCGGGGGCCCACATCGCCCGAGCCGAGACCGCCGCCGAGATGCAGGCCGCGCTCCGGGCCCTTACGCCGCCCGAGGGCCCCGTCTTCGACGTCCTGATCATGGCCGCGGCCGTGGCCGACTTCCGACCCAAGACGGCCTCGGACAAGAAGCTCAGCCGGGGTGCGGGCATGAAGCTCGAGCTCGACTCCACCCCCGACCTGCTGGCCGAGGCGGCTGAGCGCGTGCGAACCGGCACTCGGGCGTCGGGGGCGCTGCGCCCGGTCCTGGTCGGCTTCGCGGCCGAGACCGGGTCGACCGATCGCGCCGCCGACAAGGTCCGGGCCAAGGGCGTCGATATGCTCGTCGCCAACGACGTGACCGAGCCGGGATCAGGCTTCGGCACGGACACGAACCGGGTGACGATCTACTACCCGGAAGGCGCGCCTGAGCAGCTGCCGATGCTCTCCAAGCGAGAGGTCGCCGAGCTGCTTCTCGACCGCATCATCATCGCTCTCGATTCCCGGGGAGTCGCCCAGGAGCCGGAAGCCCCGCAGGCAAGCGAGCAGGCGCCCGCGCCGGATGAGACGGCCGAACCGGCCGTCGCCACGCCGGAGGCAGCCTCTTGAGCCAGGCACCCTCGCCCGAGCACGCCGCCCGCCTGACGATCGCCTCGATCGCGCGGCTCTACGCCGATGGCGAGCGGATCGCCATGCTCACTGCCTACGACTACCCGACCGCGCGCATCCTCGACGAGGCCGGCATCCCGATGCTGCTCGTCGGGGACTCGCTGGGCCAGGTCATGCTGGGCTACGACAGCACGGTCCGCGTGACGATGCCGGAGATGCTTCATCACACCAAGGCCGTCGTCCGCGGCACCAAACGCGCCCTCGTCGTGGCCGACATGCCGTTCCTCTCCTACGGCGTGACCCCCGAGGCGAGCCTCGAGAACGCGGGCATCCTGATGCGCGAGGGCGGCGCCGGGGCGGTCAAGCTCGAGGGCGGCGAACGCAGCGCGCGCACGATCGAGACGATCGTTCGAGCCGGCATCCCGGTCATGGGTCACATCGGCCTGACGCCCCAATCGATCCACCAGCTGGGCGGCCATCGCGTCCAGGGCAAGACGCGCGAGGCGGGTCGCCAGCTCCTCTCCGACGCCCTGGCGGTCCAGCAGGCCGGCGCATTCTCGGTGGTCCTCGAGCTGGTGCCCGAACAGCTGGCCGCCGAGATCACCCAACGGCTGCACATCCCGACGATCGGCATCGGCGCGGGCGCGGGCTGCGCGGGACAGGTCCAGGTGATCACCGACCTGCTCGGTCTCAACGCCGAGTTCACGCCGCGCCACGCCCGCCACTACGCGGAGCTGCACTCGATCATCAAGTCCGCCGCCGAAGCCTACCGCGATGACGTCCGCGCCGGGGCCTTCCCTGGGCCCGAGCAGAGCACCCGGATGGACGACCGGACGCTGGACGAGATCCTGGGTCGGACGGCGCTGGACCGGGCGGACGGCATGGAGGCCGGGCACGGCATTCCGCTCGATCGGGACCTCTAGCCTCGTGGTTCGACCGGTCGCGCTACCCCAGGTCGTCCGCACTCGGGCCGACCTGCGCGATGCGCTGGACGCGGCTCGCCGCCCGGTCGGCTTGGTGCCCACGATGGGCGCACTGCACGAAGGCCACGCCTCGCTGATCCGGAAGGCGCACGCCGACAACGCCACCGTCCTGGTGACGATCTTCGTCAACCGGCGCCAGTTCAACGAGAGCGCGGACTTCGAGGCATACCCGCGCGACGAAGCCGCGGACGTCCGGGTCTGCGGCGTGGCCGGCGCCAACCTGGTCTTCATCCCACCGGTCGAAGAGATCTATCCGGAGGGCTTCCAGACGAGCGTTCGGGTCGGGGCGCTGACGGACCCGCTCGAGGGAGCGGCGCGGCCAGGGCACTTCGAAGGCGTGACGACGATCGTGGCGATCCTCCTGTCGCTGGTCGGGGCGGAGCGCGCCTACTTCGGCCAGAAGGACGCCCAGCAGCTGCTCGTCGTCCGGCGCATGGCCGGGGACCTGGGCATGGCCACGGAGATCGTCGCCTGCCCGATCGTGCGCGAGCCGGACGGCCTGGCGATGAGCTCGCGCAACGCCCGGCTCAATCCCCAGCAGCGGGCGGCCGCCCCAGTTCTGCGAAGGGCGTTGTCGGCCGCCCGCGCCCGCTACGACGCCGGCGAGCGGGACGCCGAGATCCTCCGAGCCGCGATGCGGGTGACTCTCGCCGCCGAGCCCCCGGCCGCTCCCGAGTACGTGAGTTGCGCGGACCCCGCCACGCTCCGTGAGCTGGACCGTGTGACCGGCCCGGCGTTGCTCTCCATGGCGGTCCGCTTCGGCGCCGTCCGTCTCATCGACAACGAGCCGCTGCCCTAGCGGCGCCACTCGCCGGGCCACTCGCCGCCGATCCGGGAACCGCCGGCCCCCTGCCGACGTCCTCTCTTCGACAGCCGCTCACACGCGGCTCACCGTGAGTCGAACAGAAGAGGGTGCAGCGATGACCACCGACGCCAGCGAACCGCAGCCGACCGGGAGTCAGACCGCGGCGACGCACAGGGCAACCGAACCGCATCTCGGCCGCCTCGCCGGCCGCGCCGTGCGACGCATCGCCGGGGCCCACATCGGCCGCGCGCCCGTCGGCGGCCTCGTGTCGGCGGTCGCGCTCCTAGCTCTTCTGGGAGCGGCCTACAACATCGGCAACCCATCCGGAGGCGCAGGCTCGTACGGCACTCTCGACGGCCAGAGGCTATCGGCGGACGGCGCGCCCACCGCAGCCCCCGCGGCGATGCTACCCGGCCCTGTCAGCGACACCCAGACTGGGAAGGCGCTGTTCGGCAGCGCGGACCAGTCCACTTCCGGCGGAGAAACCGGGACGACCCCGGAAGCCAACTCGCTGACCGCCGCCCTGGAGACGACCCAGATCGTCAAGACCGGCTCCATGGCTCTGGAGGTCACGGACCTGGACAAGGCGGTTTCGCAGGCTCAGGCAACGATCATGGGGATGGGCGGCTATGTGAGCCAGTCGTCTCGCTCGGGCGACAAGGACAGCGCGGTCGCCACGGTCACGTATCGCCTGCCGGCGGCCAGGTGGGACGACGCCCTCGGCGCTATGCGCAAGCTCGGCAGCAGGGTCATCTCCGAGCAGACGGACTCCACCGACATCACCGCCCAGGTGATCGACCTGGACGCCCGCCTCTCCAACCTCAAGGCCACCGAATCCGCTCTGCAGTCGATCATGACCCGAGCCACGGCGATCACCGACGTCCTCGCGGTCGAGGAGCAGCTGAGCCAGGTCGAGGGCCAGATCGAGCAGCTCACGGCCCAGCGGGATCATCTCAAGGACCAGGCGGCGATGAGCACGCTGAGCGTGTCGTTCTCGACCCCCGGCAAGACCGTCACGACCCTGGCCGCCTCGGAATGGGCTCTCGGGGCTCAGGTCGACGAGGCGGTCGCCGCGCTCGTCCACATCGGCCAGGGCCTGGCCACGATCGTGGTCTGGGCCGTGATCGTCGGCCTCCCGGTCGTGATCGGGCTGGCGCTCCTGTGGCTGATCTGGCGGATCGTCCGGCGCATCACCCGACGACGCCGGGGCGCGCCCGCCGGGGCGTGACGGAGCGTGAACCGCAACCTCGTCTGAAACGCACTACCCAGGGATTCCGCCGGGCTGCTTCCGGCGGCAGAGGGAAGAGAGAGGGTTAGGCAATGCGAGCCAGAGCGTTCTTCTTCATCGTGCTCGTCGTGGGGGCATTGGTTGCCGCGTGTTCGGCTTCCTCGGGGCCAGCGGGGGCGGCAGCGGGCACCTACGGGTACTACGAGCAGGCTCCAACCGCGGCGCCGACCGCGGCCGCTGTCGCCGGCGGAGACACCTACCCCAACCCGGCGGCGTCGGCGGCAGCCGCCACGGCAGCCCCGGCCCCACAGGGCGAGCCTTCGGAGGGCGCAGGCCCGGTTCCGAGCTCAGCCGTGCCTCAGCCCGAGGACCAGATCGTCAAGACCGGCTCGATCTCCGTCCAGGTCGCGAACCTGGACGATTCGATCGCCCGCGCCACGGACCAGATCCACGCCCTCGGCGGGTGGCAGGCCGGCTCGGATAGGACCGTCACGTCGGCGCAAGACCTGGCCTCGGTCACCTATCGCCTGCCGGTGAATGAGTTCGAAACCGCCCTCGCGACCATGCGCAAGCTCGGCTCGAAGGTCCTGAGCGAGCACACCGAATCGACTGCGGTCGGTGGCCAGATCGTCGACCTGCAAGCCAGGATCGCCAATCTGAAGGCCAGTGAAAAGGCAATCCAGGCGATCATGACGAAGGCCAACACGATCGGCGACGTCCTGACCGTCCAGCAGCGACTGGCCGAGGTCCAGGGCGAGATCGAAGAGCTCTCGGGCCAGCTCAGCGGGCTGAGCGATCAAGCGGCCTACAGCACCCTGACCGTCGTCTTCGAAGTGCCGATCCTGGCCACGCCCAGCCCGAGCCCCTCGCCAACGCCATCGCCCCAGCCCACCGCAACGCCCATTCCGTGGAACGCCGGCACTGAGGCCGGCCAGGCGGCCGGCGCGCTTGGCGAGGTCGGCAAGAGCACGGCTACGATCCTGATCTGGGTCGTCATCCTGATCCTGCCGATCGCACTCGCGCTGGTGCTCCTGCTGGCTTTGCTGGGGGTCACGGCGCGGTTGCTCGACCCGCTCCGCCGGCGGCTGCTGCCGTTCACGGTGGGGCAGCCGGCGACCGCCGCTCGGCCGTGGCTCGCTCAGCCGGCCACGCCCGCCCAGGGCCAGCCGATGCCGGGTGGCCCCGCCGGTCCTGCTCAGACTCCGCCAAAGGCCTGATCGGTCGTCGCACGCCGCCAATACGGACCGGGCCCGCGTTGCCGGGCCCGGTCCTCTCTTGGGCTAGCCTCGGCTGGCCGTCTTGCGATCGACGAGCGAGACGACCTCGCGCAACCGGCTGACCGTCTCTGCATCGATGGCATCGGGCTCGAGGTAGGGACCGAGCCGCTCGAGGATGTCCACCACGAGGCCGAAGAAGACGCTCGCGTCGGCCAGGAAGAACTGCGGCTCGTTGTTGTAGCGAACCAGCGTCAGGCGGCCCTGCAGCACTCGCCGCTCGTCGACATGGGCGATCTGCGTCGAGAAGTTGTGACCCTGGATCCCGTCGGGGTTGTTCAGGTAGTTGAGCGCGTTGTCGATCGCCAGGCCGAAGCGCGCGCGCCAGGCGACGAGACGCTCCTGCACCTCGGGTGGGATCCGCACCTCGGCCGTCTCGTCGAAGACTTCGGGCGTCACCGTCAGCAGGCCGACGAGCGTCGCGCCCGCACGAGCCCCGAGCATCACCTGCAGCGAGCGCTCCAGGGTGAAGACCTCCGAGTCGAACCGCGGGCTGGTGATGACGTCGGTCAGGAGATCCTCGACGTTGTCCAGGACGCCCGGCTCGGAGAGGGCGTTTGCCAGTTGGAGGGTTTCCTCCTTGAACAGGAACTTCTCTTCGTGGTCGAGCATCGAGGCTCCTATCCCGAACGGCGCCCGGTCGGCGATACGTGACTGTTCGGCCGGCCCGCGTGGGTCGTCAGCCGTGGGATCGTAGCACCCGCGTCGGAGATGGAGCGGCCCCGACGCGAGGGGGAACGTCGGGGCCGCCAGGAGACTTGCGAACCGGCAGTCTACGGATAGAGGCCGCGGACCGAGGTCGCGTCGGCTACTCGCTGGACGGCGAGCATGTACGCCGCGGTCCTCATGTTCACTCGCTCCTTGAGGCTCATGTCGAGCGTGCTGGCGAAGGCCTTGGTCATGATCGACCGCAGCTTCTCGTTCACCTGCTCGATGCTCCAGAAGTCGCGATCGAGGTCCTGGACCCATTCGAAATAGCTGACCGTGACACCGCCCGCGTTGCAGAGGATGTCCGGGATGACGAACTTGGCGTTCTTGTAGAGGATCTCGTCCGCCTCGGGGGTCGTCGGGCCGTTGGCGGCCTCGGCGATGATGCGGGCGCGGATCTTGCCGGCGTTGGCGGCCGTGATCTGGTTCTCCAGCGCCGCCGGGATCAGGATGTCGCAGTCGAGCTCGAGCAGCTCGGCGTTGCTGATCTCCTTGGTGCCGGGGAAGCCGACCACCGAGTGGTGCTCCTGCTTCCAGGCCAGGACGGCATTGGGATCGAAACCCTCCGGGCGATAGATGCCGCCCGTCGAATCGCTGACGGCCACGATCGTGGAACCCTGGGCGGCCATCAACTGAGCGGCGATCGCACCGGCGTTGCCGTAGCCCTGGACGGCCACACGGCACTTCCGCAGGTCCATGCCGAGGTGGCGCGCGGCGTCGAGGATGGTGTAGACGGCGCCCTGCGCCGTGGCTTCGTTGCGACCTTCGGACCCGCCGAGCGGGATCGGCTTGCCGGTCACCACGGCCGGGCAGGTGTACCCGACGTGCATCGAGTACGTGTCCATGATCCAGGCCATGGTCTGGGCGGTCGTGTTCACATCGGGCGCCGGGATGTCCTTCTCCGGGCCGATGAGGATGCTGATCTCGGTCGCGAAACGGCGGGTCAGGCCCTCGATCTCGCGCTGGCTGAGCTTCTTGGGGTCGACGATCACGCCGCCCTTGCCCCCGCCGAACGGGATGCCGACGACGGCGCATTTCCAGGTCATCCACATCGCCAGGGCCTTGACCTCGTCGAGCGTCACGTCCTGGTGGTAGCGGATGCCGCCCTTGGCCGGGCCGCGGCCGAGGTTGTGCTGGACCCGATAGCCGGTGAAGACCTGGACCGAGCCGTCGTCCATCTTCACCGGGAAGTGGACGGTCAGCTCGCGCTTCGGTTCACGCAGCACCCTTCGGAGGCCAGGGGAGAGGTTGAGATGCTCGGCGGCAAGGTCGAACTGCCGCTGGGCGACGTCCCACGCGTTGATCGTGGGGGCGATCTGTTCGGTCGCCATGTTGCCGAAACCCTCCAGTGCCGGGGCGACCCGAGGAGGCGACCGATCGAGTGGTTCGGCCTGCTTCCTCGAACGTCCCCAACAACGTCGCGGCGGCCTTCCGATCTGCCCGGAAAGCGGCACCGCAGGTTCCACTTGGGCCGGAGTATAGACCTCGCCACGAGAATCACCAGTCTTGAGGGGCGTCGGCCGACGGGCCAAATGGCCTAACGTTATGGCATTCGCGGGGCAATGCGGCCGAACGATTCGAGGGTCGCGTGGGCAGTCGACCTTACGCCAGAATCGCCCCTCCCGGGCGCCTTCCGGGGTCGCGAGACGGCCTTCCGGACTGCCGGAGCGCAGCTCACTCCGCCAGAACGAGAACCCCACCGCATGCGCCAGGACCGACGTGCGCGCCGATCACCGGCCCGATTATCTGCGTCGTGACCAGCCTGGGGGCAGGCCCCGGCAGGCGCGCCAGCAACTCCTCGCGGAACGCCTTCTCATCCGCCGGCGGCGAGTACAGGAGGTGGAGCTCCTCGAGCGGCCGGGCGGACATGAGCTCGATGAGGCGCTCGCGGGCCTTGGCCCGCGTTCGTGGCTGGTCGGTCGCGACGACCAGGCCGTCGTCGATGGTGATGATCGGCTTCACGGAGAGCAGCCCGCCGATGGCGGCTCGGGCATGGCTGATCCGGCCGCCCTTTCGAAGGTACTCGAGGGTCTCGAGGGCCACGAACAGCGTGGTGGTCTCGCGCAGCCGTCCGAGCCGCTCGACGATGCCGGCCGCCGAAAGGCCCTCGGCCGCCAGCTTCGCCGCGCGAATCGCCATCGCGCCTATCGCCATCGAGGCCGACTGCGAGTCAACCACCTCGATCGACTTGTCGGGCAGCATCGCCCTCGCGATCTGGGCGCTGCGCAGCGTGGCGGATATCTTGTCGCCGAGGCAGATGCAGACGACGGCGTCGGCACCACCGGCCAGGGCTTCCTCGAAGGCTTGCTTGAACTGGCCGGCACTCGGTGCCGCCGTGCGGGGAAACGGGCTGTCGGGGGCGCGCAGCGCAAGCCAGAAATCTTCGGGTGCGAGCTCGTCCGGGCACAAGTAGCTGCGATCGCCGAAGGCGACGCTGAGCGGCACCTGGCGGATCCTACCTTCGCGAAGCTGGGTCGGGCTGAGGTCCGATCCGGAATCGGTGACGATGGCGACGGTCATCGGTCCTCCTTCACTGCCGCGACGGATGGTCCAGCCCCACGCCGGCGGCGCCCGATAGCGTATCGCGGAAGGCACCGATCGGAGCGTCGGCCGCCTCGTCTTTCGGGGCCGCCAGAAGTCCGGCGACGTCGTTCCGGCGCAGGTTCACCAGAGTGGCGATACCGACCGCGAGCAGGATGGCCGTGGCGACCAGCAGGCCGTCGATGCCCCGCCAGGAGGCGAACAGGCCGCCCAACACGGCCCCCAGGACCTGGCCCAGGCCCAGGAAGACCGAGTAGAGACCCATGATCGCGCTGCGGTCTTCCTCGAAGCCCTCGCTCACGTCGGCCAGCAGCCCCAGCGCGGCAGGAGTGGCGCCGGACATCACGAAGAGAGCGACGACGCCCACCACGATGAGAGCGACCAGCAGAGCCTCCGATTCGCCGCCCAGATGGTTGATGGCCAGCACGTCGCAGGCCATCACGACGAAGGCGCCGACGCCCACGAGAAGCATCGTGGTCCGCCGGAAGCGGGCGTAGACGGAGCCCCAGAAGAGCAGCCCCAGGCCGAAGACGACCGCCAGGACGGCCGTGCCGTCGCCGATGGAGGTGGCCGAGATGCCTCTCATGAGGAACTGGCCGGGGTCATGGATGTTGCCCTTGATGAGAAGCGGCGCCTGCAGCGCCCACAGGCCCAGGATGGCGTTGACGGCCAGCCAGGTGGGTGCGAACAGGAGCACGCTGCGACTGGTCGCGAGCCGCCAGTACCGGCCCAGCTCGACCCTGGCGGTTCCGCCGGATCGGCCCGCCAGGTTGCCGGCGCGCTCGCGCGATACCTCTCTAACGCCGTAGGCGTAGAGGAGGAGAGCCGTGAGATAGAACACACAGTTGAGGAAGAACGCGGGCCGGCCGAAGGTATCCCAGAGGCGGCCGGCCAGCGCCGGACCGACGGCCAGCATCCCACCGAGCGAGACCAGCTCGAACAGCGACACCACGCGGCCGCGCAGCTTCTCGTCATGGGCCGTCTCGGCGGCGATGAAGCCCAGGGTCGAAGGGACCGAAGCGGCGGTCGAGCTCCCCTCGAGCAAACGGGTCACGAAGAGGACCGGCATGAACGTCGTCAGGCCGGTCAGGAAGACCGCGACGGACCCGAAGAGCGGCCCGAGGAGCATGATCACCTTCCGCCCGTAGCGATCCGCCAGGACTCCGAAGACGATGGCCCCGGTAAGCTCGGTCGTGTAGAACCCGCCGGTGAGCAGCGAGATGGCGCCCGGGCCCGTGCCCCTGTCCCTGGTCATGTCGTCCACCAGGTACACGAGCATCCCGCCCGTGACGGCCGTGCTGACGCGCAGCACGAAAGTCGCCACGAGCATGGAGCCGATGGAGCGATTCATTGGCCGATAGCCTAACGGCAGCGGCGAATGCGCGTGAGCGCCGGACCGGCCAATGCCCGGCCGGGCCCCAGGGTGCCTCACGAGGTCCGGCCCTTTCGGGCAGGACGCCGGCGCGGGATCGGCGCAGGGGCGGGTCTATACTCCGGCTACCGGTGGCTCGCCGCGCTCACATCGCCCCTGCCACCGGTTCGGTTTGACGGTCCCGGCCGGCTCGCACGCCCGCGCCCGCGTGCAAGCGCGCAGCGAACGGCGCGAGACGCGACCGCTCGCCTCTTGCGTCGCCGCGTGGAGGCCCGCATCATCGAGCCACGCATCTGGAGGAGGCGTCTTGGAGCTAGCCGCTGTGGCGCCGCCCCTTGCCAGGCCCGGCGCGGTGAGATGAATCGAGTCGCACGGCCGGGCGAGCCGCCCTCCGACGCTCGAAGCACGGTCGCGAGGGGCCGTGCCGGCGACGATTCGAGACGGCGTCTTTCCGGCCTATCGGAGCGCGTGTTCGCGCTGCCGGGCCCGGGCGGCCTGATCGACGCGCCCACTCGGCGCCGGGCCGGAGTCTTCCGTCGAGCCGTGCGCCTGGAGATCGCGCGCCTGCGCGACCCGCGCCGCCTTGCGCTCGTGATCCTGGTCGGGCTCGCCGGCGGCCTGGTCCTGGCAGGCCTGATCGCGCGCGGCGAAGCGGCGGGTGCGGACGCCCGGGCCTACTGGGCGGCGGGGCGGTTGTGGGTCAGCGGCGGCGACCCCTATCACCCGACGGGGCCATTCATGCCCTACGTGTACACGCCCTGGATGCTGCCGATCTTCGTGCCCTGGTCGTTCCTGCCCTGGGACGTGGCCTGGTTCGTCTGGCGCGGCGCGACCGTGGTCGCGCTGCTGTGGTCGGCGAACTGGGCCTACAAGCGCCGGCCGATGACGACTGCGGTTCTGCTGATCCTGCTCTCCTTCCCGATCGCGGCCAATCTGGACACGGGCAACATCAACCTGCCCCTGGCCCTTCTTCTCTTCGGCGCCCAGTTCGCCGGGCCGAAGATGGCCGGTCTGCTGTGGATGATCGCCACGACCCTGAAGTGGCTGCCGGCTGTTTTCTGGCCGATGCTCACGCCGCGCGGACGGCTGTGGGGGATCGTCTGGCTCGTGCTCGCGGTAGTACTGACGGCCTTGACTCTACCCGCCACACTCGTCCAGCTGCAGGTCCTCTTCGGGTTCCCTCGGCCGGCCAGAGTCGACTATTTCGTCTTCGCCTGGGCCATCGTGCCGTGGGCCTACCGACACCCCGAGGCCTTCCGCTGGCTGATGCCGTCGCAATGGCCGGGGATCGTCCGAACGGTTGTTGCGGCGGCGGCCATGTGGCGGCTTCACTGGCGACGCAGCCCGGAGCGAACGGCCGAGACTCTCCGTCATGTGATGCGCGCCCGGGTCCGAACCTTCCTGGGCCTGGGGGGCGCCTGACCGCATTCGGGCAGCTCGTCGCGCCGGGCTGAACCCACCGCCCGGCGGCTACGCCCGACGCCAGCCTAGGTCCCGATCCTCCGGGCAGGCGCCGCACCAGCGGCGCGGCGGATCTCGCGCTCGTACTCGGGGAAGTAGCGGACGATCGTCGACAACCCGAACGAGCTCAGGATCGACTCCTTCGGCTCGCGCGACAGCAGGAACTCGAAGGAACGTCTCACGAGATCAGTGGGATCGGCCGCTCCGGGAGCGAAGCGGGTCAGCTCGGTCCGGGTCACGCCCACCTCGTAATCGCGGCTCTGGCCGTGGTCGGTGACGGTGACGCAGGCGACCCAGCCGCCATCGACCGGAGAGCATTCGACCGCGATCGCGCTCATCGTGGCGTCTCCTCCGAAGCTGGCTGACGGGGAGGAACGGAACCTCCGCCGATTCAGCCGACCGTGCCTTCGATCGAGAGTAACCGAGCCGCAGCGGCGGCAGGGCCTGCCGGCCCGACCATACACCCACAGCCTGCGCTCGCGGCGGCGCCGGGCGACACGAGCTTCCGTGGTGACGCACGCCACCCTCGCGGCTCACGAGGAGCATCCGCCGCGATGACGGGTCCCGGGCCAGGAGGACGGCCTCGCCGGGATCTGTGCTAGCGGCGCGGGCCGGCGTTGCGCGGTCCGGACGGGCGGCGCCAGGCGTTGTCGGCGGCGGCCGTCTCGGGAGGCAAGCCCCGTCCCGCCGCCACGACCCGCCGGCTCGAGGGACGCAGGACGAGGCCGCGGTACCCAGCCGCGAAGCCGGCCCCTTCCAGGAGTGGCCGCCAGCTCGACAAGCCGACCGGCTCACCGTCCACGCGCGTTACCACCAGCTCGCGGTAACGCCCGCCTTCGACGAGCTCGGCCAGGGCCGCGGCAGCCAGCCGCGCCGTCTCCCCGTCGTCGGCCGCGGGTAAGGTCTGCAGGGAGTGTCCGCCCCGTTCCACGTACAGCGTCGCGGCGCCATCCACGAGGGCCACGTACGCGCCGGCGGCCCGCGCCAGGGGACGCCGATCCGATTCGCCGCGGCGGGGCCACGCGAGCGCGGCTCCGTATGGGTTGGCCGGGTCGGACGCCGCGAGCAGGTGGACGGCGGGGCCGTCCGTGCGGCCGTCCGCGCGCTCGGCGGAGGCTTCGCGCAGCGAGCGCAACCGATCCACCGCCCCGGGCAGGGCGAACTGGGCCGCGCCGAGCCCATCGACGAAGTAGCCGCGGCGGATCCGCCCCGTCTCTTCCATCGCCCGCAGAACCGGGTAGACCGCGCTGAACCCGCCCGCCACCTCTTCGGCGGCGACCGCCTCGCGCGTCAGCACGCCGTGGCGCTCGAGCAGGACCGAGGCGAGCGAGTGGAGCCGCGTCGTGACGGCCGAGCCCGCCCCGCCCCGCTCCACGAGCGACCACCGCCCGGCCGCCTCCGGCGGGCCGAGCTGGAGCCGTCCGGGCCTCGGTCGCCGCTCCCCCGTCGGGCGCCGCCAGCGCAGCGCGCGCAGCGGCGCAAACGTGTCGTTGGTCAGCTCGCCGGCCCAGACCAGGTCCCACAACGCGTCGAGGAGCTCGCGCTCCGGGGCCGCGCCCGCCGCCGGCGCCAGCTCGCGATAGAACGAGGCGCCGCGCTGAGCGAGCCTGGCCCGGAGCCGCTCGTGGATCTCATCCGCCGGCGCCTCCGCCTCGACGGCCGCCAGATCGCGCAGGGCCTCTCGACCGGGGCGGTACAGGACGATCCGCCCGTCGTCGCGGCCGAGGCTGCCCCGCCCCACCCACGCCACCTCGCCGAGAGCACCCAGCTCGTCCAGCAGGCGCGGCTGGTAGCCGGAGATTCGGACAGGCAGGACGTCGCGTTCCAGGACCGATGCCGGGATGGGCACGCCCGCCAGCTGATCGACCACCTCGGCCAGGCGCTCCAGTGCGCCATCATGGCGGAGGGTGGCGCCGCCGCCCGACTCGGGGCCGCCGCTCGGCCATCCGCCCGAAGCCGCCGCAACCGGGACCGGCCGAACCCCATGCCAGGCCGGCAGGAAACGCGCGAGAACGATCTGCTCGACCGGCTCGACCTCGTGGCGCAGCCGCGCCAGGGAGCGGCGCCGCAGCTGGCGCAGAACCTCCGGATCGCACCACTCGCGCGCGGCACCGCCGGGGCGGAACTCGCCGCGCAGGATCGCGGCCGCCTCCAGCAGTCGCTCGAGCTCCTCCTCGACCCGAGCCGCCGGCACCGCCCACCGCCGCGCCGGCTCCGGGGCGTGGAACGGTCCGTGGCCGCGGGCCCAGCGCGCGACCAGACCGCCCAGTGCGTCATCGACCGGAGCGAGGAAGGCTGTCGGCACGCCCACCGGCAGCGCCGCTCCAAGCCCGTCGCGGTAGCGGGCCGCGTCCTCGATCGCGATCCAGCGCTCCTCTCCGCCGATCCGCACGGCGACGGCACGGCGCGACCCCTCCAGCGCACGAAGCCACTCGCCTGCGGCCGGCGGCTCCACGATCCGCGCCGCGACTTCCTCCACGGTCAGGTCGCCCAGGCGCCGCAACAGGTCGTGCAGCGCATCGACCGTTCGGGCGGCTCGCTCCGGAACGAGCGCCTGCAGCCCCAGCTCCAGGTCGGCCAGCGCCGCCGGGTCGATCAGGTCGCGCAGCTCCTCCTGGCCGAGCAGCTCGCGCAGCAGGTCGCGGTCCAGCGCGAGGGCGCCGGCCCGCCGCTCCGCCAGCGGCGCGTCGCCCTCGTACATGTAGGCCGCGAGATAGTCGAAGAGGAGCGACCCCGCGAACGGCGAGGCGGCCACCGTCTCCACGTCCCGGACCTCTATCTCGCGGCGCGCCACTCCCCCGAGAACGTCGCGCAGGGCCGGCAGGTCGAAGAGATCGGCCAGGCACTCGCGGTAGGTCTCGACGATGATCGGGAACGAGCCGTACCGGCTGGCGACGGCCAGCAGCCCCGCCGAGCGTTGCCGCTGCTGCCACAGCGGCGTGCGTGACCCAGGCCGGCGCCGCGGCAGCAAGAGTGCCCGAGCGGCGTTCTCGCGGAAACGGGCCGCGAACATCGCAGAGCTCCCGAGCCGGACGACCACCAGGTCCTCGACCTCCTCGGCCGAGGGGAACAGCAGGTCCCGGATCGAGCCGTCGTGACCGCCGGCCACTCCGCCGCTGCCGTCGCCCCAGGCGCCGCCGCCGGCCACCTCGTTCTCGGGTAGCCGGATCGCGATGCCATCGTCCGACCAGATCGTCTGGGCACCCTGGCCCAGCCGCTCCTCCAGCCGCGCTTCGATCGCCAGGGCCCAGGGCGCGTGGACTCGCCCGCCGAACGGCGTCAGCACGATCACTCGCCAGTCGCCCAGCTCGTCGCGGAAACGCTCCACCACGATCCGGCGATCCGTCGGCAGCGAGCCGGCCATCTCGCGCTCTTCGGTCAGATAGCCAAGGACGTTCTCCGCGGCCAGCTCGTCGAGGTCGTGGTGCTCCAGGAGCCGCCGCCGGGCTCGCGCGCGCCCGCGCTCGCCGCCGCTCAGGTCGGCCTCCAGCTCGCGAACGAACTCGCCCAACGCCCGCCCCAGCTCGATCGGCCGGCCCAGCCCGTCGCCGTGCCAGAAGGGGATCTTGCCGGGCACGCCCGGCGCCGGCGACACCACGACGCGGTCCGGCTTGATCTCCTCCACCCGCCAGCTCGTGGCCCCGAGCGCGATCACCTCGCCTACGCGCGACTCGTACACCATCTCCTCGTCCAGCTCGCCGACCCGCCGCCCCGAAGTGCCGGCCTCGCCGACGAGGAACACCGGATAGAGCCCGCGGTCCGGGATCGTGCCGCCGCTGGTGATCGCCACCGTCCGCGCGTCGCGCCGCCCCTCGACGCGGCCCGTCTCGCGGTCCCACACGACCCGCGCCTTCAGCTCCGCGAACTCGTCGGAGGGATACGCCCCGGCCAGCATCCCGAGCACCGCCTCGAAGGCGTCGCGGGTGAGGCTCTCGTACGGCGCCGCCCGCCGCACCGTCTCGAACAGCTCGTCGGCAGTCCAGGCCTCGCGCACCGCCATGGCCACGATCTGCTGGGCCAGCACGTCGAGCGGGTTGCGCGGCAACCTGGTCTCCTCGATCGCGCCCTCGTGCATGCGTGCCGTCACGACGGCGCACTCGAGGAGATCGCCGCGGTGCTTGGGGAAGATGACGCCGCGGCTCGGCTCGCCGACCTGGTGCCCCGCCCGACCGACGCGCTGCAGGCCGCTGGCCACGCTGGTGGGCGACTCCACCTGGATCACGAGATCGACCGCGCCCATGTCGATGCCGAGCTCGAGCGAGCTGGTGGCGACGATCGCCGGCAGGCGCCCGGCCTTGAGAGCCTCCTCGATCCCGACGCGCTGCTCGCGGGCCAGGGAGCCGTGGTGGGCTCGAACGAGCTCTTCGCCGGCCAGCTCGTTGAGCTTGTTGGCCAGCCGCTCGGCCAGCCGGCGGGAGTTGCAGAAGACGATCGTGGAGTGGTGCTCGCGAATGAGCTCCAGGATCCGCGGGTGGATCGCCGGCCAGATGCTGTGGCGCGCCTCCGGACCGGCGGCGGGGCCGGCGGGTTGCTCCTCGGGCGGCAGCAGCTCGCCGAGCTTGCCCATGTCCTCGACCGGGACGCGGACCGACAGCTCCAGCACCTTGCGCGAGCCGGCATCGACGATGTGGACGCCGCGGGACTCCCCTGCCCTGCCGGGCCCGATGCCGCCGAGGAAGCGAGCGATCGTCTCGACCGGGCGCTGCGTGGCCGAGAGGCCGATCCGCTGCGGCGGGCGGGCGGTCAGCTTCTCGAGCCGCTCCAGGCTGAGGGCGAGATGGGCTCCGCGCTTGGTCCCCGCCAGGGAGTGGATCTCATCGACGATGACGTGCTCGACGCCCCGCAGGATCTCGGCCGCCTGGCTGGTGATGATCAGGTACAGCGACTCGGGGGTGGTGATCAGGATGTCGGGCGGGTTCCTGACCAGGTGGCGCCGTTCCTCGGTCGGCGTGTCGCCGGTCCGGACGCCGACCTCGATCTGGGGCACGGGTTGGCCCAGTCGTTCGGCCGCCAGGCGAATCCCGGCCAGCGGGGCCCGCAGGTTGCGCTCGACGTCGTAGATCAGGGCCTTGAGAGGCGAGACGTAGAGAACGCGGACCGAGCCCGGTGCCGCCTTCGTCCGAGGGCGCGGCTCGCGCGCGAGCCGATCCAGGGTCCACAGGAACGCGGCCAGGGTCTTGCCACTGCCGGTCGGGGCGTGGATCAGGGTGTGGCGGCCGGCCGCGATGCTCGGCCAACCCTGGGCCTGGGCCGGTGTCGGCGCCGCGAAGGCCGAGCGGAACCACTCGGCGACCGCGGGGCTGAAGAGAGCGAGCGGATCGTCGCCGGGGGAGATCTGCGTCTTCAGTTCGAGCGGGTCGGACGCGGCAGCCACGAGACGCCCAGTATAGGCGCGGGTCGGCGATTAGACCATGCGTTCGCTATGTCCCCGGAGCCCACCGGTAGGGACCACTCCCCCGTCCATGGCCTGGCGGTGCACCATGGGTGACCTTGACGCCCCCAGCCATCGAAGGCATCGTCTGCGCTGGACAAATCCGTCAGAGAGGGAACAACGATGCCTTCGAGCCAACCGGGCGGGCCTCCGCCGGCAGACGGCGCTACTCCAACCGGGCGTGGCTCGGCGAGCCAGCGGCACCCGGCTGACCCGGAGACCGACCGTGCGCTGGGCTTTCAGCCAACTTTCGGGACTCTCCGACGCGGGCGAGCGAGCATGCGAGGATCTGCCAGCTCATCCAGGCCGCTGATCCTGCACCCGATCATCGCCGTCGTCGTGGCCATCGTGGCCCTCGCCGCCGCGCTCATCCTTACCGGCCGGACATAGAGCACCGCGGCGCTGGTCCAGACTTCGCACGATCCTCCTCTGCCGACCGGGCGCGGCCGCCGGACAAACAGAAACGGCGGGCCGTGAGGCCCGCCGTTTCCAGGTGCAGGGAGGGGAGTGGGACGGGGATCTCCCTGCGCTGGTTTGCTCGTTGGAGCAGTCCCTACCGGGTGAGTTACCCGAGGACGTACTTGACGGCCGGGATCCGCTGGGTGATGGCGAGCTTCTCGACGACGGAGTCGAGAGCGTAGGCGCCCGCGCCGACGTATGCGATCGTGCCGGCGATGACGCCGTACATCAGCTGCTCGTTGAACGGGCCGTTTGCGAAGCTCCAGTTGGCGACGAAGAAGAGGGTCATCATCACGGCGCCGCAGACGCCGGCGAAGCGAGTGGCCAGGCCGAGGATCAGCGCGATGCCGACCGCGCACTCACCGAAGACGACAAGCGTGTCGATGACGGACATCAGGCTCCCGTTGCCGGCGAGCGAGACCCAGAAGCCATGGGTCGGGTTAACGATCGCCTTCGGGTCGCTGCCGAGCCAGGCGCCGCCCGTGGCGAACTTGAGGAAGCCGGCGGCGGTGAACGGCGTGCCGCTCGCCCACATGAAGAACTTGTCGAGGCCGGCGAACAGGAAGCCGCCGCCTACGACCGCGCGAAGAACGAAGATGCCGCGACTGGTTCGATCCATCGTGTTTCCCTACACCTTTCGATGCTGCGGGGCCTGCCGCCCTCTCCCGGGCTGCCAGGCCTGTTAATTCGATGGATCGAATATAGAGGTCGTTACTGTTTGACCAGGGTGCCATAGGTCCCGAAGCCCCAGTCCGGTCGGACCCTTCTAATACTGCGGTTGTCAGTATTGGTTCGCCCTCTAATATAAGAGTGGTGGCCTTATATAAGAGGAACGGCCTTAGTATTTGGGGACCAGGTCGAGAAGGGCGGGCGGCCTCAGAGGGCAGCCGACCAGCGCTCGACGGCGTCGAGGAGCTCGGAGGCGGCGCCCGACGGGAAGTGGCCCGCCTGAACAATGGCCGGATCCGGGGCGGCGACAGCGGGCGGCACGGGCAGCCGCCGGAAGCCGGCGGCGCGGAAGAGGCCCTCCGCCACGGAACGGCGCACCTCCCGGGGAAGCGGATCGAATGGATCGCGCTCGGCGGCGGTATGCAGCGCGACGAGCGCCCGGCCCCGACGATCATGCTGCTCCACCAGCGCTCGGAGCAGGGCCGTGGCCGCACCCTGCCGGCGCCACCCCGGCGCCACGCCCAGGGCGACCAGCCGATCAACGCGTTCGACCGACGTGGGCGCCGCCAGCGCGACGCCGACGAGCCACTCCCCGGCGACGGCCCCCGCGACCAGCGCCCCGTCGCGAAGGGCCGCGCGCAGCAACGCCATCCCATCGGCCGGATCGGCAGGCGCCATTGCTCGCGCGGCCAGTTGCAGCCGGTCCAGCATCTCGAGCGTGAGAGGCGCGACAACCGCCGGCGATCGCCCGGCCGTGGCGGCCCCGCCGGCGCCGGCTTCGCCGCCCGCACCCGGGGAGGCGCTCGAACCCTCGGCCTTCCACCAGCCCCGTTCTTCGGCCTGGCACAGCAGCGCCGGCACCGTCAGCGTTCGGACGAGCCCGACGGTTCGGGCGGCCGTCGAAGCCGCCGCCCGGCTCACCGCTCGTTCGGTCGGGAGGCCGGGCTCGTCCTCGAACCCGAGCGGCAGCGGAGCGTCGCCCCGGCGCGCGGCCTCGGCCGCCCACCGGCCCCGCCATGCTTCGGGGAGCAGCCGCGGCGCCTCCCGATGCACGGCCGCCAGCCACGTCAGTGCCCAGGCCCGCGGCACCACGCGGTAGATCGCGTAGCCTCCGCCGCCCGTCGCGAGCCATCGTCCGCCGGCGTGCCGATGCGCCAGCCGGTCGACCAGCCGGGCTGCCTCGCCCATCGCCGTCGTCGTCAGGGAGAGGTGCGCCAGCGGATCCCAGAGGTGGCCGTCGGCGCCGTGCTGACTGACGATCACGTCCGGCCCGAACGCGGCCGCCAGTGGCGGGACAACGCCGCGAACCGCCGCCAGCCAGGCATCGGGTCCGCACAGCGGTTCGAGCGGCACGTTCACGCAAGTGCCGGCCGCACTCCCCTCCCCCAGCTCGTCCACTGAGCCCGTCCCCGGGAACAGGGAGCGGCCGGTCTCGTGGAAGGAGATCGTCAGCACGCCGGGATCGCCGGAATGGAGGGCCTGGACTCCGTCGCCGTGGTGCACGTCCAGGTCGACATAGAGCACGCGCAGGCCGTCCCGTCGAGCCCGGGCGATCGCCAGCGCGACGTCGTTGTAGATGCAGAAGCCGCTCGCCCGCGCCCGCATGGCGTGGTGCAGCCCGCCGCCGGGGTGGTAGGCGTGCTCCACGTCGCCGCGCAGGATCGCCTCCATGGCCCGGATCGACCCGCCGGCGACACTCGCCGCGGCCTCGTGCATGCCGGCGAAGGCCGGGTCGTCGCCCGGCCCGATCCCCGCCTCGGGCGGTCCGGCGGGATCGGCCGAGAAGCGCTTGACCGCGGCCAGGTATTCGGCCGAATGCAGCCATTCGAGCTGTTCGTCGGACGCCGGTTCGGGCGCCAGCCCGGGGTCGGCGCCCAGCGCTCTCAGCAGCTCGATGCCCGGCCCGAACCGTCTCGGGCTCAGCGGGTGATGGGGCCCAAAGTCGTACGCGAGCGAGCGCGGCCCGAAGACCAGGAGCGGCCCGTCAACCATGGCTCACCATCGCCAAATCATCGCGCACCGGGCAGGCGGCGTCTCCGGCGGGCCACCGAGAGCTCGTTTTCGCTCAACTCCCTCCGGGGTGGCGTTACGCCGCGAAACCGGCCCGGTTTCTGCTCAACTCCACCGGGGGTGGCGTTATGCGAGCTGCTGGCGCTCCGAGGCCACCGCGGCCGCCCGCGACCGGCCGGCGCGAGCGTGAGATCACCAGCCACGCCACCAGGACCGAGACGACGAGGCCCAGGCGCGTGCGGAACGCCACCGGGGGTGGCAATGAGCGATTTCGTGGGATGGCGCGGCGTCTCCGGTGGGCCACCGAGGGGTTACTCTGCCGTCGTGAACACGACCTCGATCACGTTCCTGATCCGCCCCGTTCGCCCCGATGAGCACGAGGCTCTCGGCGAGCTGACCGTGGCCGCGTACCACGCCCTGGAAGATGTGATGCACCACCAGGACGCGTACGACCGCCGGCTCCGCGACGTGGCCCGGCGCGCCGAGACCTCGTGCGTGCTGGTGGCCGTGACCCCTGCCGGAGAGCTGCTCGGAGGTGTGACGTACGTCTCCGGCCCCGACGATCCCTACTCCGAGGAGCTGCGTGAGGGCGAGGCCGGGATAAGGATGCTCGCCGTCGATCCGGCTCGGCAGCGCCAGGGCGTCGGTCGCGCTCTCACAAAGGAGTGCCTGGCCCGCGCCCGAGCCGCCGGCCGCCGCAGGCTCGTCCTGCACACCGGCGCGTGGATGCCCGACGCCATTCGGCTGTACGAGCGCATGGGCTTCGTTCGCGTGCCCGAGCTCGACTTCGTGCCGGTGCCGGGGATCGACCTGATCGCCTACGCCTACGACCTATCGGCCCGGACCGTTACTCCGGCCTAGGGACCCCGGCTGCCACGCCGGCAGTCACGCCGGCGCCCGCGCTCGCGCCGGCGCCCACGCGCGGCACGCGACCGCGTAGCACCGCCACGGCCGCGATCGCCTCCGCGCCGAAAGCCACGGCGCCGTTCATGACAAGCGCCGCCGGCGTTCCCCACAGCCCGCCGACGCCGCCCGTGAGGCCGTTCCCGACCGGCGTGGAGCCGGCGAAGACGGTCGTGTACACGCTCATGACCCGACCCCGGAGCGGACCCGGCACCGTGATCTGGACGAGCGAGTTGGCGCTTGCCGCGGTCGCAATCGCACCCACCCCGGCGAAGAAGACCGCCGCCAGCGCGATCGGGAACGAGGTCGTCGATGCCAGAACGAGCTCGGCGACTCCGAGCACCATCCCGCCCCCGAGCAGCACACGGACTCTCGGTCGTTGCAGCGTGGCCACGGCCAGCGCCGAGGTCAACGCCCCCGCCCCCATCGCCGTGAACAGCAGCCCGTATCCGTTCGACCCGACCTTCAGGACGTTGGCCGCCATCACGGGCAGGACGACGTTGAAGTTCATGCCGAATGTCGAGACGAACCCGATAACGGAGATCGCCAGAAGCACGATCGGCGTGTGCCAGACGTACCGAAGACCTTCGCTCAGGTTCGCCCCGACGGCATTGAGGCTCCGCGGCATCGCCAGTCGAGCGGCCGGCTTCAACTCGTTGTCGCGCATGGCCACCAATCCGATGACGACGGCCCCATAGCTGAGTCCGTTGAGGACGAAGCAGAGCGCGGTTCCGACCACGCCGATCAGGATCCCGGCGACGGCCGGCCCGACGATGCGCGCCCCGTTGAAGACCGCCGAGTTGAGGGCGACCGCGTTGGCGACGTCGTCGCCGCCGACCATCTCGACAACGAAGGACTGGCGCGCCGGCATGTCTACCGCATTTACCAGGCCGAGCAGAAACGCCAGCACGAAGACGTGCCAGACCACGACGACCTGGAAGTAGACGAGCCCGCCCAATACAAGCGCCAGCAGTCCCGCCGCGGTCTGGGTCGCGATCACGGTCTTTCGCTTTGGCCAGATGTCGGCGATGATCCCGCCGAAGAGGCCCAGCGCCAGGACGGGCATGAACTGCACCACGCCGAGCAGGCCAATGTAGACAACGGCCTTGTCCCATCCGACCAGGGTCCCCAGGAGCCAGCCCAGCGCGAGAGTCTGCATCCACGTCCCGGTGACGGAGATCAGCTGGCCGAAGAAGAAGAGCCGGAAGTTGCGGTGCTTGAGGGCTCGGCCGGCTGCGGTGAACCGGACGCGGCCGCCGAGCATCATTCGGCCGCCTCCCGCTCTATCTCGGCGATTCTAGCCAGGGTGCCCTTGCGGCGGGCCTCCGTCTCGTCGACCATCGCCTGGAGCCGTCCGATCTTCGTCCTGAGTGTCTGCGTCTGATGCTCGAAGCTCGACACGCGATCGCGCAGAATCCGCAGCCGCTCCAGCGGGTCCGCGGTGGCGTGGTAGGCGAGGTGGTCGCGTTCCCGGGCCGCCTCGTCCTCGAGAAGCTGGGAGATCTCGGCCAGCGAGAAGCCGGCGTCGTCGCGCAGGCCCTTGATGAAGCGCAGCCGCTCCAGATCCGATTCGTCGTAGAGGCGGTAGTCCCCCTCGGATCGGCGGGCCGGTGTGAGCAGGCCAACCTCCTCGTAGTACCGCACCGAGCGGGCGGTCAGGCCGACCTCAACGGCCGCCTCGTGGATGCGCAGCAGTCGGGTCGATTCGGGCGGCCGCTCCTTGGTCTCAGTCATGCGACGATCCTAGCTCAACCTTGCCGTTCACGTGAAAGTTGCGGCGACGGAGACCGCGGCCCGCGGCCTATCGCCGGTAGCAACGACGCCGGCAGGCTTGGTGCGTCCGCGCCTGAGTCCTATCGATCCTCGCCGGCCGGCCAGGGTTCGACGACGGGGCCGAGCGGGTGGAGGGGGCGATGGCCCAGGCGATCGGCTGCCTGCTCGTCCGGCTGGCGCGCCATCCCCTTGACGAACCAGGCGGCCACGCCGATCCCGAGGGCGAGCTGGGGACCGGGCAACGGGCCGACACACGTCATCCCGGCGACCAGCCACAGCCATTCGGCGCGCAGGCGCAGGAACGACGGAATGGCGAACACGAACCCATGGAGGAACAGCGAAGGCGAGGCCACGGCTGACGCAAGCCCGAGACGCGCCAGCCCCTCCCGGCCGCGCGCCCACAGGGCCGCCACCAGCGTGACGGCCGCGACCGCCGCGAAGGCCCACAGCGGCAGGTAGCGCCCGAGGCCGACGCCGTTGAGGCTCGGCAGATGCTGCTGGGACTGCTGGTACGCGGCCAGTCCTTCGAGCCACTGACGCCACAGGTCAACCCCCGTCAGCGGCAGGGTCGCCAGCACGAGCACGGCCAGGGCCAGGAGTCCCACCGCGAGGCTACGCCAGGCACGCTCGCGCAACAGCCAGAGCGACACGATGCCGTTCTGCGGCTTGAGCAGGGGGCCCAGCATCAGCACCCAGCCCGCGCGCATCGCCGCAGCCAGGAGCAGCAGCGACGGGATC
>Ga0187878_1000992_pt1 | contig 29474 bp, 14 predicted proteins | sample June2016WEW_17_1_FD_132979 | JGI IMG/M metagenome (GOLD analysis project Ga0187878, IMG submission 132979) | Peatland microbial communities from SPRUCE experiment site at the Marcell Experimental Forest, Minnesota, USA - June2016WEW_17_150 | ecosystem: Environmental > Terrestrial > Soil >...
GTCGGTGCCGCAGAGCTTCGATTTTTCCATTATCTTCTTGATCTTTTTCTCTATTCGCCTCTGGAAATTATCTTTGATGATGAGCTGGGTTTTTTCTTTCAGCGATAATCCTTCGATGATCCCCTTCTTGAGAAGGTAATTGGTGTAATATAGGTACTCGATAATAGGTGCTGTCCGTACGACAAACCCGTTTTCGGTGAGGGTTTTTACAAGGTCACCCCTTGAAAACTCCTCCCTCCTTACGTAGATCTCGCCTATCAGGGATACTCTTTTCGCTTCCTCTAACGGCTTGACGAGCGGGATGCGGGAAAGGGAGTCGGCAAAAGTTTCGAGCTCGTCATAGATATCTTTTTTTGTACCGCTGGAAAATTCTTCGATGATATTTTTCCAGCCGTTCTCTAATATCTGAAGCGCATCTTCTTTATTTATGGCAAGGGTCTGCAAAGCTGATTCGGCATCGTGAACAAGATCGGCAATGAGAAGAGCGATCCAGCCCTTCAGGAAAAAATCGCTCCCGAGATCGTCGAACGATGCTTCATCATCCATTGAAAAGACACCCACGTCTTTCAGCTGCATTTTTTTGATGATGTCCTTCAGCAGGATGAAATACTGCCCCTGCCTGCAGGGACCGTAACCGTGCGGCATAAAGAAGAGAAGTTTTTTACCGGTGGCTTTGTTCTTTTCTATATATTCGACCAGCGAGCCGGTGGTCAGAATGAACGGCAGACATTCCTTGCACGTCGTAAGGCCTCTTCCGTATTTCAACGTTGTTGAGGTCGGGATCGGAAGCGGCTTCGAATTAATGCCGAGCGACCTGCAAATTGCCGAAAATGCCTCGGTGCTGTATCGACCCATTGATGGAATGAGCACTTCAACCTCCGGTGAAGTGAGATTATGCCTCACTCCTTCGGAATCGGTAATAATAAGTCTTCGTTCTTCGATTGTCACTTTGAGTGAAGTTATATCCGATTCTTCATCACGGATGATACCGCGCCTGCTGAGCTCAATGTAATTTCTGATTATGTCTATTGCCGCATCGATGCGTGTTTCTATTCCTACATCCGCCGAGTGGCTGTCTAGTTCAAGGGTGAGGGAGGGCTTTGTTCCCATTATCTTCCGGAAGTACGAGATGATGAACGAGTCAGGACCGCAGGAGAAGTTCGTAATATAAACGCCGAATAATTGTTTGTGGCTTTTAACATACCTGGCACTGCGTAATATTTGCTGTCCGCTGTACCAGTACATATTTTCGTATGAACCGAAATTTTCATTTGTGAGAAGATCATGTGGTATTATAACAATGTTTTTTGAAGCCACTTTGTGTGGTATGTTCAGGTTAGCTTCTTTGGCAAATGCATTATAGGATCTGCCGAACAGCACCATACCGAATTTTTCTCCATCCGATTCCACTTCCTTCAAAGCCTGGTTCCCCAATACTTTGAACTCATCGAGCATCTCACGGAAAATATTGTCTGCATACTCAAATGCATCTTTCGCTTCCCTGTTGCCGGCTCCCAGCTTTTTTGCGATATCAACGAAGACTTTCGATACGGTTTCTTTAGAACGGGAGAAATCAATAATGGGAGAAATTATTTTAGGCACATCTTTCCCGTCGAAGCTGGTCTTGAGATAATAATTTTCTCCCTGGACAAAAACGCACAGCCGTTTGTATTTGTGGTCATCATCGGAATCCATCTGTGTGATATGCGGCATGAAGATGTAATCGACCTTTTTATTTATAAGGTCCTGGAACAGGCCGTGAGCTATTTCTACAGGGTAGCAGAAAGCCGATCTGATCTTATCCACGCCTATAGGATCTATTTCATCGGCCAAAACAACTTTGAATCCGAGCTTTGTAAAGAAATTATAGTAAAGCGGGTACAGCGTATTTGTCAAAAAGCTTCTCGATATTCCGATCATTTTGCCGTTTCCGGCGGGATGCGAAACATATTTCCTGAAAACAAGGTCCTGCCTAATCCTGACATAATCATTTTTTTCGGTGGGGATTTTGATGTGATTTCTTTCATTATAATACTTGCTGCAGGCACCGCCGAAGGGATATTTTTTACCTTCGACTTCTATAATCGCTATGCTGCATTTCCTGTCACATTTTTCTTTTCCGCCCGCACAGATAAATTCTTTCCCGTAAGAAAATTCCCTGTTAACAAGGTTCTCGAGATCGAATTCCGATTCCTGCAGGAAACCCAGGTCTATCCTGTTCTTTATTTCAAGTGCAACTCCGAATGCACCCATAAGACCGGGTTCGGGAGGAACAATTATCTCTTTGTTAATGAGATTCGACATCGCATACGGAACAGCCCGGTTATAACAGACACCGCCCTGCATAAATACTTTCTTCCCTACAGGCCTGTTACCTTTGACACGATTTACATAGTTCATGCAGATCGAATAAACGAGACCGGCAACAATATTTTCTTTCGAAGTCCCTTCGTGGCTGGCATTTTTAATATCGCTTGATATGAACGCTGCGCACTGGTCATTAAAATTAAGCGGGCTTCCGGCTGTGAATGCAATATCACCGATATCGGTGTATAAGATGTTTAATGTCTCCTTGGCGGATTCTTCGAGGAATGAACCCGTTCCTGCCGAACAGGCTTCGTTCATAGCGTAATCGCTCGCAATACCGTTTGTAAGATGAGTATATTTTGCATCCTGACCACCGATCTCGAATATAGTATCAACGTCCTTATCAAAATATGATGCGGCTACTGCATGTGCGATTATCTCGTTTATCACGCCTTTTGTCAGAGCATGCAGTGCAGCAATGTGCCTTCCGGAACCCGTCGTCCCGAGACTGATTATCCTGATTGGATTTTTTATCTGGTCCTTTAATTCTTTGTAGCAGTCGATCGATGCCTGGATAGGATTTCCGTTGGTTCTCAGGTAAACAGATGCAAGAAGTGCATTGTCTTTTACCCTCATTATCACAGCTTTTGTTGTAGTAGAGCCGACATCGAGACCTAAGATACAAACATCTCCCGCTTCGGCTTCAGACCTTTGTATCGTTTTGAAAATTACCCTGCTGCTGTTCCTGTCTAAAGGTTCAAGAGTAGAAAAATTAAGTACATTGGATTTAAATAAATTATCAGTATCAAGTTTCGATTCTCTCTGCAGTCCCCGGATAGAGGCACCAAGCGCTTCAAAATAGGTTGCTTCGGCAGGTATGTATACATCGGGATATTCATCACGGATAAAACTTACCACACTCTCGTTTTGTGACACTCCTCCGATAATCACTACTTGTCTCGAATCCTGTTTGGAGAGAAGCTCAATTGTCTTATCTGCTATCATCTTGCAAAGACCTGCAACTACATGTCCTTTCTCGATGCCTTTATTCAAGGCGTGGGTACAATCACTCTTGCAGAACACACTGCATCTTCCCGAAACAACATAGGGTGAATCTTTTCTTGATAATTTTAACGATTCGTCTATCGACAGGTTCATCCTTCGTATTTGCTGAAGGAAGAACTCCCCTGTACCGGAAGCACACTTATTTCCTGTGAGGACGGTGTCTATGTTACCTTTTTCATTCAGGCAGTAAATTATAAAATTCTCGCCGCCCAGACTGGCTATGCATCTGTACTTACCCTCAAGCTTGAGATATCTTACACTCTGTTCGATAGCTTCGGGCTCCGGTATCATTTCAGTATTTATCAGGTGCTTGAATTTTCTGCCTGTAACTATTACAGAAAGTCCGGAGCAATCGTTCTTCTCAAAATATTCCTGCAGCATCTTTTTGGGATTCCCGTCATGAATAATGGACGAGGCAGATAATATACATATCTTACCGCCGTTATCTTCTGCATTTACAAAAGATATCGTGGAAGCACCTATACATATTCCGAGTGATCTTTTTGTCATTTATAATGAATTGAGAAAATACGCGTAATAAGCTCTCCAAAGGAAATTAACGTTAAATTTAACCATCTTCTGTAATAAGTAAAAGGCAAATGAAATAACCTATACCTGTAATATTCCTTGTTCTTACATATACTTAGTGATTTTGTTAGAAAAAGGCGGGTTTGGGTCTTGGAAAGAAAGATTAACGGGATTCAGGCTTACCCGGATTTAATACTGCTTATAGCTTTTCTAAGGATTTCTTTTAAATCTTCATCATTAGTCCCTTTCAACAGTTTTTCAAGGTATGGTTTTGAAGAAGGGCTTCCCGCTTTCTCGATCTCTGATATAATCGCACTCAGCACCCACCTATTCTTTGTTGAAAGGAGCGAGTTAAGAAAATCAATGACGTCAGGGTCTTTTAAATAGTCCGTAAGACCTCTTACAGCGGCTGTCCGCAAGCGGGGGTATTTCCCCTTAACGGCAAATTTCATGAAAATATATTTAGCTCTTTCATCTTTAGATTCGGTCAACGCTGCGGCTACATTCCTTCTTATTATTTCTGCATGTGAATCCATGTCTGCAAAGGGTGCTACGAGGTCATATATTCCATCTTTATCAGCGATCTTTGAAATAGCATTTATTCCGTCAGCTATTATATAGTAATTTGAATCGGTTTTAATTGCATTTAAAACGAAATCCAGAAGGGCTTTCGTAACCCCTATATCGGGATGTTTTTGTTTGATTTCACCGAGTGCCAAAAGCATTGAACGCCTAACGCGGCTGTCCTGTTCTGACACATAGTTTTCCGTGATACCGTTTAAAGCATCCTTCAACGAAGAGTTTCCCAGCATCGTTGCGGCTTCGGAGCGGACTCCCCAGTAACCGTCCGTGGTCATAGCTTTCATCAAACTGCGGACCGTCTGCTCATCATCGATGAAATCCTTCAAGCCGATTACGGCATCTATCCTATCAATAGCATCTTCAGATTGTTCAAGCTGGTATAACCAATCCTCCTCCGGTTTTGAAAAATGCAGCTTGCACAATATCCTATTCCCTTTATTAAAGATCACAGAATGCATAGGAGCATCTATGTTTAGTGTATAGGTTTTCGGGAGTGAATCAGATACTATCTGATATTCTATTTTAGATTTTTCCGTAACAACTTCCACCGCTACCTGTTCCCGGAATATCGAGATAAGCGAATCAGGTTTCTGCTGCTGATATACTGTAAGATAAACAAGGTTGCTGTCTTTGTTGTATGTATAAGCAGCATTATATTCCGGCTGGCCTGCTTTGTAGATCCATTCATCAAAGAACCATTTCATATTCACTGGTTTCCTGTCTTCGGTGGGATCCATTATGCTTACTTTATAGAATGCATCTATCAGATCCTGAGTAACTACATTATCAAACTGATGATCGGTTATATAAACATTAAGGGCTTTCCAAAAATCTCTTTCGCCTCTTATATTTCTCAGCATATTCAATACGACTGAACCTTTATCATATGAATTAGCTGTAAGCGGTTCATCAGTGTAGATAGGTCTTCTTGTGGTAGAATCGGCTTTTATTGCCGATTCACCTTCCTTAAAGATATCATAATCGAACTCGTCTTTACCGTTAATATATCCATCATAAAGGGCAGAAAAATAAGTTGCAAAGCTCTCGTTGAGCCATATCTCGTTCCAGTTCCTGCAAGTGACCACATCGCCCCACCACTGGTGACTGAGCTCATGTGATACAACTCCATAAGCTGAATAATCCGGTTCTGCTTTTTCATCATAGATCAAAGCATCGGTAAGCACAGTTGCCGAAACATTTTCCATACCTCCGTAAACAAAATCTTTTACAACTATCTGCGAATATCTGCCCCACGGATAATTAAACCCGATTTTTTCTGTAAAAAATTTCACCATATCTGCCGTTTTATCGAATGATTTAAATGCAATGTCCTTCTCGCCAACGGGTATATATGAATATACCGGAACTTCATCGTACCTGTCTTCTATGATATCGAAATTTCCTGCTGCGAGCATTACAAGGTATGAGGAATAAGGCTTATCTTCCGCCCAGTGCCACGTTTTCGTTCCGTCAGTATTGGTTTTAACACTCAGCAGCTGACCGTTGGATAAAGTGATATATTTCCCGTCGAGCGTGATTATTGTTTCGGTCGTTGCCTTATTATTCGGGAAGTCATAACATGGGAACCAGAAATGGTTATCCTCGCCCTCACCCTGAGTCCATACCTGATAGGGTTTATCAGGGAAAAGCGAGTCCGGGCTTATGAAATACATCCCTTTTTCAGGATCGTGAGCTGTATATTGAATAGAGTAAACTAAGGTATAATTTGAATCAAATGCGTGTTTAAGGTGGATATTAAGCTCTTCCTTATTATAATCATACTTAAGACTAACCTGCTGACCGCTATGTTCTATGAAATTTACATATTTAATTTCCAATCCGGCCGCGTCCACTTCGAACGAGTGGAAATTATTTTTCAGCGGAACAATGGTAGTTGTAGTTAATCCCTCAACTGTTTTTTTAATTAGATCGAGCTTTATTTCTATTTTAATGTGATTGACCTGGTAGGTTTTGTCCCTATCCGGATTTTCCTGAGAAAAGTTGAGAGTCTGCAGGAAAAGAATTAATGAACAAACGAGAAGTAAGCGTGGAAAAAGGAATGATATTTTCTTCATAAACACTACTACAAAAATAAATAAAAAAGGGGTTATTAACTAACCCCTATATACAAATACATTATAGTTTCCCTCTAAGGTTCTACCCACATGCCATATTCCTTAATAAGCTCTATGAGCTTATCTACTGCAATCTCTGAATCAATCCCTCTTTGTATTACATCTTTACCTTTGTACAATGTTATCTTCCCCGGTCCGCTTCCTACATAACCGAAGTCAGCATCCGCCATCTCACCGGGACCGTTCACTATACATCCCATAATGGCAATTTTCACTCCTTTGAGATGCTGTGTTTTGCTTCGGATCTTCGCCGTTGTCTCCTGAAGGTCGAACTCTGTTCTTCCGCATGAGGGACAGGAGATATACTCTGTTCTGGAGATCCTTGTCCTTGTTGCCTGCAATATTCCAAAGCTTATGCTGTTTAATTTCTTTAGCGGAATACCTGAAGATTCTATCCAGATCCCGTTGCCAAGACCGTCTATGAGAAGCCCGCCTATATCGGTTGATGAATAAAGCATTATCTTTTCTGCATCTTCATAATTATATCTCCTGCGTATTATCACGGGTATTTCAATGTGATTGTTCATCAATTCAACGAACATACGTCTTAGCTCCGCCATTGCATGTTTATTATCGGTTTCAAATATCAATACGCACTTCTTATCTCCCGATAATGTGCATAATATTTCACGGTTAAGGTTATCGATCGAAGCAGAAACAAAATTGACCGTATCCGATCTCTCAGCAGCAGAAAGATATTCATTGATACTGAACAGAGGGAAAGTATCCGGTTTCTTATGAGTTTCCCAATAACCATAATCTTGTATTTTCCTCAATGTACCCGGCAAAGGATAAGAAACATCACTCCCGCCGAGATAGATAAAATCTGGGGCTGCATCAGCTATCTTCCACTTATCCGTTCCGCTGTCATAATCGTATCCGATGTCAGATAGATATGCCGGATCCCCAAGCATCTTCCGGTCGGGTGTAATTATAACAACCGGAACATTTTTTCCCCCGACCTTGCTCAAGTCGTAAGTCTCCCTGTGCCTGTATTCGAACGGATCGACGGGGTTATCTATAATGACGGAGATCGGTCTGTGAGGAAGCCTCTCATTATATCTATCAACAATTTTCAAAGCTACGGGAATTTCGGCTTCCGGTTCTTCGGTAAGTGATACACGGATAGTATCGCCAATTCCGTCCTCCAGCAGTGTTCCGATACCTGCAGAGGACTTTATCCTTCCATCCTCGCCCTCGCCAGCTTCGGTCACACCAAGATGGAGCGGATAGTTCATACCCTCCTCTTCCATTTTATTAACGAGTAGTCTATATGCCTGCACCATTATTTGCGGGTTGCTTGACTTTATAGAAAGAACTATCTCATAATATCCAAGGTCTTCGCAAATCCTCACGAATTCCAGTGCAGATTCCACCATACCAAGAGGGGTGTCACCATAACGATTCATAATGCGGTCGGATAGTGAGCCGTGGTTAGTTCCGATCCTCATCGCAGTTCCATACTCCTTGCATATCTTCACCAGCGGCGAAAATCTTTCTCTTATTCTTTCCAGCTCGGCTTCATACATTTCATCGGTATACTGATAGACTTTGAACTTTTTCCTATCCGCATAGTTGCCCGGGTTCACCCTGACTTTTTCGACTATGCGGGCTGCAAGTTCTGCTGCGTTTGGAGTAAAATGAATATCGGCTATTAGAGGTGTTTTGTATCCCCTCTTCCTTAATTCCCTCTTGATATTCTCCAGGTTTTCGGCGTCCTTCAGAGAAGGTGCTGTGATACGAATATACTCGGAACCTGCTTCTATCATCCTTATGGATTGCTCCACAGTTGCGATCGTATCCATCGTATCGGTAGTGGTCATGGATTGTACGCGGATGGGATTATCCCCGCCGAGGGGAACGTCACCGATGTTAACTTCCCGTGTCCTGTATCTTGAGTATTCCGTCAGGCTGGTGCAGTATTTTTTGGATGTCGTTTGAGTGTCCGCCAAAATGGTTTATTAGGTCTGTAAGTTAATAAAGTTTTAAAAAGCAGGGGTAGTTCAATGTATCTTTTTGCTCGCTTCGAAGAGAATCCTTTTTTCTTCTTCCGTCAGGTTCTTGTATCCTTCTTTGCTTATCTTATCCAGTATTTCATCTATTCTCTCCTGAGAGACCTGGTCTTCGTTTTTATCATTAATATGGTATTGTGCATCGCTAACATTATCGGGATCGTAATTATATTTTTCATAATATTTATTGCTGTACGTATATCTGGGGGTTTGCGGGGAATTCGTTTTAGGTCTGGTAAGAGACCTGAAAAAATCCGTAAAGTTTGTTTTAGTAGTTATCAATATATATAAAAATCCCACAACTCCGCCGCCAAGGTGCGCTACGTGAGCAATCCCGCTTGTGCTGCCGACAGAGAGCAGTTCTATTGCCATATAAATAAGAACAAAGTATTTTGCCCTGATAGGAAACAGGAAATATATAAATATCGGTCTTTCGGGAAACATTAAACCGAATGCGACGAGTACGCCATAAATCGCTCCTGAAGCGCCGATAGTCGGCATATTCATCGTTGTAAAAAGGGGTGCGATAAAAAGATTGGCAAGCCCTGCGCCGATGCCGCAGATCATATAATAGCCAAAGAATTTCTGCGAGCCCCATATATTTTCCAGCTCCATGCCGAACATCCACAAAGCGAACATATTAAGAAAAATATGAAGGAAGCCGCCGTGCATGAACATATACGTAATAAGCTGCCAGGGATAAAAAGGAAATAATATGCTCCCAATCGGGTTAAGTGCAAAGTATTTTAAGAAGATATAAGCAGCGGGCTGGCCGCCTATCTGAAATGAAGGCAATATAAAGTACTGTAATAAGAAGACGGCAACATTGGATATCAGAAGGTATTTGATGACAGGGGGGAAGAATGCAAATCCCCCGAACATTGACGGACGGTTATACCTGTAATCGTAATTTTTGTAGCGATCCTGTTCTTTACTGAATAATCCCATTAGTTTAAAATTCCTTCAATTTCGGCTGAAGCTCTCTCGAGGTCTGCCGGAGTATCTATTTCCATGGATTTATATTCTGAAACGTCAACAGCAAAAATCTCGTTCCCTCTCTCAATAAGTTCCTGAAAAGACACTTCATAAAATTCATTTACGTTATTCTCTTTCACTATCTTTCTGTCCAGAACTTCCCCTAATTTCTTAAAAAAATCAAGAGAAAACTTCTCAATTCCTATGGATTCACCGTAAGAATCCTCAGGTTTGCTCTCCTTGCCTATCTGCTTAATTCTATTGCTCTTGTCTATTGTTACCTTGATCTCTTCTTCACCTAGCTTATGATTTGTATTTACAGCCAGGCAATTTTCATATCCCGAATTCAGCAGTTTTGATATTATCCGGGGGTCGAATAATATATCACTGTCCAGAAGCATACATTCACTGTTAACATGATCTTTTGTCATCCAGAGCGAATAGCTGTTATTATTATTCTCGTAATCAGGATTGGTCAAATAAGTAATTTTCAATCCCGGATACTTAGCTGACACAAAATCCTTTATCATTTTTTCCCTGTAGCCCGTCACCATAATGTACTCTTCGATATGATTTTGCATTATATTATCGATAATCATCTCCAGTATGGTCCTGCCCCGGATCTTAAGCAAGCATTTGGGGGTAGAATCCGTTAAAGGACGAAGCCTTTTTGATATTCCGGCTGCTAATATGATCGCCTGCATTATTTTAATAAAATTTGAATATATAAAATAGCTGTTTATGTAATTAATTTCAGTGAAGAAAAAATGCAGTTGGATATGTTCTTGGGCTCAATACGGGCACTAATTTTTCACCCTGTATACACTATAATACTTTACCTTCTGATCGCTTATTCCCAGTCCCGGAAATTCCCTGTAAAATTTGAATTCCAGTTTTTCATTTATTTTAATTGGATCCACAACAGTATCTCTCAGAATCACATAATCTGCACTCGCAATTTTTAAAAGGTTAGCTGTGTTCTGCCTCTCTTCCAGGGGAGCGTGCATAATCTTCCGGTTTAGTTCAAGATCTCTGTTTATTAATGCGGCTGCATCTATAATATACCTGTTCGAATAATAACCTATCGCTCCGACATCATTTACCAGTACACGGGACTCTTTTGGCGTCGAGGAATCTATCCACTTCCCTATCGCTATCAAACATTCGTTTGTTCCTTGTGTAAAATTATCCGTAGCAGGCTTCACAGACCTATAAAAAATGAATTGTGTCTGGATGAGGATAATAATGAATAATATTGAAGATAATATCATCAGTCTCGCAGGGTATATCTTCAATGCCTGAAATCCTATTATCGTGAAGAACGGAATGATGATCAGCAGATAGCGTGAGATAATATCGGAATCGGTGACAACATATAAGCAGATCAAACCGATTATCCATAATATCATAAATAAATAATCTTTTATTTTCTTCGTCCTGAACACATAAATAATAACGAGTATGCTCAATAATATTCCTATAGCATCAGATACGAAGATAGTCAGGAATATTCTTTTAAGCTCTGGTAAATAGATGTCTAATCCGAAATTGAAAGTTGTCTTTCCGATAGCGGTGTTCGGAACAAATGTATTGAAAACGATTTTCGCGTAAACAATAAACGGCACCGTGATGACAAGAAATAAAATACAGCTGTAAAGAATCACTTTAACAGAAACTCTTTTATAAATAAGAAATATAAAATAAACCAGGAACAGCACTATTCCCTCCGGCCTGATAAGGTAAAAGATGCCCAGGCTTATTGAAGCCGATATATATTTTTCTTTATAAACAAAAAAGAATATGAGGAGCACCATAAAAACTGCAAGACTTGTTTCCATACCCGTGAATGCCCACCTGACAAACCATATATTGAGAGAGAATACTGCAGTCGAAATATTCTGAATATTTCGATTATTGAGCATACCTCCCTGATCTGCATTGATATTCATTAAACCCGTAAGCTTATAGAATATAATTATTGACATTATAAAGAGGATAAGGTCCAGGATTTTGGCAAACCAATATCCTTCCATTCCCGCCAGATAAGCTGGAGCCATTAATATAGGCCAGAATAAGCTCGTTACACCATAGCTCGGCTCACCTGCATTAAACGAATACCCGTTGCCATGTGCAATATTCCTGGCATACTGCATATAGATATACGTGTCATCGGGTGAATAATATATTTTTTGGATTATATTAGAAGCAGTTACCCCTAGAGCAACTATCAGGAATATCAGAGAATAATATTTTTTCCAGAATTTCAAATAATAATCAGATATATTTATTTATAGAAGCTAAATTATTGAAATACAGGTAATTGTAATGAAATATTTGTGATAGGACTTCTCTCATTCCTTTTTGAATGATACCAGCACATCATCGATAGAGACCGCTTCGGGAAAATAACCAAGTATTTTCTGCAGGATCTGATCGAGTATTGCGTCTGGGCACGATGCTCCGCTGGTCAGAATTATTTTATAGGGACCGTCCGCAGCATTCTTTAGCCAGCCTTCGGTCTTTCTTTCGGTGTGTGAGTGAATGTCATAATGCAATATGTTTGTACGGGAGATGATCTTGTCTGCACCCGAAATAAAGTAAACAGGCAGCTTATGTTCGCACAGCTCGACAATATGGGTTGTATTAGAACTGTTATAACCTCCCGCTACAATTGCAAAATCCGCATTGCTATCGATCAATGAGTAGGTTGCCCCCTGGTTATCGTACGTTGCATAACAAAGCGTATCGCTCGTATCGGCAAAATGTTCGTTAATATTTTCCGGTCCATATTTCTCTGAGAGGGCTTTACGAAGAAGCTCAGCTATCGCCTGTGTCTCGGAAGCGAGCATTGTGGTCTGGTTAACAACACCAACTCTCTCAAGATCCTTCGCCGGGTTGAATCCTTCCGAATATTTATCTTTGAATAATGCATAAAATAAATCCACAGGTATCTTCCCCAGGATTATATCTGCCAGTTTTGCAGCTTCATTATGATCACGAATTATCAGTGTAGGTGAATTCTTCCTGGAATGCGAGAATGTTGCAATTGTTTCTTCGTGCTTGTATTTTCCGTGAACAATAGTCGTGTAGCCTTTACTTCCGAGGGACTCTGCTCTGTTCCACACTTTTTCGACGAATGGACATGTAGTATCATAGCGGTACGGGTCAATGCCGTGTTCCTTCAGTATACTTTGTATTTCTATTGTTGTACCGAATGCAGGTACTATAACTATGTCATCACTCTCAAGTTCATCCCAATAAATGAGCTGTTTGCCGTCGTGTTCCCTGATGAACCGCACACCCCGTTTTCTAAGGTCATCATTAACGCCGGGGTTATGTATCATTTCACTCAGGAGAAATATTCTCCGTCCGGGGTTTTCCTCGATAGTCCTGTAAGCAATCTCTATAGCATTTTCGACACCAAAACAAAACCCGAAATGCCTCGCAATTAGAAATTTCACGGGTCCGAAATCAAGTACGGAAGGACTATAATCTTTCTTCCTCGGATCAAGGTGTTTCCGCGAGTTCTTTACTACGGAAATAATCGGACTCTTATAATATGTCGGAATATCAAAATTCTTCAAACCTGAATCAAATTAGTACGTAAAATAATAATCATAATATTCAGCGATTACCTGCTTTTTCATTTATATTTCTTCATTCCAGCATCGGCATTTTAATACCGAACTTTTTCCGGTTCTCAATGGCTTTTTCATAGCCTGCATCTGAATGTCTTACTATGCCCATTGCCGGATCATAATTCAGTACTCTATCCATTTTCTCATCGGTCTCTCTGGTTCCGTCAGCAACAATAACCATACCCGCATGTATGGATAAGCCTATCCCCACTCCTCCGCAGTGATGCAATGAAACCCATGTTGCACCGCCGATAGCATTCATCGCAAAATTCAAAATGGGCCAATCTGCGATTGCATCAGAGCCATCCTTCATCTTCTCTGTCTCACGGTTGGGCGAAGCTACACTTCCGCAATCAAGATGGTCCCTGCCGATAACAATGGGAGCTTTTATTTTTCCGGTCCTTACAAGATCGTTGAATATCTTTCCCATTTTCGCTCTTTCACCGTAACCCAGCCAGCATATTCTGGATGGAAGCCCCTGAAATTGAACTTTTTTCTGTGCCTGCTCAATCCACCTCGATAATCCTTTATTTTCGGGAAAAGTTTTTAATACGTATTCATCAGTAACATAAATGTCATTCGGATCGCCTGAGAGTGCTGCCCACCTGAACGGACCCTTCCCGTCACAAAATAGCGGACGGATGTATTCGGGAACGAACCCCGGAATTTCGAATGCAGATTTAAAACAATTATTAAAAGCCTCACCTCTTATATTATTCCCGTAATCAAAAACTACGGCTCCTTTATTCATGAAATCGAACATAGCCTTGCAATGGACGACGACCGTTTTGCGGGCAAGTTCTATATACTTATCCGGATTGCTTTTTCTTAACTCAAAAGCTTCCTCCAGTTTCATGCCCATGGGAACGTACCCGTTGAGCATATCATGGGCAGAGGTCTGGTCGGTCACAACATCAGGGATAATGTTCCTCTTCAATATTTCCGGAAGCACCTCACCAGCATTACCGATCAGCCCGACTGACCTGGCAATTTTCTTCTCTTTTGCTTCCAGGACTATCCGTAGGGCTTCATCCAGATCACCGGTCATTACATCGCAGTAACCTGTGCTGATCCTTTTTTGTATCCTGTTCCTGTCGACCTCAACGCCAAGAAATGCAGCGCCGTTCATTGTAGCTGCAAGCGGCTGAGCACCTCCCATACCCCCGAGACCGGATGTCAATACGAACTTACCTGCAAGAGAACCATCGAAATGCTTCTGAGCACATGAAGAAAAAGTCTCGTATGTTCCCTGCAGTATTCCCTGAGTTCCGATGTATATCCATGACCCTGCCGTCATTTGACCGTACATAGTCAGCCCGAGAGCATCAAGCCGGCGGAACTCATCCCATGTAGCCCATGCGGGTACTATCTGCGCGTTAGAAATCACTACACGCGGTGCATTGGTGTGTGTTTTGAAAACAGCTACCGGTTTACCCGATTGGACGAGGAGTGTCTCATCTGCTTCAAGATCCTTTAATGATTCTATTATCTTTTCATAGCATTTCCAGTTGCGGGCAGCTTTCCCGCTCCCGCCATAGACGATAAGTTCCTCGGGCCGTTCTGCAACCTCGGCATCAAGATTGTTCATCAGCATCCTCATCGGAGCTTCCGTGAGCCATGATTTGCACGTCAATTTAGTACCTGTTGGAGCCTTTATGTTTCTTTTATCCATTTCTTGTAAAATTTAATAATAACAAAGATAGGAAATTAAAGAGGGAAAATTAATTCAAAAATTTTATCTCAAAGGAGAGATGCTTGGATAAAACTATGAGTTATCGGAATTTATTTTATTTTAGGGAGTTCCAGTGACGTGTCCTTCTTTTCTATTTCACGCCAGATCGCCTGGCAGGGAAATTTATTTTCGTAAATGGCGCGGCTCATCATCACAGAATCTACACCAAAAGGCTCCAGATCCATTACTTTTTCGAGATCCTTGTAGCTGCCTATTCCGCCTGCTGCAGTTATTCTCATTGCTGTTTTAATAGCAATCTCTTTTAATCCGTCAATATCGGGTCCTGCAAGAGTACCAACCCGTGAAACGTCCTGGTAAATTATCCTGGCTATTCCAAGGGATTTCATCTGCAGGGCTATGTCCAGCGCGGTAATATTAGTTTTCTTCGTCCATCCCGTTTTTACAAAATATCCATCCCTTACGTCTATGCTTACAATGATCTTCGAGGGAGTAAATGTATCTATCATCTGTTCTACAAGGTCTAATTTTTCAACCACGGCGGTACCAAGCACAAGACGGTATATACCCAGTTCATCGATAAGCTGTTTCGCTATTTCGATAGTTCTTATCCCGCCACCCAGCTGAACAGGGATACCAATCTTATCCACAATCTCTTTAATAATATCATAATTCCGCATGGTTCCTGATAAGGCACCGTCAAGATCTGTTATATGCAGGCATTTGGCGTTCTCCCTCCTGAAAAGGAGTGCCATATTTAAAGGGCTATCGGCATAGAACATTGTCTTATCCTCCAGCCCGCGCACCATCCTTACACTTTTTCCGTTCTTAATGTCAATTACAGGTATTACGAGCATAGTTTTTATTGATAACCATCCGTAAAATTCTTGTAAATTCCCGATTGAATAACACTTATGGGCAACTCCCCGGAATACATAACTAGATTTTTAATAAGTTCCTTCTTATCGGTTTCAGTAACAGCGTAAAATGAAATAGTATTATCTCCTGCAAGCACTTCACCCTGGATTTTCCACTCGCCAACTTTAAACCATTGGGATGGGATATAACTTTGTTCTCCGTCAGAAAACCATATATCATACAGTATCGCTATGTTCACATTTCGTGAACCGGTCACATCATTTAATAAGGAAGTATTGAATTCATGCTGTCTCCTCTTAGCTGATATTTCCTTATCACTTATTCCCACCAAATCGACACATTTGATATCTGCATAAAAATTAGTCGCCCCGATGTCATTTAATGCAACCACTTTATTTTTATAGAATCGTTTAAGGAACATGCTCATCTGATACTGCTGTTCATAGATGTTCGTAGTCATCCGTGGAGTATAAATTATATTTTCTATTCCTTTAATCCCGAAATAAATCACCGGGAAAAGCAAGATCAAGGCTGCAACTATCCACAGTGCTTTTTTTATCGGCAATCCGTCCGGTCGTAATTCGGAGAACTTGAATGCATGCAGCGTAAGGTAAAAAACAAATATCCCCAAAGCCACCAAAAATGATGAATACCGGTAAGACCAGACAGATTTGGAAAATAAAATGTACAATATAATATTTGCTCCGAACAAGAACAGAATAGTAATGCTCTTTTGCTTTAATCCCTGGAATTTATTCTTTAAGAAAGGGTAACTAACTGCCACAAGTAATACCGCAGCCAGAATAAAAATATGCAGCATACTTATATGATCGAAGATCTTATTCCACATGATTAAAAGAACATTCAGAAAATCTTTCAGGGAAAGTACATCAGGTATATCTCCCTTCAAGGAAAGCGAATTAGGAAAAAAGGACCAGCCCTGATGGATCGAATATACTCCGTATAAAAATAAAGGGATGAATGAAAGTACTGACATTAATAAAGCCAGGCTCCATTTTTTACTATAAAGCAAAGCAACAGCCGATATTAATACCAGCACTATCCCCTCGTACCTTACGAGCGGCAATACTGCTGAAAGTATAGCAAGTGAAATGAATACATTTACAGGTATCTTTTTAGTACTGGCTGCATCGGACACGAGGTATATGAATAATATCGAAAGCAGGATATGAAGCACATGCTCCAGCCCTGTAAATATAAGAAACGGAAGCGGAGTCAAAACCGTTAAGAATATTGATATATAAATAACGTAGGCCGGTCTGATACCCTCTCTTGTAAAAATAACATACAGAGAAATAAATATAGCTGTTGCTGAAATAATGTTTAGTATCAGAGGAGTAATTGAATTGATGCCCGCAAAAAAATAGATTAATGCAATCAGAGCTGTCCATAACGGAGATGAAGAGCATGAAGCAAATCCATCCGGACTAATGCCCCAGATGCCGGTAGTCGCAAAATTCTTAGCAATAGCCATGTGGATATAGGCATCATCGAATGAATAGATCACATTTCCCCCGTTCAAACGAATAGACAGGACCAAAATGACTGCTGTAAAAATCCAGAGGATCGATACAGAAATGAATAAACTCTTGTGCTTTTTTAAAAAACTGCTAATATTACGTAGAGTTTGATTCATTACAACAAAAATACTACAAAGAAATTTAGACTATACACCAAATCTGAATGTATGCAACGCTGAGACCATGCCCGTTATCTTCTTACCACAGCAACTTTCCCGGTACATACGAGACTGCCGTCTTTATTGTAACCAACTATTATGTAAATACCCGAAGGAACAAGGCTACCTCTCAGATCTCTTCCATCCCAATTTGCTATCCTGCCCCCGGGACTATCAAATTGGCTGACCAGTATTCCACTGATAGTCAATATTTTGATCGAAGAACCCTCAACCAGCCCGTCGATCCTTAACAGTTTATCATTTGGTATCAAATACGGGTTCGGACCCGCTTTTATTTTATCGCATGCAGTAAGGGGTTGGACTGCCAGTGTCTGATAGGAAACGATACCTTTCTGAGTTCCAAAAAATACTTTGCCCGTTTTATCACTGACAGCTATAGAAGTTATTTTGTTATCGGGAAGAGGTGAATTCAGCATGTTAAACCTGTTTAAAAGGGTAGACCCGTCGGAAGAAACATATATTGCACCGTTCGATGTTGTGCCTATCCACTTATTGTTTAATGCATCCACAGCGATCGACTCTACACTTTCCACAAGCGGTGTACTGATTCCGTTCTCGATTATTCTCATCTTATAAGTTGAAGGTATGGAACCCGGATTTTGAATAACCTGGGAAGGGTCCTGTATAATTGAAATCCCGTTATTTGTAGCCACCCATACCTCGCCGTTTTTATCCAGAACAATGTTTTGGGCTGCAGTAATATCGGTACCCAGCAGAGACGTTGTAATTATAGTCCCGTGAGGGTCAATGCCTTCATTAAAATAAACAACACCGCCGTCCGAAGGAAGTGTCATCCATTTTGTATTATAGTTATCGATGCACATATAAAACAGCGTAGTTGATGTAGGGCTGGCGGGAACAAAGTATGACGTATCTCTGCTAAAATTAACTATTGGTTTATCATTATCGGGAGCCCTGTTAATCACCCACAGGTCCCCGTTATTATCTTCTTTTATACCCTCGATAAGAACAAACCCGGGACTTTCGTCATAATGTCTCAGCATAGAATTACTGTCAATGTATCGGGTCAAGTTGTCACCGTCAATCTTTAATAAACCCGGTCCGAAGCCTGAGATCCAGACAACTGAATTTAATCTTGAAGGATAAACCTGTACGTAACCGCAGCATTGGCCATACCAGCCCATAACCGGGTAATCAGCAACCAGATAGTTCTTCCAGTTTTTCCCATCGAATTTGTAGACACCTGTTGCATGAGGCCAGTCACCCACAGAACCCGATACAGACCAAAGATTATCGTTTCCGTCAATAGCCATGTTAAAGGTAAGATTAGAAAAAGGACCATTAGGATAATAATAACTATTAGAATTTCCGTTGTATATATCGACCCCTTTATAGGTTGTACCTATCAATAACGCGTTATTATAAACTTTTAAAGCCTCAACCTCATTGCCTGTAAATACTAGCTGGGCTGTATTTGGATTCGATTGATCTACTTTATATATGCTACTGGTACCCAGGTCTGCAGAAAAATACATACTGCTGCCGGATGTGGTCATATGAGTGATAACACGATGCCCAATTTGTTTGATGCTGGTTGAAGGTAAATATATTTGCAGGCTGGTTCCGTCATAATACACCATGCCGCTGTCGGTCCCGAAATAAACCTTCCCGTTAAAATAAGTTACGGCGTTTATTTTGTTTGTCCCTAATAAGTTCAGTACAGAATTTCCTTGTGTGAAATCAGACCAGCTGGTAGGTTCAGGCAAATTGTTATGTATATTCGCGTAAGCTATGCCATTCTTAGTTGCTGCCCATATTGTATCATTAACCACTACTGTTTGGTATACAGGTGTTCTAACAGCTATTAGAAGCCCCAGATTAGTATAGGGCTGGTCAACGATCTGGAACAGATTAATGTCAAATTTAATGATTGAGAAATCGGTTGCAATAAACATAAAATTATTATACTGGAACAGATTATGTATACCTTTTGAAGCTTCGGTCGAAGTTTGTATATCGGAAATAACCCTCCAATTATTGGAAGAAGGTGAAAAAACACTGATAGAACCGTCCAGACCTCCAGCCCAGATGGTTCCTGAATTATCCACTAGTATAGAAGCCAGTTCATTGCTGAGCAGCCCATTCAATGTGGTATAGGATAAGAATGAAGAACCGGGATTATTAAAATCGAAAGAAAACAAACCACCACTGCTGGCCGCCCAGATTCGGCTGCTAGACACCCCTATTCCGTTAACTTGATTCATAGATGTATAGATATTCCACCCGGGGGTTGTAGAATTATTAAATGAGAAAGCAGGCAGCGTTAAAAAAGAGAATAAGATGACGATTAAAAAGATTTTTTTGTACATACCTTCTTGATTTTTAAGTTGACTAAAAAGTGTAGGGTGTTTTTCTATAGTGCTGAAGTTTGTTATTAATTCATGGGAACAGCAGTTTTCAAAAAACGGATTATTTCATTCCTGAAACATAAAAAAAAATCCGATTAATAAAAGTGGAAAAAGACGTAATATTCAGGGTTCTGTATAATATTCAAAAAGATATTATAAGGGTATTCCTTCTATATCTGCAGCTACATCTATATCTTTTTGTGTGATACCCCCTGCCGAGTGGGTCGAAAATGATACTTCTACTTCTTTATACTTCATGAGTATATAATCGGGATGATGGTTATGTTTCTGAGAGATAGCGCCAACAGCTGTTACAAAACCCATCGTTGAAGGATAATTCTGCGTATTAAACACTTTTTTTATGCAATTATCCTGAAATCTCCATCCCGGGAGTTTCTTGAGATTTTCTTCAATTACATCTTTAGATAATTTTTCAGACATGATCCATTTCCTTTACTAAAGTTAGCAAATAATATGAGTGTTTCTTTACTCTTGCAAGAGAAATATTTTAATACTAAAATAAACAAGAAAACCCGGTATAAACCGGGTCTTCTCTTAATTATAAGATATTTCTTCCTTATAAATTACTTTATAAGTACCATCCTTTTTACATCCTGGAAGCTTCCGGACTTCAGCTTGTAAAAATAGATCCCGCTCGCAATATTCGAGGCATTGAATTCTATCCTGTGATTTCCGGCATCCTGATATCCGTTCACAAGAGTTTTCACTTCTTTGCCCGTTATGTCGTATACTCTCAATTCCACAGTACCTGCATTCGCTATATTATATTCGATGACGGTTGTAGGATTGAAAGGATTCGGGTAATTCTGCTTTAATGTAAATTCTTTCGGTGTATTCACTGCAGGTACCACTTTCATAGGATTGGTTGGTCCAAAACCGGTTACAACAGGGAATTCTATGTATGAACTAGCATTAAGATACAAAGTATGATTTCCGCTGTTCAATGTAGGCAGAACAAAAGGATTGGTTCCCAGGAACCAAGCATCGCTCGGTACTACATCAAGGTTCGTTACAACTATCCTTATTCTATCACCTGCTTTGAAAATATGAGAATGTGCAGCACCATAAAATGAGGCTATACGTTTAGTATTCTTTGTATAGTTCCTATCAGTAAAGTTTATCCTGTTGATAAAATCTGCAGTGCTGTCCGGCTTAACTTCGAATATCTGGAAATTAAACTGGCAGAATGTGCCGGCAGTAGAGGAATAATTCAAATTAATTCTTGGTGTACCTAACCACTTAACATCAGAAGTGAGCGGGGCTGTCTCAAAATAGAAGGAACTGGTTTTAAATTGAGTGTTAAATGTAGTCCCGGTAAATTCATAATCAACAGCTTGCTGCATTGTGAGACCACCGGTTATGGTGTTATGCAGGATCCCGATCGTATCAGCCCAATTTTCACTAGTATGTTTGGTAAAATCGTTATGAAAATTCAAATGAAGGGTTGATGTTAAAGACGGCAGCGGTACAGTAGAACTGTCATGAACAAATGTCCAGTATTGATATATTTTAGGATATGTAGTTGACGCATATTCATATTTAGGGGCAGTAAGCTCACCGTTCTGAACGTTGAACAGCCAATAGAAGAACCAGTCATTGAAGAACTGCATGTGCCAGTCATTCTCCGTCAGGGACTGGTCGCCGCCGTGTCCGATAACTGCTCCAATGTACATTCTGAACGGAGCCTGCATTAATGAGGCCGCCTGCATTATTCCTGAAGCATTAAAAAATTTATCCTGCCATGATCCTTCCAGAATCATCGGTACCCTGTTATTCGGTACCAGAGTCATAAAATCTCTGTTTACAGGAACATTCGCTGCAAGATTATTCCAGCTTGCTAATGTATTATTGTATACCCATGTAGGAAATTTCTTTACTAAAGTCGTATATCTTGCTGTATCGGAATTATATGAACATGTCCAGAGGAATGTCATCTTAATACTTCCGTTCTCGATCCAGCTGCTTGCGAAATTAGGCGGAGCAAGTGCGGATATAATAGTCTTGACCGGTGCACCGTTACAGGCTGCCATAAAAGGTAATAGACCTCCCTGTGAACCACCCATAATCAAAATATTACCGGGGCTGGAACCGTTAACTGAATCATTCTTAACCCATGTAATGAGTTGAAGCAAATCATTCATTTCGGTCGTGCTGATCAAATTCGATTGCCCTTGTGAGGCACCCTGTCCTCTTACGCTGTATGTGAAAGTATAATAACCGTAAGAAGCCTGGTCGTGGCAGAATCCTGCCAGCGTATTTTTGTTATCACCGTATCCATGCACCATCATTACTGTAGGCCAACCGCCTGCAGGAGGTGTACCGAAGGGGATGTATTTTAAACAATCCATCTTTTTACCGTCACTCATGGTGACCATAAAATCATATCGCACAACAGAATCCGGTCCTGGACCGTTCAGTTTATATGGCGATGGCGGCAGCATAGGTAAATTCCATGTGTCAAAGTTAGCAGGATGCTTCACATTTGGCGCTGTGTAAACCGAAGGCTCTTGCTGATCATCAGCCTGGGTGTTCTGTGAAAATGTATAACGCGGAAAGATTATCAATATCGCCCCGCAAATAAAAAGGAAGAGTAGGTTTTTCATTTTTACTTTTAATTAAATTAATAAATATAAACTCTATTTTTTTACTGGTTTTTTTATACTCTGATTATTTCGGCAGGTCGAAAAACCCAAAATCAGAGTTTAAACTACGTTTTAACAACAGTATGGACTAGATAGGCTTTTAAACAGGCGGTTCGAGTAAATAGTTTCTTCCAATGCAAAAAAATGATTTTTTTTGATAGAACGCTTACCGGGTGAGAAACTACTTTAATAATACCATTCGCTTGACATCGTGAAAACCCGTCGTTCCGGTGTTAATGGTAATTTGATAGAAGTAAATACCGCTGGCAAGATTCACTCCATCGAAGATGATACTATACGATCCTGTTTCTTGCTGATCATTTACCAACGTTTTGACTAACCTGCCTGTGATATCATAAACCTTTAACTCAACATGTGATGAAAGAGGCAAATTATATTTTATGGTTGTGCCCGGGTTGAACGGGTTCGGATAATTTTGTTTTAGCTCAAAGCTGGAAGGAACATTCTGTGTGTTTCCGATAATACCATTTAATGTTGTTTTGATCGGTAGGTCGATATATGAATTGCTGTTCAGATCAATTGTATTGTTCTCATTTATCAGCACAGGCAGAACAAACGGATTCGTTGCTAAGAAGGATGAATCACCCGGGGCTGTATCAAGATTTGTTACAATAACCCTAATTTTATCCCCCGCTTGAAATATATGTGAATGTGTTTGACCGTCAAAAGCAACCGTTTTGTTTGTATTAGCAATATAATTCCTGTCAGTGTAATTGATTCTGTTAACGAAGCGGAAGGAACTATCCGGCTTAACATCATAGATCTGAAAATTAAATTGGCAGAATGTACTGCCCGAAGATGAATAGTTCAAATTTACTCTCGGTGTTCCGATCCATTGTAAATTCGAAGTTAAAGGATCCGAATCGAATACCAATGTATTCTTAGTAAAATTAGAATTAAAGACCACGCCGGTAAAAGCTTCGTCCACGGCTTCCTGCATGGTCAACCCGCCGGTAATGGGGTTAGCTAAAGTTACAAAATCTCCCGTATTTAGGTCAGCAGTACTTGTTAATCTGTTATTCCTGTTAAAATAAAACCTTTGGTCCTGCACAGTTGGGAGCGGCCAGATACTGGACTCAGCATGGACAAATGTCCACGCATATCCAAGATATGGATAAGTTGTGCTGGCATATTGATATTTAACGGTATCAAATAAAGAAGGGGGATAATTGAAGAGCCACCTGTAAAACCAATTATTGAAGAAGGTCATATGCCACTGATTTTCCGTTATAGACGAATCTCCTCCGTGCCCAACTACCGCTCCAAGATACATCTGAAACGGTGTATTCAAATTCTGGACAGCCTGGTATATTCCTGATGCATTGAAGAATTTGTCCTGCCATGAGCCCTCTACGATTATGGGAACGGAACAATTATGTACAACGTTCATAAAGTCTCTTCCTTGAGGAAGCCAGGCTGCGAGACTATCCCACTTTTCCTTATTATCGGCATAAATCCAGACAGGGTACCTGCTCACTGCAGCACTGTACCTCACAGTATCCGGAGGATACGACAATGACCACAATAACGTCATCTTTATAGAACCGTTCTCTATCCAGCTGCTGGCAAAATTAGGCGGTGCAAGTGCGGATATCACTGCATTAACCTGCATACCGTTGCATGCCGCCATAAACGGCACTAACCCGCCCTGCGAGCCTCCCATCACTATTATTTGATTTCGATTGGACCCTGAAAGAGTATCTCTTTTGACATAGTTCACAATCTCCATTAGATCCAGCATGTCATCCGTGCTTATGAGGTTAGTAACTCCACTAGAATTTCCCTGTCCCCGCATGCTGTAGGTCATAACATAATATCCGAACTGTGCCTGTGCTCTGCAGAACTTTGCGAGTGTTTCTTTGCTGTTGCCGAAACCATGACACATGATCACGGAGGGCCAGCCATGAACAGGCGGAGAGTTAATCGGGATATATTTTAAGCAGTCGAGCACGACCCCATCCCGCATAGTAACGGTGAAGTCAAACCTTACCACGGAATCAAGCAACTCAGCGGAATACCGCGGCAGTAACTGCATGTTGTAGCTGTCGAGATTTGCTGGCGGCTTGATGTGTTGTGAAAAATCGGTCTGCCCATTGACTATAAGCAGTGCAACGCAGAACAAATATTTTATCATTCGTCTCATTATAGATTCTTATATTATTCATAAATAGATATCTCGCTGTCTTTAACCATTTAGTAGATATACAAACCCGCCAAATATATGGATATGCTTATTTGATAAGAACTTAAGCTATTGTTGTAACAAGAGGTAGAATAAAACAGTTTCTATTTTAATTCTAAAGTATGCTCGCCTATTTGAGCCATGAGGAAGGTGTCCGAAATTGTAAATCCAGACAAAAAAAATCCCGGCTGTTAACCGGGACCTTATTCTGCTTATGGTTATAGGGATTACCCTACCCTAAGTAACTCGTTATTTGATCAATATCATTCTCTTCACCTCTTGGAAACCACCTGAACTTATCCTGTAAAAATATATCCCGCTCGCCAGGTTTCCTGCATAAAAATCTACAATATGAAGACCTGCCTCCTGGAATGCATTGACCAAAGTGGCTACTTCCCTGCCGAGCATATCATAAACCTTTAATTCTACATAACCTGATCTCGGAATGCTATATTCTATCGTTGTCGAAGGGTTGAACGGATTCGGGTGATTCTGGCTCAGAGTGAATTTCCCTGACTGGTTGCCCGGTGCATCAGCCTGCTGTGTGTTCTCTGAAGTTTGTGAGGATGATCTTATCGGCAGATCAATGTAAGAGGCACCGCCCAAATAAATATCATTCGTGCTGTTGATAAGTACAGGAAGCACGAACGGGTTTGTACTTAAAAATGCCGAATCGCTCGGTGCACGGTCGAGATTCGTGACCACTAATCTTATTTTGTTTCCTGCTTTAAAGATGTGTGCATTTGCCTGCCCATTGATCGATTGTGTACGTTTCGAATTTTTCTTGTAGTCCCTGTCCGTGTAGTTTATCCTGTTGACAAAATAAAGTTTGCCGTCAGGCGTTACTTCGTAAACCTGAAAGTTATACTGACAGAATGTCTTTGCACTTGACGAATAAGTGAGGTTAACTTTTGGAGTTCCCAGCCATTTCATATCCGATGTGAGGGCAGCGGTCTGAAAATAGACCGAGCTCACCTTAAATTTAGAATTGAACGAACTTCCGGTAAATTCGGCATCCACTGCCTGCTGCATCGTCAGATTACCTTTTATGCTGTTATCGAACGATGCTTTATCGTTGGGTTTCGAACTTATCGTCGTTGCCAGCCCGTTGTTCTTGTTAAGATATAAACGGTAATTTGTAGTGATCTGTGTAAGCGGAACCCTCGAGCTGTCATGAATGAATGTCCATGTATTATTCTGGAACGGAAAAACTGTAGATGCATATTGGTATTTAGGTGCATCCATAGTACCGTTCTGGACATTGAACAGCCAGTAAAAGAACCAGTCATTGAAAAATTGCATATGCCAGTCGTTCTCTGTCAGGGACTGGTCCCCGCCGTGTCCCATTACCGCTCCGATGTACATCCTGAACGGAGCCTGCATCAAATTCGCCGCCTGCAATATTCCCGATGAATTGAAAAACTTATCCTGCCACGAACCTTCCATTATCATGGGGACCCTGCTGTTCGCAGCAATATTCATAAAATCTCTGCCGATGGGAAGCCAGTATGCGAGGCTGTCCCATTTTTCTTTAGTATCAGCATAAACCCATACCGGGAACCTGCTCACAGTGCTGTTATATCTTGCCGTATCTGAGTTATAAGAAACTGTCCACAAAAATGTCATCTTGATGCACCCGTTCTCAATCCAGCTGCTTGCAAAATTCGGTGGTGCAAGTGCTGAGATTATGGTCTTAACAGGTGCCCCGTTACATGCTGCCATATACGGTATCAGCCCGCCCTGCGATCCGCCCATTATAAGAATATTGTTCGGATTCGAGCCGTTTACCGAATCTCTTTTGGCATAATTTATTACTTCGAGTAGGTCCTGCATTTCGGTAGTGCTAATCAAATTAGACAGGCCCCCCGAATGCCCCTGTCCGCGCATAGAGTATGACATAGTATAATACCCGTACTGTGCCTGTGCCTTGCAAAACCCTGCCAGTGTCTCTTTACTATCTCCATAACCATGGCACATCATAACCGTCGGCCAGCCTCCCAGAGGTGCGGTACCGACCGGAATATATTTCAAACAATCCAGCACAACACCGTCTCGCATGGTTATTATAAAATCATATCTTGTAACGGAATCAAGACCTGCAGTCATGTAAGGGGGTAGAAGCTTGAAACCGTAACTATCCATCGAGCGCGGACGGTGTTGTGATAACGTAGTTCCGCTGATGAAAAAAATGATAAGAATGGCGAATAACCCTGAAGGGAAAAATAAAGGTTTTCGGGAATTGGAAAACAGTTTTAGCATTTTGCTCACTTTCTAAGAATAAATAATAACGGGCAAAAAAAATTCTGCCAAAAATTCCCTGCTAATCGGTCTACAAAGTTATCTTTATATCTAAATAAAAACAATAACTTATTCCATTAGTTCTACAAATACTGATTTTCCATAACCTTAACTATATCGGTGTATGAAATAGATAGATTTACGGTTAACCTTTTCACGTTAGGTAAAATGTAAATAAATTGTTCTTGATTTGGAGTTGCATGCCCATTCGCGGGAATACGGGTGAAACGATATGATTCGAACATGAAATTAAACCTTGACCTGTTTTATATCCTGTTAGTAATCGACGGGGTTTTTTATTGATTTTGGCAGTTCTTATAAATCATTAAAATTCTCATAAATTGGAACTTTTAATAAATTTGACATAATAATTTTAAAAATAATAACATATTCGTTTTTTTTTTTTATAAATATCTATTATATTAGAAGTGAGTATTTTTTTCTACTTTTTCATCATCTTTTCAACTCACATATGAATACCACAAGATTTGGTTAATTACGGAATTTTAAGATAGATGTGAATAATTTATTCAATCTATTTAAATATAAAAAGTAAAAAAAATATCATTTAGTACAGGCAATACCTGTACAACTAATTCCACACAGGGGGTGGAATATGAAAACAAAATTATTTACTCTTCTATTTCTCCTCGTTTTTATACATCATATCAATTCGCAATGGGTACAGACATCAAACGGTATTAGTCCAATTGAAATTAGTTGTTTAGCCAGCTATGGAGCAAACATCTTTGCCGGTTCATACTACTTTCATGGTATTCATTTAAGCACAAACACTGGCAAAAACTGGATTGGAGTTAATAATGGTCTACCGGATAGTATTATGGCCAAGGTTTTAGCAGTAAGCGGAATAAATGTTTTTTTGGGAACTTATAATTACGGTATTTATTTAAGCACAAACAACGGCATGAGCTGGATTGCTGTTAATAATGGACTTCCGAATAATATCGCTATTAGTTCATTATTGGTATACGGAACAAGTATTTTTGCCGGTACAAGGTATCATGGTATTTATTTAAGCACAAACAATGGCTCAAACTGGATTGCTGTTAATAATGGTCTTCCTATTACACAGCAAATCTACTCTATGACTGTCAGCGGAACTTATATATTTGCCAGTACTTACAATCAAGGTATTTATGTGAGTACAGATAACGGTACAAGCTGGAGAGCTTCTAGTAATGGTTTTCCTACAAATACTAATGCAACTTCTTTAGCAGTCGAGGGGTCGAATATTTTTGCTGGTACATTCAATCATGGTATTTATTTAAGCACTAATAACGGTACAAGCTGGTTTCCTGATAATAATGGTATCACAGATAATTCAACTGTATATTCTTTAACGGTAAACGGAACAAATATTTTTGCGGGAACAAATTTATGTGTTTATTTAAGTACAGACAACGGTGCCAGCTGGATCTCTGTTAATAACGGTCTTCCGGGGAATACGTATGTCCATTATTTTACAGTAAGCGGAATAAATATTTTTGCATGCACAGATTTTGGTGTTTATTCAAGTACAAACAACGGTACAAACTGGGTTCCGGTTAATAATGGTCTTTCCGGAAGTATTTTCATCAATGATTTCGCAATAATAGGTGCAAATATTTTTATAGGTACTCCAAGTTATGGTGTTTATTTAAGCACAAATAATGGAAATTACTGGTATTCTGCTAATAATGGTCTTCAATCTGGTGCCAGTGTTGTAACTTTTGCGGTAAGCGGAACAAATATTTTTGCAGGAGCATATTTTTATATTTATTTAAGTACAAATAATGGTTCCAACTGGATCCCTGTTAACAGTAATTTTCTAGGTAATATGGGACTCTCTTGTATGGTAGCGAATGGGTCATATATTTTTGTAGGTACTAATCAAAGTGGTATTTATCTAAGTACAAACAACGGAACAAACTGGACTTCAGTTAATAATGGTATTCCATATAATTCATGGATTAATACTTTAATAATAAGCGGATCTAATATTTTTGCCGGTACTTCCGGTGACGGAATATATTTAAGCTCGAACAATGGTGCAAATTGGATTCCCTTAATTAATGGTCTTCCGATAGCCGTGTCTGTAAATTGTTTTGCGGTGAACGGAACAAGTATATTTGCCGGTATATACCAGCATGGTATTTATTCAAGTACAAACAATGGTTTACAATGGTTTCCTGTTAATAATGGTCTCCCGTCTAATTCCATTATCTGGTCTTTGGCAGCAAGCGGAACGAATATTATTGCAGGATCTTACACCGATGGGGTTTATTTAAGTACAAATAATGGTGCAAGCTGGATGCAAAAAAATGAAGGGTTAAGTAATCTTGATATACCTGTTCTTGTTGTCAATAACAATTACGTTTTTGCCGGTGTTTATGGTGATGGCGTCTGGAGA